>SCPN01000152.1_pt1 | contig 333959 bp, 249 predicted proteins | sample 6106831 | NCBI WGS metagenome assembly SCPN01 (sample SAMN10720447, study PRJNA508395) | human gut metagenome | isolation source: Participant 1, 0 month
CATCAGTTGATAAATTATCTATACCGTGAATTATCTCTATATTTTCTAAAGACTGATTCTGTATAGATTCAATACATTTTCTGCAAATAATTAACTGTATTATGTACAGGTACAATCACACTTATCAAATAATTATTCTCCATGCATGCTCTCCATTAATAAACTTACGCACAAAGATAGAGAATATAGTAATTATCAGTAAAATAAAACCAGATTTTAAGTTCCCAGGTTATCATTAATAATCGTATCTTCTTTGCCGGAAAGCTTATTATATTAATATGAGTAAGGAAAAATATAGCATTTGTTGTTGTAATGTTACGGATTAAATATCAATGGAGGAGCAGATTATCATTGTAGAATGCTAGCCGAAAGACTCACCAATGATTATAACGTTGAAGTCTCTAACTACTTGGTGTAGATAATTATAGAACTGGAGAAATCTTGAGTTTAAGGAAAAAAGAGATTATCAATAAAGTCATTGTTCGCCGTTTTAAAAACTAATCCCACTCATCCTGAACTCTTGAAACCTTTAAAAGAAAGCTAAACCGGCTTATAAATTAAGACGTTTTTAATAAAATGCCACCTCTAGCTATGCCGTTTTACTCTTCCTGTTTGGCATTTAAGAAAAGAAGAACTAGGAAGCACTCCTGAAATAAGTTTTCCATTCTCCGGTCTCTTCAATTTCGTAAAGAAAATAAAGATAATTACAAGCAATCATCCCTATTACAATTTGTTCTCATGTATATTAAACTTTATATGCACAGAAAAAGACTATTGTAATCCCTACAATGTATTATATCACAAAACTGCATTTCGCTCAACCTTGACACAAGTCTTTACAAAGCAGCCTACATCGCTTCTTTCAACACAACAGCAGAACAAAAACTAGCAAAGAAAAATATTTGGTGGATGCACATGGCACCCCACAGTATTGTAGCGTAGGGATAGAGCTAAGTGCTCCATCAGACTGGGCAGTGACCCAAGAAAAGTATAATCTTCCTGATGAATATATGCTCTATGTAGGAGAGTAGACCAAGGCAAAACTTAACAATGTGTATATTTATTTCCTCAACTATAAAAGGTATATCCTAATTCTGATTTAAAGTTTGTTCTTGTAGGCAAAACAATATAGTGATCCTTTTAATCATCCGATATTATATATACTAATTTTGTTGAAGAACAAGAAAAAACATCAATCATTCAACATGCAAAGATTGTAATAATCAACCCATAACTGTATGAAAGCCTATCACTTATATTACTGGAAGCAATGGCTTTAAAAAAGCGATGCTGGTCAATGGCAATTGTAATGTATTGAACATTGCCATAAAAGTAATAATGCTGCTTTATACTACACTAATGAAAAAGTTTCATTGATAAGCTCATATGCTAGACTCTTCTACCAATCTTAGATTAGAGATGGGAGAAAAGGATATTCTTATGTTAACAGTAATTACGACTGGAACATAATAATGAATAAACTAAAGCATGTTATCGAAAATATATAAAGATTTAGATACTTTGATAGCTTGCTTTTAAGCGCCCCATAATCAAAGTCCAATTATAGTTCGATTTCACATAAAATACACCTTTCTCCTCTCATCTCTCAAATCTTCCTTTGATTGCTCAATCCGTCGAAGTGCCTGATTAAACCCAAGGATTATTCATGTAATAAAAGAAGCAAAATCACTTTTTAAACAATGTTCTTTCAAAACTTTACAATGTCCGTTTACAAGCATTGGCCTCTTTTGATCATAGCCTCTAAAAAGTATTAAAGAAGGCTTTCATAACGAGAAGGATTCACTACAATATCGGCATGCTGTAGAATTGACATTTTCTCTTCATCACTGACAAAGCCTGTGTATATAACATCAGGATGCTCAAATCGCCCATAGCCAACCCACCTACCAATACTAATCTTAATATTGAATCTGGAATATTTTTCTCTTATAGTTCACAAAATATGTAAGTAAACGATGAATCTTTTAGGAGTAATACGACCAATATATAACAAATATTTCCTCTGGTAATTGAAACTTTTCTTTGTCATCGCCCAATCTGCGGATAAAGAACCTCTATTCCTACACTCAATATCCCATGAGCCCCCAAAGCCTTACCCAGAATATTTTCAGCAAGCCTCTGTTCCTCTCCGGTATTAAAACCAACATAGCTATATTTGAAAAAGCAGATGTTAATACAGAACGGAAAGAAATACCCATATTATGCATTGTAGGAATAGCTATTGTTTTTCTACTGCATACATGCAGGTAATAAGCGTATGCATAATCAGAAGACATTGCTATAAATGCTTTATATTCATCTATATGATCACGAATATAATCATTCAATGCGGACGAATAGAATTTATCACTCTTCATCGCCTGCTCTCATCATCATGTTTGTAAGACCATACAGGAATCAAATAAGACACTAAGATTCCTAATTTAAAAGGAACTGGCGTAGTTTTCTTTGCTGGTTTAGCCTCTCTTTAAATAGCGTTCCTTTTCATGCTGAACAGGATTCGTCCTAAAACGACGAATCACCACTCCATTCCATTCTTCCTCACCTTCCGGATATATATTTTCACCTGTCGCAACATCTCTGACACAGGTAGTAAGGTACTCCACATCATAATCAGATACTAACCGTTCTGCTAACATCTGACAATGATATTCAGCCCCACATTTATATTTTTGCCATATCTGACAACAACAAAAGCAACTTTCTCTTCTTCATAGCTTCCTTAATACAACATTCTACTTATGAGAGCATCTGAATCACATTTTTCATCCGTCCTATAATCATCTCCCAATTATAATTCTCCTGAACATAGTGACGCCCTTTCTCTCCCATCTGTTGACGTAATGTTTCTGAGTTCTCAGGTTATGCAATTTTCGCATAAAATCTCTACGATTCATATAATACAAAGCTGCATAATTGCTCTTTTCACAATGTTCTCTCAACACATTACACCTGCCATTGACTAACATCGCCTTTACCTTCGCTCATCGTTTCAAGTAAAATAAGTGATAAACTTTCATATCTGGAAGGATTCACTATTACTTTAGCATTCAACTGAATCGCTACTTTCTCCGCATCATCAACAAAACCTGTGTAAATTATATCCGGATGTTCGACTGTCTTTCCAAAAATACCTCCGACTAGCTTTAATCGAGAATCTACATATTTCTTTTTATAGCTTAAAAAATAATCAACTATATTATTCAACTTTATAGCATCAATTCTCCCTACATACAATAGATAATCTTCCGGCAAATTATATTTTACCTTGTTTGTTCCCAATCAGCAGCTTTCGTCTCTATACCTACACTAATAATGCCATGAGCAGCCAAAGGCTTTCCAACTATATTCTACCACTTCTGTTCTGGTTTCTATATTAAGGCCAATATACGCAACCTCAGAGAAAACAGAAGTAATAATAGAACGAAAGGATGAACCGTTATTATGCATAGTAGGAATCAGAATCGTCTCTCTCCTGCATATAGTGCAGTATAATAAGTATGAGGGAAAAAGGAAAGCGGAATGAATGCTCTATAAGAAGCTTTATTTTCTCTTATAAAACTAGCTACTGAAGATGAATAAAACCTGACTATTCAAGGCCTTTATTTCTTCTTGTTCTTTATAATGCCAAATCGGTTTCCACATAAGACAAAGGCCTAAAAAGACGACATCTGTACAAGAAGTGCCTCCACTTCTTTGCTTGCCGCCTGTCGACATAACCTTTATAAGTCCGGTCAACAGGATCTGAATAGAATCGACGTACCAAAACTCCATTCTAGGATTTCTCTCCTTCAGGATATTCATTATCACCGGTAACATAATTCTTGACACGTAGTCAATACTTCAACATCATAATCGTTAACCAGCCTTTCGGCCAGCATACGACAATGATATTCAGCACCTCCGTTTATATCTTTTCCATAACGAACTACTATAAAAGCTATCTTTCCTTAGTCATTCTAGTCAATCAACAATTTGTGCTTTCTCTTAAATATAGCACGATAACCACGATATAGCATCCTATAAAAACCGAAGTGTTTACACATAAAATATCGTTTGATTGACATACTCGGGCCTAGTTGCCAAGGAGTAATATGACGATATTCACGCATTTTCAACATCGTTTCATCTATTATATCCCTCAAAAGCCGGTGACGGAGGGCACAAAAGTATGGTTAATCAAATGAACCCCTCTATAACGCCAACGGAAGATTCACCTCCAAGTTCCGCATTCTGAATAAACTTATCCTGTTCATAAAGACTCAGGAAATAATGATATTCCTTTACCGGATCATAACCACCACGAGTAATGCTTTTCATTCTTATGAATCATATAATGGTATTTAGAGACACAACTCAATACCACTTTCTGAGAGCTATAAAATACTTTATATAATACAGCTACGTCCTCATAAACCCGTCCGACAGGGAATGAAAGGCGGTCAAACAATTTACGTTTAAAGATCGCCCATAAATAGTTCTTTACCAAGTCATTCTTTACCAAAGCACGTATAATCTCCTTTCTGGAAAACATATACAGCTACCCGTGTTGTTGATTATTTTAGAAGGTCTTCCTCCTGCTCAAGAAGATAAGTACAAGCAGAAACATCTGCATCATGCTCTTGCATCAAGGTGTAAAGATACTGATACATATCATGATCAATCCAGTCATCACTGTCAACAAAACCCAAGAGCTCTCCCGTAGCTGCAGCCAAACCGGCATTACGGGCAGCACTCACCCCACTATGAGGCAAATGAATAGTCTTAATGCGCTGATCCATTCGCGCATACTCATCGCAGATACTGAAGAGCCGTCGTCAGAACCATCATCAACTAAGATAATCTCAAGGTTCTTATAGGTCTGCTCCAGTATAGATTGCAGACAAGTCTTCAAATAGTCCTTTACATTATAAACAGGCACTATAAGACTAATCAATGGTCCAGAGATATTAGTATTCATATTATTCTAACTTGTCAACTTTTTTTTTACTGCAGCCCCTTCTATATATAGAATGCTATATAACAAGGAATACTGCAAAACTACCCCTCGATTTTAAATAAATTTCACACTTGTCTGTGATGCGATAATACAATCTAAACACCTCTAAATCGTAACAATTACCTCCTTATTTGCCATTTATACAGTATAATTCGTCTAGTTTCCAAAGTTCATTCAAAGATTTCCACTGTTTATCATTCAGGTTAGTTTTCCCATTATTTTTCTTTGTAAGCTATTATTCTGTGTTTGAGGTAACTCTATCGGCCGGGGATAGAATTCACCCCTCCTGTCACCTTGACCTGCCTCTTTAATTCATCTGCTTTCAACCATAAATCATCCGCAGACGGACAATGTTCACTGATTATTTTCCAGTCAAACAACCTTCCATACCAATGGGGCGGATAATAAATCCCGCCACATCCGATTGCCACATTCTGCAAAGAGCTATTCACCGGCATCGTAAACACTTTCGTCCACTTTCTATATACCGAAAAAGAATTTCCATCCATATGAATCTTCCGGATAACGTTTCCGCAAACTGTATCCGGATACTGATGATAAGGAAAGCAAACGCTCAACCGTATTCCGGGGATAAATCAGATCATCATCCACTGTTATCAATTTCTACTATCCGGGGCACGGAAAACATAATGATACTTCTTATGTGAACGGAAATTCTCAGACACAAATCTGAATGCTATTCCTTTAGCCATCAATCTTTTAAGTTCTTCTTACAGATCATTCAACCGTCCGGAAACTCCTGTTCCGACAATCCATACAATTATCTTTCGGGCGGACAAGTCTGTTTACAGAATCGATTTCAACATCAGATGAAGTTGAGAAATAGGGGAGGAAATGTCGTCAACGAGACAATGACTTGAATGGTTCGATAATGCCGGAGCATCAGTGTCCTATGATAAGCACGCACCACTTTATCATGATACTTTGCTCTTCTCTCCCACCCGCAAAGAATAGATATGTCGGTAGAATCCTCCTTTTCCTTATAGGAAGTCAGCTTTCTTCCCGTGTATAAAGACTATAATAACTGTTCACCTTCAGACTGACCTCTCTCAATTCATCCTTTACTTGCCCAAAGAAGCCCATTGCACCTTTTGCTCCACGAGTATGCTTTCGTATGTTCCGGTTCTTCTGGATAGAATCTTTCGTCTTATACCCCCTTGCATGATCCAAATGGAGTATACGGTAGAGTAACGTATCTGCATACCATGAATTCCATAGTTCTCAGACGTTCTCCAAATTCACGGTCTTGTCCACCGTACTGCATACGCTCATCAAAACCATTCACAGCCAGAATATCGCTTAGCCAACCGGTAGCGTTATGCCCGTTCAGCTGCTTTGTAGGAGTAAATGTATTTAATGCCCACCTTTTAAATCCTGTAGTCAGTTTATTATTTTTAAAAGAGGCAGGCATCCCCTTTCCTCTCATCCATTGCAGATCAAAACATCTGGATAATATATCGTCCTTTGTAATATCTTTCGACAAATCCATAACTAACTTATGATATCCGCGGACAGGAAACGTCCTTTACGGCGAAGACACAGGTGAGTTGAGACGAAGTCTTTACGTGGAATACAATCGCCATCACTTGAAAAGCAGGTAATCTGCTGTGCAGCCAGTATGCCTTTATTCAGAATATCGCATTTACGGAATCCTTTATCTTCGTGCCATATGCTTCACCTGAAAGGACAATTGCGGAGTTATCCTCTGCAACATATCATAAGTTTCTTTCCAAGGAACCATCATCTGCAATAATCAATTCAAAGTTCTTAGTATCCTGGGCTTCATATCCCACACAACACCTTCTCCAGCCATCAAGCTGGTTGCAGGTTGACAGTACGACCGACATCTGCAAAGAAGTAGTCTTCCGACTAAAACAGATAATAGAATAATTGCACTCCATCTGTCCCTCAGTCCAATAAAAGTTCTCTCGAAATCTCCCTCCATCCGGCTAAGTCCACACGATCAGTGCCATCAATGTCTTCCTCCTTATGCAAACGAACCAGACATAATGCGTCCTCATCCTGATCTTCTTTCAAGTCAGCATGATGAGCCAGCAAGTAGTCCCGCACTTTTTCATCCGAACAAACAACATTATTTTCAAAAGATACTATCATTAATTACCCTCCTTTAGCCATTAAATATCCAACTGAAACTAGACCTGATGTTCGCGACGATATCTGTTCCAGAATTTCTTCTGTAATGCAGAACCAAACGCACACATTCTTCTTCATCCATCCCTCTCGAACGGGCATACTCTTTTCCCAACAAGATGAAGAAGGGTGTCTGCCCCCATAAACGGGCAAAATTCGCACAACCTTTCTTAATATCCACTTCACCAAAATGCATTCTGTTAATATCCACCAGTGAGAGAAATGATATTCCTCTCCTATCTTGTCATACAGGATATTTCCCGGCGAATAGTCCAAATGCAGAATTCCGGCTTCATGCAGACGCGCTGTAAATTCCGCAAAGCGGTCACTACATCTTCGCAGCTTTTTATATCCGCATTGCCAAACTGGCAAAAATTATATCGATAGGGAGATTGTATGCTCATAAAATATGAATGACCAATCAAACCCATTTTGTCTCTTCTATATAGGCAAGGGACATGGGGTTTCAAACCCTTTCTCCAACAGTTTCTCCGGATAAACAAAAGCCCGTTTCCCTTTCGAAGGGCGAAAGAAAGCATAAGCGATCCGATTTATCAGTGGAGGTATCGTATACCGTTTCACGTTAATATCCAATCCATCCACCGTGATCATCTTTATCAAATTTCGCCGGAATGAATTACCGTTCCTATTGTCTCAAAATCTTTCGAAATACGTTCTACATATCAGATATTCGTATTTAGTTAATCATTATTTTCATCTTACGAAAAAACAAGAATGGTCATACTTCTCTTCATCTCTCAACTCTTTTGCCCGGTCATCTTAAAATATTTATCCAACACAAGCAGTGATATCAAATTTTCTCTTCTCTTATCTTTAAACTGGGACACATATTCATGGGCATGATTGATGATCTCCAATGATTCGTCTACATGCTCTATATAGTAATTCAACCGTTCCTCCAAATCAGAGAACCGGTTTTATTTCAATATAATGATAATTGGGAATAAGCGTGCCTTCCATAAACCATGTCTCACAGGTAGGCCGGGGCATCACTGCTATTGAATTTGATGACATCACCCATTTCAGGTTGCTGGCCACATGAGTTCCTTCAAGAGCCATGAATTTATAATCCAAATGCTCATTAATCGTTTTCTTCTCCGTACGCCACTCTGCCGGATCAGTCGTATTTTTGCTGACATCTCCCAGATCGCACATCGGATGATGAAAATACATTTCAAAAGCTTCTGGAAGGTTTTCCTTTTACCTTTCCACGAAAGATTACCATATTTTTCTTCTCTGTAAAAGCCTTCTTGTCGTCCACAAATATAAAATGACGAACCTTATCCAATTTCATCACAATCGAATTCACGTTATCATCTGTCAGCGGACGACTTTTCACAATAGAGGGATAGTCGGGAACAAATGTCACATCACCGGGACAAAAACCCCACTGAAACTGATCAGAAAACCAGCGGGTATATTGATAAGTATCAAAGAAATACACTTTTGTTTGCTCATCTTGCTCTCTGAAGATGCGGAGAAGAAGAAGTACCGCAATTCACCGGAAAGTTTGTTATAATAGTCAACACGATGTTCTATATATACCCTTGTCCTTCCGGCGGGATATGAAGACAACTTTCCTTGTAACCGTAGCCGGAAAATGCCTTTCGGAATGATAAGTCTGAGAGCATTTACCGAGTAGTAAATGAACTTAGGATTCTTCCCGCTACGCAACTTATATAAAAGTTTATTCTTCATTCTTGTTCCATATCTCAGGAGTACCTGGCTCCTAATTGATTATTCCTTCAATCTTCGCTATCACCTGTTCGGGTTTTATTTCTCTCAGGCAGGCATAATCGCCCCCGCCAGCATGGTTTCTGTCCATATACGGAGCAGGGACGGCATGACAGGTCAAGCTGTACCGTATTGACCGGCAACTGTTTCCATCCCATAAATCCGGCATAAGGATGAGTAGCTCCCCAGACAGAGATCACCGGAATATTGACCAGCGAAGCCAGATGCATATTCGCCGAATCCATCGAGAGCATCACATCCAGATGACTCATAAGATTCAGTTCGGTACGCATATTCAGCTTACCAATCATAGAAACGACGGTAGGATATTTCGCCACCCAGCCATCGAATACTTCCTGTTCACTCTTGCCACCACCGAAAAGGAAAACCTTCACCTTCGGATCGGCAGCAAAATGGGCTACCTGCTCCCAATTCAATAGGGTATATCTTACCCATGTGTTTGGCAAATGGAGCTATACCAATCCATTTCAAATTATCTTTTTGCGCCTGTGACAGGTTCTATCTCTGCAAAATTCCCTTTTCATCTCCATAAATCGAAGAAAAGTTCAACAATACAGGGAAACCCAGTTTCTCCAGCACATCGGCATAACGACGGAAAGAACTTTTCTGGTTCTCCAATACTTTATGCCGGCGGCGGAACTAATTTTTCTTTTCCCACTCTACCTTTATAAATAGATGCCACAGGTATATTAGCCAGCCGGAACCTCAGACACAGGTATTTCGTACGAAGCACATGATGAAAGTCTGCCACATAGTCGAAATGCTTTGCTTTCAGTTCCGAATAAAGGTGTTCAGCCCCATAATCCTTTATGTTTACCCGTCAGGTCAGCGCCGATAAAACTCACATTTGCAGGAAGTCCAAAAAAGCGGTTGCCACACAGCACGACTCAACACAGTAATTTCAAGTTGAGGATATTGTACTGCCAGCGAATGTACTACCGGTATCGTCATGGCTACATCGCCAAGAGCCGAGAAACGGATAATGAGAATACGCGCCATTCGTTATTTTTTCGCATAAAGTACCGGATTCAGCGCCGGGTCATTATACATCTTCATCTGTTTATATACTTTCATATACTTCTTCCCTGCCTCGATGTCAGCCAGCAGCTGATCGATAGCCGAAGAAAGGTCTTTCCGTTGTTCCAGCAGAATATCCAGTTTTACCTGGCATTGTGCACGATGTTCTTCCGTCGTATCCGTACGTTCCACTTCTTGCTGCATGTGGTAAATTTTCAAAGCAAGAATAGAGAGACGGTCTACTGCCCAGGCAGGACTTTCCGTATTGATGGTAGCATCTGCCAGCAGCTTTACATCCTTATATCGATCAAGAAAATAGCTATCGATCAACTCCACCAGATCCGTACGGTCCTGATTGGATTTATCGATTCTTCTCTTTAAAGCTACGGCTGCCACCGGATCAATATGCGGGTCACGGATGATATCTTCGAAATGCCATTGTACGGCATCAATCCAGTTTTTCAGATACAAATAATACTCTATCGACTTCAACTCGTAAGGATTGTTCATCGGCGCATCTACGCTGTCCGTCACATGGTAATCTGTCGTCGATTTCCAAAAAATATCATTGCAAAGGTTACTAAATGTCATAATCTTAACTAGCTAATAGATGTATAATAGGACAAAGCTATGTAATATTTTTCAGACAAGCAACCGTTTCTTACTTTTTTATTTCTTACCTTTGTCTGAGCAAAAAAGGAATTGTATATGAAAATTATTATAGATGATAAGATACCTTATATAAAAGAGGCAGCAGAGAAAATAGCCGACGAGGCAATCTACGCACCGGGAAAGGATTTTACACGGGAACTGGTACAGGATGCGGACGCACTCATCATCCGGACCCGCACTCACTGCAACCGCGAATTGCTGGAAGGCAGCAAAGTAAAATTTATCGCCACAGCAACCATCGGATTTGACCATATCGACACCGAATACTGCAAGCAGGCGGGTATCGAGTGGGCAAATGCCCCGGGATGCAATTCCGCCTCGGTGGCTCAGTATATACAATCCTCTCTTCTGATCTGGAAATCTCTTCGGAATAAAAAGCCGGACGAACTGACGATCGGCATTATCGGTGTAGGTAATGTAGGAAGCAAGGTGGCCAAAGTCGCACAGGATTTCGGTATGCGTGTACTACTGAACGACTTGCCAAGAGAAGAGAAAGAAGGAAACATTACCTTCACCTCACTAGAGAAAATAGCCGAAGAATGTGATATCATCACCTTTCACGTACCTTTATATAAGGAAGGGAAATATAAAACGTACCATCTGGCAGACGGGAATTTCTTCCGGTCTCTCCAACGGAAGCCTGTTGTCATCAACACTTCAAGAGGAGAAGTGATCGAAACAAACGCCCTGCTGGAAGCCATCAACAACGGTATAATCTCGGACGCAGTAATCGATGTATGGGAACATGAACCGGAAATCAACCGTGAATTATTAGAAAAGGTACTGATAGGCACCGCATATCGCCGGATACTCTGCCGACGGAAAAGCAATGCCACCCGAATGTCGCTGGACTCCATCTGCCGCTTCTTCCACCTAAGCGCAACTTATGAAATCACCCCGCCCGCCCCATCTTCGCCTCTTATCGAAGCAAAAGACCGCGAAGAAGCTCTGCTGAAAATGTACAATCCCATCGAAGACAGCAACCGATTAAAATCCCATCCGGAACTATTCGAAACCTTACGAGGAGATTATCCGTTGAGGAGAGAAGAGAAGGCGTATAATATAATAGGTATTAAGTAATAAGTATTAGGTATTAACCGTAGTTGCTTAAACTTCCATTCGGCAAAAGTCCGCATGGTTAATACTTAATACCTGATACTTAATTCTTATTGTTTCTTCTACAACATGCGGGAAATGCTCATACTCAGGCGTGTACTTTCCACCTCTTCGGGTGAGTCATCGGGAAGTACGGGGCAGGTGGCTTGGAAGATGATGTTTCCTTCGTCGTAGTGCTCATTAATATAATGTATAGTGATGCCGCTTTCTTTTTCACCGGCGGCTACCACTGCCTGATGAACACGATCGCCATACATTCCTTTTCCACCATATTTAGGCAGAAGAGCAGCCGGATGTATATTTATAATTTTATCGGGATAAGCATACAAAAGCAAATCCGGTACACGAATCAGAAAGCCTGCCAGCACAATTAAATCAATGCGGAACTCTTGCAATACAGCCAGAATTTCGTCTCCGGCTATCCAATCTTCCTTTGGAAACACGTTGCAGGGCACTCCCAGGCGATGCGCACGTTCTAAAACATAGGCATCACTCTTATTAGAAAGTACCAATGAAACCTGAACGGAATCGTTCTTCTGGAAATACCGGATTATATTCTCGGCATTAGAGCCGGAACCGGAAGCGAAAATTGCGATGTTTTTCTTCATAACTCTCAAATTCGATGCACAAAACAGTGAAAAATGTGCAAAACTTTGCATTTATTTAGTCAAATATTTGCGCAAAACGATAAATATTCATTCCTTTGCACCGCAAATTTAAAGAAATAAAACTAATTATTAATTAAAAACTTAAAGTTATGTCTGAAATTGCATCAAGAGTAAAAGCGATTATCGTTGATAAATTAGGCGTTGAAGAATCAGAAGTTACAACCGAAGCAAGCTTCACTAACGACCTGGGAGCAGATTCTCTTGACACTGTAGAACTTATCATGGAATTCGAAAAAGAATTCGGTATCTCTATTCCTGATGACCAAGCAGAAAAGATTGGTACTGTAGGTGATGCTGTATCTTATATCGAAGAACACGCTAAGTAATTCGATTTCATCAATATGGAATTAAAGAGTGGTAGTAACAGGTCTTGGCGCCATTACTCCGTTGGCAACAGCGTTCCCGAATTTGGGAAAACATTGTGAACGGGGTTAGTGGAGCAGGACCTATTACTCATTTTGATGCGTCGCTTTTCAAGACCCAATTCGCATGCGAAGTGAAGAACTTCGATGCAACAAAATACATCGACCGCAAAGAAGCAAGAAAAATGGATTTGTACACTCAGTACGCCATCGCTGTTGCCAAAGAAGCGGTAGCAGACTCCGGTCTTGACACAGAGAAAGAAGACTTGAACAAAATCGGTGTTATTTTCGGCGCCGGTATTGGTGGTATACATACATTTGAAGAGGAAGTGGGCAACTACTATACTCGTCAGGAAATGGGTCCGAAGTTTAATCCGTTCTTCATTCCAAAGATGATTTCGGATATCGCTGCCGGACAGATTTCTATCATGTATGGTTTCCACGGTCCTAATTATGCGACTTGTTCAGCATGTGCTACTTCTACCAATGCTATTGCAGATGCTTTCAACCTGATTCGTCTGGGCAAAGCAAATGTGATTGTATCCGGTGGTTCGGAAGCAGCTATCTTCCCTGCAGGTGTGGGTGGATTCAACGCTATGCATGCTCTGTCAACCCGCAACGAGGAGGCTTCCAAAGCTTCACGTCCGTTCAGCGCAAGCCGTGACGGTTTCGTAATGGGTGAAGGCGGCGGCTGTCTGATTCTGGAAGAGTTGGAACATGCTAAGGCACGTGGTGCAAAAATCTACGCAGAAGTTGCCGGTGTAGGTATGTCTGCTGATGCACATCACTTGACTGCTTCTCATCCGGAAGGTCTGGGAGCTAAACTGGTGATGAGAAATGCACTGGAAGATGCAGAAATGGATCCGAAAGAAGTAGATTACATCAATGTACACGGTACATCTACTCCGGTAGGTGATATTTCAGAAGCAAAAGCGATTAAGGAAGTATTCGGTGACCATGCGTTCGAATTGAATATCAGTTCAACAAAATCAATGACAGGTCATTTGTGGGTGCTGCGGTGCGGTAGAATCCATTGCAAGTATCCTTGCCATCAAGAACGGTATTGTTCCTCCGACTATCAACCACGAAGAAGGTGACAACGACGAGAATATCGACTATAACCTTAATTTCACGTTCAACAAAGCACAGAAACGCGAAGTTAATGTTGCCTTGTCCAACACATTTGGATTCGGCGGTCACAATGCGTGCGTTATCTTCAAGAAATACGCTGAGTAATATCGTGTTACGTAACCAAATAGATAAGATAAGGCTCCTGTTCCGCAAGGACAGAGAGTCTTATCTTTGTTTTTACCGGATACTCGGGTTCTACCCGCGTAATATCCGGCTTTACGAGCAGGCTCTTCTGCACAAATCAACTTCTGTCCGCTCGGAAAAAGGACGTCCTTTGAATAATGAGCGACTGGAATTTCTCGGTGACGCCATCCTTGACGCCATCGTGGGAGATATTGTCTACAAGCGTTTTGAAGGAAAACGGGAAGGTTTTCTGACAAATACCCGTTCCAAGATTGTACAACGGGAGACTCTGAACAAGTTGGCTGTCGAGATTGGTTTGGATAAACTCATAAAGTATTCTACCCGCTCTTCTTCTCACAACAGCTATATGTACGGAAATGCTTTTGAAGCATTTATCGGAGCCATTTATCTGGATCAGGGGTATGAACGTTGCAAACAGTTTATGGAGCAACGAATCATCAACCGTTACATCGACCTGGATAAAATATCCCGTAAGGAGGTTAACTTCAAATCCAAGTTAATCGAATGGAGCCAGAAAAGTAAGATGGAAGTTTCTTTTGAGTTGATAGAACAATTCCTTGATAAAGACAGCAATCCAGTATTCCAGACAGAAGTACGCATTGAAGGACTTCCTGCCGGGACAGGTACCGGATATTCAAAAAAAGAGTCTCAGCAGAATGCCGCCCAGATGGCTATAAAGAAAGTGAAAGACCCGGTATTCATTACGACCATTAACGAGTCAAAAACATCACAATCGGCAATGACAGATGAATCTGAAGCCGAAACGGATACAGACTCCGAGACGGAACTTGAAAACATATCAAAAGAGAGCCTGCCTGCCGACAGCGAAACAGCTATGGCATAATCATTTACGGAATCTAGCCAAAGCAAATCCCCATACGGCGCCCCTGAATCACAAGATCGTGATCTTCAGTAACTAGTTTTAATTTCCCCGCGACTTCCTCGAGAGGGATAGACGAAATATTGTCTCCGCTCAAAGCGACCATACGTCCAAATTCCCCATTAGCAATCAGTTCCGTTGCATGACCGCCCATACGGGTCGACAGATTCCGGTCGAAAGGAGTAGGCGAACCGCCGCGCTGGATATACCCCAATACAGTTTCACGAGTCTCAATTCCGGTTTCATATTCAATCTCCTGTGCAATATATTCTGCAGCACGTTTACGGCCGTCTGTCTGAATCCCTTCGGCTACTACTACAATAGAATAAGGCTTCCCCTTTTTCAGTCTTTCCAGAATTGTATTACCAATATTCTTTATGCTATAAGGGATTTCAGGGACAAGGATAACGTCTCCCCCACCCGCCATACCGGAATACAAAGCTATCCACCCGGCTTTATGCCCCATCACTTCAATCACCATCACCCTTTTATGGGAACTGGCAGTAGAATGCAGACGGTCGATGGCATCCGTAGCGATGCTTACAGCCGAATCGAATCCGAAAGAGATGTCCGTCCCCCAAATGTCATTATCAATGGTTTTCGGGACTGATACTATATTCACGCCCATCGCGGCAAACTTGGCAGCAGTCTTCTGCGTTCCGTTTCCCCCGATGCAGACTACACAATCCAGCCCCATCTCCTTAATATTCTGAAGAATCAGTGCCGGTTTGTCAACATCCGAGATAACTCCCCTTTTAAAGGGCTTTTCACGAGAAGTGCCCAACATCGTCCCGCCAAGATTCAGCAAACCAGACAATGATTTATCCGTAAAAGACTCGACGTCTTTCGTCAGCAACCCCTGAAAGCCGCTGTGAATACCAATCACTTCCATCCCATAATAATTGATGGCTGTCTTACACACGCCACGAATGGTGGCATTAATACCGGGGCAGTCCCCGCCTGATGTTAAGATTCCGATTCTCATTGTCGCATTTTTTAGTCAAAAACTCGGGGATTCTGGTAAACTCGTCAATTTTAACGATTATTTCCGTCGTAAAGATAGAAAAAAAAGATAAATAAGTTACTTTTGCACGACTAAACATTATTATGTTAAAGCAGAAATGAATATTACAAAAATTATTAGTAAGACTTTTGACTCCCGTTTAAAACAAATAGATCTATATGCTACTCAGGCAAGTGAGATTCAACATCGTGTATTGAATCGCTTGGTGCAGCAGGCTGCACGGACTGAATGGGGGAAAAAGTACGACTACTCCTCTATCCGCAGCTATGAAGATTTCAGAAAACGCCTTCCCATTCAGACTTATGAAGAAATTAAGCCCTATGTGGAACGTTTGCGGGCAGGAGAACAAAACCTGCTTTGGCCGTCGGAAATACGCTGGTTCGCCAAATCATCCGGTACGACTAATGATAAAAGTAAGTTTCTTCCCGTCAGCAAGGAAGCCTTGGAGGATATTCATTACAGAGGTGGCAAAGATGCCGCGGCTCTTTATTTCCGTATCAATCCGGACAGCCACTTCTTTTCCGGCAAGGGATTGATTCTGGGCGGCAGCCACAGTCCGAACCTTAATTCCAGTCATAGCCTGGTTGGAGATTTATCAGCTATTCTAATCCAAAATGTAAACCCGCTTATTAATTTCGTCCGCGTGCCAAGCAAGAAGATTGCTTTGATGAGCGAATGGGAAACGAAAATAGAAGCAATTGCCAACAGTACCATTCCGGTAAATGTAACCAGTTTGTCCGGCGTACCGTCCTGGATGCTGGTGCTTATCAAACGAGTTCTTGAGAAAACCGGAAAACGGACATTAGAGGAAGTATGGCCCAATCTGGAAGTGTTCTTCCACGGCGGAGTAGCCTTCACACCTTATCGCGAGCAGTACAAGCAGGTGATTCATTCACCGAAGATGCACTATGTAGAGACTTACAATGCTTCCGAAGGATATTTCGGCACACAGAATGACCTTTCCGACCCTTCTATGTTATTGATGATTGACTACGGAATCTTCTATGAATTTGTTCCGTTGGAGGAAGTTGGAAAAGAGAATCCGCGGGCATATTGCCTTGAAGAGGTAGAGTTGGACAAGAATTACGCAATGGTGATCTCTACTTCCTGCGGATTATGGAGATATATGATCGGGGATACAGTGAAGTTTACAAGCAAGAACCCTTATAAGTTCGTTATCACAGGACGGACGAAACATTTCATTAATGCTTTCGGCGAAGAACTGATTGTAGATAACGCTGAAAAAGGCCTGGCAAAAGCTTGCGCTGAGACCGGAGCACAGGTGAGTGAATATTCCGCCGCACCGGTATTCATGGATGAGCACGCAAAATGCCGTCACCAATGGCTGATAGAATTTGCCAAAATGCCGGATTCCGTAGATAAATTCGCCGCAATACTTGATGCCACATTGAAAGAAGTAAATTCGGACTATGAAGCGAAACGCTGGAAAGACATTGCATTGCAGCCATTGGAAGTCATCGTGGCGCGCCCGGAATTGTTTCATGACTGGCTGGCACAGAAAGGCAAATTAGGCGGACAGCACAAAGTACCCAGACTAAGCAATACACGCGAATATATTGAAGCAATGCTCGCATTGAACAACAAGTAAAACCATCCGAATAAATTTATTCACATACTTGCAACTATTTGTTTCACTGCTTGAAACACTCTGTTTCACACCGAGAAACAAATAGTTTCACACCGAGAAACAAACAGTTTCACCCCATGGAACAAATCACGGAACTATATGCTCTGATTCTTCGTTGATGATTATTCCATAATAATTCCACCACCCAACAACAAACCATCTTTATAAAACGCAGCAGCTTGTCCAGGAGCAATAGCCGTCAAGGGTTCGTGAAGTTGTACATACAGAAGATTATCAGATGTAACCGTCACTGTACAATGGTTTTCCTGTTTCCGATAGCGGATTTTCACAATAACATCGGTATGCCCCAACAGACGTTCCCGGCTAACTATATTCCAATCTTTAAGAAACATCTTCGTTTCTCTAAAGCCTGCAGGGACGCGAGCACCACTTCATTCTTCTCAGGACGGATTTCCTTCACAAAAACGGGGCGATTCAAATGAATCCCCAAACCACGCCGCTGTCCGACAGTATAAAAAGGATAACCTTCGTGCCAAGCAATAAAAGCTCCCTTTTCATCGACGAATCTTCCACGTCTGACCATTTCTGACCATGGCTGACCATTTCCGACTAACATCTGACCATTCCTGACCAACATCTGACCATTCCTGACTAACGTCTGACCATTCCTGACCAACCAGTTTTTCAGAAAGCTCCGATAATCCATCGGACAAAAGCAAACGCCTAAACTGTCCTTTTTCACCGCAACTTTCTGAAATCCCCGTTCAGAAGCAAAAGCACGTGCTTCCACTTTGGTTCTATCTCCCATCGGAAGTAACATTCTCTGAAGGATATCCTGTTTAAGTCCCCATAAGAAAAAAGTCTGATCTTTATCCGCGTCGGCAGCATAAGTTATGTAGTAGGTACCATCCACCTTTACTTTCCGAACATAATGCCCCGTTGCAATATAAAAAACGCCCATTTCATCGGCAATTTTCGAAAGAAGCGGCCATTTCAGACAGTTGTTGCACAACGTGCAGGGCACAGGAGTATGTCCCACCATATATTCACGCACAAAATACTCGATAATCTGTTCACGGAATACCTCACGGGCATCATACGTAATATGACGGATTCCCAAACGCTCCGCCAGAGCACGGGCGTCCTCCAAATACTCGGCCGAGTCATTCAGTTCATAAAAACGAAAAGTAACTCCGATCACCTCATATCCGGCATCCAGCAACCGCATAGCAGCCACGGAGCTGTCCGTGCCACCACTCATTCCTAACAATACTCGTTTGTTTTCTTCCATCATGCTGCAAAATTAAGGATTTTCCCGTATCTTTGTTGGTTAAAGTGCAGAGAGAATGAAAGAGAAAGCAACTACCGGACAAGTTATCATCGTTTTAGCCGAACATCCAACGTTTGGTACACTGCTGATTCCTTACAGTGCAGAGAAATCTGACGACGGTACATGGCAACTCATAGAGCAAGCCTTCCATGCTTCCCCCGAAGCAATCTGCCGTATGAGCGAAGCGGAACGGCAAGCTATCGACATCGCTTCCCATTACACGGAAAAATATCTGATGGGAATCTATTCGCGTGAGAAAGCAGTATCCCGCTTTCTACGCAAGCTATCCGAAGATCCGGAACGGGTCAAGAACAATATCCGCCCATTCATCGAGAAAAAGTTGCAGGAGATGCTGACATTGATACGTTACCATAACCTGCCTCTTTATCAGAAACAAGCCGGCAGCAAACTGCTATATGCCCATCATGCCTATCATATCCATCCTCACGATGTGGAAATTCATTTTACGTTTCTTGCTGATGAAATTAACTTCCGTTACCAATTGCAATGCTATTATGACGGACAACCACTTTCTTTAAGCGAGCAGAAACCTGTTATCGTGCTGACTTCCTCTCCGGCAATCCTTTTATTGGGAATGGAGCTATACTTCTTCCCACATATTGAGAGTACACGCATCCTGCCTTTTACCAAGAAAAAGAAGATTAGTGTCCCCGCCTCCCAGATCGAGAAATATATCGACAACATTGTCATTCCGATAGCACGCTATCATGAAATTACGACTCAAGGATTGAACATCGTTGAAGAAACACATACGTGCGAGGCTCTCCTGTCACTTGAAGCTACCATTTATGACGAGCAGATGTTGCGGCTCGGCTTCCGTTACGGCGACCAGTTGTTCACTCCCGATACAGTGACCGAAATGAAGAAAATCATTTACCGGAAAGACTCCGGTGAAATCTTCTTTTTCCGGCGGGATATCATTGCCGAAGAAGAAAAGCTCCGGTTGTTAACCGATTCGGGATTGCAACGAATCAGTGACGTCCACTTCAAGCTATCCCCCGATGCCCCCGAAAAGACCATCACCGAATGGATAGGCAAATACCGGAGAATGCTCCAACAGTCTTTCCTGCTGACCGGAAATATGGGGAATATTCCTTACTGTCTGGACGAGATTCATATTGAACAAAGTTGTGATAACGAACCGGACTGGTTCGAACTGCATATCACCGTAGTCATCGGTAATCTGCGTATCCCTTTCTCACGCTTCCGCAAGCATATCCTCGAAGAGAAGAGAGAGTTTCTGCTGCCGGACGGACGCATGATTCTCTTACCGGAAGAATGGTTCAGCAAATACGGGAACCTATTGGAACTGGGCACTCAAACAGAGACCGGAATTCGCCTGAAACCGACTTTTGTCGGTGCCGTACAATCTGCCTTGGAAGAAAACAGTCCTAAATACCTGACTTTCAAAAGAGATACGCAATATTGCCGTTCCTCAAGGGCTGAAGGCGCAACTACGCCCCTATCAGCAGAAAGGATTCTCATGGATGGTACAGTTGAACAAGCTAGGATTCGGCGGATGCCTGGCAGACGATATGGGACTTGGAAAGACACTCCAGACGCTGACACTCCTACAGTATATATACAAGCCTGCCGTTCCCGAAGCAGCCGGTCATTCGGAAACGGTTCCGGCAGCACTTTCCACTTCCGACGACCATCTTGCCCTAAAGCAGACAGCAGACACCGAGGGACAATTCTCCTTATTCTCATTCTCTTCGGAAGATGAATTACTGCCGGACGCACGGGAAATCAGGGAGAAAAATATACCCAGAGAAGAAGACCGCAGACAGAAATATGGAAGAAACTCCCGCAAACCCGCCACGCTGATTGTTGTCCCCACTTCCCTACTCCACAACTGGCGGAGAGAGGCCAAACGTTTCACCACTCTTTCGGTAGCCGAATATAATAGCGGTACGACGTTTCCCAAAGGACATCCGGAAAAGTTCTTCAAACGTTTCCATCTGATATTCACGACTTACGGAATGATGAGGAACAATATAGATACGCTCCGCTCCTACACATTCGAATACATCGTACTTGATGAGAGCCAGAATATCAAGAATAATGATTCACTTACATTCCGTTCGGTTATCCAACTGCAAAGCAAACATCGGATCGCACTTACCGGTACGCCTATCGAGAACTCACTCAAAGATTTGTGGGCACAGTTCCGTTTCCTGCAACCGGACTTATTGGGAGAAGAAAGTGCTTTCCACAAACAGTTTATCATTCCGATCCGACAAGGGAATATCCGCATGGAGAAAAGGCTGCAACAGTTAATCGCTCCGTTTATCCTTCGAAGAAGCAAAAGCGAAGTGGCCCCGGAACTTCCTCCGCTCACCGAAGAAACAATCTATTGCGATATGTCCGAAAAGCAGGAAGGATGGTATGAACAAGAGAAAAACAGCCTGCGCAATATATTACTCCAACAACCAGAGAGCAGAGACAGATTCCATACATTCAGCATCTTGAACGGTATCCTGCGTCTCCGCCAACTGGCTTGCCATCCGCAACTTATCTTTCCGGAATTTAACGGAGTATCCGGAAAAACGGAACAAATCATCGAGACCTTCGACACACTGCGAAGCGAAGGACACAAAGTGCTCATTTTCTCATCGTTTGTCAAGCATCTGGAGATACTGGCCGAGATATTCCGACAAAAAGGTTGGAAATACGCCTTACTGACCGGCTCTACCAACAACCGTCCTTCAGAAATAGCCCATTTCACCGAACAAAATGACGTTCAGGCATTTCTTATTTCCTTGAAAGCCGGCGGAGTAGGTCTTAACCTGACACAAGCCGATTATGTATTTATCATCGACCCGTGGTGGAACCCTGCCGCCGAAGCACAAGCCATCGCCCGGGCACACCGCATCGGGCAGGACAAACAAGTCATTGCTTATCGCTTTATTACACAGAACAGCATTGAGGAAAAAATCCTCCAGCTACAGGAAGATAAGCGGAGACTGGCGGAAACATTCATCACCGACAGTGACGCACTGCCTGCATTAAGTAATGAACAGTGGGCGGATTTGTTGAAATAAAAATCAGGCAGAAAGCATAAAAGTCACATCTTTACCTACACACATCTTGCAGCAATACATTTTTCTCCTATCTTTGCACACAAAATGACACTACATGAAATACAAACTTATCGTGCTCGACCTTGACGGCACACTCACCAATTCCAAGAAAGAAATTACTCCCCGCAACAAGGAGACGCTGATACGTGTACAAGAACAAGGTGTCCGGCTGGTACTCGCTTCCGGACGGCCTACTTATGGCATTGTACCGCTTGCCAATGAACTGCGTATGAATGAGTTCGGCGGGTTCATCCTGTCCTATAACGGAGGGGAAATCATCAACTGGGAAACACAAGAAATGATTTACGAAAATGTATTGCCGAATGATGTCGTTCCGGTACTTTATGAATGTGCCCGCACCCACCATCTCAGCATACTAACTTACGACGGAGCAGAAATCGTTACCGAGAACTCCCAAGACCCATATGTGCAGAAAGAGGCTTTCCTTAATAAAATGGCAATCAGGGAAACAAACGATTTCCTGACAGACATCACGCTTCCGGTAGCCAAATGCCTGATTGTGGGAGATGCCGACAAGCTCATTCCCCTGGAAGCCGAACTTTGTCTCCGATTGCAAGGACGCATTAATGTATTCCGTTCAGAGCCTTATTTTCTCGAATTAGTCCCGCAGGGAATCGACAAAGCTCTGTCTCTTGGCGTTTTATTAAAAGAGACAGGAATAGAACGCGAAGAAGTCATAGCAATAGGCGACGGTTACAACGACCTGTCCATGATAAAGTTTGCAGGACTAGGCATTGCCATGGGCAATGCACAGGAACCGGTGAAAAAAGCGGCGGATTATATCACTTCAAGCAATGAGGAAGACGGTGTGGCCGAAGCTATTGACAAGTTTCTCTATCAACAATAGGGCGCATATTCAGATTTTATACTAACTTTGCAGTTCCAATAGAACAAATATAAAATGTTATGGAACATCAACTTACCATTTACAACACGTTAGATAGAAAGAAAGAGTTATTCGTACCGCTCCACACACCTCATGTAGGTATGTATGTGTGCGGGCCGACTGTTTACGGTGATGCACATTTGGGACACGCCCGTCCAGCCATAACCTTTGACGTACTCTTCCGCTATCTCACTCATCTAGGATATAAAGTACGTTATGTACGCAATATTACCGACGTTGGCCATTTGGAACATGATGCCGACGAAGGAGAAGATAAAATTGCCAAGAAAGCCCGCCTGGAAGAACTGGAGCCGATGGAAGTCGTTCAGTATTACCTGAACCGCTACCATAAAGAAATGGAAGCGCTCAATGTGCTTTCTCCGAGCATCGAGCCGCACGCATCGGGCCATATCATCGAACAAATCCAACTGGTACAGAAGATTCTGGATGCCGGATACGCTTACGAAAGCGAAGGCTCCGTCTACTTCGATGTAGCCAAATATAATAAAGACCATCACTACGGTAAACTGTCCGGACGCAATCTGGACGATGTGCTGAATACCACCCGCGACCTTGACGGACAAAGCGAAAAGCGTAATCCTGCCGACTTCGCTCTTTGGAAAAAGGCACAACCGGAACATATCATGCGCTGGCCGTCTCCGTGGAGCGACGGTTTCCCCGGATGGCACGCCGAATGTACCGCTATGGGACGCAAGTATCTGGGCGAACACTTCGACATCCACGGTGGAGGAATGGACTTGATTTTCCCGCACCACGAATGTGAAATCGCACAATCGGTAGCCTCACAAGGTGACGACATGGTTCACTACTGGATGCACAACAACATGATAACCATCAACGGTACAAAGATGGGGAAATCACTCGGCAACTTCATTACGCTGGACGAATTCTTCAACGGTACTCATAAGTTATTGGCACAGGCCTACACGCCGATGACCATCCGTTTCTTCATCCTGCAAGCTCATTACCGCAGCACGGTTGACTTCAGCAATGAAGCATTGCAAGCATCGGAAAAGGGGCTGCAACGTCTGATGGAAGCCATTGACGCATTGGAAAGATAACTCCTGCGACAGCAACTTCAGAAGGTATTAATGTAAAAGAGCTGCGTACCAAATGTTATGAAGCAATGAACGATGACCTGAATACCCCTATCGTCATCGCACAGCTTTTCGAAGGTGCACGTATCATTAACAATATCATCGCTGGAAATGAAACGATTTCTGCCGAAGACCTGAAAGAACTGAAAGAAACGTTCCATCTGTTCAGTTTCGACATCATGGGGCTGAAAGAGGAAAAGGGTCTTCCGACGGACGTGAAGCTGCTTACGGCAAGGTGGTAGATATGCTGCTGGAACAGCGTATGAAAGCAAAAGCCAATAAAGACTGGGCTACTTCCGATGAAATCCGCAATACATTGACTGCACTCGGGTTTGAGGTTAAAGATACGAAAGACGGTTTCGAATGGAGACTGAATAAATAAGACGAGTAATAGTGCACTTTACAGTGCAGACTAAAAAATAAAGAAGACCGGCTCATCACGAACCGGTCTTCTCTTTTTTCATAGAAACATACAGTAAACTAATACCCTTTAAAAATAGTTTCTCTTTTATATTCACTAATCACTTCTTATTCAGGAGCATTTCAACAGGTTGTCCATGTTGGCAGGTCACCATTAATACGGCATTCTCTCCCTGTTGCTCTAACTGAACATTTTCCATCGGAGCCGTCAATGTCCAGTGTCCCTTCAGGTGTATTTCCTTACAGATAGGACGGCTCGGCTCTTTCGTCGTATAAGCCTTCTCTTTGATATTCAAATTAGGGTCACAGACACTCAGACGGACACCTTTATCCGATTCCTTCATATACATAACCATCGTTTCCGCAGGAATAGCAGCAATCAGTTTGTCATCATCGGGTTGGTAAGTTTCAAAAGCAGCGTATGCCGTAATACCCGTTTTTTTATCATAAACCACATGAGCTGCTTGGTCGCGTTGCAAGACCTCATACACGGGAGTTTTACGCACTTCTTCCAAATCAGAAGCAGACGGTTGTATCAGCACCATATACTCATATGTTCCATTCTTCGGAGCTTTACCATGTTCTATCCAAGCCGAGGAGAATTTTCCTTTGGTCACCGCACGGGTCTTTTCATGGCGTGACTCCTGTTCCGCCACCTGCGAACGAACCGTTCCGTCCACGACATGATAATAATTATCATAACCATCATGCAACCAATAGTTATCCTCTCCTACTTTAGAATCCACTCCATTGTATTTTGTCTGGAAAAGAGTCGTTTCCGTAGGATAATCCGCATTACTGTTTGTTATACCCGTTCCCAAGCAAATCATCCGGTTATCAAAACAAAATACAGATTTACGGGCTACAAAATCAGGAGTGAAGTTCTCTAAATTACGCTCCATTAACTTCATGGCAAACATGCCATTCGTGCCATTCAAGGAACTGCTACCGGAGAAGTTCTCCTTGGAATGAGCCATGGTAGTACCTTTCAGCGGACTATCCAGCAACTCGAAAGGCAGATGAATAGTCGTTGTACCCGGTAAACGGTTCCAATCCCATCCTTCCTGCACAAAACCGCTTCCGGCACGTGATACGGGATTTCCCTTACCCATAATCTGCACCGAACCATAGCTTTGATAACGTCCGTAACGGTTATCTTTTGTATAGATTTCAGCCCCCCACACATCGGTCGTATATCCTTTCAGCGTCACCATCCAATCCGCACGGCGGAAAATACCAGCCGAACCATAATTATAAACAAAGAATCCTTGCGGAGCCTGCGCAGGCTTGATACCTTCTTTTTTAAAGAAACGCGCATTCGGAGTATCTCCGTTACGCACGAGACGCAAATAATCAGCAGCCAGTCCACGGTCGAATGTATTTCCCTGACCGGACAAGTCGCCGGACAAAGCAATGTTGGCAAACGCTTCTATATCGTCACTTCCCATTTTTCCACCAAAAGGATGACGACCGCTGATACCGATGCCCCACTCATAAAGATTGCAATAATTGCGCATAGCAATAAAGGCCGACTTCATATGTTGACGGGCATCTTCTGTCAGTTCAAACCCCGTTCCATTAGTGAAAGCGATAAATTGTCCTACTGTGGCCAGTACTCCGGTAGTATATCCCGGATAGAAACCGCCGTGATGGAAAGTAGTGCCGTCCACTTTTATACCGCCAATCGTTCCGGGCGTATAACGCAAGGAAGAAGACAGCCAACGGGACAAACCGCTCAAAGCCTGCTCCTGTTCTCTAGCATCAGGAAACATCATAGCGGAGACGAACTTCGCCATCAATAACGTATGCCATGAATCCAGCAACTCATCACGTGAGGGAGAGCATGGCTGGCGAGTTTCTTGCAAAGCCGCCCAAAAACGCAACGTAGACAGATAAGCATCCCGATGAGGATGTTTATAAATCGCATCACGTATCAGCCAGGCAGTGGTATATATCTTACGAATCTGATAGCCATAATGATGATTCGTTCCCATACCACTACCAAATGCAAATCCCTGGTCAATGGCATAGTCGAACACAGTGAAGTAATTCTTCTTCGACGTCTCATTCTGATTGTAATACATATCATAGGCAAAGCCGGAAAGCATGGTTTCAATATCATTCCATGACATCTCCCCCTTTTTTCTATTCAACTCGTCAGGAGCAACGATAGGTGCCCCAATAAACCCCGTACCAGCGGCGGACGGAGTAATGCCGGCTTTCTCAAATGTCTTATAGGCAGCGTTAATCTGTCCTTGTGGTGCTTTTTTCACCTCTAAAAAGTCAGTCAGACGTTGTTCGATGGTCTTCAGCTCTTTCTTTTGCTGACTGGTCAGCTTGGATGCCAACGGGATATCATATGATTGCTGTTCCCATTTCCATACGAGACACCAGTGCCAGAGGTCACGATTGGACAAACCGTTATTGGCCGGCAACTGTTGGTCGGGAGTAGTACGAAGATTCATCTTCTTCTCGGGAAATGTCAGACGGTCAAGAAAAATACGCCCTTTTCGTTGTGGAGCAACCAACCGATAAGCAACGATATTCTTATCTTTCTTCTCTCCTTCCATATACTCGAAAGAAATCCAGCACGCACGCCAACCGGCTGCCTGCAAATGATAAGAGAACCAATAAGAGACTTCGCCCGCCTTATTCAGAAACTCGAAACGGATAGAATCCTGCTGTGGTTTCTCATTATAAATCCACAAAGTAATGCCAAACAACTTCTCTTTCTTCGCATTGAGCGATAAAGGGGAAACTTGAACATTCAAAGCAGAACCGGGCTGAAAGTCCCATTCCAAACTGCTTTCTCCTTCCTTATAAAAGAGAGAAGATGTCTTCACTTCTCCTTTTCCGGAAACTGTGAACGCTTCGGGCACTTCCTCCTCAAAGCCAATGAATTGGGCAAAAGCAGAGGAAATGCTTCCAAGCAATAATAGTATGATAAAACAAGCATTTTTCATTCAATCGCATATTAATTTTCATTTAACTACGTAGGTTCCAATTAATACGAAATCCTGTCCGACAGAATCTTTTCCGTATACCAAGGATCGTTAATTTCCTTCAGCATGGCTCCCATTTCACGATAGAGTTGCTCCACTACTTCCTTATTTTCTTCCAAAGGGAGATTGTGCAACTGATAAGGATCGTTCAAGTCATCAAACAGAAGACTTGTCTTTAACTGTTTCGTATTACGGTCAATATATAAAGCCAATGTATATTGTGCCGTCTTGATACCTCTCGAAGAAGGGAAATAAGTCTGTACCAAGCCGTTTTCGTCCTTTTCACCGTCCAAGTTCTGAATATACAACGCACCCGTCGGACGTACAATTTCCGCCTTTTCATCGAAGAAGAGAGGGGCAAAGTTACGACCTTGCACTTCTGCAGGAATAGAATCACCCAATCCGCACAAGCCCAATACAGTAGGCATAATATCCGGTGATGAAAGCAACAAGTCGTCTACTCTCGGTTGAATCTTACCCGGGAAACGCACAATAAACGGAATATTCATTGATTCGGAGTAAGGCGAGTTCTTCGGGTCGTCGGTGCGTTGGCTACACATCGTTTCACCATGGTCGGAAGCGAAGATGACAACCGTATTCTTATCCAGTCCCAGTTCTTTCAGCGTTTCCAGAATCTGCCCGAAAGCACGGTCAACCCCCGTTACGGAAGCAAAATAATAGCGGGCAGATTCCGCCTTTTCCATCTTCAGGTCTACATTCGGACGAACCAGCAGGCTATCCAAAGGCTTATTCTTGTAAAGGTTGAAATCCTGTTCTTCACAATCATCCAAAGAACGATACGGACTATGAGGCGGGTTCATTCCTACCATGATAAAGAAAGGTTTCTTCGTATCGCGCACGTTACCTTCATTTTTCAAATATGAAACCACCTTACCCGACTCGTGCAAAGGAGACCATTCTTTCGGGTCGTGTCTCTTACCGTCCGTATCCCAATAGTGGGGATTCTTATGCTCATCAAACGTACCGTAAGAATACCAGTAGTTAAATCCGTGACGACGTTCTTTCGGAGTATAGGCATCCCATGCCGGACGTTTGGATTCTACATATTGTCCCGGATGTTCGGGGTCATTCGGAGTCGGGAAGTCGGCATGAAGTTTTCCGAAATAAGCACAGTCATAACCAGCTTTACTGAATACATCACCGATACATTCGGCATCTTCACGCAAAGAGCTGATGGGACGTGTAGAATTACAGTTCAAGGGCACGCCGCTCCGGTTGGGATACATACCGGTCAACAACATTCCACGATGAGGACTACTCAGCGGGCAGTTGCTCTGCGCAGAAGACAATACCATGGATTCGCGGGCAAATGCATCCAGATTAGGAGTATGAACAGGGTCGCCCTGAAAGTTTACTTTATCCCGGAATCCGTCCTGATTCCAGAATCCCATCGCCTGGTTACGGTATTGGTCGGGAAATACATAGATAATATTCGGATGTTCAGCTTGTACTGTTACTTGTTTCGGGGCTTTGCAACCCTGTGCTGCAAACAAAGTCAGCCCACCTACCAAAAGGTTTACAGGTTTATTCATGATAATGACAGTTAACGATAAACAGTTTATAGTAAGGATGATAAACAAATGAACGGTGAACGATGGACAAGCTATATACAGAAGCCTATGTTCATCATTTACCGTTCACTGTACATATCAATGAGATTTATTTCTTTTCAAGGTCTCTTTTGCGCATCAATGCTTCCAGGAAGTAATAGTCAGCATAGTTCAGAGGAACATCAATTTCCTGATCGTGAGGAATACTGCCAACTGAGTGCATCAAAATAAAGTTGCCATTAGTACCTACCTCTGCACGATAAGCAGGTGAGCCCAGGCTTGTCATAATCTTATCAGCAGTTTCCTTATATTGGTTGCCCGGCAGATAGCCGTCCAGTTCGTAAAGGGCAGAAGCTGTACAAGCAGCAGCGGAAGCGTCACGAGGTTCATTCGGAATGTTCGGTGCATCGTAGTCCCAGTAAGGTACAAGATCTTCCGGCAAGTTCTTGTTGTTAAAGATGAAATTATATACTTTTTGTGCCTGGTCGAGATATTTCTTGTCTTTCGTATAACGATAGCAAGTAGTATATCCGTAGAGTGCCCAAGCTTGTCCGCGAGCCCAAGACGACTCGTCAGCATATCCCTGTGCAGTTTGTCTCTTGCGCACTTCACCGGTTTCGGGATCATAGTCTACGACATGATAACAACTGTTGTCCGGACGGAAATGATGTGCCATGGTCGTATCGGCATGTTTCACGGCAATGTTATAAAAAGTAGAATCACCGGAGAAAGCAGTTGCTTCAAATAAAAGTTCGAGATTCATCATATTATCAATAATCACCGGACATTTCCATCCACGTGTTCCCTGCCAGCCTCTATCGGCATCCCACGACTGGATAACACCGGCATTCGGACGGAAACGCGTAGACAATGATTTGGCAGCTTCCACCACTACATCCTTATATTCATTCTTACCTGCCAGACGGTATCCGTTCAGATAACTGCAACCAATCATGAATCCTACGTCATGATGCCATTTCAGATATTTTACAGAGTCGAGAGCTTCCGTATATTTTTCGGCCAGTGGCAACCATTTCTGATCTCCGGTCAGGTTATAAGTCAGCCACATAGTGCCGGGATAGAAGCCGGAACACCAGTCATCAATAGGTATATAAGAAATACTACCATCTTTGTTGATGGTTCTCGGATTCAGAATCTTACCGGATTTCTCGATAATATCCGTTTGAATCGTGTTTTGCGCCACTGCGTTGTCGATGTTGTCCTGGATAAAGTCTACTTCAACCTTTTTTTGTCCACCGCAACTCGTAAAGATCAAAAGGGAAAGTCCTAACGCGCTAAGAATTGTTTTCATAATACAGGGATTATTTGTTAGTGATTAATTTTCTTGATGGCAAAAATAGTGCATTCAAAAAGAATAGACCGACCTAAATAATCCAATTAAGGGACAATTTTGGTACATTTGCAGAAGAAATACCGAAAAACAATAAATACGATGACCCCACAAGAGTTTTTTAAGAATGACGTATTCGCCGAAAACGCAGGTATAGTTCTGCTGGAAGTAAGAAAAGGGTACAGCAAAGCCAAGTTGGAAATAAAGCCCGAACATCTGAACGCAGGAGCACGAACACAGGGCGGAGCCATCTTTACGTTGGCCGACCTTGCACTTGCTGCGGCTGCCAATTCACATGGCACACTTGCTTTCTCACTTTCATCCACCATCACCTTCGTACGTGCCAGCGGACCGGGCGATACTCTTTATGCCGAAGCACGCGAGCGTTATATCGGACGAAGCACAGGTTGCTATCAGGTAGATATTACCAATCAAAATGGGGATTTGATTGCAACTTTCGAATCCAGCGTATTCAGAAAAGATCAGAAAGTTCCTTTTGAGGTAGAAGAATAAAAGAGAAGTTAAAGCAGATTGTAAAGCTATCCATTTAGGTATGAATTTCGCGGATTACACATTTTTTATTTAATTGAAACTGTGTAATCCGCAAAATCCGTACCTAATTCTCTACTTATTTAACAATAGAAGTCATCGGATGCCGATTTCCCCGAACATCATTCAGGAACGCCTTTGCCGAACCAAAGTTCAGGAACAAATCCAGACGAACCGGAAGATGATTCAAGTCATCCGTCACAAAGAAAGTAATGACTTCTTTTTCTTTCCCTTTCTTATCGTATTCGACTAACGAGAAAATCAGGCAACGATAAGTAACCCCATTCTCGGCTTTTACATTTTCCTTTCCACGATAGATAAGCGTCTGCTCTTCCACCTTACGTCCAGTAGCCATTGGGAACTTGATTTTGTCTCCCACCTTATAATCTGCAGGGTCGTAAGAACGTGCCTGAGCCAAAATACTCAACATATCATATATACAACGACTGTCACTTGCTTCCGATTCATCAAACGCTCCATCCCGGTACGTACGTTTCTGGTTGACAAAGCAAAGACCGTCCTTATATGAGAACCAAGCCTCATCCACAGTATATCGTTTTCCTTCCTCGGCTCCTTTACGGAAATAACGCGGCTCCAGTTTCTCGCCAATCACGCAAGTCAGCGTATCACGCATCTTGAAAAAGAAATCCGCCCGTTTACTGCCCAAAGCGAGCAGGTTCATCCGGAAAGCAGGTTCCGAGTGGTAAGTAGTCGCATTGGTCGTCAGGCTGGCAAGTCCGGCTTTCACCCAGACAAACTTCCAGTTGAAGTACAAATCGTACATCACGTGTTCGCCGGTTTGAAACGCCTCGTTCTTCGCCTCACATTGGGCATTGGCGGGAAGGGCGAAAATTCCCATCAGTAATGCCACGGTTCCGATAATCAAGCAACGACGAAAGCTAACGGCGCCTGTTCTGATTATTTCTATCTTTTTTCTTCTTGTCTTCATCTGGTTTTTGTTTTTTAAGCTCATCCGGTTTCTGTTTATCTACAGGGGCCGCATGAATATCCCATGGTTGTGTCACATCCCACAACGCTTTATACTCTAATATTGTCGGATAATAGAAAACTGCCTCCGGTTGCAAACCTTTCGCAAAGTCTCCCGTGTCCCATTCTCCGTTTCCATTCGTGTCGTTAATCAGTCTGGCTGCATATTTCCCTGGATTCAGGAAGTAGAAATCAACCATTCCATCCTTCTCCACTCTCCGCTTACGGACTACCTTGTCTTGCGCATCAAGCAATTCGACGAATGCCAGAGAATCAGCTCCTGTCACGTTGAAATGAAGCGTGAAATATTCATCTTCACTACGTACCTTGAATCCCTGTTTTATCTTATCGGTAAACAAGCCGTATATACCGTGGAAAGCTGTAGAATCTACTTCAAACTCATATTCAAAAGTCGGCTCCCAATCATAATACAGATTAAACTTCTTCTGATTCAGAGAATCCCGTCCAAACTCGAATGGTATATCCTGCCAAAGCGTATCCACTTTCTGCCGCAGATGAATGGCCGCACTGTCAAAGCTGGCGATAGGTTCTTCAAAGTTAAGAGAGATATATCCATATACATCCATTGATGAAGGCGCGCTGACATTCACCGGCAGGAATTTCGTCGGTTCCGGTTCGTCCTCTTCGTCTTTCTTTTTCTTCTTTTTCTTCTTCTCCTTTTCCGGATCGTCTTTCTTATACTTCTGTTTCGAAACCAGGTTCAAAGTATCCGTGCGGGGCACTAGCTGATTTAAGGTGTCCGTATAAAGATAAGTCAGGCTCATGGCAAGCGTATCCTGTTTGAAGAGCAAGGAATCCTTTACCCAATAATGAATCGTATCGTTCCGCTGATTCTTCTCGATGATAAAAGCATCCTTTTCGTCGAAGTTTAATCCTTTCAGTACAGGCAAAGTGTCTGCTTTACCTGCAAAATAGAAAGTAAATTTATGCGGAACAAGTCTTTCGGATTTGATAAGGTATTGCGAATAATTCAGTTCCTTGAAGGCCCGGAGAATCACATCGTCCGGCAGATAATGCATATATTTCTTCTCTACAATCGTATCATAAGTCAGCGAGTCCACCCAAGCTGTATCCATACGGGTACGTTCTTCCATGCGGGGGATAATCAGCGAATCATGAAAAGCAATCACCTCGCTCTTCTGATTGAAAGTAAAATTCTGATCGGCATCCATCAATCCGTAAATACGGTACTTGCCGGGAGCTATGCCGCGAATAGAAAATCGTCCACGACTGTCCGTGCGTGCCACGCGATCGAAAGGTAACTTGTTGAAAGCCGAATCGTTCAGGTTGGAATGCAGTCCGACAAGAATACCTTTGATAGGTTCCAAATTAGAGGCATCAAGTACTGTTCCCGACACTTCCATCGTATCGATCTGTGCACCGGTAGAAAAGGTAAATGCAAAGTTACCCAACGGGTTACCCTCATTATTATCGACAATAGCATCCGAAAAGTCAATGGTATAGGTAGTGTTCGGTTTCAAAGAATCAAGCAGATTCACCTGTATCCGCTTTCCGGAAGCCTTGATTTCGGGTTGCTGTATCTGAGGTGGAGAAACAACCACTTTCTCAGTCGCTTTCTCCAACTTTATAAATTCATCAAATTGCAAAGAGACTTTCGTCCTTTCATTATTTAATGCACCGGCAGCAGGGGTACTGCCAATGAAACGGGGTGGAGTCTCATCATAAGGCCCCCCGTCCGGCCGCCCGATACTGGCGCAGGAGTATAACATAGCTACCAGCGTTACTACCGGAAGCGCCTTGCGGACTATTTGTTTTATCTTTGATTCTCAAACTGTAACATGCTGCAAAAATAAGCGTTCTTATCCAATAAACACCACACTTTCTAGCTAATTTATTAAAAAACGAAAGAGTAGCTTAGGGTAATAAACAATCTCAATGAAGTTTTTATTTCTTTTTCCTGCTAATATAATTAGTTTTCTTGCCTAAAGTAATTACCTTTGTTGTCTAATCTCTTTTTTCGTTCCACTATAGTGTTCCGCAAAGAACACTATAGTTTCCCTTGCGGAGCACTATAGTGGGACGAAAGAGAAACTATAGTGGAACGAAATAAAAATAACAAGCAAAGTATATCCGACCAGGCAAATGGATATATCCATTTACTAACACAAAATAATTACGCATATGAGCATACATTATGACCTTTACAAGACGCCTGATATCCAACAGACAGGTGAAGAACAACCGCTTCATCCCCGCGTAGTTATTCAAAGGAACCGTTGATCAGGAAGAATTTCTAGACCGTGTACACAAATTCACAGGAATAAGCCGCAGTTTACTGGCGGGCGCCATGCAGTCTTTCCAAAACGAGTTGAGAGATTTGATTGCCAACGGATGGATTGTGGAACTGGGAGATATCGGATATTTTTCCGTATCCTTACAAGGGCCACCTGTCATGGAGAAGAAAGACGTACATGCGCAATCCATCAAGCTGAAGAATGTCAACTTTCGGGCAGGCAAACAATTCAAGAAAGAGGTAGGCTGGCAAATAAGGCCGGAACGTGGAGAGTCAACTACCCGCCCCCACGGGGAAGGACGCAGTGAAGAAGAATGTTTGACAATAATCAACCAGCATCTGAACAAATATCCCTGTATAACCCGAACCGACTACAGCCGGTTGACGGGACACAACAAGAAACGTGCACTTAGTGAACTAAATGCTTTTATTGAACGTGGTGTGCTGATTCGTTATGGAGCAGGCAAACAAGTAGTGTATGCGAAAAAGATAGAAGAGAACTTCACGGATAGATGACTAAACCGTTTTGACACTATATACACAAATAGCATATCCAACCCTATATTCAGGGATATTTATGCGCCGCTTGACGGCTTCATCATGAATGCAGGGATTAAATTAAGATTCTGATTTTATCAATTAATTAATTTATGAACGCACATTTCTTTTTTTCCTTGCCCATGAATTTCAGAACACATACCTTTGCGTCGTGATCACAAAACAAGAATAAAACAGATTAACTAACTATTAAAAAGAAAGATTATGGCACTGAAGTATGTTGTCAAGAAAAGAGTTTTCGGCTTTGACAAGACAAAGGCTGAAAAGTATGTAGCACAGAATGTTATTACCAATACGGTAGATTTCAGAGATTTATGCAAGGAAGTATCCATGTTCGGTATGATTCCCGAGGGTGCGGTGAAGCACGTGATTGACGCGCTGATTGATGCGCTGAACACAAACCTGAATAAAGGGTTGTCGGTGCAATTAGGTGATTTCGGTTGTTTCCGTCCGGGTATGAACTGTAAAAGTCAGGATGCAGAAGAAAAGGTAGATGCCGACACCATCCAGCGGGTGAAAATCGTGTTTACTCCGGGATATAAGTTTAAAGAAATGTTGGAAAAAGTCAGCATTAAAAAGACGGAAGGAAACGGCAGCAATGCTTCTTCGGGAAATAATGGCGGAAATAATCCCGAGAACTCGGATGGTGGCGATAGCGGTGAGAATCCGGATCCCGCAGCATAAAATCTGATATGCCTGAGAGCTAACGACTAGCTTTATTGAACGTGAGATACTGTTTCTACTTTTAGACAGAACAGTATCTCACGTATTTTTATTTATTAAAGCAATAGTCTGTAAACAGCGGCATACATAATTAAAGACACTGGGGGAAGCCGCGTTTACAGACATAGCAAAGACCAACAGAGAACTTTTGCCACCAATTAATTATGGCTAAGTCTCATTGATAAAATGTTTGTTTGTGTTTTTGTGTGTTAAGAAATAAACTGCAAACAGGTGGATTTCATGTATTTTCAATACAATCTCTCTCATTCCATCATTTCAAAAAATTCCTCTATCGCTTTCTTGTTTACAAAATGGCAACTCTTGCCATCAGCCTGACGTTCGTCCATCAAAGTGTATAAACCTAGATAACCGTTCTTATCAATTTCCAGCACCTTCTGTTGATACAGGTCACTGGATGTTTTCAGTGTTTTATCAGAAGGAAGCACCGTGTAAGTACCCAGATACCAGTTACCACTAAAATCATTATTAGTGGATTCCGTCATCGTAAACTGACTTGTTTCCGCTGTATAAAAGATATTCTTTTTAATAAATGTACTGTCAGCATATCCGCCCCACGAGTCGGAAACGACCATACTCCGGTCTATCGCTGCAGAAGGCTTCACGTTAAGATGAACGATATTCCGTTCAATCAACGTATTTTTCACAGGCCCCGCCAAATGAATGCCGGGTGAGAACATGCCGATACGGGTTTCATTAGGCCGGACACCATCTCCGATACTAACGTTATAGCGTACTATACTGTTCTGATTTCCCAAACTGAAACCTCTTTCACCGGAATCACAAATCAAAACCATACCGCCATAGTTGTCATGGCTATAATTATATTGAATAACGGTGTTTGTGCTATTATAATCGCAATCAAATCCTTGCGCATCCCAAGGTGCTTTATGGTCACTAACTTCATTGAACTGGATGATTGTGTTGTCACAACTCCAAGGCCAGATACCTGCTGCCGCTTCTGTGGGCGGAAGTATTTCCGGGCAATCGCGCATCACATTATATTCAATCAGGGTGCTGTCGCAACCTATCGGAACGATACCGTCGCCCGGAACCTTCTCTATCAGGTTGTTCCGTACAATCGTATGTTTGCTGGGATGCCAGTTCCGACGGTCGTGATAGCCGTTCCATATCATAGCGTTACGGGCACATCGCAATATATGGCAGTTTTCAATCAGCAGGCTATCAAAACGGGAAACAACCGAGTCTCCCCCATTCACGATATAGATGCCGGAGCCGCCACCCAGCTCTTTCACCAATGAGCCGTTTACATCACGGATGGTCAAGTTATTAACCGTAATATTATGTGATACTCCATAATTATGACATTCTATCTTCAACCCCGTACGGCCAGGCAAAGGTTGGCTGCCGGTATTTACAATCTCCAGATTCTGCACTGTCACGTAATCAGAATTGAAAACCCGCATGGCATACAATGACTGGTCATTTCCTGCAATGCAAGGTTTGTCCCCTTCACCATAGGCATCTACAACAACCGGTTGCGCGGAAGTTCCTTTACCTGTAACTTCCAGTTCGCCGCCGAATACTTCACCCCGTTTGAGCAACAATCTCTCTCCCGAGCGGAATGTTACTTGATTCGCCCGTTCCAGACTTTTCCACGCTCTGGTGGCGGACAGCCCGTCATTGGCATCGTTTCCGTTTGTCGCGTCAACGTAATAGCATTTTTCTGTGCTACGGGAACAGGAAAACATCAAGACTGAGAGCAGAAGGATGAAGCACTGGAATACCCCCTTTTTTCGGAATTTCATTTTCATGGCAATATGATTATTATAAAAAAGGATGAGACAAGCAATATACGAATAATGTCTGCCCATCCTTTTTACTAACATTTCTGTTTATTATTTCCAAAGGTCATGCTGGAGCAATGCCTTGTTCGTATCTAATTCATCGGTAGGAACAGGCCATACGTAGTCACGTTCACCGTTGTACTGGCGCGGTTCATAAGCCAGTCCCAATGAGGTACGCTCTTTTTCGATGTTTGTAACAGCTTTGTCCAACTCTTTCCAACGGTAAACATCAAACAGGCGTAGTCCTTCAAAAGCCAGTTCTACACGGCGTTCGTGCTTGATGACTTCCAGCAACTCAGCCTTTGTAAGCCCTTTGCCTTCTGCATCTTCCACCTTAGGCATCTGCACATCTGCCCGCTGGCGTACTTCATCAACCAGAGACAACACCTCGTTTTCGTCGTATCCGCCCTTCTGAACCAATGCTTCGGCCAGTGAAAGAAGTACTTCCGCATATCTTACAACATAGAAGTCCTGGCCGTTATCCCATGAATTTCCGGTATCTGTGGGGTCGAAGTATTTCATTACGTACACCGTAGACACTGATGCCGCCGCACCGCCATACCAAGCACCCTCTCCCCCTTTGCCATTCCACTTCATACCGGGAACGAAAAGTGTAGTATATAAACGCGGGTCACGGTTTTCAAAGTGCTGCGCATTAGGTTTTGATACATCAAGTGTACCGTCCTCTTTCATTTCACCATAGTTTGTATCGGTTACTTTCTCCCCGGTGCTCTTCACATAATATGCATCAGCCAGGTCGATAGTACCGTTCATTGCTTCGAGCGGAGTATTCCAATGTGCATTGAATGCCGCACCCTCGCTTTTTCCGGGTCCTTCGTAACGAACTGAGAAGACAATCTCCTGTGATTTCTGTCCGTCCTGAGTAAATAACTTGGCATAGCTGGGGTCTATGGAATAGCCTAATTTCCGGACTTCCCTATAAGCGGCAATGGCATCATCCCATTTTTCGTTATACAACGCCATGCGTCCCAGCAAAGAATAACAGGCTCCACGGGTAATACGTCCCAGCTCGGCTGTAGCAGGTAGACTGGGAGCAATATCTTTCAAGTCGGCCATTACCTCATTTACAATATACTCACGAGTGCTTTTCGCACATTCCGAATTTTCCAATGTAAGCGGTTCCGTCAGATAAGGAACATCCTGATACGTGATAGTCAGGTTGATATACATCAATGCACGCAGGGTGATAGCTTCCGCCTTATAGCAGGCAATGTCTTCCGCACTCATACTGACTCTGTCAATGTTTGCTATAAGTAAGTTACATCTGTTGATAACTTCATAGCAAGCTTTCCAGTACTCACCAACGACTCCCGAACTTGGATTATGAATTCCCATTGCCATTTCATAGCCTTCCATCCAGCCGCTCCAGTTGAAGTGACCGCCATTATCGGAAATACAATCCATGTACAATGGGCCAAGACTGTATTGGTCTGAATTATAAAGCTGATTGCTTTGCAGTGCATCGTAACAAGCAGTCAATGCCATCATCGCATCATTGGGAGTTTGCCAGAAGGCCGAAGAAGATGATTCGGTCAAAGAGTCTTTCTGAAGAAAACTGTCAGAGCAGGAAGTCATTAATGCTCCTGACAACAGAGCCAAACTAATATATTTATTAATTAATTTCATAATAATCGTTCTGTTTTGAATTTAACATTAATACCAAATGAATAAGTCTTTGTATTCGGATGCACGTCACCTCGCAAGTCAGTGCTTTGCTTTTCCGGGTCATAATCATCCAGTGGCGTGAATGTCAGCAGGTTTGTTCCGGCTACATAAACTCTCAGGCTCTGTACGCCCAACTTAGTCAGCCATGGCGCTTTCTGGAAGTTGTAACCGATTTCTATATTTTTCAAGCGCAGATAATCTCCTTTAGTCAACCAGAAAGATGAGTATCTGTTGTTGATTTCTCCTCCCAGGCGCGGCATATTTCCGTTAGGGTTATCCTGCGACCAGCGATTCAGCCAGCGTGCCGTTTTGTTTCCTCCGTTTGATATGGTAGTTTCATCCCAATTGAAGCGTTCGAGTCCTGCAATCCCTTGCCAGAAGGTAGTTACGTCCAAATTCTTCCATGAGAAACCCAGATTGAACGAATATTGCACTTTCGGGAAAGGATTACCTATCACCTGGCGGTCATCGTCTGTAATGTTACCGTTATTATCGTAATCCTCATACATGATATCACCCAGTTGGGGAGTTTGCCCGTTCTGTTTGATTGGCTGTCCTTTGGCATTCACCCGGTTCAAATCCTCTTCCGTACGGTAAATACCTACTGCCTTTAATCCGTAATAAGAACCGATTGCGTCTCCTTCGCGGTTGATGATGTTGTTGTCAATGCTTTCTACACCTCCCATTTCAAGAATCTCATTCTTTACTCCGGACACTGAGAAGCCTGCCTGCCATGTCCAGTCACCTTTCTGGTCGTAATAATTAACGGCAAGTTCCCATCCGCGGTTACGCACCTTTCCTGCATTCTGGTAGGGAGAATCCAAGTCTCCCAGGAAGATATTCGGCATCGGTAATCGCAGAAGAATGTTTGACGTATTTTTCTCATACCAGTCGAAAACAACATTAATTTTGCCACGCCAAAATGAAGCGTCGAAACCAAAGTCGGTAATGGTGGTAGTTTCCCATTTGATGTTTTCGTTGGCGATTTTCGCACGTTTCATACCGACATATTTCTTATCACCGAAGTAATAACCGCCTTGTGAAGACAATGTTTCCAAATAGGCATAGTTGCCAATCTCCTGATTTCCCAGTTTACCCCAACTGGCACGCAGCTTTAATGAATTGAGGAATTTGACGTTTTGCATGAAAGCCTCATTAGAAAGCAGCCATGCTCCCGAGAAAGAAGGGAAGTTGGCATAACGGTTTTTCTTGGGCATGCGTGAAGAGCCGTCACGGCGCATATTCATCTCAAACAAGTAGCGGCCTCCATAGTTGTAGTTGACACGTCCGAAGAATGATTGCAAGGAGGCTTCTTCTGCCGAACCGGTTACTTTGTCATTCTGTGTGCCGCCATCCATTTCGTAAATATTATCGGTCGGGAAACCCTGTTTGCTGGATTCGTTCTTGTCCCAACGAGTGGATTGGATAGAGTGACCTAACAATACACTGAACTCATGCAAACCGATTTTATTATTATAGGTCAGGATGTTTTCATTCGTATAGCTTGTTTCCAGATAGTGATAATCTGTCAGCGAGTTTTGAGTTCCCGCCTTAGCAAGCTCTGTCCCTTCTGCGTTATAGCGTGCCAACCCTCTAGGATTGAAAGTCGTAACATCATTCATATAGAATTTATATGCCAGGCTTGAACGGAATTTCAGTCCTTTAATTATATCAACCTCACCGAAGAAATTGCCGTCGAAACGATAATGCTTATTGTCTTTATATCCATTATTCAAAGCATAAAGCGGATTCTTGGCTACTGACTGGGAGATATTCGGGTTACCATCCACATAGCCATATTCGCCGTTTGAGTACTTTGCGGGGACAGTAGGACGGGTAAACCAGGTCAGATAGCGCATCAGACCTTCCTTGTCGACACTTGTAGTCGGTTCGTCAATGTTCTGACGGCTTCCGGACAGGTTCAAGCCTAGTTTCACAATGCCTAATTGGGCATCCAGATTGGAACGGAAGTTGAAACGCTGGTTTGCAGTATTGCGCAGGATTCCTTCTTGTTTAAAGTATTGGGTAGAAATCATATAATGCACATCTTTGCTACCTCCGCTGACAGCCAGGTGATGCTGGTGCATGGGGGCAGTGCGGAACATCTCATCCAACCAGTTTGTATTTGCAAAATGGTCAGGGTCGGAACCGTCCTGCAATTTCTGAAGCATTTCGTCCGTATAGGCAGTGGCAGGATGACATTCGTTATACATTTTTGCCCATTCATAAGAATTTACATAATCGGGCAGCACAGTAGCTTGCTGCAAAGCCATGCTACCGGAATAAGAAATAGTCGGTTTCTGTTCGCCACCACGCTTGGTAGTAATAAGGATTACGCCATTGGCGGCACGGACACCATAGATTGAGGCCGAAGCGGCATCTTTCAAAACGGACACGCTTGCGATATCTTCAGAGGGCAACTGAGAAATTTGGCTTACCGAGCTTTCCACTCCGTCAATCAACACCATCGGATTGTTATTGTTAAGGGTTCCGACACCACGTATACGGATTTCAGGGTCATCGTGTCCTGCCTGCGCACCGTTTCCCGTCAGCATGACACCCGGCAAACGTCCCTGCAACATATTGGCAGTGTTTGCCACCGGCATGGAAGCCACGTCCTTAAAGTTGACAGAGGAGACGGAACCGGTCAGATTTTCTTTCTTCTGCACACCGTAGCCTACCACTACAACTTCGTCAATCATTTCCGTATCTTCTTTCAAGGTTACTTTCAGAGACATATTATCCTTATTTATAATATATTCCTGATTGGCATATCCGATAAAGGAAATAACAACTGTCGCATTAGGAGCCACAGAAAGCCCGAAATTACCATTCAAGTCTGTTATAGTTCCATTGGTAGTGCCCTTTTCGATTATACTGGCACCAATAATTAATTCGCCTGTGGCATCTTTCACGATACCGGAGACTTTAAACTTACCTGATTGCAAGGCTGAGGCACTAACATTCATCACCGGGATGAAGAAATAGAAACACAAGAGTAGACTTAACATCTTAAACGCTCCGGTTTCTGTCAGAGTTTTCACGTTCATAATACTATAATTTTTAAGATATAACAAAAAATGTTTTATTCGTTGGGCGAAGGTAGGAAGAGCCTGATATAAAGAGGGAGAATTATTACCGGAAAAGGGCGACAAACACCTTTAGGGAATATTTCCGATAATAATTCTTCTTTATACGGGCATCTGCCCTGCCCTATTCCTTTATATATAACTCCCAGTTATCTATTTTACCTTTTACGCCATTATCCAGCCAGTTGCAGAATGAGCACGCTCCCTCTACTTCCACTGCGGCAGTAGTCGTAAATTCATATTTGACCGGCATCCATTCGCCGTGGGTATCAGGCACTATTATACTTTTAACATACTGATTATCCAACCCTTCTCCTGTCACATTCCGTAAATCAAACGCAAAAGAAGAAGCATTCGTATTAACCAAAGCCCGAATAACGTATGTAGTATTAGGCTGCCAGTTAACCGTAAACTTTATTTCTCCGACTTTACTGGTTATCTCACCATACTTCCCTACGATTCCGCCTGTCGGATTGGCCACACTTCCCCATGTACCCTCAAATCCGCCCAGACTTTCCATTGCTCCGTCGGGAACCAGATTATTTTCGTGAAGTTCTCCTTCCGTCGTCGTAACGGTAGCTTCCGACTTACCCGGCAGTGAATAATTTCCGACAGCATCCAGTGCCTGGACATAGTAGGTCGTTTCTTCATTCAGGGCGGCGTCCTTAACAACATAGCCCGTGCCCATAGTGGAAGCTATGAAATTCCCGCTGCCAAGCCCTCCTCTATAAATGTCATATCGCAGCAGTCCGGCTGCACCATTGTCTGTAGAAGAATCCCAATTCAGATAAACAAGATTTCCTTTCGATTCCGCCGTGAAATTCCCGACCTGAGCGGGTTTCTCGTGATCAACAACCTTCTGGTATACCCTGAAATAATCGACTTCGAATTTGATATTCTGTTCCTCATTGATACTAATACCTCCACCACGGTTTTTCAAAGCCAGATTCAACCACATATACTGTGGATTATGGAATGCGATACTACCATCCGCATTCTTAAAATCTTCTATCTTGACGCTATTCCGCAAATCATCATCAACATATAATTTAATCTCCTTTTCATCCCAGTCCATACGATAGATATGGTACTTCTTAATCCAGTCGGGGTCTTTAGCCTGATAGTAAGACAGCGGCGTGAACTTGTCATTCCAGCGAGCCACCCACTCTGTATTAGTACCGACTGCAAAATTACTGGTTAATGCCGGCGCACCATCTTTCAGGTCATAGAACTCCATAAAATCAATCTCTCCGTTCGACGGCCAGAACTTATTGTATCCACAAGTCCACACAGCCGGAAATGCCCCACTGGAAGGATCTATTTTGGCACGTACTTCGATACGCCCGTATAAAAAATAACGTCTCTGGTCACCGTTCATGCTTGCTGAAGTGTACTCTCCATATTCCCAATTTTCTCTATAATCACTGGAATTCGGATTGTAATTCGGATTCTTGCGATGCTCTTTCTTTGCAGTCAGAAGTAAACGCCCGTCTGCGACAATGGCATTATTAGTACCTTTTACATAGTTCTGAGGTTCCTGCCCCCGCTGGAAGCCTTCTTCAAAAGCCCAAAGCTCTTCATTTACCGGACCGTCTGTATTAAATTCATCGCCCCATGAATAATACAAACCGCCTTTGGTCATCGGAATTGGCCTGGGGTCAGGAATATAGGCAATCTGTTCTTCCAGTTCATCCGCATTTACCGGAATATAAGAAGAACTGACTATATTCCCGCTGCCGGTTTTGGCCGAAACTGAAACGGCTAATGATTTATTTAATAGTTCAAACGGTATGTTCATTTCGACCACGACCACGCCTTCCGTCTCCTCATCGGAAGATACGCCGGATACTGGCAAAGATGCGAGTAAAGGAGAGCGGGTTATCACTTCCGTACAGTCAGCCATCACATTTTTATCATCCGGCGTAGCGGAAGAAGCAGTCCATTCCGCAACGATTTTCGCAGCAGAACTTGCAGGAGAGACTTTAAACTGGGCAGTAATATAGAATTGTCCATCTTCTTCCCGGTATTTTACAGACATCTTACCATCATCATAACGAGGAATAAATGTGAAAGAAGCAATCACATCCGCACCTGTCGGAATCTCGTAAATGGTAGAAGCCGGATCGTTCATTGTAATGACAAGCTTGGAACCATCGGCTGAGAGTTCCACATTTTTAAATAAGGAATCACCATTTGTGCCATCTTCTCCCGTAGCACGATAAAGGGGTTGCCATGTTCCACCATCATCGTATGATATATACCAGTATGGCAAATTACCATCGGTGGCGTTACGTTCGATCTTGAATTGCGGAACAGTTCCTTGCTGCCCCATAGCGACAACCTTATTTCCGGCACTTAGCAGCCATTCACCGTCCAATGTCCAGTAATACACTTCATCGTCGTCTTTCTTTATTCCGATAGAAGGTGTATGTCCGTCTGCACCGGACTTACCATGATAAATCGTGATAGGGTCATTGTTCTTAAAGCTGATTGTATATCCAATCACTGTAGTGCCGTCTTCGGCGTGAATTTCTTTCAGTCCTGTTATGCAGTCTTGTTCATTTACCGCCTCAACAATCGTTTTTAGTGCTGCCATATTGCCGTTAATAGCCTCACACGCAGTTTCCAACTTTTTAAGGCGTACTTCCAAGTCATTCATTCTATCATTCAAGGCAGTATCGTCATAATCGCTACATCCCCAAAACAAGAACAACATACATACAATAAAAAGGAAACGGTTTTCCATTCCCAAAGCCCTGTGCTTTCCCATTTGCATTAATTTTAAGGTTAAACAAAATATTCGTTCGATGGGCAAATGTATGACAAGCGTAAGGCGAAAAGGGATAATTATTACCGGGAAAAGGCTGTCAAGCAGCTTTGTAGCCTATTTCCGGTAATAATCATTCATCATATATTCCTTGGGGGTAAAGCCAAACTTCTTTTTGAAGCATGAGCTGAAATATTTCGGGTCATTAAAACCCACCATATATGCCAGGTCGGCTACACGAATTTTCTTTTTTTCATCAAGCAGGCGGCAAGCTGCCTGTAAACGGACATTACAAATAAACATGGAAGGAGTAAGCCCGGTCAACAACTTTAATTTATCAGCCAATGTGGTACGCGCCATACCCATCTCAGCAATGAACTGTGCGTGTTCAAAGTCGCTATCACTTAAATGGGCATTCACACAATCTATCGCTCTTTGAATAAATTCCTTATCCATAGAGGTATAATTCAGCTCTTTCGCTTCAAAAACCAGTTGTTTGCGGAAATCCACTCCGATACGTTTACGCTTTTCAAGCAAATTCTCTATTTTAGCAAGCAGGACAGACAAGCGCAACGGTTTGCAGATATAGCCATCCGCTCCGGACTTGTAACCCTCTACACGATCTTCGTCACTAGTCATGGCTGTCAGTAATATAAATGGTATATGGCAAGTCTCAAACTTACTTTTTACTTTCTGGCACAACTCGGTTCCATCCATTTGAGGCATCATGACATCGGACACTATCAAATTCACCTCTTCCCTTTCGAGAATTTCCAATGCATCGACTCCGTTTCTCGCTTCAAGGATACGATAGCGGTTCTGTAACAGTCGCACCATCAATGCCAATAGCTCATCGTTGTCTTCCACCAACAGAAGAGTCACGGTATCTGTTGTCGTATCCGGAGATTCCATATCCGGAGATTCTCCTTCCTCATCCTCAGGCAGTAAAACAGCAGGTACCGTATTTTGTGTACTCCGGTCTGTTTCTTCTTCCGAATATGCAGCAGGGAGAATGGGAAATTCTACGATAAAGCTATTACCTTTTTCTTTATCACTGACTACTTGCACCGTTCCGTGATGTAACAATATGAGGTCTTTTACCAGTGAAAGCCCAATACCTGTACCAATAGTGTGAAACTTACGATATTCTCCCTCATAAAACCTTTCAAAAAAATGCTCAATCTTTTCCTTAGGAATCAGTTCGCCCGGATTATTAATGCAGAACTGATAGTTCCCTGATTCTTCATCGTAACTTTGGGATACGGTTATAGTTCCCCCTTCATGGGTATATTTGGCTGCATTGGAAAGCAGGTTATATGCAATCTTATCTAATTTGTCAATATCAAAATAGCCTTTATATTCCACTTCGTCACCCTCAAACCGGAGATGCAGTTTCTTTTGGCTCACCAACGGGGCAAATGCAGCTATCGACTGTTTCAGGAACAATGTTATATTGCCTTGTGAAACACGCAGTTTCTGACATCGATTCTCTACCTTTCTAAATTCAAGAATTTGCTGAATCAACCGGATAAGGCGGAGCGTATTCTCTGAAATACCCCGCAACTTTCCTTTCAAATCCGGACTTTGCTGTTTCAACTCTTCAACTGATGCCGATATGATGGATAAAGGAGTGAGCAGTTCGTGTGTTATATTGGTAAAGAATTGCAGTTTGGCATGATTTATCTCTTCCAACTTCTGGCGTTGGATATTGCCAAGTTCAATGGTGTGCTTCATGTTAATGCGGTTTCGTATAGTCCGGTAGAGATACCACAATAGTGCGGCTGTCAGGAAGAAGTATATACAATATGCCCACCAGCAAAGCCATGGCGGCGGCAGAATCGTGATTTTGACAGTACGTATATCGGAAGACCATATTCCGTTCACGTTGGCCCCTCTTACCTTGAACTCATAGTCGCCTGCCGGCAGATTGTTATAGTATGCGAAATGGCGGTAGCCACTTGTTGGTACCCATGTATCATCGTAACCCGTCAGTTGATACTCATATTTATTCAGTAAAGGGTTTATATAATTGAGTATGGAGAAATCCAGGCTGAAATTGTTCTGATCGTAAGCCAAAGTTATATGACCGACATACTCAAGAGGCTGGTCAAGTATTGCGTCATATTCTTTTCCCTGTATCTTACGTACGGAAGTATTGTATATCTTTAAATCGGTGATAACTACCGGGTAAGACGTTTCATCATATATGATATCCTTTGGATTGAATATATTGAGACCACGCACTCCGCCGAAGAAAAGGATACCGTCAGTTCCCTTCACTGCAGCGTTCCGGTTAAAATTATACCCTTGCAAACCATCCTCTACCGTATGGGTGTGTATGACGGGCGAACTGGCGTCAATGGGAATGTTGATATGATACATTTGGGAATTTGTAGTTAACCATAGCATCTTCTGATCGTCTTCGAGCATACTAAGAATCACTTCTCCATCTTTGAAGTATCCATCAAGTACAGGGGCGAAGCAGTCTTGTTCCTTGTCATATAAATCCAGTCCGTTTCCATTGGTTCCTGCCCATATCCGGTTATAGCTGTCCACACATAATGTCACAGCTCCCATGGAAGTACTGTTCTGCCGGGATACGCCATATTGCTTGACTCTGTATTTCCCGGCAGAAGGGGATATTCTCCAGATACCGGTAGTAACTGTTGTCGCCCAAATATCTCCCTCCTTATCTTGTACGATCTTAAATACCGAAGACTGGGGCAGTCTTTGGCTATCATCAGCCACCAATTTGTCCAATGCCCTTAGTTGCCCGGAAGTATCCAACATAAAAATCCCCGAACGTGAGCCAATCCACAAATTTCCGGACGAATCTTCTAATAAGGAGTAAATACAGACGTCTTTCAATTCCGGATTAATCACACTATTGATTACCCTTACTTCTTTTCCGTCAAAGAACCAGATACCGTCATCCCAGGTTGCAAAGCAATATTCTTGTCTCCTCTTGCTAAAAATGATGTCATTGACAGTGGAGACATACGGCAAATACCTGAACATTGGCAGTTTCTGATATGGAGTGACTTCTTGCGTCAGGGGATCATATAATATGAGTCCGAACCCCATAATCCCCATCCACAACTTTCCGTCTTCACATTGAAAAACACTACGTACCGAACTGGTAGGATAAGACTTCATCAGAGCAGGTAAAGCATCATGAACAAATGGAAGTTTACGGGTATTAACCGTATATACTCCTCCACCGAGCATCCCCACCCACATCAGTCCGTCCCGGCTGCACAACAACGCATCAACTTCATTAAAAGGTAAATCACCCGACTTATCTCCCGGAAGATAATTAGTGAAATATCCTTCATCCTTTTCGGATTCAAGTACACTCAGCCCACTGCGTGAGCCTATCCATATTTTTCCGGTATTACGGTCTTGAGTGATGGCATACACAATATTATCCGCAAGGCTTTTTGGATTTCCTTCTTCATGCATATACCGACGATACGAATAATGCTCCATATCATAAGGATCGATTATCTTCATTAACCCATAACGCCAGGTTCCAACCCAAATGTTTTCATTATCGTCTTGAAACAGGATATTAGCCGACTGACCGGGATTTAATCCTTCATAGGCATAAAAATGTTTTGTTTGAGGGTCATAACGGAATAAACCCCGTTCCCAAGTGCCAATCCAAATGTTTCCCCGCTTATCTTCAATGACAGATTTTACATCCAAACCTCCTGGGGGATTATTTTTCAACGGTTCTTGTATTTCAAACGTTTCTTCTCCCGATTTCTTCAAAAAAAGTCCTACCCTGGAGCCAATCCATAAATCTCCGCTAGTCGTATATACGATTGATTCGATAAAACTACTTTGTAAGATTGGAGATACTATTTTCTCTATTTTATCGGTTCTTTTATCCAGTACATACAAACCATTGTGAGTCCCAATCCATAATCGATGTTGATCATCCTCGACCACAATATTAACAAAGCCATCTATTGACTTTCCACTGTTCTCTATATTCGGTTTATAGACAATAGTCGAGTAACCATCATAGCGTACAAGCCCGTTATAGGTCGAAATCCAGATGAATCCTTCGCTATCCTGATATAAATTACGAACTTCATTAGTCGGAAGGGATGAGGTCATATTTATGACTCTAAAATCATATGGTAACTGATTAGAGAAAGCATCCAGTGTTCCAACTATTAATAAAAAGAAGAATATTAGACGTTTTGGTTGTGCCATACCTTTTGTTTATTGTGCATTAGAACTACAAAATTATAAAACACATTGGATTATACAACAAAAAGTGTTATTAACTTTGAAAAATATTTTCATCTTAGCCTGTAACAGGTATCGTTTCTCTTAATTAAGAAACCTGTTAAGACATTTTGGATGCTTCGACAAGCTCAGTATGACAAATATTCCAATAAGTATAGATTTATACTGATAACAAGCTTAATTTATTAAAAACTAGCCCTAATTGAACGATAATTTGCCCTCCACTCATTAAAATAATCCTTATCTTTGGCTCCCGAAATTCAAACCTAATACAAAAAACCCATGAAGAAACAACTACTCTCTTGCTGCTTGGCTGCATTGGGACTGACAGCAATTCAAGCACAAAGCTTCAATGAGTGGAAAGACCCGGAAGTGAATTCCGTAAACCGCTCCGCTATGCACACTAATTACTTTGCTTACGCATCGGCTGATGAAGCTAAAGCCGGCATTAAAGAAAATTCAACGAATTTCATGACCCTGAACGGTCCGTGGAAATTCAACTGGGTAAGACATGCAGATGCACGACCGACCGACTTTTATCAAACTAATTTCAACGACAAAGGTTGGGATGACCTTCAGGTGCCTGGCGTTTGGGAACTGAACGGCTATGGCGACCCTATCTATGTCAACGTAGGATATGCCTGGAGAAGCCAATTCAAAAACAATCCCCCGCAAGTACCGACAGAAAACAATCATGTAGGCTCTTACCGGAAAGAAATCATCCTTCCTGCTGACTGGAAAGGCAAAGAGATTTTTGCACATTTCGGCTCGGTAACTTCCAACATGTACCTTTGGGTGAACGGACGTTACGTAGGATATAGCGAGGACAGCAAACTGGAAGCCGAGTTCAACCTGACCAACTACCTGAAACCGGGTAAAAACGTGATTGCTTTCCAGGTATTCCGCTGGTGCGACGGCAGTTATCTGGAAGATCAGGACTTCTTCCGCTACTCTGGCGTAGGACGTGACTGCTATCTTTACGCACGTGACAAGAAATACATCCAGGATATTCGCCTCACTCCAGATTTGGATAGCCAATATAAAGACGGTACGCTGAATATCGCTGTTGACTTGAAAGGAAGCGGCACAGTGGCTTTAGACCTGACAGATACTCAAGGCAACAGTGTAGCAACTGCCGACCTGAAAGGTTCGGGCAAGCTGAACACCACACTGAATATCTCCAATCCTGCCAAATGGACGGCTGAAACGCCTAATCTTTATACACTGACTGCTACCCTGAAAACGGCAACAGCACAGTAGAGGTAATTCCTGTGAAGGTTGGTTTCCGCAAGATTGAATTGAAAGGCGGACAGATACTCGTTAACGGCCAGCCGGTACTCTTCAAGGGAGCAGACCGCCACGAAATGGATCCGGACGGCGGTTATGTAGTTTCCCTCGAACGTATGCTGCAAGATATTAAAGTCATGAAAGAGCTTAATATCAACGCCGTACGTACCTGCCACTACCCGGACGATAACCGTTGGTATGACCTTTGCGACCAATACGGACTCTATGTAGTAGCCGAAGCCAACGTGGAATCTCACGGTATGGGATATGGCGACCAGACACTGGCAAAGAACCCCAGTTACGCCAAAGCTCATATGGAACGCAACCAGCGCAACGTACAACGCAGCTACAACCACCCGTCCATCATCTTCTGGTCACTGGGTAATGAAGCCGGCATGGGGCCGAACTTTGAGAAATGTTACACTTGGATTAAAAACGAAGACAAGACACGTGCAGTACAGTATGAACAAGCACGTACCAGCGAATTTACAGACATCTATTGCCCGATGTATCTAGGTTATGAAGGTTGTATCAAATATTGCGAAGGCGATATTCAAAAACCATTGATTCAATGCGAATACGCACACGCTATGGGTAATTCACAAGGCGGATTCAAAGAATACTGGGACATCATCCGCAAGTATCCGAAATACCAAGGCGGATTTATCTGGGACTTTGTAGACCAGTCTTGCCACTGGAAGAACAAAGACGGAGTAGATATTTACGGCTACGGCGGCGACTTCAACAAATACGACGGTTCGGACAACAACTTCAACGACAATGGCTTAATCAGCCCTGACCGCGTACCTAATCCGCATGCTTACGAAGTAGCTTATTTCTACCAGGACATCTGGACTACTCCTGCCGACCTCGCTAAAGGTGAAATCAACATCTTCAACGAAAACTTCTTCCGCGACCTGTCTTCATACTACATGGAATGGCAATTACTGGCAAACGGGGAAGTGATACAGACAGGCATTGTATCCGACCTGAAAGCAGCGCCTCAACAAACTGTAAAAGTGCAGCTTCCGATTGACACGAAGAATATCTGTCCTTGCAAGGAACTGCTGCTCAACGTCAACTATAAACTAAAAGCCGCAGAAACATTGTTGCCAGCAGGAACTACCGTCGCTTATGACCAGTTAAGTATCCGCGACTACAAAGCGCCGGAACTCAAACTGGAAAACGTACAAACCACCAATCTTGCAATCACCGTGCCCAGTATCCTGGACAACGACCGTTACTACTTGATTGTTAAAGGTGAAAACTTCTCCATGGATTTCAACAAGCAGAACGGCTACCTCTGCCGCTATGACGTGAATGGCATGCAGATGATGGAAGATGGCAGCGAACTGACTCCCAACTTCTGGCGTGCGCCGACCGACAACGATTTCGGAGCAGGCTTACAACGCAAATATGCGGTTTCGAAGAACCGGAACTGAAACTTACGTCGCTGAAACACGGCATCGAAAACGACCAGGCTGTGGTTCGTGCAGAATACGACATGAAATCGGTAGGCGGCAAGTTATTCCTCACTTATACTATCAATAATAAGGGAGCAGTGAAGGTTACCCAGAAAATGGTAGCCGACAAGAGCAAGAAAGTTTCTGAAATGTTCCGTTTTGGCATGCAACTTCGTATGCCTCTTGCTTTCAACGAGATAGAATATTACGGACGCGGTCCGGGAGAGAACTACTCCGACCGTAACCACGGCGCCATGATAGGTAAATACCGCCAGACGGTAGAAGAGCAATTCTATCCGTATATCCGTCCGCAGGAAACCGGAACGAAAACTGATATCCGCTGGTGGAGACTGCTGAACATCGGAGGTAACGGTTTACAGTTCGTTTCTGAAGCTCCGTTCTCTGCTTCTGCACTGAACTACACTATCGAATCACTGGATGACGGTGATGCAAAAGACCAACGTCACTCGCCGGAAGTTGAAAAAGCAAACTTTACAAACTTCTGCATTGACAAAGTACAGACAGGATTGGCGTGCGTCAACAGTTGGGGAGCTATACCGTTAGAAAAGTATCGTCTTCCTTATCAGGATTATGAATTCAGTTTCATCATGTCACCCGTATCACATAAACTGAAGTAATGAAGTAAAAAACATAGTTAAAAAACACGGTATCAGAGTACAAGAATACCGAAATTACTGTACTTTTGCAGCCGGAAACTGATTTCACAGAATTAGTTTCCGGCTTTCATTCCTTAAATCCCCCCTTTATACAAGAGAATGACACACGTGCAACAAAACGCATAATTTTAAAAAACAGATAAATGAGAAGTATGAAAAGTAGAATTGTTTTATTTGCATTTTGCTTGGCCCTTCTGTCCAGTTGCGGCAATAAGGGCAATGACACCGGAAAAGTCCCAGAATATGCAGTACAAGAATTACAGAAGTCAACTGCAAATTTAACGACAGCTTATCCAGCTACCATTAAAGGTAAACAAGATGTAGAGATCCGTCCGCAAGTGTCCGGCTTCATCACCAAACTGTGTGTTGACGAAGGAGCAAGTGTACACAAAGGACAAGTTTTGTTCATTGTCGACCCGACTCAATATGAAGCAGCCGTACGTACTGCCAAAGCAGCCGTTGCTACAGCCGAAGCAGCCGTACGCACCCAACAAATCACAGTGGATAACAAACGTGAGCTGAACAAGAAAAACATCATCAGTGACTACGACCTGTCAATGGCCGAAAATACATTGGCACAGTCTCAGGCACAATTGGCCCAAGCACAGGCACAGTTGACTTCTGCTCAGCAGAACCTCTCTTTCACACAAGTGAAAAGCCCTTCTGACGGGGTTATCAACAATATCCCTTATCGTTTGGGAGCATTGGTCAGCCCTTCTATCGCTACGCCGATGACTACCGTTTCTGAAATTGATGAAGTATATGTATATTTCTCTATGACAGAAAAAGAGCTGTTGGCAATGACCAAGTCCGGAAGCACTATCAAAGAAGAAATCAGCAAAATACCGGCTATCAAATTGCAGTTGATCGACGGTACTGAATATAATATTGAAGGTAAAGTGGATGCAATCACAGGGGTTATCGACCAGACTACCGGTTCTGTAAGTATGCGCGCTATCTTCCCGAACAAAGAACACATCCTACGTAGTGGCGGTACGGCAAACGTGCTGATTCCTTACACGATGGAAAATGTTATCAGCATTCCGCAGTCTGCAACAGTAGAAATCCAGGATAAAAAGTTCGTTTACGTCCTGCAACCGGACAACACCGTGAAATATACGGAAATCGGTATCTTCAACTTGGATAACGGGAAAGAATATCTCGTTACTTCCGGTTTGAACGCAGGAGACAAAATTATCATCGAAGGTGTGCAGAGCCTCAAGAACGGTCAGGTTATACAACCTATCACACCGGCTCAGAAAGAAGCGAACTATCAACAGCACTTGAAAGACCAACGCGAAGGGAATTTAGCTACTGCTTTCTATTAATAACTTAGATAATCGTATGAAATTAGATAAATTTATTAACCGTCCGGTACTATCAACAGTTATTTCTATCTTGATAGTAATCTTGGGTGCTATCGGACTGGCAACACTGCCTATCACCCAGTATCCGGACATCGCGCCCCCTACTGTGTCTGTGAAGGCCACTTATACGGGTGCCAGTGCATCAACCGTATTGAACTCCGTGATTGCTCCGCTGGAGGAACAAATCAATGGTGTGGAAAATATGATGTATATGACCTCTAACGCATCCAACACAGGTGCCGGTGATATATCCATCTATTTTAAACAGGGAACAGATCCGGATATGGCTGCCGTCAACGTGCAGAACCGTGTTTCTATGGCACAAGGATTGCTGCCTGCTGAAGTAACCAAAGTCGGTGTGACAACTCAGAAACGCCAGACTTCCATGCTGGTGGTATTCTCTCTTTATGACGAAACCGATACGTATACAGAAGCATTTATCGAGAACTACGCAAAAATCAACCTGATTCCGCAAGTTCAGCGTGTGCCGGGTGTAGGTGACGCCTCTGTGATGGGACAGGACTACTCCATGCGTATCTGGCTGCGTCCGGACGTGATGGCTCAATACAAGCTGGTGCCGGGTGACGTATCCGCAGCATTGGCAGAGCAGAACGTGGAAGCTGCTCCGGGACAATTCGGTGAACGCAGTAACCAGACTTTCCAATATACCATCCGTTACAAAGGACGTCTGCAACAGCCGGAAGAGTTCGAAAATATCGTCATCAAATCTTTGCCCGACGGCGAAGTGCTTCGTCTCAATGATATTGCCGAAATCCAACTGGACCGTTTGGGATATAACTTTACCAACCGCGTAAACGGACATAAGGCTGTAACCTGTATCGTTTATCAGATGGCAGGAACAAATGCGACACAAACTATCAGTGACATCCAAGTGTTACTGGATGAAGCGTCCAAATCACTGCCGGCCGGCCTGAAGATAAACGTTTCCATGAATGCCAACGACTTCTTGTTCGCTTCTATCCATGAAGTAATCAAGACGTTGATTGAGGCATTTATCTTGGTGTTTATTGTGGTATATATCTTCTAGCAGGACCTACGTTCTACATTGATTCCGACTATTGCCATCCCGGTAGCTCTTATCGGTACTTTCTTCATTCTGTCTCTGGTAGGCTTCAGCTTGAACTTGCTGACGTTATGTGCGCTTGTGCTCGCCATCGCGATTGTGGTCGATGATGCTATTGTGGTCGTCGAGGGTGTACACGCCAAGCTAGACCAAGGTTACACATCCGCCCGTCTGGCTTCCATCGACGCGATGAATGAGTTGGGTGGTGCTATCGTATCCATTACGCTGGTCATGATGGCTGTGTTCGTTCCGGTAAGTTTCATGGGAGGAACGGCAGGAACATTCTACCGCCAGTTTGGTATGACAATGGCCATCGCCATCGGTCTGTCCGCCCTGAACGCCTTGACATTAAGTCCCGCCTTGTGTGCCGTTCTTCTGAAACCGCATAAGCAGGAAGGTGAAGGTTCCGAAGAGGTTCCTCCATTGAATGAGCGTATGAAAACAGCCTATAAAGCGGCTCATACAACGATGATAAACAGATATACCGAAGCTATCGGAAAGATGTTGCATCCGGGAATCACACTCACATTCACGCTTGTTGTCATCCTCGGTATGATTTTCGGGTTCTTCAATATCAACCCGATAGTTACCGCCATCCTCATACTTCTCAGTATTCTGGCACTAATCGGAATGAGCACGAAGAAATTCAAGAACAGTTTCAATGATACCTATGAATCTATCCTGAAACGGTATAAGAAACGCGTACTGTTCTTCATCCAGAAGAAGTGGCTGTCCATGGGACTGGTCGTTGCTTCCATCGTATTGCTTATGTTCTTCATGAACACTACTCCGACAGGTATGGTGCCAAACGAAGATACCGGTACACTAATGGGAGCTGTAACCTTGCCGCCGGGTACGTCACAAGACCGCTCGGAAGAGATTCTGGCACGTGTAGACAGCCTGATTGCCGCCGACCCTGCCGTATCTTCGCGTACACTGATTTCCGGATTCAGTTTCATCGGTGGACAGGGACCGTCCTACGGTTCTTTCATCATCAAACTGAAAGACTGGGACGAGCGTTCGATGATACAGAACTCTGACGTTGTGGTGGGTTCTTTATATATGCGTGCACAGAAAGTCATCAAGGAAGCACAGGTATTGTTCTTTGCTCCGCCGATGATTCCGGGTTATTCGGCATCCACGGATATTGAAGTGAATATGCAGGATAAGACGGGTGGCGACCTGAACAAGTTCTTCGATGTAGTCAACGACTATACCGCCGCACTGGAAGCCCGTCCTGAAATCAATTCGGCAAAACAACGTTCAACCCGAATTTCCCGCAATATATGATTGATATTGATGCGGCAGCTTGTAAGAAGGCGGGTATCAGCCCAAGTGACATCCTTACTACCATGCAGGGATATTACGGTGGTCTGTATGCGTCCAACTTCAACCGTTTCGGTAAGATGTACCGTGTAATGATTCAGTCGGACCCGTTATCACGCAAGAACCTGGAATCCTTGAAGAATATCAAGGTTCGTAACAGTGCCGGAGAAATGGCTCCTATCTCTCAATTCATCACTATCGATAAGGTATATGGTCCGGATATCATCAGCCGTTTCAACCTCTACACTTCTATGAAAGTGATGGTGGCTCCAGCCAGTGGTTATACATCAGGTCAGGCATTGACTGCATTGGCGGAAGTAGCCAGCCAGAACCTTCCGACCGGTTACACCTACGAACTGGGTGGTATGGCACGTGAAGAAGCGCAGAGCAGTGGTAGTGCTACCGGATTGATTTTCATCCTCTGCTTCGTATTCGTTTACCTGTTGCTGAGTGCGCAGTACGAAAGTTACATACTTCCGTTGGCCGTGTTGCTATCCGTTCCGTTCGGTCTGTTAGGCAGCTTCCTGTTTGTGAACGGAGTGAGTGCTATCGGTAATATCTCGATGCTGAAGATGATTCTTGGTACGATGTCCAACAATATCTATATGCAGATTGCGTTAATTATGTTGATGGGTCTGTTGGCGAAGAACGCCATCCTGATTGTAGAGTTCGCCCTCGACCGTCGTAATATGGGTATGAGTATCACATGGGCAGCCGTATTGGGTGCCGGTGCCCGTCTCCGTCCGATCCTGATGACCTCCCTGGCGATGGTAGTCGGTCTGCTTCCGTTGATGTTTGCCTTCGGTGTAGGTGCTCATGGTAACCGCACACTGGGTACTGCTTCTATCGGCGGTATGTTAATCGGTATGATCTGCCAGATTTTCATCGTTCCTGTCTTGTTTGTTATCTTCCAGTATCTGCAAGAAGAAAGTGAAACCGATGGAATGGGAAGATATTGACAATGCAGATGCCGTAACAGAGATTGAACAATACGCTAAATAATGAAATTCGATATGAAGAAACAGATTCTATATATGTTGTGCGCAACTGCTCTCCTAAGCAGTTGCCACATCTATAAGTCGTATGACAGACCCGAAGATATTACCACTTCCGGGCTGTATCGTGATCCGGTGTCGGATAATGATACACTGGCTTCGGATACAACCAACTTCGGTAATCTGCCGTGGAGAGAAGTCTTCACCGACCCGCAACTCCAGTCACTCATCGAAGCAGGACTGAAACAAAATACGGACCTCTTGTCTGCTGCACAGAATGTGAAAGCGGCAGAAGCATCCCTGATGTCGGCACGTTTGGCTTATGCTCCGTCACTGGGATTGTCTCCGCAAGGAACTATCAGCAGTTTCGACAAGAATGCAGCTACAAAAACTTATTCATTGCCCGTCACTGCTAGCTGGCAAGTCGATTTGTTCGGCCAGTTGCTGAACTCCAAACGGAATGCGCAGGTTACTCTGAAGCAAACTAAGGCTTACCGCCAGGCAGTACAGACACAGGTTATCTCTAACGTCGCCAATATGTATTATACATTAATGATGTTGGACCGCCAGTTGGAAATAACCAAAGCTACGGCCGAAATTCTGAAAAAGAATGCCGAAACAATGGAAGCGATGAAAGACGCCGCTATGTACAATATCAACTCAGCAGGAGTTGAACAGAGCAAGGCTGCTTATGCACAAGTACTTGCCACCATCCCGGACATAGAACAGAGTATCCGTGAAACGGAGAATGCCCTGTCTGCCTTCCTGGGAGAAGCTCCTCACGCCATCAAACGCGGCGTACTGGAAGCACAAGTACTCCCGACGGAACTTTCCGCAGGTGTACCTATCCAGTTGTTGTCCAACCGACCGGACGTAAAAGCAGCCGAAATGTCATTGGCAAGCTGCTATTATAATACAAACTCGGCACGTGCCGCTTTCTACCCGCAAATCACGCTCAGTGGTTCGGCAGGATGGACAAACAGCGCCGGAAGCGCAATTGTCAATCCGGGCAAGTTATTGGCTTCCGCCATCGGTTCACTGACCCAGCCGCTATTCTACCGCGGACAGAATATCGCCCGCCTGAAAGCAGCCAAAGCACAGGAAGAACAAGCTAAACTGTCCTTCCAGCAAACACTTTTAAACGCCGGAAGTGAAGTCAGCAATGCGCTGAGTTTATACCAGAAAAACAGCGAAAAGGTGGAATCCCGCCGGATGCAAGTAGAATCTGCCAAGAAAGCTTCGGAAGATACAAAAGAATTATTTAACTTAGGGACCTCAACCTACCTGGAAGTATTGTCTGCACAACAGTCTTACCTGAGCGCACAAATTTCTCAGGTTTCCGATTGCTTTGACCAGATGCAGGCCGTAGTAAGCCTTTATCAGGCACTGGGCGGTGGAAGAGAAGAATAACTTTAAACATATACTATTATGATTAGTCCGTTAGCTTATGTAGACCCCGAAGCCAAATTAGGCAAGAACGTAACTGTCCTGCCGTTTGCCTACATCGAAAAGAATGTGGAAATCGGAGATGACTGTGTCATCATGTCTTATGCCAGTATCCTGCAAGGCACTAAAATGGGAAAAGGAAACAAAATCCATCAGAACGCAGTCCTGGGAGCGGAACCGCAAGATTTCCACTATACGGGAGAAGAAAGCAGTCTGATTATCGGTGACAATAATGATATTCGTGAAAATGTAGTCATCAGCCGCGCTACTTTTGCCGGCAACGCTACTAAAATAGGAAACGGAAACTACTTGATGGATAAAGTGCATCTCTGCCATGATGTGCAGATAAACAATAACTGTGTGGTAGGTATAGGCACCACTATCGCAGGTGAATGTACGCTGGACGACTGCGTTATCCTGAGCGGTAATGTCACCCTGCATCAATATTGCCACATCGGTAGCTGGACGCTGGTACAAAGCGGATGCCGTATCTCCAAAGATGTACCGCCGTATGTTATCATGTCCGGCAATCCGGTAGCATATCACGGAGTGAATGCCGTAGTCCTGTCGCAACACCGCAATACGTCGGAGAGAATCCTGCGCCACATCGCCAACGCTTACCGCTTGATTTATCAAGGTAATTTCAGCGTTCAGGATGCTGTACAGAAGATTATCGACCAAGTGCCGATGAGCGAGGAAATCGAAACCATCGTAAACTTCGTGAAGAACTCGGAAAGAGGTATCGTAAAATAAATATAAAGCAACCACAAGAACTATTAGTAAGAAGGTTGTCTTTATTATCATAAAGTTCTCTCTATCATTGATATGAGAGAACTTTATAGTTTTAGAAGCTACTCTCTGAATACTTTAACTAACACATAAATAAAAACGATGAAACACATTTCTTTTTCTATATTAATCATTGTATTCATATTTTGTTCTTTGCTATCATGCAAACCTTCATCTCCCACCCCATCAGAGCCCTATTAAATTATGCCGATTCTCTATTAGAGGTTTCCCCCCGGCACAGCCCTATCTTTTCTCCGTTCGCTACCTGTTGAAGATTATCCCGAAGAGGAACAAAATAACCTTTCATATAAAATGAAAAAGTGAAAGACATCTGCCATCTGCAACAAAATCGAGATAATATATTAATTAATAGATTGTTACAGCGTTGCAGATACCGTTGCAGATGGTTGCAGATACCCAGGTATCTGCAACACTATAAACGAGTAGTATCGGTCATTCCGCCAGTGTCTACTTAAGAAATAACAGTTCCCTACGTTGGAACTACCGTTCCCAGGCTGGAAACTCTCGTTTCCAAGCATAGAAACGAGAGTTTCTACATATAGATACTGGAGTTTCCACGTAGGGATACTGAAGTTTCCATGTATAGAAACGGAGGCTAATGTTTAGCTATATGTACTGTTGCCTTGCTCTTAAAAAACAGCTTTCTATCGGCATACAAAGTGTTGCAGATAGCTAGATATCTGCAACCATCTGCAACGGTATCTGCAATGCTGTAACAATCTATTAATTAATATATTATCTCAATTTTGTTGCAGATGGCAGATGTTTTTTACTTTTTCAGGTTCTTCGTCAAATTTGGTGGTAATCTCTTTTTTATTTCAACGGTCTTCTTCTTTCTTAATCCTATAAAAAGTTGTAGATATGTTTGCTTTTTAGTAACTTTAAAGACACCACATCATTAAAAGTTACCATGCAACAAGCCATATCTACAACGTACAAATATACATCAAAAAAAGAAAATACTCCTACAAATAGGGGATTATTCCATGATTTCAGATTCAGTCTTGGCTACGATAATCTGCAACAAGATGGTATCTCTGAAGCAGTTGGCTCATTGAGGGTCTTTTTACATACGGCTGGCAAGGGGGCTTCCTGTCCTTATTGCGGACATTTCAGTCACCGGTTGCACAGTTACTACTCCCGTCATATTCAGGATCTTGAAGTTTACGGTCATAGTTTGGAGTTAGTCATAAAGGTTGGCAAATATTATTGTGACAATATTTCTTGTCCGCAAAAATATTCTGCGAACCGTTGTCTTTCTAGCTCGTCGGTATGGTAGACGGAGCTATCTTGTTGAGGAACGCATCAGATCGATAAGCTTGGAACTTACTTCTCGAAAGGCCTCTTCTCTTTTGCAACTGTTCCATATAACGGCCAGTAGCTCTTCCTGCTTACGCATCCTACAACAGTACGGGCAACATAATCCTATGCATAATAAAAGTATTTATGTAGGTATTGATGATTTTGCCTATAAAAAAGGTAAGGATTATATGAGTGTGGTCGTAGACCAGATGACACATACCTATTGCTTTGTTAGAGGATAGAAGCGGAGAAGCGCTTGATAACTGGCTTACCGGAATCCTCAGATACAATATATAACGAGAGACCGTGGAAGATGTTTCACAGAGGCTATAAACAGAATAATCCCTGGTGTTACACAAATCTGCGACCGGTTCCATCTAACCAAGAATATGACGGACACGATGATACCGGAAATAGAGAAAATGATTCGTCAGACCAAGAAAAAGCTCAAGTACGAATATCCTGACAGAGACACGGCTTCTTCGTTAATTCTTCAGGACATATTTAACATGGGAGATGTCCGACACAGAGAAAATTGAAGATATACAGGGAAAGCCTGAACTTAAAATGCAGGGGATGACCATTGAGCAGACAGCCACATTTGGGCAAGAAAAGTCGCTACATTTATAAACTCATTCACAACAGGAGAATAGGGGCATACTTGAATGAGCAACAGAGACAGCTCTTAAATATGTATCCGAACTGGCTACAATCATTAGTGCGGGCTGTATTACCCGAAAAATATTGGCACAAAAAATGGGGAGTAAAATCAGTGGCGCACTTATTGGAAGGATAACATCCAGCTTGCGAAAAATGTATCAACAAAGAGGAAGGAAGTCAAGGAGCATAATGAGAGCATTGAAAACGGAAGTAAAACACAGAGAGTTTCACAGAATCAGATACGCAAATACATTCTAAAGGGAAAATCGGATAATCCTAAACTAGCGGAACTGTATAAATCCTCACCACAGATTAAAGAACTCTTAAGCGTGTGTCAGAATTTCAGAGATATGATTAATGGGAATACTTATGATAAGGATATTAGAAAGTGGATTGAAAAAGCGAAGGCAACACGGAATATGGCACTGACGAACTTTGCATATGGTATTGAAAAAGACTGGGAGGCAGTACAGGCAGCTATTGATATCCCCTTCAGTAACGGATTATTGGAGGGGACAGTGAATAAAATTAAAGCGGTAAAAAGACAGATGTACAATAGGGCAGGAAGTAAACTACTGAGAGCCAAGATTCTTTATTCACAATAGAAGAAGTACCACCAAATTTGACGAAGAACCCTTTTTCATTTTATATGAAGAGATATTTTGTTCATTTCCGCATCAGTTTTGCTCATTTCTAATGCAGTTTTGAACCATTATTTTTCTTCTTGCCAACGTATTTCAAAATAAAATCCGTGATAAAAAAGAGATAAGTCTTTTAAAGAACGCCCAGCACAGCCACCTCATATAAATACTTATTAATCAAGAAATTAACGCCACACCAGTACAAATAAGCTAGAGAATTGTACAATAGAGCTAATGCTTTGTATGGTATTTCTAGCACTTTGAACAATATATTCTTCCTCATCTACACATACAATGTACATTTGCTCCAGAATTGTATAACCTATAAAAAATAAGAAAATGAAAAATATGCTATTTAGCTTGATGATTGCGTATGCAAGCGTAGCTTTCGCAGAAAACTACACAGTGAGCTCTCCGAACAACCACCTCTTGGTAAATGTGGAAACCGGAACTAAGACTATTTATTCTGTCAGTTTCAATGGCAAGATGATTTTAGCCCCCTCTCCTATTTCTATGACGTTTAGTAATGGCATAGTTATCGGTAGAAATATGAAAGTGAATAAAGTGGAACATTTCAGCGAAAACAATGTATTAAAACCAGTAGTACATCAAAAGAGTAATCAGATTGTCGATCATTATAATGAAATGATACTAAAGGCCGACAACTATCAATTACATTTCCGTGTTTATGATGACGGATTAGCATACCGTTTCCACACCGACTTTCCTGATTCACTAAACGTCCTGAGTGAAGAAGTCACTTATTGTTTTCCCGAAGACTATAACACTCTATTTCCGGAAGAGCGTACTATGCTATCTGCACAACAACCGATATTCAAACCAATGAAACTGTCGGAAATCCGCACAGATCAATTCTGTAGTACACCTATATTAATAAAGCTAGATGACAATGCACGTATTTTTATCAGTGAATCTGATTTAGAAAGCTATCCAGGTATGTTTCTACGCAAACAGGGTAAAAACGAACTGGCTGGTAAATTTGCTGCAGTATCACTAGAAGACTATAGAACAGACGACCGTCAAATATTCCCGACCAAACGTGCTGATTATATTGCTAGCGTGAATGGTACACGCAATTATCCTTGGCGTGCTATGATTGTCTCTGCAAATGATGCCGACTTAATGACTAACCAACTGATTTACAAATTAGCTCCCGAATCAAAAGGAGACTTCTCATGGGTACGTCCCGGCAAGATTGCATGGGATTGGTATAATGCATTGATTCTGACCGGCGTGGACTTCAAATGTGGTATCAATAATGAAACTTATAAATATTACATTGATTTTGCTTCTCGATATGGTATTGAATACGTGGTGATTGACGACGGATGGTCTGAAGCATGGGACGTCACCAAAACTATTCCTGAAATAAATATGGAAGAACTGGTGGCTTATGGAAAGAAAAAGAATGTAGATCTTATTTTGTGGGTTTCATGGGCTCCTTTCCGTGAAAAGATGGATGAAGCATTTGATAAATTCAGCGAATGGGGTATTAAAGGTATCAAAATGGACTTTATGAACCGTGACGACCAAGAAATGGTAGACTTCTATTATGAAGTGGCGCATAAGGCTGTAGAGCATAAAATGTTGGTGGACTTCCATGGAGCCTACAAACCTACCGGCTGGTTACGCACCTTCCCCAATGTCTTGACATCAGAAGGCGTAGCCGGATTGGAAAATCATAAATGGGGAAGTTTTGTCACTCCAAAACATAACGTAACACTCCCGTTCACCCGTATGGTAGCTGGTCCTATGGACTACACCCCTGGAGCCATGATCAACTTCCATGAAAAAGATCACAAAATTTGGTTTAACCTGCCTGCATCCATAGGTACGCGCTGTCACCAGTTAGGAATGTATGTGGTATATGAAAGCCCGTTGCAAATGCTCGCAGATTCTCCTTCCAATTATTACCGCGAATCGGAATGTATGGAATTCTTATCACAAGTGCCGGTAGTATGGGACGAAACCCGTGTACTGAAAGCTTCTGTAGGTGAGTATGTGGTAGTTGCCCGTCGCAACGGAGACACATGGTATATCGGCGGTATGGCAGGTGAAAAAGGACATCAGTTTGAAATAGAACTCGATTTCATAAAAGGTAATAAGACATTGACATATTGGGAAGATGGAGTAAATGTAGATAAGAATGCCAATGACTTCAGCCGTCGTATGAAAAAAGTAAAAAAAGGAGATAAGATTACTGTTACGATGTATGACGGTGGTGGCTATGCTGCAATTATAAAATAACAATTTCGTTAAACTTAATATTTCTAATCTAAATGAACACTTTAAATTCCAAATCAAGAGCCAAGTATATCCTGTTGGCAGGTATGCTTAGTTTGGGAAACATAACAGTTTCAGCTGTTTCATCCCCAAGGAGTGAAGTTTCGGCTTCATATGCTGTTACTCAGCAAAATCAGACTGTGAAAGGCGTTGTGATTGATAAAAGCACAGGCGAACCTATCATCGGTGCAAACATCATTGTGAAAGGAACCACCCAGGGAGTCATTACGGATTTCGATGGAAATTATGAATTAGAGGCGCCCGTGGGCTCCACACTTGTCATTTCATATATCGGTTATGAACCTGTGGAAATAAAAGCGACTGCCGGTAACCAGCGAATTGAATTAGGCGAAGATTCTCAGGCGTTAGATGAAGTTGTAGTAGTGGGCTATGGGGTGCAGAAGAAAGCAACGGTAACCGGATCGGTATCTACGGTGAAAGGTAGTGACTTGAAAACAACGGGTACAGCCAATATTACTAACACATTTGCCGGTAAGTTGCCGGGAGTTATCGCTACCAACCGTTCGGGTGAACCGGGAAATGACTATTCGGACATTCTAATCCGTGGTAAAGGCTCTTTGAATAACAATTCTCCTTTAATTGTTATTGACGGAGTGGCTAACCGTGGAGGATTAGAACGACTGAACCCCAGCGATATTGAGTCCGTCAATATCCTGAAAGACGCATCAGCTGCCATATATGGTGCACAAGCAGCAAACGGCGTAATTCTCGTAACGACCAAACGCGGTACATCAGATAAACCGGTCATTACTTACAACGGTTCGTTCACTTTGTCACAAAACACTCGTACACCTAATTTGATGAATGCCTACGAGAATATGACTTGGACAGACGAAATCCGCAAAGGAAATGGTCAAGCTCCTCTTTATGAGAATATCAAGGGCGGATATTTGGATGGAACCATCAATCGTGACCAGTATGGTGATACAAATTGGATGGATGTTGTGTTCCGCAAAGCGGCTCCTCAAACCCGTCATTCAGTGAGCATCAGTGGTGGGTCAGAAAAGGTGAAGTTCTATGTATCCGGCGACTACTCTTATCAAGAGCCTAATTACAGAAATACATCAATAGATTTTCAGACAGGACAGGTACGTTCTAATATTGATGCGCAGATTTCGAACAACTTAAAAATCAGCGTGGATTTGGCCGCCCGCAGGGAAAAGCGTAATAATTCGGTTATCGCTACCCAAAATATCTTTTGGGAAGCATTTATGGCATATCCATGGTTGTATGATTATTACCCGAATGGACTTCCGGGTCCGGGTCTGACAAACGGCAACAATCTGGCTATCTTAGTGAAAGGAGATGAAACCGGCTATAATCGTATAAACGATACTTTTGTTGATTCCAAATTCTCTTTCGACTTAAAATTACCTTGGGTCACAGAAGGACTGTCATTATCTGGTTATGCAGCAATTGACTATCATGCCCGTGAGCAGAAACAATTATGGGATGTATGGGATACGTATGATTACAATGCATCCACCGGAGAATACGTTAAGAAGACTACCAATATGAATGGCAATAACATCAGTCTCCGTCAAGACCATGATGACAATACAAGCAAGACTTTCCACCTGAAACTGGATTATCAACGCGTGTTTGGCGACCACCGTATTGGTGCATTCATTGCTTATGAGCAAAGCAAATATGAAGGAGAAAAGTTCTATGGATGGCGTGGATACTATTTGAGTGATAGACCCGATTATCTGGATTTTGGTGCCGACAAGGAGAAGACAAACGGAGGTAGCGGTTATGTTTCGGCACGCCAGAATTTCTTCGGACGTTTGAATTATACCTATAAAGACAGATACATGTTTGAGTTCACGCTACGTCGTGACGGTTCTATGAACTTTGCTTCCAACAAGCGTTGGGGTACATTCCCGGGATTGTCTGCCGGTTGGCGTTTAAGCGAAGAAAACTTTATCAAAAATAATTTCTCGTTCATCAACGATTTAAAGCTGCGCGCATCTTGGGGAAAACTGGGTAATGACCGTGTAGATGCCTTCCAGTATCTGAGCACTTATAATATGGAAAATGGGGCTATTTTGGGCGAAACACCGAACATTAACAAAGGCTTTATTCCAGGGCGTATCGGTAATCCGGACATCACTTGGGAAAAAGTTGATTCCAAGAACATTGCTATTGATGGTAATTTTTGGAACAGTCTCTTAGGATTCACTGTAGAATACTTCTATCAGAACCGCACAGACATCCTTACCCCGAAACAAGCCTCCATTCCTTCTTACACGGGTTTAGTATTGCCCGATCAAAATATCGGCGAGGTAAGCAATCAGGGTATTGAATTGATGGTTAGTCACAAAAATAGAATCAATGATTTCAACTACTTCCTTTCGGGCAACTTCACCTTCACCAAGAATAAAATTAAATTCTTTGATGAAGCAGCCAATACTCCCGAATGGCAGAAAAGAACAGGACATTCCATTGATTCATGGCTGATGTATAAGACTGATGGCATTTACCAGACTTGGGAAGAAATAAACAGCACTCCCCATTTGGCTAATGCACAGCCGGGTGATATCAAATACGTAGATATTGACGGAGATAAGGCTATTACAGAAAACGACCGTATCCGGAGTGATTACGGTAATGTTCCGCAAATTGTTTACGGTTTGAATCTGGGTATCGGTTGGAAAGGGTTGGAATTCAGTATGCTCTGGACCGGACAAGCTAGAGCGCAACAGATGATTGTTCCTTATTCTTATAACCTGGATAAAGAATTCTACAACAAACGTTGGATCTCGGCAGAAGAAACACCGAACGCCAAATATCCGAGAGCTTTTGATAAGGATGATTATGAAAACACGCGCTGGAGCGATTTCTGGCTCTATGATGCCTCATTCATCCGTCTCAAAAATGTGGAACTGGCTTATAGCTTACCAAAATCAGTTGTTGAGAAACTAAAATTGCAGAATCTGCGTCTGGTATTGACAGGTACCAACTTGCTGACTTTCGACAAAATCAAAGTCCAAGACCCTGAACTGGATGCTACTTCTACCGGTCAGGCATATCCTCAGGCCCGTACTTATACATTCGGAGTGAATATCAGTTTCTAAATTAGTAACCTATAAGATTAAAAATATACATGAAAACAATAATATTGAAAAGTACATGCCTTGCCCTGTTGATGGGGAGTATGTCCGCTTGCGATGTATTGAACGTAGAACCATTGGATTCATATACAGAAGATGGCATTTTTACAGATGCTAAACTGACAGAATCTTATGTAACGATGAACTATACCAAGCCACGTAATGGCTGGAGCCGCAATTCGCTGAGATTCGTATGTGATGAATCAATGGAAAATTTCGATTATGGCAATGCGTGGACCATCAATACCGGTGGCATGACTCCTGACCAAATGGGCGGACTGGATATCTGGTCGGATTATTATAATAACATCAAGAACTGCAATATCTTCTTCAGCAATTTGAGTAAAGTTGAAACGATCGATATGCCGATGAGAGATTGGCTGATTGGTGAAGTTACTTTCTTCAGAGCATACTATTACATGGAACTGGTCAACAATTATGGAGGAGTTCCACTAATTAAAAAAATGTTTGAACTGAATGATCCGGAAATGATGATTCCACGAAACAGCTATGAAGACTGTGTGGAGTTCATTGTATCTGAGTTTCAGAAAGCTTCTGAGTTATTGCCTGAGAAATTTACCGGTGAGAACTTCGGACGCGCAACCAAAGGAGCAGCTCTGGCAATGAAAGCACGTATGTTATTGTATGCTGCCAGCCCATTATGGAATCCAGCCAATGATAAAAGTAAATGGGAAGCTGCCGCTAAAGCTGCGGAAGAAGTAATGACACTGGAATACTCACTAGATCCTGATTACAAAGGTCTGTTCCTCAATCCTAATAGTCCGGAAATCATTTTCCAGCGTTTGTATAACACAGAGTTCGGACACTACTATGACTGGTACAACAGCACCAATGGCTGGGGAGGATATTCGTGTACAGCAATTGTGCAGGAAATGGTAGACAGTTATGAAATGGAAGACGGAACCATGCCTGACCCTGCCATCTATGCCACGGCTACAGAGAACCCTTGGAAAGGTCGTGATCCCCGTTTGTATGCATCAGTTGTATGTGATGGACAGTTGTTCAGAGATACGGAAGCCGAATTCTGGATAAACAATGATGGAAAAACCGGAGGTGTAGACAGCGAATTTGGCCGTGATGCGTGGAATTATTCCAAGACACACTACATTATCCGCAAGTTTATGGATGAAAGTCTGACTAAAAGCTGGTCGGATAAAGGCAAACAGCCATGGATTTATTGCCGTTTGGCAGAAGTGTATCTAAACTATGCAGAAGCGATGTATCATTGTGGAGAAGAAGACGTGGCACGAGAATACGTAAACTATATACGAAAAAGAGCACGTGGAGACAAAGAAGACATCTTACCTGACGTAACCGAAAGCGGTGAGGCACTATTAGCTAAAATACAACACGAACGAAAAGTTGAACTAGCGTTTGAAGAACATCGTTTCTATGACGTTCGTCGTTGGAAAATTGCAGAAAAGACGGATAAGGGTGCTTTTCATGGAATAAATATCACTAAACAGCCGGATGGTACGAAGAAATATGAGCTATTTGAAATACAACAACGCGATTTTGAGGCACCCAACCATTATTTGCTTCCTATTCCACGTTACGAGATTTTAAAGAATGACTTATTGGAACAGAATCCGGGTTATAAAAAATAGGTAGAGGTACGATTATATGATAAATTTCGGGAACTGACTCTAATAAGTTCCCGGAATTTTACTTTATTTTGTGAATTGCGTAAAAATTATTATGTACAACATGAAAACAACTTTTGTAGCGATTTGTATGCTGTTGTCTGCCCACTCTTTCACGGCATGGGCCAACGAAACATCCCGCTGGCAGATGCAACCGGACGGAAGTATCGAATGGACGGCGGACAAACAGCTTCCGCATAGTGACCATATTGAAATGAGTGGCAAACAAGTATCTGTAGTTTTGCGCTATGGTGTAGATCAGAAAGGGGCATTTATATTAAATAAAAGTATGGTGTGGCCTTTATTACGCACCATTCCCAATAATACTCATGCCAGCCTGATGAGAAGGTTTAACTGGAATCTGCCGGATGCACTTACGGTGAATGGCAGAACCCTAACGAATGAGAAGGTGGAGAATATCCGTTTAAAAGGCATGTTATCCATCGTAAGCTCATTCAATGAAGGCTTTAATGGAGAGTGTAAATTGATACGCGAATATCTGCCTTCTACAGAGCTTCCGGCGTTAGTGGAGAACTATGCACTTATCAATACCGGCAAACAATCTATATCTATAGAGATTCCTGCAATGGAATATAAGCAAACAACTGCCCCGGAGAAAGGAGTGGACGGCTCATATTCTATAGAGATGACTGTTGACAAAAACGGATACTTCAACGTGCAGCCGGGAGATACCTTATTTTTCAGTGCATTCATTGCAGGATATAAGTCGGGACAATCCAGACCGGTCATGGATGGTCGACAAGAAAAACAAAAACGTTTAGCGCTAGTGAATGAGTGGATGAACAACCTTGTGCTCGAAACTCCCGATCCGGTGATTGACCGAATGTTCGCTTTCTCTAAAATCCGTGCCTGCGAAAGTATTTACGAAACACAAGGTGGCCCGATGCATGGTCCCGGAGGTGAATCTTATTATGCAGCCATTTGGGCTAATGATCAAGCCGAATATATCAATCCCTATTTCCCTTTTACCGGCTATCAATATGGCAATGCTTCAGCATTCAACTCATTCAAGCATTTTGCCCGCTTTATTAATGATGAATGGAAACCTATCCCCAGCTCCATCGTAGCAGAAGGACTGGATATCTGGAACGGAGTAGGAGACCGCGGAGATGCTGCCATGATCGCTTATGGGGCATCACGCTATGCATTAGCTTATGGCAATAGGGCGGAAGCGGAAGAATTATGGCCATTGATAACTTGGTGTCTGGAATATTGTCGTCATAAGTTGAATCCAAACGGTGTAGTAGCCTCAGACACCGACGAACTGGAAAATAGGTTTCCATCCGGAGAAGCAAACTTATGTACTTCCTCCCTATATTATGACGCCCTGATTTCGGCGGCTTACCTATCGCAAGAAATAGGAAAAGGAAATGCCGGCATGTATCGTAAACAGGCCTCCGTTTTACGCAAAAACATAGAGAACTACTTCGGAGCCAATGTAGAAGGATTTGATACGTATGCATATTATAAAGGAAATGATGTCTTACGTTCGTGGATTTGCATACCATTGACTGTGGGAATTGATGAACGTGCGGATGCTACAATCGCTGCTTTATTCTCGCCTAGACTGTGGACGGAAAACGGACTGTTGACACAAGCCAGAGGCGACACTTTTTGGGATCGCTCTACGCTTTATGCGCTAAGAGGAGTCTATACAGTAGGAGAAACAGAAAAAGCCACTGAATACCTGCACCGTTATTCCGTTGCCCGCCTGCTAGGCAATCATGTTCCTTATGCCATAGAAGCATGGCCGGAAGGAGAGCAAAGACATTTATCTGCCGAAAGCGGATTGTATGGGCGTATCATCACAGAAGGTATGTTCGGCATTCGTCCTACCGGGTTGAAGAGTTTCTCTCTCACTCCACGTCTGCCACAAGAATGGAATGAGATATCATTGAGAAATATCAGGGCATTCGGTACTGACTTCGACATTGAAATCACACGTCTGACTAATGACAAACTTCAAGTCAAGGTGATTAACGGTGGTAAAACACAACATTATTCCATTAAAGCTGGAAAATCACTTTCTATCAAATTAAAATAGGTATAAGTACTCTTGCAAAATAATCTTATATTATCAGGCACGGATTACGCGGATTACACGGTTGCTTTATGACAGCCATCATTCGAGGAACCGTGTAATCCGCGTAATCTGTGCCTAAATTTATTATATAAACTAATTATGATTACATACTTATGATAAAACAAATATTAATAGCGGGACTGATAGCAGGATACATGACAGGATGTGATTCTTCATCAAAGGAACACACTGTCAAAAAGCTGTCGTATGAAGAGACTTCGACATTCACCTCTTCGGACAAAGAGTTGGAAAAAGCCTATAATTGGGCGAAAAGAATGGCCTTGTCGTATGCGCACGATGACAATGATCCCGTAGGCTGTTGGTATGAGGCTGCATTGCCGCAACGGGAAGCATTCTGTATGCGTGATGTTTCTCATCAGTCCGTTGGCGCACAGATATTGGGACTTAGTGCTCATAACAAAAATATGTTCCTGCGCTTTGCCGAGAATATCAGTGAAGGAAAAGATTGGTGCACTTATTGGGAAATGAACCGTTATAATAAGCCGGCACCGGCTGATTACGCCAATGATAGTGAGTTTTGGTATAATCTGAATGCTAACTTTGACATGATGCAGGCCTGCCTGAAAATGTATCAATGGACAGGAGACAAAGATTACTTGACGGATGGCCGTTTCACCAATTTCTATGAAAAGTCTGTCAATGAGTATATCCATCGCTGGGCATTAGAACCGGAGAAGATTATGGATCGTCCGCCCTATATGAACAGCCCGGAAAATTTTAATCCAGATAATAATTTTCATACGTGTAGGGGGCTTCCTTCTTATGTGGAGAATTTCCGTGGACTAACTGTAGGAGTAGATTTACTAGCTTCCCTATATGCCGGATTTAATGCTTATTCCACGATATCCGAGTTGAATGGGAATCAACAGAAAGCACAATATGTAAGAAAGAAAGCAGCAGCATATCAGACCCTATTGGAAGATAAATGGTGGAGTACTGACAGCTTGTATTATCATACTTTCTGGACGAAGGACAACGAGTTCTATCGTGGCGAAGGAGTTCCTTTTGTCTTATGGTTTAATGCTACGAGTGATAAGGACCGTATTTGCGCCACAGTGAATGACATCCTGAAAAGAGAATGGAATGTAGAAAATATGTCGGCATTTCCCATGCTCTTCTACCGCTTGGGATACTATGATGAAGCCTATCGTTTCCTGGTGAGCCTGCCAAAAACGAATCGTTCGGAATATCCTGAAGTTTCTTATGGCATTATAGAAGGGACGGTTAGTGGTGTAATGGGTATCACGTCCTCGGCTATAAACAACAGTGTAACTACCTGTTCACGTCTCCCTGAAAAAGCGCAAGAGGCCGAGATTAAAAATGTTCCCATTTTCGATGGATATGTTACTGTAAAACACCAGAACAGAAAGTCCACCAGAATAAAGAATCATACTTCTAAAGAATTAACATGGGAAGTAGCGTTTGTGGGAGAATATACTGAGATTACCGTAGACAAAAAAGCATATCCTGCCATTATATCATGGGATGCACATGGTAATCCTATTACAAAATGTAGTGTAGTATTGCCAGCCGGTTCAACACTGAATGCAGAGGTAACAGCCATTTAGGTTCTCGACCAACATGCGAATTCGCTGTTAACATAGAACTCTAGAAAGAAATGAGGTGAAGAAGGTGTGCGTCTTCACCTCATCTTTATTTTGTCAGATGGGTGAAATAACTAGTTTGAAGGTCGATTTATATCCCAAGAAAGTATTATTTTTGCGAAAACCGTAAATGGAAAACATCCGACTATGAAAAAACTTATAAAATTGTTTTGCTTTTTTTCGGCAATATGCCTGACTTCATTTAGTCAGACAAGGATTGTAAGGTATTATACTATTAATGAGGGATTGGCTAACAATGCCGTATATAGTATTTCTCAAGATAAAAAAGGTCGGATGTGGTTTGGAACAATTGACGGACTTCACAGTTTTGATGGGAATATAATCCGTGTTTGGAGAGATGAACGGATGAGTTCTTTAGGTTCCAACATCTATACCATAAAGGAAGATGACAGGCAACATCTCTGGATAGGTAGTGATCAAGGGCTGTCTTTATTCAATCTCAAGACTGAGAGCTTTGGTACATTTAACGGCCAGACCGCTATGGGGAGCAAAATAAACTCTCCTGTGAGTCGTATTATAATGGATAATAACAAGAACATGTGGATTGCTACAGTAGGACAGGGAATTTTCCATTATAACTCGCACACAGATGAATTATATCAGTATACAGCATTGGGTAAGATCAATTCGGATTACATTTCTGACATTATAGAAGATAGTTCGGGAGTAATCTGGGTTGCCAGTATGAACGATGGAATCAGCAAATTCATCCCATCAGAAGATCTATTCCAAAAGGTGGCTGCAGGAGGAATCAAAAATACGATTTCCATTTTTGAGGATGCAAGACATAACATTTGGGTGGGTAGTAGTAGAAACGGGCTTTATTGGTTGGACAAAAAAGGGAATAAACTAGTACAAAAATTAGAGCCATCGGACTCCACACGGGTATTCCAGGTACGTAGCATTGTAGAAAGAATACCTGGAGATTTACTAATAGCTTCTGATGAAGGGCTCACGAAATATAATACACAGACCGGAGAAAAGCATATTATACACTCGGACCAGAACCAGCCCAATGGTTTGAATGACAACTATTTGCAAACATTGTTCGTTGATAGGGAACAAGCACTTTGGGTAGGTACCTACTTCGGTGGTGTGAATTACATTCCGCCAACAGGAGACAACTTTATACATTACTACAAAGGCAACACCCAGTTGGATGGCAAAATAATCAGCGTTTTTGCTAAAGCTGATGATGGCAATCTGTGGCTAGGCACTGATGACGCAGGCTTTTATCATTGGGACCGCCACAAAAATACATTTAAGTCTTATAAACCTCAACGTACATCTTCCAGCCCTACTTATCACAATATCCATGCCTTGTTGCAAGATGGAGACAAACTCTATATCGGGATGTATATGGGAGGACTGGACATTATGAACCTGAACACTGGAAAATTCAAAAATTATCAGGTTGGAAATTCCGCCCGGTCATTATATGCATCGGGAATCTATGCGCTTTACAAGGATTCCCATCAACAGATATGGATAGGAACCACTTCCGACTCAACAAATATATACCTGAAACTGATGATTTTGAACGAATCTATGAGGTCCACCCGGCCGATATATCTTATATTATGGAAGATAAGAAAGGGCATTTATGGGTTTGTTCATTAAATAAAGGTATCTTCCAGTTGGACCGGCAAAAGCAAAAATGGGAGCATTTCTATTGGAAAATGGGAGAAAATGAAGCAGCAGCGATTCCCACAAATAAAATCATCACAGCATGTATAGACGGGAAAGAAAATTTGTGGTTGGGAACTGATGGGTGCGGATTACTCAAATACGATGATAAAAGTAATACTTTCGTGAAAGTCGCTCTACCGGAAAACATACGTGTCATTTATAAAATTATAGCCGCAAAGAATGAACTATGGCTGACTACAAGCAATGGAATGTATTGTTATCAACCTACCAATGGGAATATCAAAACTTATAATAAATATGATGGATTGCAAGAGAATCAATTCTTGCCTAATTCAGGTATACAGTTATCAGATGGTACCATTTTGCCGGCGGAATCAACGGGTTCAATGAATTCCATCCGGAAAAATGATGCGTAATGCACAAAAGCCAAATGTTATCTTATCCGACTTCCAACTGTTTAACAAATCTGTGAAAGTCAATGATAAAGGTTCTCCTTTATCAACTTCAATAACCTATGCAGAACAATTGGCGTTAGAACACCAACATTCCATATTTAGTCTGTCAGTATCTACATTGAGCTACATAAATCCAACAAAAAACCAGTATAAGTATAAACTGGATGGGTTCGAAAAGAATTGGACGGAGACAAACTCGGCCCCTCATGTGACATACACCAATCTTCCATCCGGAAAATATACTTTCCGTGTCAGTTCATCCAGTGGTGACGGAGTATGGAATGAAGATGCAATAGTTCTTCCTATTCAGGTTCTTCCGCCCTGGTGGACTTCTGTTCCACTCATCATACTCTATATATGCCTAGGCATAGGGATATTGGCTTACTTTTATTATCGTATGATTAAGAAGCAAAAGGAAAAAATAGCCATAATGGCTATTGAAAAGGATAAAGAGATTTATCAGAGCAAAATAGAATTCTTTACTCACATGATACATGAGATCAGGACTCCCCTTACCTTGATACTGGCTCCATTGGAGAATGTGATGAGACTGACAGGAAGTATACAAGAAGCAATGCCGCAACTTTTAGTAATTGAACGTAATGGGAAGCGCCTACTGAGTCTGGTCAATCAGTTAATGGATTTTCGTAAAGTAGAATCCGGTGGAATGAACGTAAATCCAGTGAATACAGATGTAAAGGGAATTCTTGCGTCTATCTGCCAACGGTTCTCTCTTTCGGCTGAACTGAAGCACATAAATGTTGTATTGAATATGCCGAAAGACGACTGTTATGCCAAAATAGATCCGGAAGCTTTTACGAAGATTGTAAGCAACTTATTGTCTAATGCTCTGAAGTTCACGGTTTCACATATTTGGATAGATTTGATTTGTGTGAAAGGACGAAAACTGGAACTAAGAATAAAAGATAACGGCCAAGGAATAGCATTGGAAGAACAGGAGAAGATATTCACTCCTTTCTATCAGATTAAAGAGAATAGACCGAGTGACAACATTGGTACTGGCGTTGGCTTACTGTTAGTGAAGAAATTGGTCGATATGATGCATGGTGAATTAAAGCTAGAGAGTGAACCGGGAACAGGATCTACCTTTATTATATGGTTTGAACAGAGTGAACAACAAGAAGTCCCGAAACAAGAAAAGTCTTTAGTTGAAACAACACTTCCGAAAGAAGCTGAAAAGATGGATGAGCAAAAGCCATACCATATTCTGGTAGTAGATGACAATCAGGATTTATTGGATTATTTACGTGCACTTTTATCACCCAACTATAAAATTAGCTGTGCTTCAAATGGGAAAGAGGCTCTCAAGTGGCTGGATGAATGGATACCGGATTTAGTAATTAGCGATGTTATGATGCCTATCATGAATGGCATCGAATTTTGTAAGCAGATGAAACAGAATCTCCGTACAAGTCATGTACCGATAATCCTACTCACAGCCAAGGTGGAAACAAGTGATTACGTAGAAGGACTGGAAAATGGAGCTGATCTCTATATTTCCAAACCCTTCTCTTCGGATATTATAAAGGCCCAGATACACAGTTTGTTCATAAATAGAGAAAAAGTGAAAGGAAACTTTAAGAATGAGCCTATGAGTCATTTAGAAACAGTGGCACATTCACAACTTGATAAAGCTTTTCTGGAAAAGATAGCTAAGATTATAGAAACCAGAATGACTGATTCTGATTTCACTGTAGATGTCTTGGCACAGGAAGTCGGCATATCCCGTACGGGACTGTTCCAAAAGATAAAAGCGGTATCGGGCATGACTCCCAATGACCTTATCCGCATTATACGATTAAAGAAGGCTGCAGAATTATTGTCGCAGAACGAAATGCAAGTAGCGGAAGTTTGCTTTCAAATCGGCTTCTCATCCCCTTCGTATTTTACTAAATGTTTTCAGGCACAGTTTGGTGTAGGACCTGCGGAATTCAAACGTAAAAAATAAGACGTCATCCTTTCTTATATCAAGATGACGTCTTATCATTTTTACCAATCCTAATCGAATGATTATTCAAACTCCAACGAACCGAAGAAGTCGGGACGATGAAAGTCCGGTTTCTCTATTTCTATCGGGTTCCACGAAAGAAAATGAGGGGTCTGTAATTCATCGCCACATTTATAGAAATTGGCTTTCAGCTCCTTTCCATCGAGTGAATCAATCTGATGTTTGAAGAACACAGCATAAGGGATAATCAGAGCGACTTCCCAGTTTGTCTCTTCAACGCGTTCCTCAAAAGGCGCATTGCCCAGGCTGGACCAGCGTTGCACAAGAGCTGTCACCTCCTTCGGAGCGTGCTCACGACCGTTGCGGGCAGGGCCGGCACCAATCAGAATTGTCCCGATGCAGTTGCACTCTATATTATAATAGACTCCGTCACCAGCCGGTATAGAAAAGAATTCTACACAGGAATCAGTCCATACAGAACCGTTATCTTCGCCATACCTGGCACGCACACTCTCTTCTTTTACTTTAAAATGCAACAAAATATAGTCCTGCGTGTGAGCTATACGAAAATTCACTTTGGGTTTGTAGGGATATTCAGCCCAGTTAACACACTGAATGGCCTGAAAATCTATTTTTTCTTCATCGAATAATTTAGGAAGCGAGCAAGCCTCCACGTTAGCCGCACTAATTTTCTTTACTTTCATATTTCTTTCGTTTGAATGATACAAATATAGTTACTTTCTTCTAATAAGGTTCACAGAAATGAAATAAAAACAATATATTTGCCAATAGTAATACCTTAAAAGAACGAATTAGTGAGAAAAATAACTCTTTTATTTCTACTATTTTTAAGCGTAGCCGCTATCCGTACGCAAAGTCAAAACATTACTTTCAATCATTTGACCACGGATGACGGACTTTCACAGTTCTCTGTCAACAGCCTGTATATCGATGAACAGGGAATTATATGGATCGGCACACGTGAAGGACTAAACCGGTATAACGGTAACGACATTAAAAGTTTTAAACTCAAGAAGAACGACCCGAACAGCCTGTTCAGCAATACAGTGCTGCGCATCACCGGAAATAAGAACGGGAAAGTATACCTGCTCTGCACCGACGGTGTGGCTGAATTTGATCTGGCAACCCAAAAGTTCAAGACACTGCTTCAAGGTAATGTAGATGCCATTTATTTTAAGGAGAAATTATATATAGGTAAAAGGGAAGAAGTCTTTGTGTATAATGAAAGTACAGGCAATTTCGACCTTTTCTATCATCTTGCCGGAAAGAATATCACTCTGTCCTGCCTGCATCTGGATAAAAACAAGAATCTATGGATGGGAACTACCGGTAATGGCGTTTACTGCCTGTCGGAAAGCAAAACACTTTCGCAGCCTGTCAGCAAAGGTAATATAACCAGTATCTATGAGGATTCTTCCAAGGAGTTATGGATAGGTAGCTGGGAAGAAGGACTTTACCACATAAAAACGGACGGAAGTATTGAAAACCTCCACCATGACTCTATGAATCCGAACAGTCTCTGTTCCAATTTTGTCAGAAGCTGTTGCGAAGATAACTCCGGAGATTTGTGGATAGGAACATTCAACGGGCTGAACCGGTATGACAGACGCACAGGCAAGTTTCATCTCTACACTGCCAACGACAACAGTCCCGACGGACTCACCCACTCTTCTATCTGGTGTATCGTAAAAGACAAACAGGGGACGCTTTGGCTGGGAACTTATTTCGGTGGAGTGAATTACTTCAATCCCGAATATGAAATCTATACCCGCTATAAAGTGGGAGACACGGAGAAGGAAGGTCTGAGTAGCCCTATCGTCGGAAGAATGACGGAAGACAAAGATGGCAATCTGTGGATTTGTACCGAAGGGGGCGGTGTAAACGTTTACGACCGGATAAATAACACATACCGCTGGTACCGTCACGAAGAAGGGAAGAACAGTATTTCGCACAACAATGTGAAGGCTATCTATTACGACCGTGCTAATGAAATTATGTGGATTGGCACGCATCTGGGCGGACTGAACAAACTCGACCTGCGTACCAACCGTTTCACAGTCTACCGGATGAAGGTGGGCGACTCAACTTCATTGCCGTCGGATATTGTACGTGATATTGTGCCGTACAAAGATAAACTGGTGATTGCCACACAGAACGGTATCTGCCTGTTCAGTCCGGCAACAGGTACTTGTGAACAACTCTTCAAGGAAACCAAAGCGGGCAGAAATATCAGTATGGTAGCCAGTCTCTGTTTCGACAAAGACGGTACTCTATGGATTGCAGCTACCGGAGAAGGCGTTTACTCCTATCGGTTCGACACCAACACACTCACCAATTACGCGCATAATCCGGCGGTCCCGAATAGCCTCAGCAACAACAATATCAACAATATCATGCAGGATAGCAACGGAAACCTGTGGTTCTCGACTTCCGGCAGCGGATTAGACCGTTATCGCAAAGAGAGCAATGATTTCGAAAATTTCGATGTACAGAAAGATGGCTTGTCCAGTGACTGTATATACGAAGTATTCGAATCTTCCATTCAGAAAGGAGATTTATTGCTGATAACCAATCAAGGCTTCTCGCAATTCAACTATCCGAGCAAGAAGTTCTATAACTATGGTACGGAAAACGGATTCCCGCTGACTGCTGTCAATGAGAATGCGCTGTTTGTCACGCGTGATGGAGAAGTATTCCTAGGCGGTATTCAGGGAATGATTTCTTTGGGAAAAGAAATTCCATTTTACCCCGAAATCCTATAATATCATCCTTTCCCGCCTGCTGGTCAACGGAAGGGAAGTTACCCCCGGAGATGAAACCGGCATACTGAAGCAGTCGCTCTGCCACACACCGGAGATTAGCCTGAAAGCGAATCAGTCGATGTTCACCATCGAATACGCCACCTCCAACTTCATTCCTGCCAACAAAGACGAAATTCTCTATCGTCTGGAAGGTTTCTCCGACGAATGGAATCATACATATCGCAAACAGACGCTCATCACCTATACGAACCTGAATCCGGGCAAGTACACACTCGTCATCAAATCACATCGGGACGGAATTAAAGAAGCCAAACTTCTTATAATAGTACTTCCTTCCTGGTATGAGACGTGGTGGGCTTACCTGATTTATACCATTGTCACAATCAGTCTGTTGTGGTATCTTATTCAGAACTATAATTCACGAATCAAACTCCGCGAGTCTTTGAAATACGAAAAGAAACACATCGAGGACCTGGAGGCACTGAACCAGTCGAAGCTGCGTTTCTTCACAAACATCTCGCATGAGTTCCGCACGCCGTTAACACTTATCGTGGGACAAGTGGAAACTCTGCTGCAAGTACAAACATTTACCCCAAGTATATATAATAAGGTATTGGGAATCTACAAGAACAGCATCCAACTGCGGGAACTGATTACCGAGTTGCTAGACTTCCGCAAACAGGAACAAGGGCACATGAAAATTAAGGTAAGCAAGCACAACCTGGTAGACTTCCTATACGAGAATTATCTGCTCTTCCTTGAATATGCCAGCAGCAAGCAGATTAATTTCAAGTTCAACAAGCAGAAAGATGTCATTGAAGTATGGTATGACCAAAAGCAGATGCAGAAGGTAGTCAATAATCTATTATCCAACGCATTAAAACATACGAAAGCGGAAGATACCATTTCCATCAACGTTTCGCAGGAGCAAGACCATGCCATCATTGAAATAAAGGACACCGGTACAGGCATCGCCACCGCAGAAATAGACAAGATTTTCGACCGGTTCTATCAGACCGAACTACTGAATTCACTGAATACCGGTGCCGGAACAGGTATCGGGCTGGCTCTGACAAAAGGTATCGTCGAGCTTCACCACGGCACTATCCGCGTAGAAAGCGAGCCGGGCAAGGGAAGCAGCTTCATCATCACCCTGAAACTAGGCAAACTGCATTTTGCCGAGGAACAGATAGCACAAAGCGATACGGATACTACTATTCAGGAGACAGAATCTTTCGTGCCTTCAGCAGAAATAGTATCTGAATCGGAATGGAAAGAAGAAGACAACAAGCGGATTGAAGATGCCAAGATGCTGATTGTGGAAGATAATGAGTCTATCAAGCAAATGTTAGTCGGTATTTTGAGACATTCTATCAAGTCAGTACCGCTTCCGATGGAGAAGAAGCACTGGAAATGGTAAAGAAAGATATGCCGAGCATTATCCTAAGTGATGTTGTGATGCCACGTATGTCCGGCACGGAGCTTTGCAAGCGGATTAAGACGGATTTCGACACGTGCCATATTCCGATTGTGCTGTTAACGGCGCGCACTGCAATAGAGCATAATATTGAAGGATTGAAAATCGGTGCGGACGACTATATCACGAAACCGTTCAATACCAATCTCCTGATTTCCCGTTGCAACAACCTGGTAAATTCCCGCCGGTTGCTACAGGAGAAATTCAGCAAACAGCCCCAGGCTTTCGCACAAATGCTGGCCACCAATCCGATGGATAAGGAAATGCTGGATCGAGCAATGGCTATTATCGAACAGCACCTTGATAATACAGACTTCAACGTCAATATCTTCGCACGGGAAATGGGTATGGCGCGCACAAACTTGTTTACCAAGTTAAAAGCGGTGACAGGACAGACACCGAATGACTTTATCCTGAGCATACGTCTCAAGAAAGGAGCTGTCATGTTACGGAATAATCCGGAACTGAATATCACGGAGATTTCCGACCGGATCGGATTCTCCTCTTCACGCTATTTCAGCAAATGCTTCAAGGAGATTTACCATGTCAGTCCGCTGGCTTACCGTAAAGGTGAGGAGAAGGAAGAAGGAGAAGAAGAGGCAGAACAATAACTCTCATTATCAAATAATTATGCATTAAGCAGACACTGCTGTGCCAAAGGAAATATTCTCCAATTGGTACAGCAGTGTACAATTTTGCACTTCACTTGTACGTTACTACTCATTCATATTTCTCCAACCATTTATCTTTGTGCATCTAATATCACCTCTAAAATACAACATTATGAGAAACGTTTCACGTCTACTTCCGTTATTGTCCGGCATCGCGATGCTGACCGGATGCAACCACGCAGCCCAAAAGAGCAATAGACAAAACGGTCAAAAGCCCAACATTATTTATATATTCGCAGACGACCTCGGCATCGGCGACCTGAGCTGCTATGGAGCAACTAAAGTGAGCACTCCTAATATTGACCGACTGGCAGGACAGGGAGTACAATTCACCAATGCTTATGCCACCTCAGCCACCAGTACCCCTTCCCGTTTCGGGCTCCTGACCGGAATGTATCCCTGGAGACAAGAGAACACCGGTATTGCTCCGGGAAACTCGGAACTTATCATTGACACAGCCTGTGTCACAATGGCCGATATGTTGAAAGATGCCGGTTACGCTACCGGTGCAGTCGGCAAATGGCATCTGGGACTGGGTCCGAAAGGCGGCACCGACTTCAACAGCCCAATCAGCCCGAACACACAAAGCATCGGATTCGACTATGAATTTATCATCCCCGCAACCGTAGACCGCGTCCCCTGTGTATTTGTAGAAAACGGTCGTGTAGTAGGTCTTGACCCTAACGACCCTATCACCGTCAGCTACGACCATAAGGTAGGCGACTGGCCTACGGGAGAAGAAAACCCGGAACTTGTGAAGCTGAAACCCAGCCAAGGGCACAATAATACCATCATTAACGGTATCCCCCGCATCGGCTGGATGACCGGCGGGAAGTCCGCCCTCTGGAAGGATGAGGATATTGCCGACATCATCACTGATAAAGCAAAGAATTTTATAGCTTCCCATCAGGAAGAACCTTTCTTCTTATATATGGGTACACAAGACGTACATGTCCCCCGTATCCCCCACCCGCGCTTCGCCGGAAAGAGCGGGCTCGGAACCCGTGGCGATGTCATCCTGCAACTGGACTGGACCATCGGAGAAATCATGCACACACTGGACAGCCTCAACATCGCCGACAACACGATCCTTATCTTCACCAGCGACAACGGCCCTGTTATTGACGATGGCTATCAGGATCATGCTTACGAACTGCTCAACGGACATACCCCGATGGGAATCTACCGCGGCGGTAAATACAGTGCTTATGAAGCAGGTACACGCATCCCGTTCATCGTACGCTGGCCCGCCAAAGTAAAGCCAAACAAACAACAGGCCCTTTTCTCTCAAATCGACGTATATGCATCGCTTGCCTCTCTCCTGAACCAACCTCTGCGAAAAGGAGCGGCACCCGACAGCCAAGAACACCTGAATGTACTTTTAGGCAAGAGCAATACAGACCGTGACTATATCGTTCAGCAGAACCTGAACAATACGCTTGCTATCATAAAAGGTCAATGGAAGTACATCGAACCGAGCGACGGCCCTGCCATCGAGTTTTGGACGAAAATGGAACTGGGTAATGACAAGCAGCCGCAACTCTATGATTTATCATCCGATCCATCGGAGAAAACGAACGTAGCCGCACAGCATACGGAGGTTGTAAAAGAGCTGTCAGAGCTACTTAATGCAATAAAAGTACAATAAAAAACAAAGAACAGATATGTATTATTTTGTATCAATCTTGAATAATTCTATCCATAGAATAAGTACTAATCAACATATCTTTGCCAACGTAAACTTAATAAAATCACTTAATTTTTAATATATGAAAAACATCTATCCGACCAAACAAGAAAAAGGATGTTCTCTATGATAGGGATGCTTCTGCTTTCTGTTTCATTCGTACTTGCACAAGTACTCGTTAAAGGTACAGTGAAAGATAACTTAGGAGAAGGTGTTCCCGGAGCCAGTGTTCAAGTTAAGGGCACCTCACAGGGAACAATTACCGACCTTGACGGAAAATTTGCTCTTAACGTACCTAACAAAAATGCAACATTGGTTACCTTTATCGGATATGTCACTGTCGAGCTAAAAGCAGACACACAAAAGCCAATGGTCATCACATTAAAAGAGGACACAAAGACTTTGGACGAAGTAGTAGTTGTCGGCTACCAGGAAGTACGTCGCCGAGACTTAACTGGTTCTGTTGCGAAAGCAAATATGGAGGACATACTAACTGCTCCGGTTGCTTCATTCGATCAAGCATTAGGAGGACGTATTGCTGGCGTAAATGTAACTTCAAGTGAAGGGATGCCCGGTAGCAATATGAATATTGTCATCCGTGGTAATAATTCACTGACACAGGAGAACTCACCGTTATTCGTCATTGACGGCTTCCCCGTTGAAGACTCTTCTGCAGCCAGTACTCTGAATCCTTCCGATATCGAATCTCTGGAAGTATTAAAAGATGCATCCGCCACAGCCATCTATGGCGCACGCGGTGCCAACGGAGTTGTAATCATCACCACGAAGAAAGGTAAAGTGGGACGTGCACAATTGTCTTATGACGGTAGTGTCGGCATACAAAACGTCACACGTACCATTCCAATGATGGACGCTTACGAATTTGTCAAACTACAAAATGAAATGTATCCGACAGTCGCAGCCAGTTCTTACCTCATGAACTATGAGGGCAAGCAATGGACGCTGGAAGATTACCGGAACATTGACCAATACAACTGGCAGGACGAAATCTTCCGTACTGCCTGGCAACACAATCACACCTTGAGACTGACCGGTGGTACGGAAGGTGTACGTTACAATGCTTCCCTTTCTTACTTCGACCAAAACGGTACACTGCTGGAAACAGGTTACGAACGTATGCAAGGACGTATGAATACAGTAGTACGCCGTGGTAAACTGAACATGAGTCTGACAGCCAACTACTCACGCTCGATCCAGACAGGTAGTACACCGTCAGCCACTTCTTATAGTGGTATGAACAACCTTTTCTATAGCGTTTGGGGATACCGTCCGGTAACTTCACCCGACACTCCGCTGAGTGTTTTGATGAACAGTGCGACAGACAACTCTGTAGATGCAAGTAATGACTATCGCTTCAACCCAATTCTGTCATTAAAGAACGAATACCGGAAGAATTACACCAATAACCTTCAGATGAACGGATTTGCAGAATATGAAGTTATGAAAGGATTGAAACTCAAAGTTTCTGCCGGATATACCTACGATTCACGCAAGCAAGACCAGTTCAACAACTCCAATACACGCTACGGTGGACCGACCTCTACAGATAAGGTAAATGCACAAGTTACCCGTTCGGAACGCTTGACATGGTTGAATGAGAACACCCTGACTTATCAGACCAATATACAGAAGAAGCACTTCATCAACGCATTGGCAGGTATCACTTTCCAAAATTCAGACTATGAGATTTACTCTTTCCGTACCACCCATATCCCCAACGAATCTCTCGGAATGGCCGGAATGAGCGAAGGACAGGCAGGTACCACTTCCTCTGCAAAATCGTCATGGGCTATGCTTTCTTACCTTGGACGCCTGACTTATAATTATATGTCCAAGTATTATGCCACAGTTTCATTCCGTGCCGATGGTTCTTCCAAGTTTAACAAAGAAAACCGTTACGGATACTTCCCTTCCGCTTCTCTGGCTTGGACATTCACGGAAGAAGAGTTTATGAAGAAAAAGATATTATCCAGCGGTAAGATCCGTGCAAGCTGGGGACTTACGGGAAATAACCGTATTGGTGAATATGATTACTATGCATTACTTGCCGTATTAAAATCAAGAGTAGGTTCTTACTCTTTAACTAATTCAATACCAAGCGGTGTATATCCGTTTGACAATGATGCCACCAATGCGGGCGTAGTTCCGACCTCATTACCAAATAAAGACTTGAAATGGGAAACGACTGAACAATGGAATTTAGGTCTCGACCTCGGATTCTTCAACGAACGCATCGGAGTGACTATGGATATCTATCGTAAAACTACCCACGACTTGTTGCTGAACGCTTCTCTCCCCTATTCTTCCGGCTATTACAGCGCAACCAAAAATATAGGGAAAGTACGCAATGATGGTTTGGAATTAAGTTTGAACACAGTTAATATTCAAACACGTGACTTCAAATGGTCATCCAACTTTAATATATCATTTAATAAGAATAAAGTACTGGCACTATCCGAGAATCAAACAGCACTGTTGACTGCCGCACAGTTCGACCAGAATTATAACGGGCAATCAAGTTACATTGCCAAACTCGGTTTACCAATGGGACTTATGTATGGTTATATCTACGAAGGAACCTATAAATATGAAGACTTCAATAAATCGGGTAATTCATACAGTCTGAAGTCCGGAGTACCTCACTACTCAACAGAGACGAACACACAGCCGGGTATGCCTAAATATGCCGACCTCAACGGTGACGGAGTTGTCGATTCCAACGACCGTACCATTATCGGCCGGGGAATGCCGATACATACAGGAGGTTTCACCAACAACCTCGAATATAAAGGAATCGATTTAAGTATTTTCTTCCAATGGTCGTATGGCAATGACATTATGAATGCCAACCGTCTGTTCTTTGAAAGTTCCAACAACCGCTCACGTGAATTGAACCAGTATGCAACTTATGCAAACCGCTGGACAGCAGATAATCCGACCAGTGATATTCCTGCTGCTACTAACTCAGCTTCCAACCGTGTCATTTCCTCACGCATTATCGAAGACGGTTCATTCCTTCGTCTGAAAAATTTAACTATAGGATATACACTTCCAAACAAAATCGTGAAGAAATGGAAGATAGATAAAGTACGTATTTATGTTGCCGCCCAAAACTTGTGGACATGTACCGGTTACTCCGGCTATGATCCGGAAGTATCCGTACGAAACAGTGCCCTGACTCCCGGCTTGGATTATTCTTCTTATCCGAGAGCCTATTCTATCAGTTTTGGCGTCAGCCTGGGATTCTAAATGGAAGATGATATTAACAGTTAGAAAAAGAAATTGATTATGAAAACATTAAAAATAGCAATCATAACTTTATTGGCAGGTATCACCATGGCATCCTGTGACTTTCTGGAGAAAGAACCTACCAAACTTACGCCGGAGAACTACTTCAATACCCCCGAAGAAGCATCTTCATTCCTCACCGGCATTTATTCGGTACTGTCACAACCGACATTCTACGGCGGTGACTATATGTATCTGGTAGCAGGAGACGATTTGTCCCACTACGGAGGTAGCGGACGCGGTCCAGCCTCCACCGGACTGATTTGTAACAATGCCACTACCAGTGACAATGCCGTGACATCATTCTGGTATGTACTCTACGCAGGTATTAACCGTGCCAATATGTTTCTGGAAAACATTGACCAAGTTGAAGGATTTGCCACAGGCGTAAAGGAACAATATATAGCCGAAGCCCGTTTCTTACGTGCATTCTACTATTTCAACCTCGTAGAATGTTGGGGAGATGTACCTTTTAAGACAGTTTCTACTCAAAGCGTAACCAATCTGAATATTGCGCGTACAGATAAGCAGGTAATCTACGACTTTATCATTTCTGAAATGGCAGATGCCGCAGATACAGGTCTGAAATCGGCCGCCGATCTGGCTTACAAACCGGGACGTATCTCCCAATCTACAGCCTGGGGTATGCTGGCGCGTGTATACCTGTTCCGTGCAGGAGAACACTATCGTGAAAAAAGAAACGCCACACAGGCAGAAACAAAAGACTACTTTGAGAAAGCCAGTTTCTATGCACAGAAAGTTAGAGCGGCAGGACACAAACTTGCCCCTCATTACTGGGATTATTTTATTGACCTATGTTCAGATAAATATAATACTACTGCTAATGAAAGTATCTGGGAAGCAGAATTTGCCGGAAACAATACCTCGGATACACAAGCCGAAGGTCGTATCGGTAATATAATCGGATTGGCCGGTCCGGACATGTCTTCCAAGAGCGACATAGTAGGAAGCGCCGACCCGGGATATGCTTATGCCTTCATATACAGCACTCCGAAACTGTACAATCTCTATGTGAACAACGGTGATACCCAACGCTTCAATTGGAGCATTGCTCCGTTCGAATATAAAGAAGCGGGAGGAAAGAATACGGGAGTAACCCATCGTGAATTTGAACAGGGAAAACTTGCGGAAGTAATGGCACAATATGGTCCGCAGTCTTACCAATATGCAGGTGACATCGAGAAAACGACTGCAACAAAGAACTTCAGCCGGATGTGCGCCAAATATCGCCGTGAATACGAAGCGGATAAAAAGGATAAGAACTATACGTCAATCAACTTCCCTATCCTGCGCTATGCAGATGTATTGTTGATGATTGCAGAAGGAGAAAATGAAGCAAATGACGGTCCCACACCTCTAGCTTACGATTGTATGAAAGAAGTGAGAAAACGTGCCGGACTGGATGAACTTCAGAAAGACTTGTCACAAACAGAATTCCGACAGGCTGTAAAAGACGAACGTGCTATGGAGCTTTGCTTCGAATACACGCGCCGTTTTGACTTGATTCGTTGGGGAGAATATGTGAAAAATATGAGAGCACTGGTATCCGAGGCGCAATCCGGTAACAACTGGACCCAAGGACCTACCAATGTATATACATACTTCAACATCTCCGATACATACAATTATTTCCCGATTCCGGATGCAGAAATGGCTGTGAACAGTTATATCACGCAAAATAACCCGAATTGGTAATCAAATTATTCATGAATAAAAGCTTAACAGATTATGAAAACATATAAACTCATAGGCACCTGCATAGCAAGTCTCTTCTTTGCGGCCTGTAACGACGGACTCGATGAAGAAGTAGGTCTGAACATAAAAGTAACGACCAACGAAAACGTAAGCTTCGACGGACAGATTATAACTGCAAAGAAAGGTAGCCCGATAGAGTTCACTCTTTCGGGAGATCCGGACTTCCTGACATTCTTCAGCGGAGAAGCCGGCTGCAAATATCAATATCGCGAACGGGAAACGATTGACCCTTCACAGATAAAATCGTCCACACTAAATTTCTCTATATGGTTTCAATACGGAAATCCAAGTACAATGATAGAGAAACATGTCTATATATCAGACGAATTTACCGGATTATACAAAGACAACTATGAAGCTGACTCTCTGCTAGTGGAACAGTTTGAAAAAGACGGTAAGTGGAAGGAACTCATTCCACAGTCTGAATATCCTGTAGCATCAGTAGGTAATGCAGATTTGGCCACCTCTTACAGTTATGACATGAGCGAGTATATGGGCAAACGCATGGCTATTGCCATTTGCTATCGCGGCATTGAGAATACTGCCGCACAATCTAAAATGTATTTTGAGAGAATGCATATTACCAATGTCATGAATAACGGGCAAGAAGCCGATTTTTCTGCAGGCTCTTTCGGATTCACTCCTATCAACATGAAAAATAAATGGAATTTGAAAGACCAAACCAGTATGAAAAATGAACGCGAATACGGAACTGTCACCAACAATACAGCCGGTATTTGGAATTTAACAGGCATAGGTGCCGGTTCATTCTTCATTCATAGCACTGATGCCGGCAATCCTTTGAAGTATAGCTGGTTGGTTTCAGATCTGATTACTGTCAATTCTTGCAGTCCTGACCAAGGAACGAAGATAAAGGATATCACTCAACGATTGGATACATACACTTATACCTATAATGAAATCGGTATCTACAATGTTACATTCCTTGCAAGAAATGCTAATATAGATCATTCGTCTACAACTACATATCACATGGTAGTAAACGTAGTAGAATAATAAAAACAGATTAATAAATAACTAATACACATATATCTATGAATTACTTTAAATCATTATTGTTAACCGCATTTGCGTTGCTGGCATTAGCCGCTTGCGACACAGACGATTTGAGAGACGATGTAGACAATCTGAAAGGTCGTGTAGAATCCTTAGAAGCACAGGTCACTTTGCTGAACGACAATATGACGGCTATCAAGCGTCTGCTTGAAGGCGGTCAGACTATTACGGAACTGAGCAATACTAATGGTACATATACACTGAAACTAAGTAACGGTGAAACAATCACACTGACACAGGGTGCTCAAGGAGAAGTGAAATATCCGGAAATAACAGTGAATGATGAAGGACAATGGGTAGTAAACGGTGAAGTACTCAAACAGAACGGTACGCCAGTGCAAGCAGTAGGTACTCCGGGCAATGATGGGGCAACTCCCAAATTCCGACTTACAGAAGAGGGCAGTTTCTGGCAAGTAAGCTATGACGGAGTAATTTGGGAAGATGTACTTGACGTGAATGGTAACAGAGTATCTGCTGTAAGTAACGGTTCTTCCAGTGGAGGAAGCGGTGCCGATTCTTTCTTTGAAGAAGTGGGTATAGATGCTACCGGTGAATTCTTTGTAATCAAATTGAAAGGACAAGCAGAGGCTATTTCTATTCCCATCGTAAAAGAACTATTGTGTGAAATAGTAGAGCCGGAAACCGGAATGAAGAACGGATACTGGGAAATTGGCTACGGTAAAACTGCAACCACTACAGTTAAAGTGAAAGGAGAAAATGTTATAACTACCGCTCCGGCAGGATGGATGGTTACTGTAAGCGAAGTTGATAAAACAACCAATACAGCTACATTGAGCATTACAGCTCCGTCAAAAACTGCCACTGCCAATACTCGCGCCACAGCAGACAATAACTCCGATGTAACTGTACAAGTTAATAAGGGAGCCAATTGGGCAGTAGATAAGATTCAGGTGAAAGCTGTAGAGATGATTGACAGCTATTATGAGCTTTATAACAATGGAGGTATTGTGGAAATCAATGGAGTAAAGATACAAAAAGAAACTTATGGAGAGGCAACATTAATTACTTCCCAATCCGAAAGTAAAGAAATTACCAAGGAAGGGGTTTACTTTATACAACCGGATGCGGAAATAACATACTCATCAACAGCATCTATCAAGAGTCTTATATTAATAGGAGACAATTCTACACAAAAGTCAACATGTGTATTAAGCAAACCTATTGCCATCAACGGATTGGACAACACAAAAGAGCTGATTGTTATGAACATGAATATTGACGGTAGTAATTTGGAAAACTATATATCTTCTGTTGTAGGTACTCTGTCCAATGTAATATTCACTAACAATGAAATATTTGTCAACGAAGGACGAAATCTGATCAATTGCACACTTTCACCAGATAAAGATAATGTGACCAAACAAATCATGCTTGCTAAAAATATTATAAAGATAAAAGCAGCTACTAACTGGAAAGCAACTCGTATAGTTAGCTTCACCGTTAAACCAACTTGCGAATCAGTAGTATTCGACAACAATATTGTTTACGCGGCATCAACAATTGAAACAAATGCAACCAACGGATGTATATTCTTCGCAGCTAATCAAGATATGCCCAATATTATCACGATCAGCAATAACACATTTATCAATTTCATTTCAAATTCTCAACCGCTTGTAATTGGAAAACTGATTGGCAATATCAGTTATTCAAACTTATTATTCTATTATAACTATGCCGGCACTGACGATAAAGCACACCCAGCTACACTGATAAACGTTAACGATGGTGATGGAACTTACTCTTTCGAAAAAATCATTCGCTATGACAAGAAAGACGGAGATACTTATAAAACAACACTCAGACCATTCGCTGGTACAGTTCCAAGTGGACAAAGCAATAGTTTCTTCGCAAATGAAAGTAAGAATCCGTTCGACGGCGGAACTTTCGACCTTGCTAATGGTATCTTCATTCCAAGCGCCGAATATGCCGAATACGGTGCATCACTAAACTAATACCGACTGAAATATGAAAAAAATAATATCATTAATATGTATCACCCTTCTCGTCGCACTTTATTCGTGCGACGAACGGGATGAACTACGCTCCGATATTGACAACCTGAAAGAACGGGTTGCCAATTTGGAAGCAAGCGTAGAACAGATGAACTCGGACATCAGTAACTATCAACAGATGGTTGAAGGCAAAGTTCTGGTAGTGGGATATAGCAAGGACGAACAAGACAACTATACCATAGAGCTTAGTAATGGCGAAACTGTAACAGTGTACAGTGGTAAAGTTGATATGAACGACATGCCTTTATTCAGCGTCAACGCATCAGGCAACTGGGCATACACTATCAACGACATGACTACGGAATTGCTCGTAAACGACAAGCCTGTGAGTGCTATCCCTGAAACAGGAAATGAAGGTATAACTCCTAAACTTAAAGTAGACACAAATGGTTTCTGGCTAATCTCGACAGATAATGGCAACACTTGGACAAAGTTAGGAAATAATCAAATAGCTGACGGAACACAGGCTGTAGCCAATAATGGCTCATTATTCAGTAATGTGACCATTGACGAAGCTACCGGACAGATAACCTTCACCATACGTGCTGATAACAGCGAAGTGAAGGTGCCTATTTACGGTAAAGATTTCCATCTGACAATTAAATATGAAGGAATAGCCACCTTTGGTCTGGGACAGAAACAAATATTCGAAGTAGAACAAGCCAACGTAGAAACCGCTACTATCGAAAACCAGACATGGGGTGTCATCCTGCAGGAGAAACAGTTGATTGTCACTGCTCCCAAAACGAACATACAAGGAAAAGAATACGAAGAGCAGATTTACATCAAAATATTCTCCAAAGAGGGTTATTGCCGGGTAGTAAAACTGCCAGTGAAGCTTCTGACCACTGAAATTGATGCGAATGCTACCACTGCTTGGACAGAGTTCCTCAGCGGAGATGCTAAAAATGTATTGCTGGATTTCTCCTACGCAGGATATATGCGGGGAGAGACAGCTCCGCCCGATGTGGAAACATTAGTGGCACAAGGATATAAAGTATATGATGTAACCGATCCTAAATATGGAGCAATCCCCAATGACAACAAATCCGATCGGGAAGCTTTCTTAAAAGTGCTGGCAGATATTGCCGGCACTACTTATAACAAAGAGGACGACAACGGTACTATTCGCTTCTTGAAAGAACATGCCAAGGCCATTATCTACTTTCCGGAAGGTAGTTTCATCTTGCAAGATGAAAGCTCCAAGAATAAGACTATTGATATGACTATGGGCGATATCGTACTGAAAGGAGCCGGAAGGGACAAAACGATCATTGAGATGACCGCGGCAAATAACTCTGCAAGTGAAAGTCAAATGTGGAACGCCCCTGTCATGATGGAATTTAAACATTATAGCACTTGGAGTTACATTACTGACATCAACACGGATGCTTCGATCGGTAGCAAAACCGTCTCTGCGAATTCTACAAGTGGATTGAAGGCTAATGATTGGATATGCCTCACAATGATAAACACTGATGACGATGTCATCAACGCAGAACTGGCTCCGTATAAATACACAGACATCAATGTGAACAATGGAGGTGTGCTTGATATCAAAACGAATGGTGTACAAATATATGAATACCATCAAATAGAAAAAATCAGTGGTAATTCAATCACTTTCAAAGAACCCATCATGCACGCTATCAACAAGGAATGGGGTTGGAAAATCAACAAATATCCCCATTATGAAAACGTGGGCGTGGAAGACCTTACATTCAAAGGTGATGCGGTGGAAGAATTTGTCCACCATAAAAACTCCATTCACGACGGTGGATTCAAACCTATTGACTTTGTCCGCCTGACAAACTCATGGATACGCCGCGTCAACTTTGAAAGTGTCAGCGAAGCCATGTCTATCACCAATTCAGCCAACTGTTCAGCGTACGACATCAAAATTGGCGGTAAACGCGGTCATTCTGCCATCCGTTCGCAAGCTTCTTCTCGCATCTTCATTGGAAAAGTGATTGAAAACAGTGACGGATATACCCTCAATAAAGGCGAAGGGGATAAAACATTGGGGACTTACCAAACTAATGTAGGACAATATCACGCTTGTGGCGTCTCCAAGCAAAGCATGGGTGCTGTGATATGGAATGTAAGATGGGGAGATGATTCCTGTTTTGAATCGCATGCAACACAACCACGTGCTACACTGATAGACTGCTGCTCCGGTGGATTCATGCACTGGAGACAAGGCGGTGACTCTGCACAAATGCCTAACCATATGGAGAATTTGACTATCTGGAACTTCTGCTCAACAAATACTCAGACAGATGCAGATATTGATGCCGAAAGTAAATTCAGCTGGTGGGATGCAAAAGGATACTGGTGGAAATTCTTGCCGCCTATTGTAGTAGGTTTCCACGGACAATCCCTTCAATTCAATGAGTCACAAATGAAGCGAAGCGAAAACAATAATAACGGTGCGGTAGAGCCTTTTTCTCTTTACGAAGCACAGTTACGCAATCGCTTGGGATATGTCCCCGGATGGTTGAACGCATTAAAATAAACACACAGTTTTTCTAACCTTTGAAATAAAAACGCATACGAAAATCAGACTTTAATCAATTTAACACCCGAAAGAGAGGGGCCGTGAGGTTCTTCTCTTTTCTTTTTCCGTACCTTTGCAACAAAATTAATTGTTATGCAAGAAACTCTGCCCATCCATTTCGCTCCGTTACAAGGTTATACCGAAGTCTTTTACCGCAATGCCCACGCCGCTTGTTTCGGTGGCGTAGACACTTATTACACCCCATTCGTCCGAATCGAGAAAGGTAGCTTCCGCCATAGAGATGTCCGGGGCATTGAACCGGAGAACAATCATGTACCCCACCTCGTACCTCAGCTAATAGCTCCGACAATGGAGAAGGCAGAAACGGTTCTCTCCCTTTTCATCGAGAAAGAATATAAAGAAGTGGATATAAACTTGGGCTGTCCCTTCCCTCTTTTAGCAAAGCGCCACAACGGTTCCGGTATCCTGCCTTATCCCAAAGAAGTGGAAACACTGCTTAGCCTGGTCCGGAAGTATCCGCAAATCAGCTTCTCTATAAAAATGAGACTAGGATGGGAGAATCCGGATGAATGCCTCAAACTGGTTCCTATTATTAACGACCTGCCATTGCGGCAAGTCACGATGCATCCCCGTTTAGGAAAACAACAATATAAAGGTGAAGTAGACCTTAAAGGATTCGCTGATTTTCAAAATGCCTGCAAACATCCTGTTATTTATAATGGAGACATAAACAGTCTGGAAGATATTCAACAAATTCAGAACAAATTTCCCACATTAGCCGGAATTATGATAGGACGCGGGCTACTCGCCAATCCGGCACTAGCATTAGAGCATAGACACGGACGTGTTCTTGGCTTCGATGAGATGGTGCAAAAATTACAGTCGATGCACAAATGCATATACACGGCATACACAGAACAGCTTGAAGGTGGAGACGCGCAACTCTTAAACAAGATGAAATCCTTTTGGGAATATTTATTGCCAAATGCAGAGAAGAAACTATTGAAAGCGATTCATAAAAGTACAAGTCTGAACAAATATAATCAGGCTGTCAATGCCTTTTTTAATCAATGATAAGCTGATAATCGGAATTTTATGTAATTTTGCGCCCGTTTATAAACAAGCACATTATGAAAAAATACATTCTATTATTTATTTGCCTGATAACTGTTTCGGGCAGTTTTGCACAGATGAAGGATTTCAAGTTCAAATTCTACGGACAGATTCGTACTGACTTTTATTATAACAGTCGTGCCAACGAAGAAACCGTAGACGGGTTGTTCTATATGTATCCCAAAGACAAGGTACGCGATCCGGACGGAAACGATTTGAATTCAACGTCAAACAGTAATTTCTATACGTTATATTCACGTTTGGGAGTAGACGTTGCCGGTCCTAAACTAGGAACAGCCAAAACTTCTGCTAAAGTAGAAATTGACTTCCGCGGCACAGGTACTTCTTATTCAGTAGTACGCCTTCGCCATGCTTATCTCAACTTGGATTGGGGCAAATCAGCTTTATTGCTCGGACAAACCTGGCATCCGTTGTTCGGAGATGTTTCGCCACAGATTCTTAACCTTTCGGTAGGAGCACCTTTCCAACCGTTTAGTCGTGCACCGCAGATTCGTTATCGTTATACAAACCGTAACTTCCAACTCACGGGAGCTGCCGTATGGCAATCCCAGTATTTGTCTCAAGGACCTGCCGGAAAAAGCCAGGAGTATATAAAGAAAGGCTGTGTTCCTGAAATTTATATTGGGGCAGATTACAAGAAAGATGGTCTATTAGCAGGTGTAGGCGTTGAGTTGTTATCATTAAAGCCACGCACAGTCTCCACAGAAGGATATAAAGTAGACGAACGCATCACGACTCTTTCATACGAAGCTCATGTGAAATACACGAATAAGAACTGGTTTATTGGCGCAAAGAGTGTATTAGGTTCCAATCTTACACAAGCGTCCGGTCTTGGCGGATTCGGCATTAAATCTATTAATGAACGCACAGGAGAACAGAAATACACTCCAATACGTTTTTCAAGTTCTTGGCTGAATGCCGTTTACGGGCAAAAATGGAAACCGGGAATCTTTGTCGGCTACGCAAAGAATTTAGGAACAAGCGATGCATTGGAATCAGAAAAGCTATATGGTACAGGAACAAACCTTGACCAATTAGTTACAGCAGGAGCTGAATTGACATACAATGTACCTCATTGGAAATTTGGTTTGGAATATACTCTAAGTTCGGCATGGTATGGTTCACTCAAACATTCTAACGGAAAAATTATAGACACTCATGCTGTTTGCAATAACCGTATCGTAGCGGTAGCTATGTTTATGTTCTAAGACGCATCTCTACATAGTTTTTTTGTACATTCCTATTGTCACTTTGGGTAGCTAAACGACACATTATCAAGAAGTAAAAATGGCAATAGATAGCAAATAACAAGGTGACAATAGAATGTCCTTCTCCATTCTATTGCCACCTTTACTTTATTCGCTTCCGTCCTAAAAGTTTCAACCCCATTTGAAACTATTTGTTTCTCGGCGTGAAACACTTTGTTTCAGTGCTTGAAACACTTCGTTTCTCGGTGTGAAACACTTCGTTTCAAACAGTGAAACAAAAAGAACCAATATTTGAAACAATATTTTCTTCTATTTGGAACAACATTTAAGTCCGAGGCTTCACACTCTGTTTATATTGAATCCACCTTATTTCCGTAGTTCCACTCCAAAGCTAGCTCCGTCTTTACAAGTAAAACGGAGAACCGTTTGCTTTTATCAGACGAAAGAACCTTGCAGAAAGGAGTTTCTTCGACATTCCATCGGCCTTTCAAAGTGACAGTAACAGGAATTTCACCACTTTCATTGCCAATCCACGGACGGGAATAAATACTGCGTTCTATCCGTTTTCCATCTTTATCAAAAGCTTCATCACTTGCACCGCGATACAATGCCAAGTCCGGCTGTGCCACTGTCAGCAGAATTTTCTCTGGTGATTCCTTACGAATCATCACTAGGCAGGACGTATCCGTACGCTGTAATAATTCACCAGGAAGAGGTGCTTGCGGGTTTCAAAAAGTACATAAGAGTATATATTCTCTGCCGATGAATACACGACATGAGCATCGCGATCCTGCTTCAGTATCTTATAAGCAGGTTTCTTGCTAAATGACTTCATAACAGTTTCATTTGTTTGTGGCAGGACAGCATATTCATAACTTCCGCCTTTCGGAGCTTTCCCATGATTCACGACTAATGAAACCCAATCCCCCTTCGTTTCCTTGCCTGTATCCTGCATACGGGAATATTGCGGGAAAGTCTTCTCAAACTTAGCTGCAGCCGGTACCGGTACATAATATCCGGTTCCCAGATGATCAATCCATGTCTTGCCCTCACCTTGATAATTCTTCCAGTAATCATGTCCTGTCTTATCTGTTACTGCCAACTGGAATATCGTGGTTTCAGTAGGGTATTCCGTGTTGGCATTTTCAATATCCGAGCCTAGACAAACAATCATTCCACCGATAAAATGGAAAGATTTACGTGCCCGATGAGTTCCATTGTATTTATCATGCTCGTGCAATTTCATTCCAAAATTTCCATTCTCTTTCTTTTGCGACAACCCACCGGCAAAAGCTTCGTCAGAGTAAAGCATTTCTTCCATGCCGGAGAAAGTATCCACATTCAGGACTTTAGCCTTCAACTGTTCAAGCGGAAGATGTATGGAAGTCACACCCGGGATACGGTTCCAGTCGAAACCTTCCTGCTGCCAGCCGCTTGTGGCAGGAGTAACGTTCTGTCCCGGTGCCGCAGTCAGGATTTGCAGGCTGCCATGTGCCAGATAACGGCCATAAAGATTATGCCCCAGATAATGTTCTGCCGCCCAAAGATAGCGGGAATGTCCGCGGACCACTGCCGACCAGTTGTTACGACGTTGTACAGATACACAACCGTAACCCAGTGCCAGATTTCCTTGCGGATCGGGTTCAGGACGAAAACCTTTTTCCACAAGCAGCTTCGCAATCTTACGTTCCTGTGCGTTAGAGACTTTGGGCATATACTCCGGTTCCTGTTCTTTAGAAGAAATACCTGAGACAAGGCGAAGATAAGCGGATGCCATATCCTTGTCAAACTCGGACTTCCCATCGGGAGTCCCTGCCATAGCCATCATCGCATAATGCATCGGCACTAATTTCCCCTTTCCATCGGGGTGACGACCGGACATTGACAATGGGAAATTCAATTTATTACAGTAGAAACGCATTGCAAATAATACATTTCTCACTGTCTCATGTGCCAATTCCGAGACAGCAAATTCTGTCCGATTGAAAAGATAAATCATATTAGTCGCTCCATCCAAACCACCGACGGCATAAGCAGGGTAGTTATTACGGTGATGGAAAGCACCGCCATCTATTTTGAACGAGCCATCCAGCCCCGGAGCGGGACGACAACCGTAATCAATCCAACGGGAGAAAGACTTCAAGTATTGCAACTTTTCCGGTGTATCCTCCATCATCAGGATACTTGCAATGCGACCGGTAGTCTGTGTATTAAATGAGTCCATATCAATTCCATTACCTTCCGGTTTAGGATATACCTCATTCGTAATGGCATACCACCGCAGTGTGCGTTCGGCTTCCTGCAACTTACCGGCTTCACGAAGTACGTCTTTCATCAGGAAATATGCCAGATACAATCCGCGAACGCTATATCCGTAATGATGGATATTCCCCCAACAACTGCCATAAGTCACCCCCTGGTCTGTTATATGGTCATACATAGCCAAGAATTTCTGCTTCATTTCTTTCTGAAGTTCCGGTTTTGCAGCACTATTATTATACGCAACAGCAATCCGTTTCATCAAATCAAAATAGGCACGCATTTCTATACCGAGCTTAGTCAGCATATCCTTATCCCAATTCGGTATAATCCGTTCATAAGCTTCGGAAGCGCGCACCATATAAATAGGCACACCCGATACCTGACCGTTTTTATATGTAATCTGATAAAAATCATATTTCTTGCGGATAGTCTCCACTTCTTTGTCCGAGAGCTTGCCTTTTGTATAATTCATATCCCGGAAACGCTTCTCCAGCAGTTGCATTTCTTTCTTTTGCTTGTCGCTGACAGAGGTCAATTCAATATCCGGTTTTAAAAGCGAGTGCTTATAGACAACCAGCCAATGGTTATTGGTTCCGGCATTTACAAAAGGCACCTGTAAATCGGCTGTTTGCTGACGTGCATCAACCTTGGTCGCAGTAATCAAATGATCGATGAAAAGGCTTCCTTTTGCATTTGGGGCAACAATACGGAGTTCATTCATACCTTCTTCCGGCATACCTTGCATATCACGTTCATAACAAACCCATGCGGCACGCCAACCTTTAAAGTTGATTCCGAAAGGAAACGAAGTACATTTCTTACCGTCTTTCAAGAATTCAAAATCGATCGTTGCATTTTGGGGTTCTTCATTATACACCCACACTATAAAAGCTGAAAGATACAGATCCTTGCCGGTCGGATCCTTCTTTTCAAATTTCAAATCTTTCTTGAGCTCTAATACGCCACCAGGTTCAAAGTCCCATTTCATCGAATGTTTTCCATCCTTATAATGTATATCGGAGATGGAAAGCCGGGAGTGGACGCCCGTGATACAGTCTGGAACTTGCAGTTCCTCAAAAGAGAACAGCCGCTCGTCTGTAACTACTTGCGCATGAAGAAATGCTGAACATAAACAGGAAAGTAGAGTGGTTACTCCTAGTCTGGTAAAAGGTTGTTTCATCATGGGTATATTGTATATTAGATTTTTTATGTGCAATTTAAAATGTAATCACTTTAAAGCCAGTAAACAAGACGTGATTCTGCAAAAGGCGTAATCCGAAATGGCCGTTCCCCAAGCCATCTGCCACAGAATAACGGAAAAGTTCCTCGCCATTCACTGAATAAGTAGTTATTCCTTTTTTAACCCGGATTTGAATTTGATACCATTGATTGGGAGCAAGCAGATGCGGTGCGTCTGTATACTCACTCAGTAACGGTTTTACTTTATCGTCTGCTATTCCGTAATATTCTCCCCAATAACGACGGAAACGAGTCGTAGAATTGTCATTTCCTCCGTATCCAACGTAGAAAAGGTTCAGTGTATTGTAGTTTTTAAAGACACCGTTCCGCCACTCGCTACGGGCAAAAAGGTTATCAGAATGTTTAGGGTCATTGGCAGCCCAAAAACAATTCAAGTCACTTAAACGATCATATGTTCCGCCTTTCATTACCATACAAATACGATAACTTATTTCATAATCGCCCGTCAATCGTTGCCGATACCACATAGTCAAACCCTTAGGAACAATCAGTTCCAATGTATCCGCATGTTCTATCATCTGCAAGGCATGAGATTCATCTTCTATTTTCCATTGTTTGGTAAAGGAGTTTTTGTGTTGCGCAAAGAGCACTACACTATTCAAAAAGAAAAAAGTAATCAAACTGTAGCCAATAAAAAATCGCTTCATCATTACGGGTATTAGTTTAAAGATTGTTTTTCCGGGTACAAAGAAACCCCTCTTTTCGAAAAAAGAGGGGTTCAAATTGTACAAAATATCTCAAATAACGTATTGGCTGAGCTTTTGTATTACCAAGCTTCTACCACTTTTCCCCCTACGGGATGCAAATACCAATCTTTATTATCGGCACCGTTGCTAGTCACCCAACCACGAAACTTAGGATAAGCATCATCAAACAGCACTTGCTCATAAGCATGTTTTGTACCAACAGGAACTTTAATTCCCCAAACAAAACCATTCTTATTACAATATGGAACACCGTCCATCATTTCACCTTTTGAATCAGCGTCATAATTAGTATAAAGATAAGTCGGCCTATAACCTTTCATGCAATACAATACGGGTTACAGCAGTAGCCTCATTAATATATTTCTTGTCCAAACCACCCAATACTACACCAATCGCTGTAGGATATCTGCCACCTTTCGCACGAATATCCAAAGTCAGCTTCAAGTTCTCTTTATATGCCTGATTTACTAACAATTCCTCATTCTGAATTACCGATTGTACTTTCTAAGGATGTATCTCCTTGAATGCCGCATTCTCTTCTTTCACCTGTTCTATGGTCTGTTTCAACTCTCCAACAGGCAGGTCATAGCCATACCAGCCTGTATAGCAATCCACTACATACCATTTTCCATCAGGCGAAAGTTCGAATTCGACACGTAAGTCAATCTCAGATTCTTCATATCCCGCCTCGAACACCTTATGTTTGGGCTCGTTCACTGTGAACTTGGAGACATAAATACCTCCCTCTTCCTGGGTGATACGCTCTTCCTTCATAGTTTCACTATCCAGCAACGGCCACTTTTCCCGAGTGAAAGGGAATGTTTTCTCGGTTTCTCCGTCATCTGCCAATAAGGTAATCGGAGTTTTCAACGGAAACTTGATACGGGTATATTGGAATGCCGCACTGGAAGTAAACTTATCCAAAAACGACTTGAAATCCTCACCGGATCCGACAGCCGCTTCACTGTCAGCTTTTGCTTTCGAACTATTACCGCAAGAGATGAACGAAACACCTGCAAACAGCACCATGGCCAACAAGCAGCATATAAACTTTTTAGCTCTCATAACACTATATAAATTAAGAGTTTAATTAACGGCGCAAAGATAATGACAAGTTTGGCATCTTAGTTATTTCAGGAGCTAAATCTTTACGTATCCCCAGCCGGAGATTACTTGTGCCGCAGATACTCATAGCCAAAGCGGCAGAACAGGCATTTCCGTTTATCGCAATACTCCTTCTGCAACTGTATCAACGCCTGGCTGTCCGCCGCAGTGACAACCGGCAGTCCGGCATCACTCCACGCACGGATGATATGATTATCTTCAGCCTTCAACTCTTCCAGGAAACGGCCGGCACGTTCACACATCCGTTCGTCCGCTTTATGCAACCCGTAGGTATACAGAAAAGGGATCAGCGTATTAATCACAATCAGATTTTGTGACTTCTCTCCCACCGTTTTCTCCTTTTTCGCAGAAAGCCGCCCGAACAGATAATGGTTCTCCCAATAGGAAGAGGTACGCGCGTCCAACAACTTTCTGACTTCCGCCAAAGTCTCCGCTTCCAGCAACCGCGAGAACAACTTATCCCCCTTCTGATAGAGATAGGCCAACTGTGCCAGGCGAATATGGGGAAAGTTCTCCGGACGAAGCCTTAGAAAACGCCACAATGTAGCATCCATCACCTGAGTAATCTCAAACTTCCGTTGCAAATAACGAAACTCTTTGCAAAGACGAAGGCTGTACTCGTCCTCCTGCTCTTTTTTCCGGAACGTATCTTCAAACAATCCCGCCAGACCGTAGAAAAAAGCTTCTATCTGAAACAAATCATTCCGGTGCTTGTCCATCGCACGAAACGGTAACAATCCCGCCCATGTCTCAAAAGCGTCGCCATTCAAGCCGAAACCGAAATTACGGGCAAGGGTGATAAAGAAAGCGTCTTCCCAGTTGTTGTTACAATGCTCAAGACGCTGTGCTATCAATTGCGCCTTTTGTTCCAGACGTTCCGTCTGTAAAGCGGTCAGCCAGGAATGAACGGTCAGTTTTGGGAGAGAAGCAAGCACAGGATGACAGGCCGGATATTGGTCGGCAACACAAAGTTCGTGGTAATGAGACTGCACATTTTCAGGACAAGCCAGGACCAGTTGCGGAATCTGCCCGCCGTTAGTGCGGGTTATCTCTTCGTCCGCCTCTCCCACTACATGGAGAATCACCGAGTCATAAGCCTTGTCACAGTTGTGTCCGTGGCGGAACCAGTCCGAAGCATGGGTGTGTATTTCAATATTTCCCACCCATAAGGTACCGTCTATTTTTAGTTTAGCATTGAAAAAGTCGGGACCGGCGTTCGGGTTTTGCAGACCGGAATCAATCACTTCTACCAGTAAGCCTTTGGTGGTTTGCAGTACTTTCAGAGGAAATAATTTATGTTTCCACACGTAGTGGAGAAGGTGTTCCATGTTAACAAGACGTTAATGTGCGCTGCAAATGTAATAAAAATCACTATCTTTGCGACTATTATTTTGAATATAAGTCAGAAAACAATGAGAATAGCACTTATCGGTTACGGAAAAATGGGCAAGGAAATAGAAAAGGTTGCCCGTAGTCGCGGACATGAAATCGTCTGCATCATTGACATCAATAATCAGGATGACTTCGAATCGGAAGCGTTCAAATCTGCCGATGTAGCCATTGAATTCACCAATCCGATGGTAGCTTACAATAATTATATAAAAGCTTTCAAAGCCGGAGTGAAACTAGTGTCAGGCAGTACAGGATGGATGGACGAGCATGGCGAAGAAATCAAGAGACTCTGTACGGAAGGCGGAAAAACACTTTTCTGGTCATCTAATTTCAGCCTGGGAGTGACCATATTCTCTGCGCTGAACAAGTACCTTGCCAAGATTATGAACCAATTCCCCGGTTATGACGTCACCATGAGCGAGACACACCATGTCCATAAGCTGGACGCTCCCAGCGGAACAGCCATCACACTGGCGGAAGGTATCCTGCAGAACCTGGACCGCAAAGACAAATGGGTGAAAGGAACCTTTGCAGCACCGGACGGAACCGTCAGCGGAACCAATGAGTGTGCCGCCAACGAACTTCCTATCGCCTCTATCCGCGAAGGAGAAGTGTTCGGCCTTCATACCATTCGCTATGAATCTGATGTAGACAGCATAACTATCACACATGATGCCAAAAGTCGTGGTGGATTTGTATTAGGTGCCGTATTGGCAGCCGAATATACAGCCCAACACGAAGGCTATTTGGGCATGAGTGATTTATTCCCATTCTTGAACGACTAAGATTTCAGAAGCTAGTTCTAAACAAATATAACATTATGAGACAAGCCACACGCGCACAATGGATCAAATGTGCCATTGCTATCCTACTTTATCTCGCCTTCCTGCTTTGGGTACGGAGTTGGTGGGGATTGATTGTTGTTCCTTTTATTTTCGATATTTATATTACCAAGAAAATACCCTGGTCTTTTTGGAAAAGGTCGAAGAATCCGGCGGTACGCAATATCATGAGCTGGGTAGACGCTATCGTTTTCGCATTGGTTGCCGTCTACTTCGTCAATATCTATATCTTCCAGAACTACCAGATTCCCTCTTCTTCTTTGGAGAAGTCATTGCTGGTAGGCGACTTCCTGTATGTGAGCAAGATGAGCTACGGGCCACGTGTACCGAACACTCCGCTTTCCATGCCGCTGGCACAACATACACTACCGCTCGTCAACACCAAATCGTATATCGAGTGGCCGCAATGGAAATACAAGCGGGTACCGGGATTCGGTAAGGTAAAACTGAATGACATTGTTGTGTTCAACTTCCCGGCAGGCGATACGGTAGCTGTGAATTATCAGCAGACAACTGACTTCTATACACTGGCTTACGGCGAAGGACAACGCATCTACCCGAAACAGGTTGAGATGGACAGCTTGACCCGCGCACAGCAACGTGCCATATATGATTTGTATTATGCCGCCGGACGGCAACAGATTTTGAATAATCCGCGCAGCTACGGAGAAGTCCTCTGGCGTCCGGTAGACCGTCGTGAGAACTACGTAAAACGTTGCGTAGGCCTTCCCGGTGATACACTTCAGATCGTAGACGGCCAAGTGATGATTGACGGCAAAGCCATCAAGAACCCCGAAAACCTGCAATTTAATTATTTCGTACAGACAACGGGACCGTATATCACAGACGATATGTTCCGCGAACTGGGCATCAGCAAAGCCGACCAAATGCTGATAGAAGACTCCGGTTGGGAAATGGGACTGTTGGAAATGGGACTCGACAGCCGGAACGCACAAGGCAAACTGAACCCTGTCTATCATCTTCCTCTGACCAAGAAGATGTACGAAACCCTCTCCGGCAATAAAAAACTTATCAGCAAAATCGTAATGGAACCGGAAGACTACGCAGGACAGATGTATCCGCTGAATCTCTATACGAAGTGGAACCGCAACAACTACGGTCCTATCTGGATTCCTGCCAAAGGAGCCACCATCACACTGACAGAGGATAATCTTCCTATCTACGAACGTTGCATCGTAGCTTACGAAGGCAACAAACTGGAAATCAAGCCGGACGGCATCTACATCAACGATGAAAAGACCGACCAATATACCTTTAAGATGGATTATTACTGGATGATGGGTGATAACCGCCACAACTCTGCCGACTCCCGTTACTGGGGTTTCGTTCCCGAAGACCACGTAGTAGGCAAGCCTATTGTTGTATGGCTATCGCTTGACAAAGACCGCGGATGGTTTGACGGTAAGATTCGTTGGAACCGCCTGTTCAAGTGGGTAGACTGATAAGTGCGTACTGGCATAACAGAGTGATAAGGTGATAAGAATTGATGAACATTCGTAAATTCAAATGGATACTAGCATTTGCCGGAGCAGCAGTCGTTGTGCTTCTGCTCCGGGGATTTGCTTTTACGTCCTGCCTTATCCCGTCCACCGGTATGGAGAACTCCATTTTCCAAGGCGAACGCATTCTGGTCAACAAATGGAGCTACGGGCTGCGGCTTCCTCTGATGTCGGTATTCTCCTACCACCGTTGGGGTGAACGTCCCGTACGGCGACAGGACATCCTTCTTTTCAACAATCCTGCCGATATCCGTCAATCGGTTATCGACCGGCGGAAAATCTATATCAGCCGTTGTATCGGCGTTCCGGGCGACACCTTATTCGTAGATTCTTTATTCTCTGCCGTTTCCCCCGAAACGAAGTTCAACCCGGACAAAAAGAGACTTTATGCTTATCCCGTCTCCAAAGAGAGCCTGATTACCTCACTTATGCACACGCTCTCCATTACCGACGACGGATTAATGGGAAGCAACGACAGTACCCACGTACGTAGTTTCAGCCGATATGAATACTACCTGTTGGAACAAGCCATGTACGGGCAAAACTGGCTACAACCTTTATCCCCGAAACAAGACATTGAACGGAAACCTCTGATTGTCCCCGGCAAGGGAAAATATATCCGGGTATATCCCTGGAACATTACCTTGTTGAGGAATACTCTCGTAATGCATGAGGGCAGACAGGCGGAAATTAAAAACGATACCCTATATGTGGACGGAAAACCCACACAACACTGTTATTTCACCAAAGATTACTATTGGATGGGGGCAAACAATACTATCAACCTGTCCGACTCGCGCCTTTTCGGATTTGTACCGCAAGACCATATCATCGGAAAAGCCTCTGTCATCTGGTTCTCCAAAGAGAAAGAGACAGGCTTATTTGACGGATACCGATGGAACCGTTTCTTCCGGACGGTGAAATAAAAACTCCCAAACGTATAAAATGAAAGATATGAAAACAGCTTATTTATCTTCGGCTTACCTCGCTCCCGTCGAGTACTACACCAAACTACTGGCTTACGACAAGATATTTGTAGAGCAACATGATCACTATATCAAACAGACCTACCGCAACCGCTGTACAATTGCCGGTCCCGGCGGAGAGTTAGCCCTTTCCATTCCGACCGTAAAGCCCGATACGCTGAAATGTCCGATGAAGGACATCCGTATCTCCGACCACGGAAATTGGAGACACCTACATTGGAACGCTATTGAATCCGCTTACAACAGTACTCCTTTCTTTGAATACTACAAAGATGATTTCCGCCCTTTCTACGAGAAGAAATATGAGTTTTTGGTCGATTTCAACGAGGAACTTTGCCGATTAGTCTGCGAACTGACAGATATTCATCCTAATATGGAACGTACTTCCGAGTATAAGATGGAGTTCACTTCCGAAGAAGCCGATTTCCGGGAGATTATCCATCCTAAAAAGGATTTCCGGACAGCGGATACGGAGTTTGTACCGCAGCCTTATTATCAGGTCTTCGAGTCCAAACTGGGCTTCCTTCCCAATTTGAGTATTATCGATTTGTTGTTTAATATGGGACCGGAAAGCGTTCTGATATTAAATAAGAGAGAAGATAATCAATTATAATTATATTCGCTGTATTGTACTATAATTATCATCATTACGTATAGTACAATACAGCGAACTATCATTTAATAAAACTCAAAAGCACGAAGTGCCTATTTGAGTTCCAACTGCAATATTTCTTCCAAACTTGGATTCTGGCTTATAATAACCCCTTGCGGATCGATAACAAATAAAGTCGGCACACTTGTAACCTTATAAGCTGCGGCAATCTCATTCGTACGGAACGGCTTCAAGTCACAAGTATTCGCCCAAACAATCCCGTCTTCACGGGTAGCCTTTTCCCATTGTTCCCGTTTCTCATCCAAACTGATGCTACACACGATAATCCCTTTCTTTTGTAATTCAGGATATACCTCTTTCAGCTCTTTCATCTTTGCCCGGCAAGGACGACACCAGGAAGCCCAGAAATCAAGCAACAGGTATTTCCCTTTAAAGTCACTAAGTTTCACCGTGTTACCATCCATATCTTTCGTGATAAAATCGGGAGCTTTCTTATTTTGAATCCATTTATCCGCCGCTTCCTGATATTTCTTCTTAAAAGACCGCCAGGAATATGAATAAGCGTACTTGACTGTATCTACAAGTTCATAGACTTCCTTCAGAGTAGTATAATCATTCGTCAATAGTTCACCTGCCGTAAGCATGGCAACAAAGCTCTTCGGATATTTCTTGATAAATGAAAGTTTTGCTTCCTGACTCCTTCCCAGTTAAGACTCATTTGCTTCTGCAGCTTATCCGCCTCATCGTCCTTTTTCTGCTCTTTGAGTTTACTATAACGGTTTGCAAGAGTCTCAGTCTGTTTCTCTATTGGACTTGTCACGGCTAGAAGCTCATTCATCAACAACTGTTCCTTACCGTCTGATGTTGTAACAACAAAATTACGGCCTTCATTAATATCCACCTGATAATGACCGCCGGGTTCTACACAGACATAAGCATCAAAACCATACGGGCGCGCCATTAACCGATATTGATCCGCATGAGAAATGTTTCCCTTGAATGAAAACGAAGTCCCGTCCACTTGTAAAGAATCCAATTTGGTAAATCGGTATTTCACACAAGTTAGAAAAACTTTGCCTTTATACGGTTTAGAAAGCCTCACTGAGATTTCGAATGGCTTGCTATCCATATATTCACTTACTTTCCGACGCAATTCTTCACCACGTAATTGTCTCGCAAGAATTTTCCCGTCAGGTCCGATCAGAATAATAAAAGGAATTCCATTATAATTATAAAGTTTGCCTGTCGTCATAGACGGGTCCCACAACTGCAAATATTCCAGTTGTTCTTCCTCAATAGCTTTCCGCCATTTGCTCTCATCCTTATCAATAGACACACCCAACACCCGCAACCCTTTATCTTTATACTCTGAACAGATCTTCTTCACATTCGGAATTTCCTTCCGGCAAGGTCCGCACCAGGATGCCCAGAAATCAATCAGAACATATTGCCCTCTTAATGAAGACAGTTTCACAAGATTCCCTTGAGCATCTTTCAGTTCAAAATCCGGTGCAACAGAACCGACTTCACTTCCTTTCATCAAGCGCAATCTTTCCTGCAACTCCTTCGCATAATAATTACGTTGTATAAAATCCGCATCAAATTTCTGCAATACATTCCCAATAGCGGCATCCGTCTCCATCGGAACAGAAGAATACACTATCAGAAACAGCGCATCGCTCTTTTTATTGGATGGTATCATATCCAGGAACGACTGGGACAGCTTTCCATACAACGTCTGCAAAGAATCTGAAAGACTTTTCAACTTAGCCAGATTCTCTTCAGTTTTCGATACAACATTGTATGCATGAAAAGCCTCATTATAGAGTGCTCCGACTTCCGACACCTTATCCTGATAAGGATTACTCCGGTATAAAGCATCATATTCATCCATAGTTGACGAATTTTTCACCGAAACTCTCTTTAAGTTCTTATCTTTAATTTCCGCTTTTACTTCCAAAGCATCATTATCGATAAAGAAATAAAAATAAGGTATATTCATGGCAGGTCCCAGTTTCCCCAACGAAGGGACATAGAGATAGTACACACGCCCATCCCCCTTCACGACATCTGCCTGCATAGAAAAGTTATCTCCTTTTCCCTTCACGCGGAGAACTTCACTCCTGTCAGCATTCAACAAAGCAACTTCTGCTCCGTCCAGACCATCAATCTGTCCGGAAAGCTTAACAGTAGATGTCTGGGCATACAAAGCCCAGACAAATAAATGTATTAGTGTAATAACGATGAATCTTTTCATTGTTTACGGTCATTAGGAATTATATTAGAATTTAATGAGAGCACCTGCGGCGGAATAGGAAATACATAAAGCTTTGAATCAGGCTCCAGTTTATAATCCACTTCATTGAGTGTACGAACCAAAGTTTTAGTATAACGTCCTTCTTTAGCCAAACGTTTCATATCCAACCAGCGCAGGCCGCTCAAAGCCAGTTCCCGACGTCGTTCGGCCAAAACGATAGAAAGCAAATCCGGTCCGTCAGCTTGTGTAAGTGGTGCATAGTCTTCTGTCTTGAAACGCATGATACGCAGATTATTTAAAATATCTAATGCTTTCGTATCATTCTTACGAGCTAACGCCTCCGCTTCAATCAACATCATTTCAGGAACAGTAAAACTATAATCTAACTCTTGAAGATAACGGTAACGTCCGTCTTCCCAAATGTCCCCTCTACGGTCACGGTTCGTAAACCAGAACTTAAAACGCAAATCCGCTGCTCCATACATAGCTTGCAGATCATCGCTAATACAATAACTGGTAAGCATACTATTGAAACCTGTTTCCTGAAACCATATTTTTTCAGGTGATTCGCGATAATTAAGAGGTTTATTGATTATTCCGACAAAAGGCATCTCTTCACTCATGAAGCTCCAGGTACGCATATCGTTCAATGCACTGTTTTTGCCCAAAGCAAGTTTCGCTTGTTCTGCGGCCTTATCATACTCACACATATAAAAGTAAATGCGAGCTTTCAAAGCATACACCGCCGCTTTATTCGGACGATATCCGTTAACAGCATCTTCGGGCAGGAATGTTTCGGCATTTTTCAGGTCATCCCATATCGCATTTGTTACCTGTTCAACCGTAGATCGACTATATTTTGCCTCCAAATCCGGAACCTGGGCTAAAGGTACACTCAAATCCGTTGATGCAGTACCAGCCTGATATGCAGGAGCATACAAACTCTGTAAATACCAATTATAATAAGCACGCCAGCATTTCGCCTCTGCCAATATAGCCGCCTTTTCTTCCGGCGTTCCTTCTGTGGAGTCCATCACATATTGAACGACTACGTTCATCTTATACATCTGCTCATAAGGTGTATTCCATGACGGATCCTTTTCATTTTCCTTATAGAAATCTTCCATCCAGTAATAAGCTTTTCCGGCAGACGAATTCCCATTCAAGTTTGAGTTGAAAACATCATCCGAACAGACATTTGCCATTGGATAGGCAACACTGGAAGCTGTCACATCAATAATCATGCTTTTAAAATCATCCATTGTCGTAGGAATTACCTTACCTTTAGGAACAGTATCGATAAAATCATCACATGCAGCCAATAATACCATAGCCACAACAACTATCATCAATTCTATTTTCTTCATATTTCTATTGATATATTTTGTTAGAAATCAACTTTAATACCTGCCGTGAACGAGAATGGCTGACTGAACGACATCGCTCCTGTCTTGGGATTTACCGCTTCCGGATCATACCCTTCCTTATTCTTGGCCCACAACCAGATATTATTAAATTGTGCTGTCAATGATAAACGACGAAGCGGCGTACGTTTCAGCCAACTCTGCGGAAATTCATAATTCAACAATATCTCACGCAAACGAATCATGTTTCCACTACGAATACTATTGGAAGAATACATCACCGCATAAGAACGGTACTGTGTATTTGCCCAGTTAGCTTCCATTGTTGGCAGACAAGCAATATCTGTCTTGTCCTCATCTCCCGGTTCTCTCCAGCGGTTCGCAATCTTATCAGTGAGAGAAGGGGATGTAGCATAAGCATCCATACTCGGATATTCGGCACGGAAAACATGACCAAAATTATAGGTAAATAAAAAGCTAGCCTGCAAACTCTTATACTGGAATGAAGTGGAGAAGCTTCCATTATATTTAGGTTGATAAGTACCACTATATTCCAAATCATCAGCATCTAATGTAGCAATATCATACGTCTTATTACCATCCTTGTCATAAACCATCGGCTCCCCATTACTATCCAGTCCGGCCCAGCGATAACTCCAAATAGCTTCACGCGCGTATCCCTCTACAAATTCCGTCAAACCAGTGACACGATTCAAGTGAGGACTGCTTTCATTAATGTTATTATTGGTAATCTTGTTGGAGTTATGAGCAAAAATCCAGTTGACATTCCAATTGAAATTACGCAGTTTGAGAACATCAACTCCCAATTGAAGCTCAAATCCTTTGTTTGTCATATCAGCAGCATTAATTCTTGCGCTGGCATAACCCGTGGTCGGGTCAAGCAATGTACTTCCCAACAAATCATAACAAGAATTATTATAGTAAGTAAATGTTGCATTGATCCGGTCAAACAAGCCCAAATCCAACGATACATTTGTTGAACGATTTCGCTCCCAACGAAGTTTGGGATTGGGTGGCGTGCTCAAACGTACTACATAATCCCCGACAGCCGGTATGTATGTTCTTCTACCTACCATCACCGGAGTTGTACCACCTGAACGGTCAAAATTACCAGTCAACCCCCAAGAAGCACGCAACATCAAAGCAGAAATAAAATCGACATCAAAGAACTTCTCATTTTTCACATTCCAGTTGGCTCCCAATGCCCATATAGGGTTACGGCGATATTTATCACTCACACCAAATAAATTCGACTTATCAATACGCATGCTACCACTCAATGTATAGCGGTTATCATATGTATATACTGCTGACAAGAAATATGAGATTTCTTTATTCAGCACATCACTGAAGCCATCGTAACTGGTAGAGTAATATCTATTTTTATCCCCGTTCCACCATGTCACACCATCCTGCAATGAAACAGCGTCAATAGGTTGCCATGACAGAATCTGGTCATCATACCCAAGTTTACGGTATTTCTCCATATAATAATGCCTGCTACGCATTTCAAAACCTGCAACAGCATTTACATAGTGCTGTTTATCCGCTCCGAAACTACGGTTCAAAGTAGCTCCGAATTTCAGAATCCAAGCATCTGTCGTTGCCTGTTGGTGATCAAGTATATCACTGTTAGGAATGTTATAAGTCAGTGTGTTTGTACTGTTCGGAACTGCCATCGAGTTAATCAATGTACGACCGTCATAACTTTTCTTTGAAATAATGTTCTTGTGTGTACTCAACGATTTCTCATATTGATAATCGGCTGAAATACTTAATCCGCTCATTACCTTGAAATCAGCTCCGACACGCACTTTATAATTCACTCCGTTCGTTTTATCATTCGCCATGTCAACCTCATCCAGCAGGTTCTTTCCCTGATCGTAATAACCATATTGAGAAACCATCGTTTTAGAATATTCATGATTAAAACTACTGTAATCAGTAATACGATTATTATTCTCATCCAACAGCATCTGAAAAGGATACAAATTATAAATATCACTTGCCAAAGAAGAATATCCGTTATCATTCTTCACAAAATTAGCAATTATATCCGAGCGCAGAGTTAGAAAAGGCAATACCTTATAAGATGTTCTTGAGTTGATATTAATGGACTGGTTGCTATCGCCTATATAAGATGAATGCCCACCAATAAAACTACCTGACAAAAAGTAATTAACCTTATCGGTACCACCGGAGATAGAGAGCATATGATGTTGTTGCAAAGCACTGCGTAATAGATTATCTTCAATCTGTTTACGGTTATAATTGGTTGCCAACTTAGCCAAACGACCATCCATCGCTGCAAGTTGCTGTGCAGTCAAATCATTCATGTCTTCCACAGTATAATCGTTGATGATTTCCTGAGATAGAGAATACCCACTTTTACTATAACTAAAATAACCGGGGAAATAATAACCTCCTAAAAATGCCGCACGGTCATAATCTATCAGTTCCTCGGAATTTACACGATGTAAATCATCAAAATCCGGTCGTGCGATCACCTTCACATTACCCGAATACGAAATGCGGAAATCATTAGCTTTCCCCTTTTTAGTTGTAATCACCACAACTCCATTTGCTGCGCGGGAGCCCCAAATAGCTGCTGCCGCTGCATCTTTCAGTACTGTGATATTTTCTACCATATCCATATTTTCGGGAAGCTCTTCCACTTCAAAATCATCTACGATAAAAAGCGGTTTATTACCCGAATTAAGAGATGCACCACCACGTATCCGGTACTCATTATTATATACTGTCAATCCCGGGACAGCACCTTCCAATATTCCCTGTAAGGAGTTACTACTCCGTAATTCAATATCCTTACTATTAATGGTATTTACGGCTCCTGTCATATTATACTTCTTCATCACCTGATAACCTGTCACTACCACATCCTCCAATGAGAAGCTACTATTCGCAAGTCTGATATCCATTTTCGGGCTGGAACCGGGCATCTTCTGCTTGGTCTCATATCCGATATATGAGAAAACAAGTACGTCATTCTCTCCAATCTTTATCGAATAATTTCCATCAATATCCGTAATAGTAGCAATGTCCTTGTCTTTCACGCGTACATTACATCCTATTAACGGCTGTCCGTCATTCGCATCCGTCACCTTACCCGTAACCAGATGATGCTTGTCATCCTTTTGATCTCCGGTAGCCTGACGGCGAATCTGTATCATCTTACCGTTAATTTCATACGTCAGTGGTTGCCCTTTCAATATCACATTCAAAAGTTCGGTAACCGTCCTGTTCTGAAACTTGACAACGACTCTTTTGGTCAAGTCCACATCCTGCACGTTGAACCAGATTGAATATCCCATACGAACTTTGACCTGTTCCAAGGCTTCTTTGACACTCAGGGTTTGCGTATCGGCATTTCCCGAATTTGACTGTGCGGAAATAGTAGTCGTCCCCACCGAAAATAGCAGGAAGAACAACAGTAACACTCCATGGAGACACCTGCATGGGAAATAAATGTTATTTAGGCAAAAAAAGCTCTTTCTTAATAAACTATTTACTTTATATTCCATATTTTTGTAATCTTCTTAATGTATTAATATCCAATTTACATTCTGAATCCGAACCGGTAGTGTTGGCGCATTATCGGTTCATCTTTTTAACATCGGCTCTCTCTTCATTTATCCATAGGCTATTATTTAATTGATATTCTTATTGATTATTATTTTATTATCTCTTATCTCGTAATAGATATCTCCGGAAGATGTAATTACATCCAGAATCTCGTATACACTTTCTTCATTACGGAAATCTCCGTAGTAGATATCCGCCGCAATCTCTTTATCAGCAATTTGAATAGTGACATTGTACGCCCGGCTCAAATCTTTCACAATCTGCGACAATGGTTCTTCATCGAAAAACAAAGTGTTGCGGAAAGTCTGGTTAGGAATCTGCATCTGGGGCAACAGTTTATCCGCCTTGGGTTCAACGGCAGCCAGAACCTCCTTTCTAGTTTCCGTCCACGAAACGTAATTCGCAGCCTTTACCTGACGAACATGAATATCGGAACTTCCCTTCACGATGACTGCCTGCTCATTAGGAACGATAACCTTCTCCCCACTTTTGGTATCATTCACAGCCACACTCAGGCTTCCCTCCAGTAAAGTGATTCGTTTTCTTTCATCCATCGAATAGGCTTTCATATTGAACTGTGTACCCAATACTCGTATGCGAGCCTCTCCCGCATATACTTCAAAAGGTATTTCCTTATTCTTCGTAACGTCGAAAAAGCCTTCTCCGTCCAGATAAATAACACGATTGATTTTCCCGAAATCTCCGGTATAAGTCAACTTAGAACCAGAGTTCAGCCATACAGATGTTCCGTCGGGCAACACTATTTTAGATTTAGAGCCTGCAGGCACTGTGACCTGCATACCGCCTGTGGCAGTATCCGCATCACTCAAAAGCATATGAATACCCATCCCGACCAGCAGAGCAACAACAGCCACCGAGGCATATCTCAAGACAGGCAGCCAAAAGCCGCTAACCCTTTTTTGCTGTATCCGCCTTCTCAGCCGTTTCCAGGAACGCATATTATCTTTCTCAAACAACCGTCTGTCCAACGCAATCGATTGAGCCTTAAGTAATACACAATAATCATTGTATAACTTCTTGTTGTCCTCAGAGGAATTATACCAGTTCAAAAGCTCATCCGCTTCCTTTTCTGTCAGATTGTTACTTAATTGACGAACAATCATTTCTTCAAGATTATCAATAGGCATAAATAGTATCTTTTTATCTAATGACGATAAAAGACTCATTAAAGGGTAGTCAAAAAGGAACTTTTTTTTAATTTATTTTGAGAAAAGTGAAAAGTAGATGCTCAGAATGAGCAGAAGATAAGGTTCCAGTTCTTTACGGAGAGTCGATAAGGCATTCTTTATGTGATACTTAACAGTATTTATAGATACACCCAGCTCTTCTGATATTTCAGCATAACTTTTACTCTCGTATCGGCTCAGATAGAAAACTTTTTGGCATTCTTCAGGAAGCAAGGCTATTTTTTCACTTATCATCACCTCCAATTCTTCCATAACATATCGTTCGAAAATATCCTCCTCGCGCACAAAACAACGGGAAGCAACAGATTCCAAATCCAGAAACAACTCATTTTTCTGCGTACGCAGATAATCTATACTATGATTACGAACAGCCTTCATCAGATAAGCCCTCAATGAAGATACGGGCAAAACTTCATTACGCTTTTCCCAAAGTGTAAAGAATACATCTTCTGCTACTGCCTCACTTATCTGTACATCTTGCACATATTGATAAGAAACAGCACACAAAAGGCTATAATATTCATTAAAAATGATACTAAAAGCTTTTTCGTTTCCCTTTTTCAGTTCTTCTTGCCATTTTTGCATCATAATGCAAAGAAAGTGATTTTTTTCATTTGCTGTGACATCAAATACAAAAAATCACCTTATCATCTGACAAAGAAGTAAAAAAGGCACTATCAAGTAGAAGTCCCAATATGCGGGAACCAGAACCGTATTCAGGCCCATACGTTGCAATTTCGGGAAGTTACAGATGCTTTACTTCCCGTTACATCTTGATTTTATCTATCATTTGATTTCAGTTTTCAATTTAAATCAAATGATAGTTCTCTTACCTTGTACTCTATAAACGTAGTATTCAGTTGGTCTTCCCCCCAAAAAACTATAAAACATACTGCACTTTCAAATATTTGCAGTAACTTTGCAAATATAAGAATGAACCATGTCTATAATAGAGCAACTTGTACAAAAGAAATTCATTGCCACACAAGGATTGTCTGACTGGGAAGAACAGCAGCTACAAATGGCAGCCAGGGAAGGAACAGCCGTGCGTATCCGCAACGGTATATATGCCTCTGTTGATGCCCTAGCCGACACAATGATTGATATCAGCTTGATTGTGCCGGGTGGAATTCTCTGCCTCTGGTCAGCCTGGGCTGTCCATGGTTTGACTACACAGATTCCAAACGCATATTATGTCGCTATCGAACGAAGCAGAAAAGTAACAGTTCCGCAATATCCAGAGTTCAAATTAGTATATCAGTCAAGTCAATTTCTTTCTATCGGTGTCATTCATCAATTAATTCAAGGATATGACATTACGCTATTTGACGTAGAACGTTGCGTATGCGATGCAGTGAGATACCGAAAAAAGGTGGGGATGGACGTAATGGCAGAGATATTGCAAACTTATTTAAAGCGTCCTGGCATAAACTTGTCCAAGTTAATAAATTATGCTGCACAACTCAGAATCAGTTCCACTCTAAAAACATATTTAGAAGCATGGCAATGAAAAAAGTACATAACTATGGGCAATCAGTAAAAGCCAAATTACTCAATATAGCCAGAAAAGAGAGACAACAATACCAGCTTTTGTTGACACGTTATTTACAAGAGCGTTTCTTGTACCGTCTTTCAATAAGTCAGCATCGGAAACATTTTCTGTTAAAAGGTGGTGCCCTGCTTTATGCCCATGAACAATTTTATGCAAGACCGACTCTTGATATTGACTTCATGGGCTCTTGCATCAACAACGATAGAGAATCCGTACAACTGGTGATGAAAGAAATTTGCGAAATTACATACGAACAAGACGGAGTAATATTCCTAAGTGAAACGCTACAGATATCAGATATAACAGTAGAAAACAAATATCCCGGCATTAGAATTACATTAACAGCTACACTTGATTCTGTACGGCAGGATATGACTATGGATATTGGATTTGGTGATGTCGTCACGCCATGTCCAGCCGAACTTGATTATCCGATGTTGATAGATGGTTTTCCCGAAACATCTCTGATGGCATATTCTCTTGAAACGGTGGTAGCCGAGAAATTTCAAACGATGGTTGTAAGAGCCACTTCAAACAGCCGCATGAAAGATTTCTATGACTTATATATCATTCTTAAGAACCATCAGTTTAACGTATCCATATTACAAGAAGCCATCCAAGCCACTTTCGCCAATCGCCAAACTGAATATGATCCGGATAACATAGTCTTTACAAATACTTTCTGTACAAATAATGAGTTGTCTACACGGTGGACAACATTCATGAAGAAACTAAAGATAAACACTCCACATACGTTCATTGAAGTTATGGACTATATTCAGAAACAACTAAAGCCATATTGGGAAAACTTGGCAGGAAATAAGACTGACTGATTCTGAATAGGTAATCCGCAGACAAAGTTACGACAATAAAAAGAAGGAGTACAAAAGATGAGGGCACTGAAAAAGTCCTCCCTTCCTTTTAAGAGAAAATATCTGCACATACCTTACAATTCGTTTGGTTCTGTGCAGATATTTTAGTATCTTGTGTGCTACAAATTCAGACTGGCATGTTATCACAGCAACAAGATTTTATACTCAGCCCCTACACCGCTCTATATGATCTGGTGGTGTCAAAGGATAACCTTTTACGGCGTATTAATGATTTGGTGGATTTTTCTTTTGTCTACCAAGAGTTGGTTAGCAAGTATTGTAGTGATAATGGACGTACTGCAGAGAGTCCTATCGGTATGTTCAATACCTTTTGCTCAAAACCATCTATGATATCTCCGATGTAGATGTTGTTGAGCGTTCTCAATATGACATGTCATTCAAGTATTTCCTAGGTATGGCTCCTGAGGAAGGTGTCATCAATCCCAGTTCTCTCTGTAAATTCCGCAAGATGCGTCTCAAAGATATGGACTTGCTAACTCTTCTGATAAAGAAGACTGTAAGTCTGGCTGTGGAAAAAGGAGTCATCACTTCCAGGACAATCATTGTTGATGCGACTCATACAGCATCAAGATCCAATCCATATTCTCCCATAGAGCTTCTCAAACTACGTAGCAAACAATTAAGAAAAGCGCTTTATGAAGTTGACGAGGCTATAAAGATTCACTGCCGCAAAAGAATGAAGACGATGATCTGTCCCGTGAGTTGGATTATACCCAAAGACTTCTTTCTACAATAGAGGATAACCAGAGCATGTCCAATATTCCAGCAGTCAAACAACGTCTTAATATGTTGAGGGAAACTCTTGATGACATTCAAGACCACTATACTACGTCCATAGACGAGGACGCGAGAGTTGGTCATAAGAGTGAAGACAGTTCCTTCTTTGGTTACAAGACACATATAGCCATGAGCGATGAACGTATCATCACCGCGGCTATAGTTACTGCGGAGATAACGGAGACGGCCCCCAATGGAGCTGATTGGTGGAAGAGAGCAGAAATAACGGTATGCAGGTCGATACCGTTATTGGTGATACCGCATACTCAGGAAACGAAAATCTGAAATTGGCAGAAGATGAAGAAAAAGGATTCGAGTTGATATCCAGGATACATCCTATTATTAGCAACGGATTCAGGAAGGAGGACGATAAATCGATTTCAATAAAGATGCCGGTATGTTTGTCTGCCCTGCCGGACATATGGCTATAAGAAAAGCCAAACAAGGAAAGAGCGATGGTAAATGGAATCAAACTTGGACGTATTATTTTGATGTAGAGAAGTGTAAGGTATGTTCATGGCGGAAAGGATGTTATAAAAATGGGGCAAAGAGCAAGACTTATAGTGTTTCCATTAAGACAAGCCAACAAGAAACCCAGCTGGAATACCAACAGACAAAAGATTTTAAAACAAAAGCCAGGAAAAGATATAAGATTGAAGCCAAGAATTTGAATTAAAGCACGTGTATGGCTATGAGAGAGCGCAGTCATATGGCCTGTATTGTATGCAGATGCAAGGCGCATTGGCTATTTTCGCATCAAATATCAAGAGAATTCTCAAATTAATCTAAGAGAAGCAGTCAGAAAATCCATTTTTAGCCAAACAACCATCAAAAAAGAGGATAGATGGCTGCATAGGTGGCACAAAAGCTGAAAAACAAAAATAGATTGGGAACCCAAAGAAAAAGGATTCACAATCTATTTTTTGTGTATTAGGGAGAGACTTATTACAAATGGGGAACTTTTTCAGTGCCCTCCAAAAGATTGAACTCCTTTTCTATCGGGCAGGTCACAGATATTTTACTTCCCGTTACATTCGTCTTTAATCATAATATCATTTTCCGTTTTATCATCTTTTTCTTCATTAGTTTCTGCTTCCAATCGGCTCAGCAGGTATAATACATTCTCAAGATGTATATAGTTAGCCCGACTCATTTTCCTAAATTGCCAACTATTTTTGGTTGTATCTATTACGCAATTAATCAAACTACCTACCGCATCGGCACCTTGCTGACGATTAGCATTAGAAAAGGAGATAGAAAATCCATATAATTTAGAAAGCATAATAATAAACTCAGTACAAAACCTCTAAGATTAACCTATAACTATAATATATGTTCAAAGGGTTCACCTGTTTCACCTTTAGATGAACAACTATGAATCAGCCACTTATGGGTGAAACGGGACATCTAATATAAAGTATTCGTTCTTCACTCCCTTCACATCTCAAAATTTGCCTTACAACGTTTATTGGCCATATAGCCCCAATGTGTTGGGCATATAGTTCCAACGTCTTGGATATATAGCTCCTGCGCCTTGGGCATATATGCCCAACAACTCAGATATTAACACCCTAGGGATAGAGTATTAATACCTGATAGTTCAAATGTTAATACTTAACGGAATATTTGCTATGAGCATATTTCATTTTGCTATAAGCATATTCGTTTTTGCTTATAGCATATTTATTTTAGCTCATAGCATATTTGAAAAAAGCAAGGTGAATGGAGTGAAGAACGAATACTTTATATTAGATGTCCCGTTTCACCCATAAGTCACTGATTCCTAATTATCCATCTAAGGGTGAAAGCTGTGAATATCCGTTTTTATACTTTTAGAATAGATCCACATAGGCTATTATATTTTGAGACTTTGAGCTCGTGAAACATTTATTCCAACTCCTCTTCCCCTGAAAGAGATACGTCCGGAAGAATTCGGGCTGGGGTTCATCCGTAAAAGACTACAAATATTCTTGTCCGGTATTCAGGAATATTATTTTTTTCGTATTTTTGTCTCATAGAACATTACGTTCTTTATAGATTCGATTTATATATGTACCCATATTCGTACGTAAAAGAATAGACCTTTGTTAATTTTATCATTTATGTTAAGTTATAGAATTTCATTTTTAATACTATCGTGTTTTTTCACGTTTGCATCTTCATACGCCCAGTATTTTAAGAAGATAGGAATGAAAGACGGTCTTTCCTCTCTTTCGGTAGTTTCTATATATCAGGATCCACTTGGCAGAATGTGGTTCGGAACAACTGAGGGATTAAATATTTATAACGGTAATAAGATTTCGCGAATAACCAAGTACCAATCTTTGGTTGAAGGGAAAGTGGAGACAAAAAACTTACGCGGGAATGTTTCGCAAATCCTTGGTGATGGAAAAGAAAGAGTCTTTATAATAAACAATAATACACTACTTGAATACAACTTATTGAAAGACAAGTTTACGGAAATCTCTTCAAATGGCGTGAGAACAATGAATTTCTATGAAGGGAAATTATATTATTTTGTAAAAGATTCATTGATGTCGTATGTTCCCGACTGTCCGATTTCGTTTCAAAAAAGATACGACATTCCTTATATAACTTGCATGGAGTACAAATCGGGAATTTTTTATATAGGAACGAAGAACGGACTTTTTAGGGTAAAAGACGAAAAAGTGGAATGTATATTGCCCGATATCGAAATCTACAAGATTTTTCAAAGTTCGTCAGGCGAATTCTGGGTGGCATCGCGTATGAATGGCCTGTATAGCATAAAGGCCGATGATAAGATAATTGAAGAAACCATCTCTCCCTCAAGAGTGGTTAGTCCGCAAATTCGCGAGTTTGTGGAAGATAACCGAAAACGAATCTGGTTTGGCACATTCGATGGACTTCAGATGTATGATCCCGAAAAGGATGAGTATAAAGTTTATCGTGCGGAAAACATAGCCGGTACGCTTGAACACAACTCCGTCTTTTCTCTTTATAAAGACATTCAGAATACCATTTGGGTGGGAAGTTACTATGGAGGAGTCAACTATTTCAATACTGAGTTCGATCTTTTTTCTTATTATCGTAACAACAATAGTAAAGATGGCAGGAACCTGAGTTTTCCTATTGTCGGACAAGTCTTTGAAGACCGAGAACATAACTTATGGATTGCTACTGACGGGGGAGGTATAAATGTATATAACAAACAAAATGGCTCGTTTACCTATTTTGACGCATCAATGCCAAATTCCATTCTTCATAACAATGTCAAATCCATGGCATACGACAATGAGAGAGATTGTGTATATATAGGAACATATACCGGCGGCTTAAGCAAGTATGACAGGAAGACAAAGACTTTCTATAATTATCTGGAACATAGCACAAAAGAGAAATCTCCCAGCGACAGGATACATTGCTGTAAATATCATGACGGCATTTTATACATCACTGCCACCAATGGTTTCTGGACTTTAGATGTGAAGACAAACGTTTTTTCGATAGTGGATTATCATGCCGATATAATCTCTATGGAAATAGATCAAAATGATAACATTTGGCTGACTTCCAAGGAGAATATATATCTTTACAATATCCGTACCTCGGAATTTATCAGGCTGTACGGACTGGAAAACAGATTACCCAAGCATATCAGAATAACCAAAGTGTTACCTGCCAAGAAAGGGAATAATCTATATATATCCACCTTGGGAGCAGGCTTTTTCTCTTATGACATGGACTCAAAGACATTGAAGCAATATCTTCATGAAGAAAACGGGTTGTTGAGTAATTTCTGTTACAACATTGCTGAAACAGAGCAAGGAGATGTCGTTATTACAAACGATAAGGGATTTTCCATTTTTATGCAGGATGAGAGGTTGGTGAAGATTGTAGATTTCCAAGCTGATAAAGGAATGATTTCTACCGTTATAGACGTATGCGGCATATATGTGTCGCCCAATGATGTAGTGTATATGGGAGGAGTAGGTGGCATGATGTCTTTGGATTATAAAAAATATAAGACTGTACAGAATTCAATAGGAGACGACTTTTTCCACTTAGAGACCCTGTATATCAATAATAGTCCGATATCTCCTTCGGACAATAGCGGCATATTGAGCAAGACATTAGCGTATACCGACGAGATTAACCTTAAACACAACCAGAACAACATATCTTTTACCTTTGCCAATTCCAATTATATCGGTTTAGCCCACACGACTGCATATTACTATATGCTTGAAGGTTTTGATAAAGGATGGGGTACTACAGAAAGCACAAATATAAACTATACAAATATCCCGCCCGGAAAATATAAGCTTATAATCCGCAAGGTAGGCAACAAACTTGGCGGAGCGGGAAAAGATGAAATCTCCCTTTTCATAAACGTCTCTCATCCGTGGTATGCAAACATCTATGCATATATCATATATTTTGTGATAATCATCGCTATATTTTATAGTTATTGGCGTATAAGTTTGACGCGTCAAAAGTTAGCCTTGTCATTAGAGAACGAAAAACGCGAAAAACAGCGTATAGAAGAAGTGAACAAGTTGAAACTACGTTTCTTCACAAACATATCCCACGAGTTTCGCACCCCTCTCACCTTAATTATGGGGCAGCTCGAGACCTTGATTCAAAATGAAGGATTGTCGCTATCAGTACAGCGCAAACTGCAACGTATATACAAGAACAGCCTTAATATGCGTAACCTGATAACCGAACTGCTTGATTTCCGTAAACAAGAACAAGGCTATCTGCTGTTGAAAGTAGAAAAGTACGACTTGGTATCATTTGTCCGTGATATATTTGATTCATTCAAGGAATATGCCGACAAACGTGGTATAGAATATAACTTTTATCATACAAGCCAAAATATTGAGGCATGGTTTGACGGGATACAGTTACAAAAAGTAATATTCAATTTACTCTCGAATGCCTTTAAATATACACCTGTCAATGGTAATATAAGCATAAAAGTGGCTTCATCGCACGAAATGCTGGAAATAGAAGTAAAAGATAACGGCTGTGGCATTGCTTCCGAATCAGTAGATAAAATCTTTAACCGTTTTTATCAGGCGGACAATGCTCCGAAAGAACCGTTGAGAGGTACCGGCATAGGTCTTGCATTGACAAAAGGCATTGTCGAGTTACACAAAGGACGCATAGAGGTGAATAGCGAGGTGGACAAAGGCAGTACATTCAGAGTGCTATTGCCGGCGGGTAACTCACATTTTACCACTGAAGAACTGAATTTGAAAGAGAAACGACTCTTGACGGATACCGTTTCAAATGATATTTCCATTGAACTTGATGATGAAGTCTCTACTACGGTTCCGGAAAATGAGATTTCGGATGATATCCCAGTAAAACCGGTAATGCTCATAGTAGAAGATGACGATGACATTCTTACGATGCTCGAAGAAATATTCATGCCCGTATATAAGGTTTTCAGTGCCCGCAATGGTGCCGAAGGGTTTGATATGGCACAAAAACTGTATCCTGCCATCATTCTTAGTGATGTAATGATGCCCATTATGACAGGCAAAGAGATGTGTTATAAAATAAAAACAGTCTCGAGTTATCACATATACCTGTGGTCCTACTCACCGCACAGACATCCGAAGAGCATACTGTAGAGGGATATATGTTCGGCGCAGACGATTATGTCACCAAGCCATTTAATGTAAAGATGCTGATGTCCCGTTGTAACAGTCTGGTTAAAAACCGCCGTTTAATATTTGAAAACCTTAGAAATATTCAGATTGAAGACAAGGGAGTGTCGGTTGTTGCCAATGTTACAGACTTACAATTCGTAGAACAGGTAACTGAAATCATAAAGAAGAACTTTGATAATCCGGAGTTTGATATGAATGTATTGGCTTCTGAAGTGAATATGGGTAGAAGCAAACTTTATATACGAATAAAAGAAGCAACGGGTATCACGCCAAACGAATTCACCTTACACATAAAACTTAAAGAAGGGTTGAAAATGCTTAAGGAATCTCCTACACTTAACATTTCTGAAATTGCTTACAGGCTGGGCTTTACTTCACCTCGTTATTTCAGCAAATGCTTTAAGGACTTTTACGGAGTCACTCCTCAAGCGTATAGGAAAAAAAATGAGAATTTGTAATATCATACATATGTAATAAAAGTTTTTCGTACTATTTTATCATAAACAAAATACAATAGACGCAAATCCAAAATGTATAAGTCGGTTAATTTTGCGTTGTTTATTAACGTGTACCAACTTTATATTTATTATTTATGAGAATCAAATGGCACATATGCCTTGTTACGGCATTGACACTTTGTGTTGCTAATTCATTGAATGCTTCAGAATCATTTCATTTAAGTGATGTAAAAAAGAGCCATGGACTGAGTTTTAAAACATTACCCAAAGTCTGGGATGAAGGTATTCCATTAGGTAATGGCATTATGGGTACCTTGATATGGCAAAAGGGAGACGTATTACGCTTGTCTCTAGATAAAGCCGATTTGTGGGATTTACGTCCAGTCGAGGAGTTTGAGTCTTCACAATATTCATACGGATTTATATGCGATGAAGTTATTGGCAAGAAAGACATATCACGTGTAGACAAACTCATAGATGCACGTACTAGAGAAGATGTGGCTCCTACAAAATTACCAGCAGGTGCTTTGGAAATACCTGTTTCTTGTTTTGGTGAAGTAGAACGTGTCGCATTGGATTTGCATACCGCCGTATGCACCATAATCTGGGAAAATGGGGTTGAAGCCCAATTCTTTACAAATGCGGTTGACAAGATAGGGTATTTCAGATTTATCAATCTGCCTCGGGAACTACAATTCAAATTTGTACCTCCACGCTTTCAAGAAGATAAAAAAGAAGTAGAGCATATAAAAGACAATAATGGTCAAAGTCTTCTTACACGCCTTGGTTATCAAACAGGCAAGGTCTTAAGGACTGGTAACAGCATTGTTTATAATCAGAAAGTATATGGCGATATTTCATATTCCGTAGCCTTAAACTGGATAAATATATCAGATAGCATAGTCGAGGGGCATTACGCACTTACAACTCACGGGACTTGGTATAGCGAATCTTGTAAGGCTGATAAATTCTTAAAGCAAAATTCAAAATCTTACGAAAAGGCTTTGGCTGAACATCAGGAATGGTGGAAGAACTACTGGTCGGAGTGCGAAATAACCCTGCCGGACGATAAGACACTTGAACGCCAGTGGTATCTGGAAATGTATAAATTCGGTTCCGCCTCACAAAAAGGTGCGCCGCCTATCTGTTTGCAGGCTGTATGGACAGCCGACAATGGTCAAACTCCGCCATGGCGTGGAGATTTTCATAATGACTTGAATACACAACTGAGTTATTGGCCCGGATATGCAGCGAATCACATTGAAGCGAGTTCCGTATTTACGGATTGGTTATGGAAAATAAAGGACAACGGTGAAAGGTTTACAAAAAAGTTCTTTGGCGTTACCGGCTTGAATATACCTGGCATTGCAACTTTGGAAGGCAAAGCCATAGGCGGATGGAGTCCTTATTCTCATCAACCTACAGCCAACGGATGGTTAGCCCATCATTTTTATCTTCAATGGAAATATACTGCCGACAGTATGTTTTTAAAGGAACGGGCTTATCCGTGGATAAAGAATGCAGCCTTGTTTTTTGATAATATATCTATAAAGATGAGTATGGCCTTCGCAAACTCCCTTTGTCTTCTTCGCCGGAGATTAATGACAATCGGCTGGATGCATGGTTCCGGCAGACAACGAACTATGATTTGGCTGCGATTCGTTTTGTGTATGGAGCGGCAATAGAAATGGCCAATGTATTGGGTCTGAATGAAGACGCAGAACATTGGAAAAAAATGCTTGAAGAATGGCCGGATTTTGCTGTAAACGAGACAGGACTTTTGATTGCCCCCGATTTTCCCTTCAAAGAGTCGCATAGGCATTTGTCCCATTTATTAGCCTTTCATCCGTTAGGACTTTTAGATATCTCACAAGGAAAAGACGTAGAGAAACTTATTAGACGTTCTATATATAATGTAGAGGAGCAAGGCACATCGGCATGGTGTGGATACACTTATGCTTGGTTGGCCAATATGAAGGCGCGTGTATTTGACGGTGATGCAGCTTCAAAAGCCCTACATATTTTCATAAAGGCATTCTGCGCTCCCAACAGTTTTCATCTGAATGGAGACCAGACAGGAAAAGGCTATTCTTCTTTTAAATATCGTCCTTTTACCCTTGAAGGTAATTTTGCTTGCGCCGCAGCCATTCAGGAAATGCTTCTACAAAGTCACACAGGAGTTATAAGAGTATTCCCAGCTCTGCCTGAAAGCTGGAAGAATGCTTCATTTAAGAAAATGCGTGCAATGGGCGGTTTCCTGGTCAACGCTGATTATTCGGATGGTAAGATAGCAAGAATTGAGATATATTCAGAAAATAAAGGTGAATTACGCCTTTTTAATCCGTTCACCCAAAAGATAGAGATAAAACAGATGATTCCGGGTGAGACTTTTATACTTGAATAATAGTCGGATTCGTCCTCAGTTTCATGTAATGATACAGCCGTTGTCACCTCGCTGACAGAATCTTGCCAGTAAAGTGGCAACAGAAGTACCATTCATATTGCCCCACGTTAAAATAGTTTGCCGGACAATAAATGTATATGATTGAAATGATTGTATCATATTCTTAAAGCCTCATTTCGATAGTTTTGCAGCAAAATTTTTATTGTTAATTTTAAATGGTAATGTAAGATGAAAAAAAATGTTGTAGTTGGTTTGAAAAGGACTTTGAAAAGGTCCTCCGGAGTTTTCCTGTGTATGCTCACATTAGCATCGTGCTCCAAAACCGAGAATATCTTTAATTTTGATAAAGGAAACGGGAATACTCAAGACAAGGGATATATGGTGGCAAACTTCGAGTCGGAAAACATGACTCCGTGCATATTCCGTTTCGGCAATAATATCGGTGCAGCGAAGAGAGGCCAGGAAATAGACCTGAATTTCAAGCCGCGTTGGGTTTATTCACATGAAGTGGTTGCCAACCCGGTAAAGGATGAAGCCAACAATTCGGAACGTGTATTGAAATACACATCTATGGAAGTTCGTAATTTTGGTATCAAGATTCGTTTCCCTGAAACATATGCACCAACAGACATCAAGAATGTACAGTTCAAATTGTTCCAACCTTCCAATGTGTTGGGTAAAACAACATGGAATAACACTCCCGCTGCTACTGAACAGAACGTGTGTGTGAAATTACTTTCGAAGTTTAATGCCGTTTGTGATTTCCGGGAGGATGACGGTGTGTTACTTAACAGGGGAGCCCAACCATTCAATCAGGAAGGAGAATGGGTTACGTTCAAATTTGATTTCACTAAACAGTTGTATGGCAGTGCGGCATATACAAAGTTGAACGACGGAATATGCGGTATCGCTATTTTGCCAACATATGGTTCCGACACAACATTGGCAGAAGACAATACTTACTGCTGTTATATCGATGACATTACATTAAACGTAAAAGACGAAGAATAATAGATTATGCGCACTATTCTTATTTTGTTGTCTGCTTTCATGATAACCTCTTATAGTAGAGGTGAAACCAAGCAACAGGCCATAGAACGATTACGTGACGAATTGTCGTCTTTACAATATGATGTGGATGAAGCATACAACGATTCCGTATGGCAATTGCTTGACGAGACCGGACGTTTTACTGATTTGCGCAGTAAGGAGAATGAAATAATAGAGGGTGGATATACTTCCAGCTCGAAGATGAGTCATTGCACATTTATTAATAATGTCACTGATGAAGCTTTTAGCAGATTGAATAAACTCACTTGCCAATATCGTGGGAAAAACATTAACCTGGCTTCTGACTCCTTACAACTGCTTTTAAAAAGTATATTGTTTTATGGACAATTGGAAACAGATAGAAACGACAAGACTCCGGGACGTTTCCATGCCTCTTGTTTCGCTATTCCACGGAATGCGTTGACTGTTTATTTTTCTCTTTTACCCTTAATGGACAGTATAGAGAATGGTACTTACAATAACAAATTAGTATCCGATGCAAGGAACAAGTTAATCGATGTAGGTTTCCAGTCGTGGACACAGCCATCAAGAAACGACTCTACAGACAATAATGTGGTTTCTGTAGAAAGGTTCCGCAAGCACGTATGGTGGGTTGGCGGTAATGCACTCGACTATCGTCCGCTTCTTGAGGCAGCCTTAGCTATGAAGTCTATTCCGATGATAGACGTTCTTGCGGAAGTTACGTTAAAATCATTTTCAGTCGTTTCGCAAACTACGTTTGATGAAGCTTTTTGGACTGAGGGCATGACTGCCGACGGTGCCGGTTGGGGACATGGTATGCAGTGTCTTGTCTGGGGATATCCGATTGATGGAATGAAAGGAGCATTTGGCATATTAAAAGCTTTGAGAAAAACCCCTTGGGTTGAGACACTGTCACCGGAAGCTGTTGATGTGGTTATGAATTATATACGCGGTTCGGCATTTTATCATTGTAAAGGAATTATCCCTCCTCTTTTGGACCGTGGAAATATGACACGTGCCAAGAACCGTAAAGGAAACATACCTTCAGTATCTTTAGCTTCCATACTATTGAAAGACTGGAGAGAGGTATTGACTGAAAAACAGATTAAAGAGTTGGAACAGTTCGTTTCCGAATCTTCTGAATTTGACATACAGATGGCCGGATATCCGGCAGGGAACTATCATGGAGTACGTTATTTTTATAACAATGATGATGTTATAAAGAAAACCAAGGACTATTATCTGTTTGTGAATATGGCATCATATAGGGTAGATGGTCTGGAAAGTGCATATCCCGGTGCTGCCGGTTTCAATTTCTACAGTGCCGACGGTGTCACACTTTTCCAAAACAGCGGTGATGAATACCGGAATATTTTAGGAGCAATGAAGATGACTGCGTGGCCGGGTGTCACTACCAGACAGACTCCTGTACCATTGAAACCTATTATGAATTGGAGAGGATATACAAGCCTTTACGACTTTGCAGCCGGAGCAACCGATGACGAAAGTGATTTTGCCGCAGGATTCATTTATAGGAAAATAAATGCCAATAACAAACAAAATCCCGATACTCTCGGAATTGGTGATGTGAACAATACGATTTATGGAGTAAAGGCAAATAAGGCATATTTCATGTTCGATGACCTGTTTATTGCTTTAGGCGCAGGGATAACCAATCTTCAGCCGGAGCTTGAAGGTGACATTACCACTACCATAGACCAGACTTTCAGTATGAAGCCCCCGACAGGCTGGAGCGAAGAAAGAAAAACCGTAAAATCTTGGAATCCTTACAAAGGGACTGAAAATGAATGGGTGAAACATGGCTATTTCTCTTATTATGTATATCCCGAACAGACCTCCGGCCGTGTAAGTGCCGCAAGGGAAGTTAAAATGACGGATTGGAATAAGCTATGCAAGAATAATACCGAACCGGAGACAGAAGTTCCGGTATTCATAATGGAGATAAATCATGGACAAAGAGTATTCAACGGCAAATACGCTTATCTGGTTAATTGCGGCAATACTATTCCGGAAAGTCTTCCCAAGATATTAAGTAATACGGTAAATGTACAAGCGGTAGAAAGTGCAAATGGCAGGAAAATAGGTATAGTCTCATATAATACAAGTGAAAAAGAAGTTACATCTTCAATAGGTAGATTCAATATAGATATCAAGGCGGCTTTGTTGGTGCAACAGTTAGGTAATGATAAAATACGTATCTCCATTGCAGATGCCATGATGAATAAGGATAACGACACTTTAAGAATCAAGACTACTCTTCCCGTAACCGGTAATGAAGTACGCAAATTACAAGATGGATGGAACGAAGTAGCGGTGAAAATGCCCGCAGAACCGGAACATGGGAAACCGGTATCGGTAGTTCTTGGATATAAATAACATCTGTACAACTGTATGAATCATATTCTTAAGGTGTAAAAATTGTCCGTTGGATAATATATACATCAACAGATTTGGATAATATCACCATAATCTGTCAGCTATATGTTTCCTTTGCATTGTTGAAAAGAAATTTTAGTGAATATTTTATAAAGGTTTAATTTTAATTCTAAAAAAGAAAACTATGAAGCAAAAAACATGGTTCTTAAAATGTTTCGGTGCTTTCTGTTTTATTTGGATGTTGTTCTCTGGTGCCGATGTTACGGCTGCAGAGCACTCGATAGAACAGAATCTGCAGGTTTCCGGAGTTGTTTCCGATACCAAGGGTGAAACATTAATCGGAGTAAATGTCTTTGTAAAAGGAACAACCATAGGTGTGATTACTGATATCGATGGAAAGTTCTCATTGAATGTCCCATCCAGAAAATCAATTTTGGTTGTATCGTTTGTCGGCTATCAGACAAATGAGTTTATTGTAGGCAATACAAATGAGTTCAAAATTGTATTGGAAGAGGAAGTCAATTCGCTCGACGAAGTCGTGGTGGTGGCATACGGCGCGCAGAAGAAACAGACTGTCACCGGTTCCATTACGATGATGAAGAGCAGCGAGATCCTCGAGACTCCTGCTGCCAATGTGACAAATGCCTTGACAGGTAAGTTGCCCGGTGTCATCACCCAACAGCCAGGTGGGCGTCCAGGTGAAGATGCTGCCGAAATTTATATCCGTGGTGTCGGCACTTGGAACGATTCCAAGCCTCTTATCATCATTGACGGTATAGAGCAGGAATCCTTCTCCCAGATAGATCCCAACGAAATCGAAAGCCTTTCTGTATTGAAAGATGCTTCTTCTACAGCCGTATATGGTATTCGTGGTGCAAACGGCGTTATACTCATCACTACGAAAAGAGGTAATATGGGAAAACCGAAAATCTCGCTTACGGCCAACTGGGGTTTGCAGGTTCCTACTGCTGTTCCCGAATTTCTCGGTTCTTACGAACACCTGCTACTACGCAAGAAAGCATACGAAAATGACGGGTTCAACCCTGCTGCCGAAGAACCGACTTTGCTATCGGACGAAGCGCTCGAAGGTTTCCGTCTCGGACAGGATCCGTATCGCTATCCTAACGTCAATTGGTATGACGAGGTTATCAACAAGAGTGGTTCTCTCCAGCAACAATATAATATCAATGTGACAGGTGGTACCAAGATTGTGAAATATTTCATCTCTGTAGGTTATCTCCACCAAGATGGTATCTTTAAATATCAAGATCTTCAGGAGGAATACGATCCGAGCATCTACTTTAAGCGTTTCAACTTTCGTTCCAATATAGACCTGACTATTAACAAATATCAGACACTTACCGCTAATATTTCAGGCCGTACGGAAGAAATGAACGGTATCGCCGGCGCAAGTGGCGCAAGCAGTGGCAAGGGAGGATTCTTTGCAGGAATTATAGCGAAAGAACCTTGGCGTCATCCCATAGCCAACCCCGACGGATCCATGGGTGCAGTGTCCGGTAGCGCAAACCCTATTGCATCTCTTGCTTTCGGAGGATATGAAAATTCCAAAGTAAACTATTACGATATTATCGGTACTTTGAAAAACGACCTAAGCTTTATCACTAAGGGATTGAGTTTCGACCTGTCGATTTCATTCAATAACAGATATGGTTCCACTAAGAAGTATTCCGATGCTATTGACACATATTATTACGATCCTCTTGCAGAAAGATACGATCAAATAACAGACGACACTCCATTCAAATTTAGTAGCGAAACCAATATCTCCCCCATGCGTCGCACTAATCTTCAGTTGAAACTTGCATACGGACGGGGATTCGGACTTCACAATGTGAACTCGGTACTAGTGTATAACCAACAGAAGACCACTTCCGGCTCCGCTATCCCAAGTGCATTGATGGGATATGCCGCACGTGTGGAATATGGCTATGCCGACCGCTACTTAGCTGAATTGAGCATCGGTTACAACGGTTCGGAGAATTTCGCTCCCGGACATCGGTTCGGTATATTTCCTTCCGGTTCGTTGGGTTACGTCATTTCCGAAGAACCATTCATGAAGAAAGTGAAGAAGTTCCTACCTTACCTTAAATTAAGGGGGGCAATAGGTCTTGTGGGTAACGACAAAGGACAGGCCCGTTTCTTGTATCTGGGACAATACGATAAGATTGGCAATTCGGGCGGTGGCGGTATCCCGAGTTTCGGTTTCGGAACAACAAGCCCTTCTTCTGCAGGTGGTATAAGAGAAACCCGTGCCGGAAATGAGAACCTTACTTGGGAAACAGCATTGAAATCGAACGTAGGTATCGAAGGACGTTTGTTCAAGGATAACCTTCTTTCGTTCTCCGTAGATTTCTTCAAGGAACACCGTAAAGATATCCTTATGCAACTTAACTCTGTTCCTACCATCATAGGTGTGGCTGCACCGTATGCCAACGTAGGAGAGACGAAGAACTGGGGTATGAAATAGACCTGACACACCGCAATAAGATAGGCAATGTGGGTTATTATGTCAAGGGCAACTATAGCTTCGCACGCAACAAGGTGATATACAAGGATGACCCAATAAACAAGCCCGACTATCAGAAAGAAGCGGGCTACCGCATAGGCCAGTTCAGGGGATACGAGGTACTGGGCTTTTTCCAAAATGAAGAGGAAATAAAGAACTCGCCCGACCAATCTACTCTCGGTGGTCCAATCATTCCCGGTGACTTGAAGTATCGCGATGTGAACAACGACAAGGTGATAACCGAGGAAGACAAAGTTCCTATCGGATACGCCCGCATTCCGGAAATAATGTATGCCGTCACTCCGGGCATCACATGGAAAGGTCTTGAAATTTCCGCTATGTTCCAGGGAGCCGCCAACGCATCTATATTCTTTACCGGAAATGCAGGCTTTGAGTTTGGAGGCGGAGCCGGTGGCGGTCAGGTCTCCAAGACACACCAGAACTATTGGACACCGGAAAATCAGAATGCATCATATCCTTCGCTTCATAAGAATGCAAAACACAGTAATAAGAATATCAACTCGTTTCATCTGAAGTCGGGCAGCTATCTTCGTTTGAAGAACATCTCCGTCTCCTACAACTTCCCGTCGAAGATATGCAAAAAGATACACATGGAAGCATTAAAGATATATCTGAATGCAAGCAACCTGTGTACGTGGTCTAAGATAGACAATTTCGACCCGGAAGTAGTAAACGAAAGCGGTGATGTGTATCCACAGCAGAGTGTATATAATTTAGGTGTAAACATTAATTTCTGATCAGACTATGAATTTAAAGAAAACTATATTCGTATTCGGGGCAAGTTTGTTTATGGCCTCATGTACGGACTTGTTCAACCCCGACCAGCTCAATATGGCTCCGAAAGACAACTTGAACGAGACCAAGATTTTTACCGACTACAACCTGTTTCGCCAGTATGCTGATCATACATACTCCTATATGCCCGGACATCTTGCCAGAATGTGGTGCGGACCTGTTTCCGAACTTGGTGACGAATCACGCAACAATGGTGTAGGTACACAGACTCCGCCGTTTAATACCGGAGCATGGGGTGGCAGTAAAGACGATCCGGGAGCAGCGGAAATAGCTGATATGTGGGACAATCTTTATGTGGGAATCCGCAAAGCGAACATGTGTCTTAACAACATAGATAAGGTTACGAATTTCCCAGAGGGTATAAAAGACCGTTATATCGGTGAAATGCACTTCTTACGTGGATTCTTTTATTTCGAGCTAATAAAGCGTTGGGGTGGAGTACCTATCGTACCGCAAAACGTCAATTTGAACGAAGAACTCGACTTACCCCGTAATACGTACGATGATTGTGTGGAGTATATAGTCGAGGAGTGCAATGCTGCAGCCGCCATATTGCCGGAAAAACATGCGGATTACGACAACGGTAGAGCAACAAGAGGTGCCGCACTTGCCTTAAAGTCGAGAACATTGCTTTATGCAGCACGCCCATTACATAATCCCAACGATGATGTGACGAAATGGGAAGCCGCCGCAAGGGCTGCAAAGGATGTCATCGATTTGGGAATATACAAACTACATCCCGAATACGAGAAACTGTTCTTTGAGCCTATATGCGACGAGGTGATATTGAACCGTCCCCGCAGCAGAATTAACGGGTCAAACGGATTCTATGTTTCAGGCGGTAATCATAGCAGTTGCGGCATCATTCCCCGTTTTTATATGACTACCAGACATAATGGTTGGTGCCAGGATTTTGTCACACAGAATATGGTGGACAAGTTTGAAGACAGCAAAGGTTATCCCATAGACCATGAAAATTCCATTTATGACAAGAACAATCCATACGTCAATCGCGACCCTCGCCTTGACAAATGTATCTTACGCGACGGTCGTATGTGGTGTGGAGTTGAAACGGAGTTTTGGATAGATGAAGACGGGAAGTACGGTTTGGACAAGGCTACTCAACATACAAACAGATTGGGGTACACCTGCATCAAGTATTGGCCTGACGGATTTTTACGTTATGGCGGTTCCACCACTTATCTCAATTACATCTTCTTCAGATATGCAGAGATACTACTCAACTTCGCCGAAGCACAGAATGAGGCCGGTGGTCCTTCAAGTTCGCTTGACGGTTTGTCTGTACGCAAAGTCCTTACAGATCTTAGGAAACGTGTAAACCAAGTGCCCATACCTGAAGATATTTCCGACACAAGGGAGACAATGCGTAAAAGGATATGGAACGAGCGTGCTGTGGAGCTCTGTTTCGAAGAACATCGTTGGTACGACGTGATTTCATGGCACAAAGGTGTAGAGTTCTTCGACGAACAGAAGATTTACGGTATGAACATCACCAAACATTCTGATGGTTCGAAAACGTACGAGACATTTGAATACCAAGACCCGACGTTCAAAGAACATATGCACCTGTACCCCATTCCATACGACGAGGTGTACAAGAGCAAAGTCTTGAAACAAAATCCGGGATGGCCGGGATATGAAGAATAAGCAAACCGAATAAAAAATAATATGAAAACAAGACATTTAATATATTTTTTGGGACTTATGGGTGTGTTGTACGGCTCCGCTGTACAGGCACAGAACAAGAAGTCGCAAACGGTGACCGTGGAAGGCGTCGTAGTAGACGAGAACAACAAACCGGTTGAAGGGGTCGTTGTTAAGGTACAAGAAAAGAGGATAGAATCGCTTACCGGAAAAGACGGACATTTCTATATGCTCGTTGATCCTTTCGACGTACTGGTGGTAGACGTAGACGGCTACCGTCCCATTGTCACCCCAGTAATGGGCAAGGATTCGCATACGCTGAAATTAGAGAAATTCCTCCACCATGAGAATGAAATGGTGGGCGTGGCATACGGTGAACAATCCAAACGTTCCATAACTTCGGCCATATCATCGATAGGTGTCGGCGAGATTTCCAAAAACTCGGTGACAAGCATACAGCAGGCCATGGACGGAACACTTTCCGGACTATATTCAATGAGGAACGGTGGCGAGAACATAGGCAAAAACAACTTTAACTTCTTCGTCAGAGGTAAAGCCACGAATGCCACAGCCACCCCGCTGATATTCGTCGACAATATGGAAGCGAACATCGATCTTATCGACTTCAACGAAGTGGAAAGTATCTCCGTACTAAAAGATGCAGCCGCACTCGCCCTTTACGGCATGAGAGGTGCAAATGGTGTGATCCTTATCAAGACCAAACACGGTAGTGACATCCGCCACTCCATCAATGTGGACATTCGTGCCGGTATACAACAGGCAGACCGCTTGTCCGACCGATTGAATGCGTTGCAATATACGACATTATATAACGAAGGTCTCGTGAACGACGGCAGTAGTCCTATCTACAATACGGACGCTTATCTCAACCCGAACCGGGACGCTTTCCTCTATCCGGACGAAAACTATGCCGACAGATATCTGAAACGTACCACCCCTTTCCAGCATTACAATATGACTGCTTCGGGCGGTAACAAGATAGCCAAGTATTTCATATCCACAGGATATATGAAACAAGAGAGGATTTTCGAAACAAACGCCGGCGACAGCTACGAACGCTTCAATGTCCGTTCCAACCTCGACGTGAACCCGTTCAAGGGTATGGAAGTAAACCTTTCCGTATTCGCTGCACTCGATAAAAACTATACACCTTATTACGACAACAAGACTGTACAGAATGCCTCGAACGACATTTTCAATACGTTGATGACGCTCCCCGCAAATGCTTTCCCGTTGTTCAACAAGGACGGTTCCTTGGGCGGTACATCACAATATCGCACCAACCCCGAAGGCCTGCTCAACAGAAGCGGTGTACGTAAGGACGAAACACGTCTGCTCAATATGCAGTTGCGCGGCAAGTATGATTTAACTCCCCTTCTTCCGGGATTATCCATCGATATGTCGTACGGTTTCGAGAACTACAATATGCAATACACCAAAATATCGCATTCGTATGCAGTGTTCCAAGAACAGCCTAACGGAAGTTACACCCAGTTCGGCAATGATGACAACCAGGACAGCCGTGGTGCGGACATGATGGGTGGTTTCTACAGATACTCCACATTGGGAGCAGGCATCGACTACACGAAATCGCTTGCCGGAAAGCACGACTTGGCTGTACGCTTGCAGTACAACCACTCTATCGAGACTTCCCCGGGCGACAATCCGGACTATAAATACCAGTCACTGGCATTACGTGCCCAATACGGTTTCAAAAAACGCTATTATGCCGAGTTCACCACATCGTATAATGCATCCAACTATTACACACACGGTGACAGAGGCGGTTTCTTCCCGGCCCTGGGTCTTGCATGGATAATGTCGGACGAAGCATGGATGAAAAACCTCGAAGCAGTAGACTACCTGAAGTTCCGCACCTCGTTCGGTATAAACGGTAATGACCGCACGGGCGGAAGGCGTTTCCCATACCGTCAGGAGTTTTCTTCCGGTGGAAACTACAGTTTCTGGAGTGATGCGTACGGTATGATAGAAGGTACGCTTGCCAATCCTGACGAAACATGGGAGAAAGCGTATAAGTTCAATTTCGGTATGGATATGGAACTGTTTAAAGGATTGTCGTTGACTGCCGATTATTTCTACGAAAAGCGTACAGACATACTCGTTCCCTACTCGAACTCCGTTCCCAACCTCATAGGTATAGATATGGCAAAGTACAACTTCGGCAAGATACAGAACCAGGGTATGGACATGAACATAATGTATGCCAAACAGTATGCCAACGGTGGTTTCTTCGTGGGTGGAAATATGTTGTTTGCAAAGAACAAGGTACTCGAACTCGGTGAAATAAATTATGAATACGGACACCAGTTCCTGAAAGGCCATTCCATCAACACCCAGTTCGGATTTCTTACTGACGGTATTTATACTTCCAAAGAGGAACTGGTAAATGCACCGTCTTCATCTTTCGGCACTCCTGCGTTGGGGGACATAAAATATGTGAACCAAAACCCGCAGGACGGAAACATGATTGACGACGTGGACAAAGTGGCTTTAGGAAACACCTTCCCGGAACTTATTTACGGCTTGACATTAGGCGGAAATTTCAAAGGTTTCGACATACAGTGCAACCTCGAAGGTTCTTCATGCTACTCGATGTTCTACATCCCCGGCAAGTTCACTACATGGACTTACAACAACCGCTGGAATCCGGCACAGCCCAACGTGATGACAGCTTATCCGCGTGTGAGCATAGAAAACGATTATAGCCGCCAGACTTCTGACTTCTGGAAACAGGACATCAATATGTTGCGTATCTCTTCTGCCGAGATAGGCTATACGTTACCAAGCAAATGGGTGAAGAAAGTCATGTTGAGCAACGTCCGCCTGTATGTCAACGCCAACAACCTGGTCACTTTCTCCAACTTGCGCGACGGCAGAAACCCTGAAGCGGTAAATGCGGGATATTCCCAATATCCTCTACTAAGAACTATATCATTTGGTATATCTTTAAAACTTTAATAGCATGAAACTCAAAAAACTGAATATAATAGCATTATCGTTGCTCGCTTTCATCTTCTCGGGATGCGACTCGTTCCTTGACCCGGAAAAGATGGAAAAATGAACGAAGAGGATGTATGGAATAACTATACGCAAGCATTCCAATTCCTCAACAATGCGTATAATTATCTGCCCAACGGATATAACCGTATCAGTAACGCCATGTTGGCTTCGGCATGCGACGAAGCCGTACACTCCGACGTGACAAGCGGTATAAAAGGCTTCCACGATGGTACGTGGGGACCGTACAATCTTGTGGAAAATGTGTGGGACAAGAACTATGACGGAATACGCGTAGTAAACAAATGGTTAGAGAACTGCGAAAATATCGTCTTCCCGTAAAACCGACAATCACCGGTACGCAGGAAGATTTAGTCAGGACACGCGACCGCATGAAGGGTGAAGCATATTTCCTCCGCGCCTATTTCTATTTTGAACTGATAAAGCGTTACGGCGGCGTTCCTCTATTTACAGACAAGCTTGATATAGATGAGGCGAAAAGCCAGGAACGAGCTTCCTACAACAGATGTGTACAGCAAATACTTGCCGACCTCGAACTTGCTTTCGGCGCTTTGCCGGTAAACTATGTGGATGGTGATGATGTAATTAAAGGTTTCAACGAGATGAAAGATAAAGGACGCCCTACACAAGGAGCAGCACTCGCTTTGAAAGCAAGAGTCCTTTTGTATTGGGCCAGCCCTCTGAATAATCCGGACAACGATATGAGCCGTTACCAGGCCGTAGTGGAAACCACAGAGAAGTTAAAAAGATTAGAAGGCGTGAAGTACGGGCTTGTCGACTTAGAATCGAATACAGGTTATTTGAACGTATTCGTGTCGCAGACGAACACTGATCGTTACAATAAGGAGATACTGTTTTCTACCAAATACAATTCTGAAAACGGCTACGAGCGCAACAACTCTCCGATTAGTCTTGGCGGTAGAGGTTACACCGGTCCGTCACAAAATATGGTAGACGCATTCGGTATGGCAGACGGCACTGATTTCGACTGGAACAACCCGGTACACGCAGCCGCTCCTTACGAAAACCGCGACCCTCGTTTCTACATGAACATCGCTTATAACGGAATGGACTTCAAAATGAACATGCAGTCTACTACGATAGAAACTTTTGCTGGCGGCAAAGACGCGGCAGGTGCCTATACCACTTCCACCCGCACGGGCTATTACTTAAAGAAAGCTATGTCGAACGATGTGGTATGGGACGGTGGTACCGCAAACTCCGTAAACCGTACATGGCCGTTGATACGTTATGCTGAAGTGCTGCTCAACTACGCCGAAGCACTGAACGAGATGTTGCCGGCTCCGGACAAGCGCGTCTATAATTCCATCGAAGAAATCCGTAAGCGTGCCGGACTTACCCCTTACAGGTTAAATCCTTCGTTGACAAAGGACGAAATGAGAAAAGTGATAAGAAAGGAGCGCCGTGTGGAACTAGCATTCGAGGAACACCGTTTCTTCGATATCCGACGCTGGAAACTGTTCGATGAACCGGAACAACACAACGACTTACTGAAAATAAGGGGCATGGAGATAATTAAGGAGGGTGAGCACTTTACCTATAATCCGAATGTGGTGATAGAGGAAAGAGAATTCGACAACAAGATGTATCTCTATCCTATATCACAATATGAGATAATAAAGACTAACAACCAGATTGAACAAAATCCGGGATGGTAATTAAATGAGAACACGTATGAAAAAGATATTATTTATTATGACTTTATTATGGGGAGGCTTCACAGCCTCTTCCATAAAGGCACAAATCGACGTTAACAAGGTATTTCCCAACGCGGTGATGTCCAAGGAAATCTACGATAAAGCAAAGGCAGAACTTGACAAGCCTGAAAGCCCGTTTAAAACCCTGTTCGAGACGGCTATCAAAGCGGAATCAGACAAGAATCTGAATCAGGCAACATGGTGGAAAGCCAATTATAACGATGCCACACAAGCAGATAAGGACTACATCGTGAGAGAGATGAACAGGATATACTACCATTGCGTAACCTACCTGATGACCGGCGAGCAGAAGTATCTGGACAAAGCCGCAGACAATCTCAAGGAATGGACAAAAGGTAACGTTGCAAACCACAGGTCGAACATCAACGAACACTATTATACTCCAGCCGTGGAAGGATATTCCATCATCCGCAATGTTATCTCCGAAGCAGACAGAAAGACTATCGACAATTGGGTAAATAAACGTCTTCAAGTATTCAAAAGCGACAACGACTTGCGTATAAACAACTGGGGTACATGCCTTCTTTTTCAATTCTATCTATATGGTACAGTACTTGGTGATGAGGACGCTTTAAACTATTTCAATACCAACTATCCGGAATGGGTGAAACAGAACCTTTTTCCCAACGGCACTACGACAGACCTCTTGGGACGCGACGCTTTTGCATACCATGCATACGACCTGCAGTTCTTTGCAAAGATATGCCATCTGAAAGCCATACTTGAAGGATACGAGGTAGCTGATGTTTTCTATGCACAAGATGTAAACTGGGGGGCTTCTATAAAAAGAAGTGTTGACTTTTGGAAACCATTCATACTTGAACCGACAAAGTATACCCATGTAGAATTCGTAAATACGGAATATGCTCCAGACAAGAACCGTAGTGACTATAACAATACATATAATCCGGGCGGAACGGTTTATGCGGTAGACGAACTTTACGAAATGGACCGGGACTTAAAGCGAGTGATAGACAAATACAGAAGTAATGAGTTTGCCACTTGGCGCCTCGGCCTGAGTGCTTTGCGCTGGAAATAATAAACTTAAAAACCCAAAGAAATGAAAAATCCATATAAGAACATAAGGCTTTTCACATTGCTTGCTGCAATGGTGGCAATGGTGGGATGTAGCAACAATGATAACAAATTGAACCAAGGAGAATTGTCGTTCGAGATAACATCTTCTGATTTCGAATGTGTCAGCGGACAAGAACACGTAGTGTCCGTTCCAGCAGAAGGGCAGATTTACAGTTTCATGGTGGATGCTTCTGATGCGACTTCATGGACTGTGACGTTAGAAGGTAGTGCATGGGTCACCGTCAATCCCGTGGCAAAACAGAACGGTAGCGGTGAGATTATAATAATGGCATCGGAAAACTCATACAATGAGAACAACCGCAGTGCATTGGTCAGCATCACCAACACCGCCAACGAGGATGTCTACACATATCGTTTCAACCAAGAGTATGATACCGAGTATATCCGTCCTGAGTACAATTATTATACGTACATGATAGGCGGCGGAGAACAGGATATGACGTTCAAAGTGGAAAACATCGGATTGAGCGAAAATGTCACTCTTGACATAGCCAACGAGAACGATGAACTTGACATGAAAGAATACAGTATCCGATACGAGACGGAATGTGAGGTACTGAAAAGCACACATTATTCAGATTTGAAATACGAGAACAACACATTGTCCGTGACATTTAACAAGAGTTACATAAGCCAATTGAGTTCAACCAAAGACTATATGCTGCCTGTCACTTTCATGCAAGACGAGACAGCCGTACGCCGTATTTGGATCATCGTAAACACGAAGAGTAGCGGTGGCGCACCTATGGGTGACGAACTCCCAGAAATAAAATTACCAATGATATGTTGTTTGCAAGCAGTCAAAGATGGTCTCAAGATCATACAAGAATTGCAGATGGTGACATCACGACTATCTTTCAAACAATTTGGAATAGCGGCATAAATCCTCACTATGATGCTGAATATGGAGTGTACATCGATGTGAATTTGCCGGATAACCAATACAAATATATTACATTCAATTATATAACCGGTACTAATAACAATAATGTACCAAGCCATATAAAAATATATGCGGGAGAGTCGAAGAGTAATCTTGTGTTGTTGGGTGAATATTTAAGAGAAAATGATAATTTACCTACCGGAAAGAGTACATGGTTTAGGGAAAGAGCAGATTTACCTGTCTATGCCTTGAACGGGATGCAGGTTAAAGTCTTCAGAATTTCTTTCATACGCAGTTATGATGCGCTAAATCATCAGAAGGAAAATGAGCCTATGACAGATGAGTCTCATAATGTTGCTCCTAATATTAACTTAACACACCCTGCTGTAACCATCGGCGAATTGAAACTTTACGGTTTATAACCAATGAAAGATTAGAACACGAATTACACAAATATTACTTTTTAGACTTATATGCTCCAAACTTATCTGATTGGGTATTTGTGTAATTTGTGTTCTTATGTTCGGTTTTGACACATTTTTAATAAAACTTTAGTAATGAGAAACTTATTAATCCTCTTATCTTTCCCTCTCATGGGAATATTTACATCGTGCGGTGAAGCCGCGAAGGAAAAAGACTTTGTGGAAACAGGATTCACAACTGCCGAGATACAACTGAAGAACCAGTTAGCAGCAGTACCCGAACCTACGGAATATCCCCGTACAGTAGACCAAGACGGCAAGTTAAATGGAACAAAGAAGACTTCTGGAAACAGGCAGCTATAAAATGGACCGAAGCACTTGAACCTATGAAAACCACAAAGCATCACCACGATGTGGGATTCCTGATGTATTGCAGTTTCGGAAACGCTTATCGCCTGACAGGAAACGAAAAGTACAAGGACATACTGATAGAATCCGCCAACTCGCTTTGTACCCGATACAACGAAACCGTCGGCTGTATCGAATCGTGGAACAAGCGTATGGCATGGAACGGCAAGGACGAATGGCTCTATCCCGTGATTATAGACAACATGATGAATCTCGAACTGCTCTACTGGGCAAGCAAGGTGACGGAAGATCCCCAATATGCCATGATAGCCACGAATCATGCTCGCAACACCGCCAAGAACCAGTTCCGTGAAGATTATAGTAACTACCATGTGGTGAATTACGACGAGAACACAGGTAAAGTGCTCCACAAAGCCACTTGTCAGGGCTTTTCCGACAATTCAGCATGGGCAAGAGGGCAGGCATGGGCGATATACGGTTTCACAATGGTATATAGGGAAACCAAAGAACAGTTCTTCTTAGACATGGCATTAAAGACCGCCGAGTTCTGGCTGAACCACCCCAATATGCCGGAGGATGGTATCCCATACTGGGACTTCAATGCGGGACAGCCCGGATATACACCTGACTGGAAATACGACCCTTCCCAGTTCGAAGTAGTGCCGCGCGACGCTTCGGCAGCAGCAATCACGGCATCTGCTTTTCTCGAACTGGCGAATTACGTGAAGAACGGTAATAAGTACTATAAAGCAGCGGAACATATACTGAAGTCATTATCTTCACCGACATACCTCGCCGTTCCGGGAAATAACTGTAACTTTACGCTGATGCACAGTGTGGGCAGTATCCCTCATGGCAACGAGATTGATGTGCCGCTCGTATATGCAGACTATTATTATCTTGAGGCCTTGTTGAAATACAGGAAATCTGATATATAATACTTATTCATATTCATATCAAAGAGACAGTCCTACTAACTAATACAATCAATATCATGAAAAGTCATTTATTGGGATTGTGCCTGGTATTGTGTGGAAGCATCATGGCTCAAAGTGAGGTTTCATCCGGATTACCATACTGGCAGGATATGCAGACGGTGAGCGTGAACCGCGAGAAGCCCCGTACCACTTTCATGTCGTTCGCCACGAAGTCGCAGGCCATGACAGGCAAGTATGAATCGAGTACCTATTACAGGTTGTTGAATGGCACCTGGAAGTTCTATTATACAGATTCACACCGCAACCTGCCAGCAGACATTACGGACAACGGTGCCGACCTGTCCGGATGGAAGGATATAAAAGTGCCCGGAAACTGGGAAATGCAGGGCTTCGGAACTCCTATCTACACGAACCACGGCTACGAGTTCCAGCCGAGAAACCCACAACCTCCACAGTTGCCAGCCGACATCCCGGTGGGAGTGTACCGCCGGAACATCAGCATACCGTCCGACTGGGACGGCAGGGACATCTACCTACACATAGCCGGAGCAAAGTCGGGATGCTACGTATATATCAACGGCAAGGAAGTGGGCTATAACGAGGATTCGAAGAACCCTGCCGAATATCTTATCAACGACTATATCGTGAAAGGGGAGAACATCCTTACCCTGAAGATATTCAGATGGAGCACAGGTTCGTTCCTCGAATGTCAGGACTTCTGGCGCATGAGTGGCATAGAAAGGGACGTGTTTGTCTATTCGCAGCCCAAAGCGGCAATCAAGGATTTTCGTGTGAAGTCTACGCTTGATGATTCTTACAAGGATGGAGCGTTCGATTTGGCAGTGGAGCTAAGAAACCGTGGCGATAAAGAAGCCCGCCTCAGCATAAGTTACGAGCTTATAGACAAATCAAACGGCAAAACTGTCGCCAAAGGCGAAGAAGAACAGACCGTGGAGGACGGCAAGGAGAACACGGTATCTTTCGGTAAGAAAATACCGGGCATAAAGACCTGGACATCGGAGAAGCCCCATCTCTACAAACTTGTAATGACAGTGAAAGAAAACGGAACGGTTACGGAGGTAGTACCTTTCAACGTCGGCTTCCGCCGTATCGAAATAAAGCCCATAGAGCAGTTGGCCGGAAACGGAAAGCCTTACGTGGTGTTATTTGTAAACGGACAGCCCATAAAGTTGAAAGGCGTGAACATACACGAGCATGACCCTCATACCGGCCATTACATTACCGAAGAAGTGATGCGCAAGGATTTCGCCTTGATGAAACAGAACAATATCAACAGTGTACGCCTATGCCATTATCCGCAGGACCGCCGTTTCTATGAACTGTGCGATGAATACGGACTCTATGTATATGATGAGGCGAACATCGAGTCGCACGGAATGTATTACGATCTTCGTAAAGGCGGCACGTTGGGCAACAATCCCGCATGGCTCAAGCCCCACATTTACCGTACGGAAAATATGTACGAACGTAACAAGAACTATCCGAGCATCACTTTCTGGTCGCTCGGCAACGAAGCGGGAAACGGATACAACTTTTACCAGACCTATCTGTGGATAAAGGAACGGGAGAAGCAACTCATGAACCGCCCGGTGAATTACGAACGTGCGCAGTGGGAATGGAACTCCGATATGTATGTACCCCAGTATCCGAGCGCAGACTGGCTCGAATACATTGGCAAGACAGGATCCGACCGTCCCGTTGTCCCGTCAGAATACTCCCATGCCATGGGCAACTCCAACGGCAACCTTTGGGACCAATGGAAAGCAATCTATAAGTATCCGAACCTACAGGGAGGATACATTTGGGACTGGGTAGATCAGGGCATAGCGGAACGTGACAAAGACAGCAACTGCTATTGGACATACGGCGGCGACTATGGAACGGATATGCCAAGCGATGGAAACTTCTGCTGCAACGGCATCGTGGGACCGGACCGTACGCCCCATCCGGCTATGGCAGAAGTGAAGTATGCCCATCAGAACGTATCTTTCGAGGAAATGGATGCAAACAAGGGCAGGTACAGAATCATGAACCGTTTCTATTTCACCAACCTCGACGAATACAACGTGAGCTATGAACTTACGGCAAACGGCAGCAAAATAAAAGAAGGAGTATTGAACATAGCGCTCGCCCCCCAAGAGAGCAAGGAGATTACCGTGCCGACAGAATATCCCTCGGCCGTTGCCGGTGTGGAATATCTCATCAATTTCAGTGTCCGTACGAAGAAAGCCGAAGGACTGATTCCCCAAAACCATGAAATAGCCCACGGACAGTTCTGTCTGCCTGTCTCAGCCTCCACCAGCGAATATAATGCCGCCGGCCCCACATTGAAGGATATGAGTACAGAGAATGCTATCATAGTGCGCTCTTCGAAAGTGAATTTTGAGTTTGACAAGGATGCCGGACTACTGAAATCGTACAAGGTGAAAGGCTTGGAATATTTCGCTGGCGGATTCGGTATACAGCCCAACTTCTGGCGCGCTCCCAACGACAATGACTATGGCAACGGAAACCCCAAACGGCTGCAGGTGTGGAAGCAGGCAAGCCGTGACTTCAACGTATCAGGAACGGACGTGAAGATGGCCGATGGCAAAGCTTTTGTGACAGTGACATACGGCCTGCCTACCGGAAACACCTATACCGTTCTCTACACAATTTATCAGGACGGGATAATGAACGTGAATTTGCATTTCACGCCCACCAGCCATAAGGCGGCCCATACCGACATATCGGAAGACACTCATCTTGCCACCTATACTCCGGGAAAGAAGAAAGAAGACCCGGACCGTCTTGAAGTGCCGCGCATAGGTGTGCGCTTCCGCGTTCCGATGAAAATGAACCGTGTGAAGTATTACGGCCGCGGCCCCGGAGAAAACTACATCGACAGGAATGCCGGTTCGATGATCGGCCTTTACGATACCACCGTAGAAACGATGTATGTGAACTACGTACGCCCGCAGGAAAATGGGCACCGCACCGATACCCGCTGGCTGATGTTGTCCGATAGTCGAGACAGCGGCTTTATGATAAAGGCGGACAGCACGGTAGGTTTTAATGCCCTGCGCAATGCCGTAGAGGATTTCGACTCGGAAGAGACCACGAACCGTCCGTACCAGTGGAGGAACTATTCGGCGGAAGAGATACGCAATCACAATGAGAAGGAAGCGCGTAACGTATTGCGCCGCATGACCCACGTGAATGACATAAAGGCACGTGATTTCATCGAGGTATGCATAGATATGAAGCAACAAGGAGTAGGAGGATACGACAGCTGGGGTGCCAAAGTGCAATCCGGATTCACCATTCCCGCGAATTGCGATTACAAATGGGGATTTACCTTCATACCCGTAAACGGCAAGAATGCTTCCAACTATCTGAAGTACAAATATTGATTTTCATTTTGCCCGCCGCCAAGGACAAAGAAAAAACCGGATATATATATATTGGTATATGCCGAATATGAATTGAAAAATTCCAATAGCATCGGGGTGCTACACGGCTACCTTGATATGTATCCGGATATCTCCCACGCTAATTTATTTCAACTCAAAGGGTACAATCCCCTTAATATCTCTCGATGAACTTCCGATAACCGCCTCAAACTTGCCCGGTTCGGCTATCCACTCGTGTTTTGTGTCATCGAAGAAGCTCAATGCTTTCTTATCAACCGTCAGCGTCACCGCTTTCTCTTCGCCAGGAGACAGTCTCACTTTTTGGAAAGCTTTCAGTTCTTTCACCGGGCGGGGCAGAGAGGATTTCTTATCGCTGATATAAAGCTGGACGACTTCCTGACCTTCACGGGTTCCCGTATTCTTCACATTGACAGTAAACGAAATCGTATCGTCGGCAGTCATTGTTCTCTTATCAGCAGAAGGTTTGCCATAAGCGAAAGTAGTGTAGCTCAATCCATGTCCGAACGGGAACAACGGTTTGATTTTTTCTTTATCCGCCCAACGGTAACCTACAAAAATATCTTCGTGATAAGTTTCGTTAATGGTATCCCCCCTGTGCTTCGACTTTGCCAATTCTTCTTTATTGCCCGGATATTCACCCAGTTTATGAGCACCCACATCATCCAATTTTACAGGGAAAGTGAAAGGAAGTTTTCCGGAAGGGTTTACGTCTCCCACTAAAACCGAAGCAAGAGCCGTGCCGGCTTCCGAGCCCAAGAACCAGCCCTGAACAATGGCGGAAACTTCATCCACCCAAGGCATAGCTACTGCATTACCGGAGATATTGACAAATATCAGGTTTTTATTGACTTTTGCCAGTTCACTTACTACCCTGTCCTGTGCATATGGCAGACCTAAAGAGGCACGGTCTGTATCCTCACAGTCCTGATGATTACTCTTGTTCAGTCCACCGAAGAAGATTACATAATCCGCATCCTTAGCCACTTGCAGAGCCTCAGCGAGAAGTTCGTCTTCCGAACGGTTATCTTTCAAGTTCTGACCGGTTTTGACGCCGCTATATTCACTGGTAGGATCACCTACATATCCACGTGCATACACAATTTTAGCCTGTGAACCAATACGTTTCTTTAAACCATCCAATGGAGAAATCTCATATTTAGTCTTCAAAGAAGAACTGCCACCACCTACTGTCATCATCTTAATGGCGTTTTCACCGATAACGGCTATCTTCTTCGCCTTATTCAGGTCGACAGGCAATACATTATTCTTATTCTGCAAAAGAACAATGCCTTCTTCACCAATCCGGCGTGCGGCTTGCCCGTGTTCGGGAGAACCTAAAGAGCCGAACGGCCTATTGGGATTCATGGAAGTACGGAAAATAAGACGAAGAATATTATTCACCTTTTCGTCCAGTTCTTTGGTTCCAACTTTACCTTCCTTTATCAGTTTCAGATAAGGATAGGCCTGATAATAGTTATCATAAGCATTGCGGGTGCCGGTAGAAAGCCCGTTCGTCCAAGAACCAAATTCCATATCCAAACCGTTATGAATAGCCTGATCGGTATTATGTACACCTCCCCAATCAGATACCACTACCCCATCGAATCCCCATTCATCACGAAGGATGTCTTTAAGCAAACGTTTGTTATGACAGGCATGTTCTCCCCGATAGAGGTTATAGGCACCCATAATTGCCCACGTCCCACCTTCTTGAACAGCCGCTTTGAAAGCCGGCAGATATATTTCATAAAGAGCACGGTCACTCAAATGAACATTAGTGGTATGTCGTTTGAATTCCTGATTGTTCAATGCGTAGTGTTTTACACAGGTCGCCACTCCGTTCTCCTGTACTCCCTTAATATAAGGAACTACCATTACAGAAGATAGATACGGATCTTCGCCCATATATTCAAAGTTACGTCCGTTCAAAGGGGTACGATAGATATTCACACCGGGACCGAGCAGAATATCTTTCTTGCGATAGCGAGCTTCCTCACCGATACTCTTCCCGTAAAGATACGACATTTCGGGACTCCATGTAGCCGAAAGACAAGTCAACGCCGGATAAGCCATACAAGAATCATTAGTCCATCCGGCCTGATTCCATTTATCCCACAAAACCTCGGGACGGATACCATGAGGACCGTCTGTTGTCCATACCTCGGGAATACCCAAACGAGACACACCTGGTGAACTGAATTTAGACTGGGCGTGAATCATCGCCACCTTTTCTTCGAGTGTCATACGGCTTAGTGCATCTTTCACCCGTTCTTCAACAGGCTTATTTGCATCCAGATACACCGGCGCCTGCGCCAAAGCAGGCAGTACAGTCGCCATGGACAAGCCCAATAAAATTGATTTGAGTTTCATGTTCATTACTTTATATTAAAGGCTACATAGTAAGGCAATATACCTCATACGGTTGCCGCAAAGATAGAATGCCCTTAAACTCATAAGGAGAATTTGTCTTTTCGTGATACATTTATGTCTTCTCCATTAAAAAGCTAATTTTTAACATTCCATTTTCGGCTAAAAGCCTTACCTTTGTTTGGTAATTATACAAACACACTTAATCTCAAAATCCCCGCTATGAAAAGAAAATCGTTACTATACCTATTTCTGCTCATATCTGTTGCCGTCCACGGAAATATCTATTTTAAACACTTAGGCAAATCAGACGGTCTGTCACAAATATCAGTACTCTCCATCTGCCAGGACGAACTGGACAGAATGTGGTTTGGTACACTCGAAGGCTTGAGTTGCTATGACGGAAACCAAATGCGAACTTATAAACCGTCTCCGGACAACAAAGATTATTTTGGCGGCAATGAAATATCCAATATAGTAAGTGACAAACAAGGCAGCCTATTTTTCACTTCTGACGGAAACCTCATCCGCTACGATCTACACAAGGACCGTTTCCTGCCGTTGCCGCTACGCACACAGGCTTTATTCGCACAGAATCATACCATATGGACCGCTGTCAATGACATCATTTTCCAATGGGATCGGGAAAAAGAAACATTCAAATTTGTCTATCAAGCCCCTTTCCACAAAAGAATCATCCGACTCTATGCAGACGTAAACAACAGCCTTTGGCTGGGTACCAGAAACGGACTTTACAGAACAGATAATATCCATAACCCGTCATCACCCGTCTGCGTGATTCCGAACATCAACGTACTTTCATTGTATCGCGACAGCCGGGGCGCAATGTGGGTGGCTACCTTCCGCAACGGCATGTACAAGATAGAGAACGGAATCAGCCAACAATTCACCATTCAGGACGAATTCGGCATCTCCAACAATGACGTGCGTTGCTTTGTGGAAGATAACGAAGGAAGTATCTGGCTGGGCACCTTCAACGGGCTGAACAAGATAGACACATTGGGACATGTTTCTTATTATCAAAAAGGGAGCAAACCCGGAAATTTACGCCACTCTTCCATTTTTTCCCTCCATAAAGACCGGCAAGGTACTATCTGGGTGGGCACCTACTATGGCGGGGTCAGCTACTTCAACCCCGAAGTGGATATCTTCAGCCACTATACCGAAAGTATCGGTAATGAGAACGGACTAAGTTTCCCCTTTGTTGGGAACATGGTGGAAGACAAGCATGGAGACATATGGATTTGTACCGAAGGGGGAGGGCTGAACTGTCTGGAGCGGAAAACCGGACGATTCACTCACTACCTGATGGACGCAAAATCACCCAACGGAATATTCTACAATCTGAAATGTATCACCTACGATGCCGCAAACGACCGGCTCTACATAGGCACTCACAAACAGGGCGGCTTATGCTTCGACATTCCAAGCAAAAGGGTTGTCTTCCACTCCAAAGAGTTTGGAGATACTTGGATAAAAACAGCGTTCAAAGAAGGGAAGCTCTATCTGCTCACAGGAAAAGGTATGTTTTTCAAAGAAGGAAAAGAAGACTTCCAAAAACTACTTCCCCAGACTCCGGAAGCAAACACAGAGGGAAGCAATTTTCTGATAGATTCTCAAAATTACCTTTGGATAACCCACTGGAAGAAGATTATCCGTATCAACATGAACAATCCAAAAGAGAAGTATATCTACCAATACGGTGAAAACGGACTGGGAAAGTATTATGTACAGAGCATGGTAGAAAGCCACGACGGTACCCTTTATTTCGGTACTTCCGGCAGCGGCATCTACCGGTTCGACAGAGAAAGGGAGAAATTTATAGCCTGCACGGATATTGATGCCGACTATTGCTACAATATGGTCATCACTGACAAGGGATATCTGGCAATCAATAACGACCACGGTCTCCTTATTTATCATCCGCAAACCAAAGAGAAGCGGATAATTGATGTGGAAAGCCTACACCTTTCCGCTATCAATGAAGGTTGCGGGCTTCTGATTTGCCGTAACGGAGAAACGTTTGTAGGCGGTGTAGAAGGAATGAGCTCGTTCATGAACTCCTCTTTGCAGAAAATCGCCCCGAAGTACAATCTTTATTTTTCTTCTTTGGCAGTAAACAACCGGGGTATCTCCGTCGGAGCAGATGACGGTATTCTGAAAAGTGCCCTACCCTTTGTCCGCCAGATAGAGTTAGCACACAAAGAAAACAACTTCTCCATTAATTTCTCTTCCAACAATTACGTTAGTAATACCGATAGGAAGATTTACGAATACAAGATGGAAGGATTCAGCAGAGAATGGAGCAAAACCAACGGTAACACTGTGGTATTCACTAATCTCTCCCCCGGAAAGTATAAGTTGGTAATACGTGAACAACAGCAAAGTCCACTCGATGAAGTGCATGCCATTGAACTTCCCATTCTCATCCACCGCCCCTGGTGGAATACCTGGTGGATGTGGATTCTTTATCTCTGCACAATCACCGTCATAGGTTGGAATATCTTCCGTGAAGCACGTTCCAAGATGCGACTCCGCGCTTCACTGGCACAAGAAAAACTGGAAAAAGAAAAGAACGAAGAACTGATACAAGCCAAATTGCAGTTCTTTGCTAACATCTCCCATGAGTTTCGCACACCGTTGACGCTGATTATCACACAAATAGAAGCACTGCTTCAGAGCAATAGTCTCTCTCCTTTTCTGCGCAGTCGCCTGACAAGAATCTACAGAAACACATTCCAGTTCAAGGAACTGATCTCCGAATTACTGGATTTTCGGAAGATGGAGCGTGGAAAACTGCATCTGAACGTTTGCCAAATGGACATCATTCCCTACTTGAAGCAAATCCATCAAGACTTCACCGACCAGGCGGACTTACAGAATCTACAGTTTATATTCCATACAGAAGTAGAAAGTCTGTTGTGCTGGTTTGATGGACGACAACTGAGAAAAGTCCTCACCAATCTGCTCTCCAATGCCTTCAAGCATACGCCCGAAAAAGGGAAGATAGAACTGCAAATCACTGATAGAGGAGACTTTATTCATATTAAAGTAATAGACTCCGGCAAGGGTATTCCTCAAAATGCTCTACCATTTATATTCGACCGCTTCTATCAGGCGGACGAGGGTTCCTCGTCACCCGGCAGCGGCATCGGTCTGGCTCTTTCGAAGGGCATTGTGGAACTACACCACGGTCAAATCGAAGTGCAGAGTACAATAGACTACGGAAGTATCTTCACTGTAACATTGTCCAAAGAGAATCCGTTCAAAGATGACAGCTACGTCACTTTCGTAGAAGCAGACAAAACGGGATATGAAACAATACCCGCACCGCTCACCGAGACTGCCGAAGCGGAAGAATGTACAACGGAAGAAACACCCGAAGCGCTCCCCTCCGGAAGAACGGACAAGGACTGCGTACTCATTGTAGAGGATAACGAAGAACTGCTCCAACTGCTCACTGACCTGCTCTCACCGCTCTACCGGGTAGTTATTGCCATGAACGGAAAGGACGGACTGCAGAAAGCGATGGAAGAACGTCCCGACCTCATACTGAGCGATGTCATGATGCCTGAAATGGACGGCATCGAGATGTGTTCCAAAATCAAAACCGACTTCGACCTCTGCCACACTCCCGTAATACTACTCACCGCCCTCACCTCGAACGACAAGAAGATGGAAGGGCTGCAATGCGGTGCCGACGAATATATCGGAAAGCCTTTCAACAACAGAATGTTGCAGGCTCACATTGCCAATATACTGCGTAACCGGAAACTGCTGAAACAGAAGTTCAGCCAGGAAATGGCAACCAGCAAGTCTCCTGTTGAAATTGAAATACAGGCACTAGCGCTCAACCCTATTGATGTCAAGTTCCTGGAACAATTAGAGGAAACAGTCAAAGCACACCTCTCAGACTCAGAATTCGATGTCAGTGTCCTCGCCAAAGAAATGGCCTTGAGCCGCAGCGCATTCTACAACAAACTGAAAGCCTTGAGCTGTATGTCTCCTAACGAGTTTATTATGAATGCCCGTCTGAAATACGCGGCAGAACTATTGAAGAATCATCCCGAACTGCAAATCACGGAAATTGCCTATCAGGCAGGATTCAGTTCCCTGCGCTACTTCCGGCATTGCTTCAAGGCCTGCTTCAATCAGTCACCACAAGAGTATAGAGGAAAGTAATAGAAATCCCGTTCCGCTGCAATAACGGAACGGGATTCACTTTCTGATACCCTAAACCAATTGATTCTATCAGTTCTTTCTTATTTTTCTGCTTCCGCCCATTCTCTGGCGCCTTGTTCTTTCAGTCTGGCAGTGAAAGCCTTCGCCTTTTCCATCACCGCTTCCTCTTCAGCAGGAGCAGCATAAGCGTGTCTGTATCCTTTCACCTTATTCCATTCGCCACGGGTAAAGTCGGGGAACGCAACGGAAGCACAACCGTTGTCCATAGAGAGTTCACCCAACTCGGCGAGGCAACACCATTCTGCCAAATCGTAAACGTCCATATCTAAAGGAAGACCATTCTGCAAACAGTAAACCAAGCGGCTATCCATGATGAAATCCATGCCACCATGACCGCCCACTTCTTTCGCCATCTCACCATACTTTTTCAAGATAGGATGTTGGTACTTTTCCACTAAAGCCACCATCTCCTCTTTCGGCATGAAGCCGTGTGAGTTCAGGTCGTCCACCTTGGGCTGGACACCGGAAGCCTTCAACTGCTCTGCGTCAAGAGCATACCCTTGAGTCGGATATTTATTGGCAAAACCCTTAGTACCTGTCAGTTGATAAAGACGGTTGTAGGGTTGCGGAGTCATCACGTTATGCTGGATTTCGATAACCTTGCCATTAGCAGTGCGAATCAAAGTAGTAGTGTGGTCGCCGTTGCGGAAATTATTACAAACAGAATCGGTATTCTCTTTCACCAAGTCCTTACCTACAACCGATTTGGTATCCATAGCTACCAAAGTCTCCATACGGTCGCCACGATGAATATCGAGCGCCTGTGCCACAGGACCAAGACCATGAGTAGCATACACGTCACCGCGATGACGCATGTTATAGTCAAGGCGCCAGCCCAACTTGTCACTTTCACCTTTCTTCCAATAATGCTTCCAGAAAGGAGCCAGATTATGAATGTAAGCACCCTGCGCACGAATCACCTCACCAAACACGCCTTGCTGTGCCATATTCAAGGTATTCATCTCAAACCAGTCATAACAGCAGTTCTCCAGAATCATACAGTGCTTACGGGTCTTCTCACTGAGATCAACCAGCTCCCAGCACTCTTTCAGGTTCATAGCCGAAGGCACTTCAATCGCTACGTTTTTTCCATTCTCCAATGCACATTTCGCCACAGGGAAATGATGCAGCCAGTCGGTTGCAATATAAATCAAATCGATATCATCTCGCTTACACAATTCTTCGTAGCCTTTTTCACCTGAGTAGATGGCAGCCTTGGGCAGAGAAGCATCTTTCAGATATTTCTGACATTTCTCGGCACGCTCCTTTTCATAGTCGCACAACGCTACAATCTGTGTGCCGGGAATGTAGGTAAAGCGTGACACAGCACCCGGCCCGCGCATCCCTAACCCTACGAATCCTACACGAACCACGTCCATTTTGGGGAGTGCCATTCCGATAACACTCTCCTGTCCGGCAGGACGTTCGGGAGTTTTCACTACAATTGTTCCTTTGTCCCATTTCCATTCCGTACCTTTGTCATTGACCTGCACGGTAGATTTCTGCATTGTACATGAGCCTAAAAAGAGACATATGCCCAATGCTAAAAAATTAGTTATTTTCATGCGTAATTATTAATTAAATTATTTTTCAATAGATTATTTCATCTTCCTTTTACTACTCATACGCACCACAATCTTTCCTTTGCCGCCATCCAATCCACACGTTGCTTCCAGCATGTTGTAACCTTCAATGGGATATTCGCCCTTGTAGGTATTCTTTGCCGGATAAGTTTTGAAGACAGCTCCTACGGGAGCGATGATTTCCATATAAAAATGCTTGCCATCACGCGTCAAGTGTACCCGATTACCTTCTACTTCCACTTGAGCCTTAGTGGAAGATATCCACGAGATGATGGATTGCGGGCTGAGTAATTCCACTTCATCCGTTATCTCTATTGTATAGTCATTTAGTAACTTGAATGTACGGAACACGGAAGAAGCCTGATCTTTGTACAGGGTAGTCATATCCAACTTCGCCGAGGGTTGTTTCGCTTCCGGATGCTCCTCACAAACAAAAGCCTCACCGTTGGCATACTGAATCTTATGGTCAATACTCAGTGTATTATGCGAGAGGTTGTTATTGCGGAAATACTTCCACCGTTGTCCGTCAGGGCGTCCGTCCCAAAAACCCGGCAGGGAATAGTCATCTGACCCTAAATCCTCTGTCCAACAAACTCCGTTACTCTCAACGATGAATGTACCTCCATCCAAATGTTGATGCGCTTGGCGAGGTTCCCCACCCTTGGCAATCAAGAAAAGGGAACCTTTCTTTTTTCTATTCCCATTGAAAACTATTATATCATTAATTGTGTTGTGGTATATCTCTAAAGCAGGCATCTTCTCTGCTTTCTCCGGTGAAGCGTTGTCGAACCAAGGGAGCGACAGGAAGAAAAGCTGATGTAAAAGCAAGTTATCCTGCATAGTCAATTTTAACTTTTCCCGATACCATTCAGCCACCTCGGGTTGGCTATACATACGACTGAATAAGAAAAATGCCGGAGAGTTTTGAGCATCGGCACCCGCATTCCCAAAATTAAAAAGGCGGCCGGACGGAGTAAGTGTCCGTTTCTGATAAAGCGCCGTACGCTCCAAACCGGGTAGTTGCGCGATATCTCCCTTTCCATTATCATTGTCAGCTACCGCCTTCAGGTAGAGCGCGAGATAGCTGGCAGTATATTGCCAATAAGCAGGACCTTCGTAACACACGCCATCAGGGGCAAAATGTTTCAGGCAATTAGGCATATACTTGGCAGCATTATCAAGAATAACAGCCGTTTCTTTCGGATAATCTTCCGCAATACCTAAAGCGGCTATCACCATACCGGTATTGCATACCACATTCCAGTTGGTCTCGCGCTTCGCCCAACTTCCCGAACCACCCTTTTCATATTCACGCAACACGCGAACGATGGCACGCTCGTACAAACACTTTTTTACCAATTCCTTAGTCGAAGCAGGTAACGTATCATACAGCCAGTCATAAGCAATGGCTACGGCAGTCGCCATCTCCGCTGTGTCCAAGTAATGAGACGGGTCCCAGTCAGGATAGTTGCACACCCACAACAAGGCTTCGTTGGCGGCATCCAGATATTTCCGTTCACCGTAGATACGGTAAGCCAGCGCAAGCGTACCCAAGCGGTTCACATAAGCCCGGGATGTCCACAGTATATTACCATATTTATCCTTTAGATAAGGTTTCTGCGGAGTAATTGTCAGTGTGTCCGCTTTCGCTTTCAAGAACTCCGCCAACTCACCGGCAAGCGGGTCGTTCTGTATCAACTGCTTCACTGCAGTTTCCTCGGCACCGGTAAACAGCAAACGGGGATGATTGGAAAGAAAACGTTGCTGACTATACACATTGCAAACAAAAAGCAACATAAGCAGAACAGTAGTAGATCTGCTCATGTCTGCAATCAACTTAAAAAATAAATTTCTCATATTGAAAGAATGAATCAGGACTCCTGTGGAGTATTTTTTTAAGCTTGGCAGGAGAATTAGTCTGTCAGCTTCGTTACATCCATACTAGGTTTCGGATAGTTTTTGGCAGCAATGTAACGCTTCGTCTTCTCAATCATCTCAGGAGTGACCTCAAAATCATAGTTACCATAATCACCTACATGAAACTTTCCGGTCTCGAAGAACCCCCACGCATTGAAGAAGTCTGTAAAATCCGTTTTCAGGAAATCACAGCAAAGCTTGACATACTCATACATATTATGAATGGACGCATTGCCTGTGCCTTTATGCGGATGGTTGCGCAAATGCTCCATCAGGTCTGCATAAAAATCCTTATAACCTATCTTATTGGCATAGATTTGAATCTGCCAAAAGGGGATTAATTTGTGGAAAGGATCTTTCACACACATGATAAACTGTTTTTCAGGCGCATTAAGTACTTTGCTGAAAGCAGCTTCATAGATATGGCGCTTACTCAAACGGCTGGAATCGCCCAGGCTCATGGTACCATACATGGAGAAGAGGTTATTGCTCACTTCCGTCATGCCACCCCAAGTAAGCCAGGGACGCATCTGCATCACGTGACCTATCTCGTGGTGAATACCCCAGTTTGTTACCACTTCCGGACCTATCGCCGATTTCATAGTGCCGTCCGTACCCTCGAAAGCCACACCGTCACCATCGCGGAACATAAAATAGTTAAAGTTGACGCGTGCCAGAATACGCTTCTTGGGTATGCGATTGTACTTTGTGGCACCCGAAAAGTCATATTGTGCCTGCATTACTTTGTCGTAATTCTCAGCCAGTTCCCTGCCCTTACCGTAAGCCAGTTTCTTCAATTGAGTCACGGGATAGGCTATCTGCATATATTTGGATTTCACATCCATAATAGGGCTGACGGCATTATCCAACAAGCAGTTCCAATCATCATTGCTCTGTGCAGTGGCATCAAAATAGCCGTTTTCCTTGCCCGTAACAAAATGAACAGTAATTTCGGGAGCTGTTTCAGGCTCATCGGCAAAATAATCCAGATAGACATTCCCCGCCTTCTCTACATAAATAACATTGACACCCTCGTGTAGAGGGATTTCCTGTTTTTTCAGTCCCCAACCTTCGGGATCTTTTGTCGGTTGATAACCCGGAGTAGGTTGACGCATCCAGTCGGGAATAAGCAGCCCCACGTTACGTCCGTGCAGGTCCCCTACCAGCACCACATTCTCGCCCTGTTCCAGATAAACACCAGTAATGTTCTCATAGCGGCTATAACCGCTGTAGAGTTTCATCTGCTGCGCCAGCACCTTATTGGAAGGAATAGGTTTGTAGGATTGCAGCAAGTAACGTGATTGGTAAGTGCCGTTAAGCAGTTTAGCGGCCAACTCTTTCATTAAAGGACTTTGAAAGTTTTTTAACTGTTTCGTTTTCACTCCTTTTTTCAGTTTACCGCACGTCCAGTCTGTGAAATTAGCTACATCTGTCTGGATAGCATACGTGGAGTAAGTGAAGGGTGCGGACTGCCCCAAAGCATCCGCACACACGCTACCGAGAAGAAAGACAATTAGTAACCAGTTTTTTCTTGTCATTTTCATCATTTCTAAATATCTCATTATTAATTTAAGGGAACGACTTTAGATTCTCCAGTAGCAGATACTGCACGCACTTCAATATTAGTCGGCAGTACTGCCAAATTCATACTAAATGCAGCTTCCGCAGCAACATATACCAACTTGGAAGCATCTTTATCATATACCTCAAACGCAACGGCATTGTTAAATCCACTGACTGAAATGAGTTTTGTCTCTCTGTCCAGTGTAGCGTTACCACTTGTTCCCATTGATAAATTTTCTTTAAAGATATGCTCATTCTTCTCTGTGATATACCAGAAGGCATGGGCAGGTTTCGGCAAGTCCAACCCTGCAATCCGCTCTTTGGCAGCCGCCAGTTCCGCATCGCCTATTTTGAATATACCTTTAACACCATAGTCAGTAATTTCAGTATTCACCTTGCGTAAAAAGCCCCATTTCTCAAAGAACTCGGTCAGGTCCATACCTGAAATTTTACTGCAAATATACGGAAACTCTACTTGATATTCCCAAGCCTGTTTTCCCGTCACAGTATTGTTGCGTATATATTCATATACATCCGGATAAAACTCTTCTTTACCAAGCACATATGCCATATATAATTGCAGTTGCCAGAATGGAACAAGCTGACAGAACACATCCTCGCTGCCTTTTCCATCTACCTTTCCTACTTTAATATGAGGAGTCCCTGTAAATGCAGTTGTCATTGCATTGGGATAATAACCTTTCAACCATAAACGAGAATCACCACTGTTAATGCGCTGCATATACATGGAGTGAATATTATTAGTCACTTCAGTCATACCTGTCCATTTCAGTCCCGGACGGGTTTGGTTACTGTGTCCCACTTCGTGCGACGGTCCCCAGCTATCAGCTTTCAACTGTGACAGATTACAAAGAGCATTAATCGTACCTTCACTATACCCTGTGTGATAAGTTGTGGAATACATATAAGAATCATTGTACATCACACTAAAAAGCATACGGTTCTTGAACATCTTATCGTATTTTACCAATCCCAACAGCACTTGTTCGTTGTATACCAAGTCATCATAGAATTTTACCCATTCTACCGGATTTTCCACCTGTTTCAGGTTTTGTACGGGGAATATAATATGTGCATATGTGCCTAACACATCCAAACATCCCACAGAGGCATTCGCCAACAGCTTATTCCAATTCTCCATAGTACAGTTTTCTCTTTGTGTGTCAAAGTAACCATTCACTTTTCCAGCCGTAAAGTGCATCTCAACAGGTTGTACCGTTGCATAGTCCTCGGTATGATAAGCTACATACAGCAAACCTTTCTGCTCCATCTTGATTACGTTTGTTCCCGGTCTCAACGGATATGTTTTACGAGCACTGAATCCGTCTTTACCCGGTGTATCAAAGTCTACCAGTATCAACGAAAGTTCCTGGTCGTACATATCACCCACCATTATCACCATCTGCTCATTTGCTTCCACCGAGATTCCGGTTGGGTTATCCAACAGACTATATTGTGTCGTTTTATTTTGGGCTGCATCTTTGTCCGGATGTCTCCACGCCTTAAACTTCGCAATACGGTAATCCGTCTCGTAGCAATCATAGTACATATACAAAGCTATATTTCTGAAAAAAGGATATGGACATCCTTCAATTTCCTCCAGCGTAATATCATTTTTCAGTTTACTGCAAAGTTCATCGGCAAACAGCGTAGAGGTATCAAAAACCTGAGAGCTTTTGCCATAAAGCTCGATTTCCTGAAAAGCAACATACATATCTTTCTCTGTTACCGTATGGATGAGTATCTTCACCGTATGAGGATGCTTTACCGACTGATTGAAATATATAGTCTTTACCTTGTTGTCATTCTCCACGCAGTCATACTTTTCTTTCACCAAAATAAATTCTTCAGGTTTTTCTGCAGTGGAAACATAAATATCAATCACTCCTACCCGACCGTTCCGGTAACTCACACGCGGATAAAATATCATATAATCAATCTGCTCGTCTTCACCGGAAAGAAACAATTTCAATTCGTGGGGGAAATCATCTTTTCTTTCATCCACAGTACCGTATCCGGCCCATTTTGCATTCCAAGGAGTAACAAATAATTTACTATCACTTTTCACTCCGTCATAAATAGGTTCAGTCCCTTTCACGTGTTCATCCGGCCCTTCGGAATTTGACCCGTGTTTAGACCATGCACTTTTTATCTTCAACTGTTTATCAGCCATATCAGCCAGTCCGGTCTTATCCTTATCGGCAACATACGTTCTCAGTCCGTTCTGTACCACTCTGACCATTGTTCCCGAACCATTCAGACAAATCTCTCCCGAACGCCCTGTTTTGGAATAATATTTTGTAACTTCAAACTTGAACAAATGATGTCCGTTATTGAATATATGTTCTTTCAAGGTTATCCACTCCGGATAAACAGGATTCAACTCTTGTGCAGCTTCAGCGCTAAATTCCACTGTTCCTCCTTCTGCCTCCAATGTAAAGGCCGATTTATACAACCAAACACGATCATCATCGTCCTTGCATCCGACAAGGAATAACATACATAATAGAGGTAATAAATATCGTATATTCATGATTATTCGTTTTTTTGATATTTGTAATCAGTTTCTTAATTATAGAACGGATTTTGTATCACTTGCGGTGTCTTCTGTGTTTCATCATAAGGAATTGGCATCAGATACTGTCCCTTGTGAAATCTTCTCAATAAATCCAATTCAACCACTTTCAAAAAATCCTCGTCTGTTTCGCCCAATGTATTCAACCCTTTCACAGGAACTCCCAAGAACTGTTCTGCAATTTTCCAACGACGGATATCATAGAACTGGTGCCCTTCCATATAAAGCTCCAACATACGTTCACGACGTACAATTTCCATTAAGTTCTCCTTGTTTTCGTAATATTTCGGTTGTGTAGAGTAATTGTCCCAAGCATCTTTTACATCTGGTATGCCGGCACGCATACGCACCACATCCAGATTGTCAATACATTTGTCTGTTTCACCCAGTGCCGCATAGGCTTCCGCCAGATTGAGATAGAGTTCCGCCATGCGGAAGAGTGGCAACGGATAGTCCACTACACCAGTACTGAATGACGGAGGGAGAAGTTTCTTGTTATTGTATCCGGTCACCGAATAGTTCAATGTTTGCGGAGCACCTGCCTCGTTTTTTCGTCCCTGTGGTTTTCCAAACCGCAAATCCAGTACGACCGCTCTGTCACCGTTATTCTGTCCCGGAGTAGCACCATTATATTGTCCCACTTCGAAATAACCACCCTGAAAACCGACATTGGCATAGAAACGAGGTTCTCTGTCACAGTGTAATCGCAATGTTTTCATTCCTGAGTTGTCAGCAGTATAGCCATTTCCATCCACATCATCCGGCATAGCCACAATGACATAAGGATCACCATAATCCTTATCATATTCTACAGGAAGCCCATTCTTCGTATAAAAACGTTCTACCGACTGGAAGGTAGGCACGATACATCCCTGTACTTCACCAACATATCCTTTGCTTTGTTTCAGTACCGAACGCCGTTGATAACCATAGTTACCTTCTTTGCGGGTATCACACCAAATTACTTCCGGATTGTCACCGCCTTTGGTGTCAAGTACACAATAACGAATGCGGCGTTCTGCCTTGTTTTTTGAAAATCCAGGTTTGCTGGCATTCGGTTCTCCCGCTTCAGCGTCACCATACAAGTGGAAACCAGCATCACCCATCTCCTTGATAGCCTGCTCTGTTACTTCCACAACTTTCCGCCATTTATCTTCGCTATATTGTTGGGAGATCAGATTTCTGCCGTCTATCGGACTTTTAAAATTGGCATACCAGTCGTTTCCGTTAAAAAGTGGCGAAGCAGCATACAGATACATACGGGAACGCAATGCCAGTGCAGTATAGTATGTGATACGTCCGTATTCATCCCCGGAATGCTCTTTTGCCAATCCCGGAAGTGCTTTTTCTATTTGCTGGTCAATAAACGCCACCACTTCGTCATAAGAACTGCGTTCAGGATAATCCTCAAGTGGCATCTCCAAATCAAACGCTTGCCGTACAATCATTGTCGGACCATAGGCACGCAGAGAAATAAAGTGGTAGTAACCAATCAGATATTCGGCTTCCGCCCTGTAATGTTTCAATTCTTCTGCGCTCAATTCCGGCATCTCTTTCATTTTATCCAATATGTCAAGGAAACGGTAACACTGTCCGATACCATCCCATACCCGTTGCCATGTATAGGAAGTCATGCCAAGATTGGTGGGTCCATAATCTCCCTCATTGAAGGTGGAAAACGCTTCCTTCCGGAAATAAGATGTTTCTTCAGCGCAAATCATATCATAAGACTCTGTTAGAATCTGTCGGGTAGTAGGCAGATAAGAGTAGCAGGAAGCTAAGAATTCTTTCACACGCCCCGGGGTGGAATAAGTATCCTCTTCTGTTGTTCTCTCTTCGGGCACAATATCCAAATAGTTGCACGAGGAACACATTATCAAAGCCAATAATCCGATATATATATAATTCTTTTTCATTGTATCGTCTGTTATTTAAAAGTCATTTGAAAACCTAAGTTAAACACACGCTGTGTAGGATATTTCAATCCGTTACCCCCGCCCATTTCCGGGTCCCACTCCTTAAACGGAGAGAAAGTCAGCAAATTGGCACCGCTCAGGTAAAAGCGCATATTTTTAAATGTATATCCCAATTCCGCATTTTTCAATTTCAGAAAAGCAGCATTGCGCAACCAATAATCCGAATACTCAGTATTATGGGAGTTATCCTCTACAGAGAGGCGCGGATACTTGGCATTAGGGTTCGGATTGGCTTCTGACCAATAATCGTCTGCTATAAACTGACGTACATTTGTCAGCGTAGTATTTCCAAACGGATGAATACCGCTCATCATCAGTGAAACGCGTGCCGCACCCTGGAAAAAGAATGAGCAATCCCAATTCTTCCATTTGATAGATGGACCAAATCCGTATATAATCTCCGGATTAGTAGGATACCCCATATATACTTTATCATTGTTGTCGATAATACCGTCTCTTTCGCCATATACATTTGGCTGGTCCAAATACCAGATATCACCCGGCAGCACTGGAAGTCCTTTTCCCTGATTAGGGGCATTCCTAATACTTTCCTCATCCGGAAATAGTCCATTGCTCACCCACCCCATCAACATATCGACAGAATGGCCAACTTTCGACTTCCACGGATATTCCAAAAACGAAGGCTCATCCTGTTCCAGCACCGTATTGTGCGCATAGGTAAATGTACTTTTGAAAGAGATGAACAGGTCTTTGTTCACCTGTTTGTTATAATCAAGTGAAAGTTCGATTCCTTTGTTCTCCATCTTTCCAGAGTTTGCATAAACAGCAGTCTTATTTTTATCATCAATCACTGTAACCAATCCCGAATACAGTGGAATGCTACCATTACGGTTCATAAAGATGTCGGAGCGTGTCTCTTTAAACAAGTCTACATTCACGTTCAGCGCATTAAAAAACTGCATATCCAAACCAAAATTCCACTTTTCACCCGTTTCCCATGTCATATTATTATTTTGGAATCTTTTCCAAAACGGCCCTTTGTATGTCTTGTTTTGAGCAGTACCGAATGTATATTCTTTAGAACCTCCCAAAACGATATCAGATAAATAAGCAAAACGCCCTGCTCCTGTATCATCATTACCAACTAATCCCCACGAAGCTCTTAATTTTAATTTTGAAACGTAAGGACGAATGTTGTCCCAAAATTTCTCTTCAGAAATATTATATCCGATGGCGAATGAGGGGAAAAAACCGAAACGGTTGTCTTTAGCGAAGTTTTCCGAGCCGTTATAACCGAAATTCACTTCTGCCAGATATTTTCCGGCATACATATAAGATGCCCGACCGGCAATACCTTGCTTACGTTTGGGAAGCGATTCCAACAACGTACTAGGTTCCAAAACATTGTATTGGTTCTGATTATAAAGAAACATTACATTCAAGTCGTGTACATCATTGAATGTATGCTGATATTCTAGCATAGCTTGCAGATAAAGTTTACGATCACCAGCAGCACTCTTAGCATAATTAAGCTGTGTGGAGTTTTCAGTCCCGTTTACACGCTTCAATGCAAATTCCATCGTCTCACGATCATAATCAGTCATAGCAAATTTATTATATTTACTTGTCTGTTTAGTTACTGACTGTGACCAGTTTTTGAAAGAAAATAAGCCTGAAAATCGAAGTCCTTCCAAAAGCATATCCAGTTTTTGTTCCAATTTGAAGTTCGCAGTCACTGTCGTATCAAATTGTTTTTTATATCCGGTCACGTACTCCGCTACAGGGTTACGGTAACCGTCTTCATACGGACCACCAGGCTTATCTCCCCACAACACTCCACCATAATCGGCAAACATACCTGCAGGATACATTACAGGAAAATCCACCGGATTGGAAATCTGCGACAAACCGAAAATATCATTTATCTTCTTTTCCGGTCCTTTCCAGTCACGGATAGAGAGATTCAACCCTAACCCGATCTTGGTGGTCGAAGTCACTTTCACATTCAGGTTATTGACAAACTCGTAATTAAAGTAGTTGATATTATTATTGTAAGAGAAGTAATCCTTACTGATGGAACGCAAGTTACCATCACTATGACGGAAGCTACCACTCATAAAATAATCCATCTTCTTGTTCCCGCCACGAACATTGAAATTGAAACGTTGCGCATAAGAGTTCTTCTTGAACATCTCGTCATACCAATTCACATTGGGATAGATGTACGGATTCTTACCGGCAATGGTTCCGGCTATTTTCTCCCAACTGTAAGGAGTGGCACTTGATCCCGGACGGGAAGCAGCTTCATTGTACATATTCATATAGGTGACGCCATCCACCATCTCAGCCACATCCGACATTTGACTCACTGCCGTCTCCAAACGGAAATTTATCACCGGTTTGTCCAAGTTCTCCCCGCTCTTAGTGGTTACAATCATCACACCGTTTGCACCACGTGTACCATAGAGAGCAGTCGCTGTAGCATCTTTCAAAATAGAAAAACTTTCAATAGCTTCAGGGTCAAGACGGTTCAGTTCACTACCCGAAGCCTCAACACCGTCAATTACAATCAATGCTCCCGTAGCACCGCTAAAAGTTGACTTTCCACGAATCCAAAAGTCAGCGCCATCCGCTCCCGGTTCACCACTACGCTGCACGGCAATCACACCTGCCATACGTCCGGCAAAAGCGGAAGAAAGACTGGAAGAAGGTATTTGCAACTCTGCCGGTTTAATTTGTTCTACCGAACCTACCATAGAAGCTTTTTTCTGTCCGGCACCGAAAGCCGTCACCACCACTTCACTCAGCATTTCGGTAGATTCGTTCAACTCCACTGTATAGGTTTTCAAAAGAGTCACACTGATTTCCTTACTCTCATAGCCCAAATAAGAAATGACAAGCACGTCACCTTTCGCAGCTTTCAACGTAAATTCGCCATCAATATTAGTAGTAGTACCATTGGTGGTCCCTTTCACTTTGATAGCTGCTCCGATAATCGGCTCACTCGTTCTCCCATCCAGAACAACGCCTCGGATTTCATTCACCTTCTGTTGTGCCCCCATAGAACTGACCATGACTACTTCACTTCCGGTAGTTCCATTTGCAGATGCGGAATACGGAATATTGCAAAGCCCCAAAGTCAACAAGGGAAGTGCACTCAGAATTATGCCACTTTTCTTTTTCATAATAATAAAAAGTTTTTTGTTTTCATAATAAAAGTTTCATTCTAAATAAAGGCCTAACTATTTATTGATGCAAAAGTGAATAAATCCATTTAAATTAAGAGGAGATTTCATCTATTTAAGGTACAGAAATTGTCTTCTCTATAAAAAAGGTGCATTTTAACATATCATAAAGAGGGGAATGATTTTTTCTCCGAAAAAGATCTCTCATCAAGATAAATGTTAAAAATAAAAGGAAAAACACAAACTCCCCTTCGAATGGACGAAATCCCCCCCTACCTGTTTCATATAGGAATAACTTTGCATCGTAAAACAAATAACATCTAACACCCAGTAAATATGATTAGATTTATGAAGAAGAATCCGACAATCTCCAAAGGATGGATTGTCCTCACCGCATTGGGATGCTCACTAACTGCCACACAGGCGCAAACGCTCCAGGCAGAGAAAGCATTTATCAAAGAGAATATGGAATTCGCCACCAAACAGTATGGGTTGATGATGCAGACCCCTGCACAAGGAAAGGATGGAAAAGCCATGATGCCACACAGTATGCGCAAAGACGGCACTCCGAGTAAAGGTAGTATCTACCTTTGGACAGCGGGCTTTTTCCCCGGCACACTGTGGTATCTGTCAGACTACACGGGAGACAGAGCTTTACAAGATTCTGCCTTGGCTTACACCCGGCAGATGGAACCTGCAAAGACTTTCACCGACAACCACGACATCGGTTTCATGATGTATTGCAGTTACGGCAATGCTAATCGCTTCGCACCGGAACCCGATTACGAGGGCATCCTGGTGGAATCGGCTCGTTCGCTCTGTACACGCTTCCGTCCTAAAGCAAATGTCATCCAGTCGTGGAACGGATTTCGCAGTTGGCACGGTGACAAAGTATATGACTTCCCCGTTATCATTGACAACATGATGAATCTGGAACTACTATTCCATGCTTCTAAAGTGACAGGCGACGAAAGTTTCCGTAAAGTGGCAATCGCACACGCAGAAAAGGTGATGCAAAATCAAGTGCGTAAAGACTACAGTTGTTTCCATATCATATATTATGATAAAGAAACTGGCAAACCCATCAAAGGAGAGACTCTCAAGGATATTCCGACAATTCGGCTTGGTCGCGCGGACAAGCCTGGGGCATTTACGGATTTACCATGTGTTACCGTGAGACGAAAGACAAGCGTTTCCTGAAAACAGCGAAAAAAATGGCAGATTTTTACCTCGACCACCCCAACCTTCCCTCCGATAAGATTGCCTGGTGGGACTTTAACGCCTATCAAGAAGGCTATACACCCGGTGTCCGCTCCAATGCAGGTAAAACAGTAAACAACTACCGCGACGCTTCTGCCGCTGCCTGCGTAGCTTCGGCATTACTGGAACTGAGCACCTATACCAAAGGTAACAAAAGCAAGAAGTATCTGGAAAGTGCCAAGCAGATTCTGCATGCGCTAGGCAGTGCCAACTACCGCGCCGAACTGGGTAAGAACGCAAACTTTATCCTGATGCACAGCGTGGGTACCGTACCTCACAATGCAGAAATAGATGTTCCGCTAACATATGCCGACTACTATTTCATCGAAGCTTTACACCGTTATGACCGAATGTTAGATGGAAAAAGTCCGTTATAAATAAAAAACTAAAATCCATGAAAAGAAAAAGTCACCTGATATATTTACTGACAATCATAATGATGTTGCCGGTAGGAGTACAAGCAAAAAACAAGAAAAAGGAAAAGAAAAGCATCCCCATGACGGAAATTCAAACCACCGGCGCACAGGATCGCACCACATGGGTGAAGCTGCTTTGGAAGATATCATATCCCGTCATCCACAACCTGGCAGAAGGAACACTACACCAGAATATGCCCATTGAAACCCGCAGTGGTGAAACTGCAGGCTACAAGGACATGACACATTTAGAGGCTGTAGGTCGTACACTTGCCGGAGTTGCCCCCTGGTTGGCACTTCCCGATGATGATACAGAAGAAGGCAAACTGCGCAAGCAGATGCGCGCAGAGGTACTGAAAGGTTTGAAGAATGCAGTAGACCCTGCATCGCCCGACTTGCTGAACTTCACTAAGCACGCTCAACCCATCGTGGATGCCGCTTATCTGGTACATGCTTTCCTCCGCGCCCCCAAAGCCTTATGGGAACCACTGGATGAGGTTACCAAGAAACGCTACATTGAAGCGCTTCAATCCCTACGTGATCGTACCGGTGCTTACAACAACTGGCTACTCTTCACCGGACTGACGGAATCGTTTCTGTTGGAGAAAGGTGCACAATACGACCAGTTCCGTATCCGTGTAAGCAAAAACAAGGTAAAAGAATGGTATGTAGGCGACGGCTGGTATAGCGACGGTCCGTCATTCAGCATGGACAATTACAATGCTTACGTGATACATCCCATGATGGTGGCTATGCTGGAAAATCTCTTGCCCAAACGCTGGGCTAGTCAAAAAGAACTGGATGAAGCCATGAAGCGCATGATACGCCATTCCGAATTTTGCGAACGCATGATTGGTCCTGATGGTACATACCCCGCATTCGGACGGTCCGTAACCTATCGTACCGCTGCATTCCAGTCGCTGGCAGACGTAGCTCTACGTAAAAAGTTACCCTCACACGTTTCTCCTGCACAAGTACGTTGCGGACTGACTGCCGTACACCGTAATATGTACGAGGGAAATCAGAACTTCGATAAGGATGGTTGGTTAGTACTCGGCTTCAACGGTCATCAACCAGAATGCGCTGACGGCTATACCTCTACCGGTAGCCTTTACATGGCAACCTTAAGTTTCCTACCTCTCGGCTTCCCGCCGATGATCCGTTTTGGACAGATGCTTACACAGACTGGACCAGCAAGAAAGCTTGGAAGGGCGAACATCTGCACAAAGATTATAAAGTGGAATACTAAAAAGTGCAATTATACGACTTGAGATTATTATATCTCAAGTCGTATAATTGCACTTTAAAACTAAATAAATATGCTGTTATACCTATCTTGTTTCAGTTTGTAGCTTGTACCTGTGGAACAATAGTATTCACTAAAAATTCCGTCTTATTTCAATTCAAAGGGTACAATCCCCTTAATATCTCTTGATGAACTTCCGATAACTGCTTCAAACTTGCCCGGTTCGGCTATCCATTCATGCTTTGCATCATCGAAGAAGCTCAATGCTTTCTTATCAACCGTCAGTGTCACCGCTTTCTCTTCGCCCGGAGCCAGTCTCACTTTTTGGAAGGCTTTCAGTTCTTTCACCGGACGGGGCAGAGAGGATTTCTTGTCGCTGATATAAAGCTGGACAACTTCCTGACCTTCGCGGGTTCCTGTATTCTTCACGTTGACAGTGAACGAAATCGTATCATCGGTGGTCATTGTTTTCTTATCTGCGGAAGGTTTGCCATAAACGAAGGTTGTATAGCTCAATCCATGTCCGAATGGGAACAACGGTTTGATTTTCTCTTTATCTGCCCAACGGTAACCAACAAAAATATCTTCGTGATAAGTTTCGTTAATAGTATCCCCCCTATGCTTGGATTTTGCGAGTTCTTCCTTATTACCCGGATATTCACCTAGTTTATGAGCACCTACATCGTCCAGTTTTACAGGGAAAGTAAAAGGAAGTTTTCCGGAAGGGTTCGCATCTCCTACTAAAACCGAAGCAAGAGCCGTTCCGGCTTCCGAACCCAAGAACCAGCCTTGTACAATGGCGGGGACTTCATTTACCCAAGGCATAGCCACTGCATTACCGGATATATTGACAAATATCAGGTTCTTATTGACCTTTGCCAGTTCACTTATGACTCTGTCCTGTGCGTATGGCAAGCCTAAAGAAGCACGGTCAGAGTCTTCACAATCCTGGTGATTGCTCTTGTTCAACCCACCGAAGAAGATGACGTAATCCGCATCCTTAGCCACTTGCAAAGCCTCAGCGAGAAGTTCATCTTCCGAGCGGTCATCTTTTAGGTCCTGACCGGTTTTCACACCGTTATATTCGCCTGTCGGGTCGCCTACATATCCACGGGCATATACAATCTCTGCCTGTGAGCCGGCACGTGCTTTTAAACCGTCTAACGGAGAAATCTCGTACTTCACTTTTAAGGAAGAACTGCCACCACCCACTGTCATCATCTTGATTGCATTCTCACCAACAACGGCTATTTTCTTCGCTTTGTTCAAAGCGATAGGCAATACGTTATTCTTGTTCTGTAAAAGAACGATTCCTTCTTCAGCTATCTTACGACCGGCTTGTCCGTGTTCGGGAGAACCTAAAGAGCCGAACGGTTTATGTGGATCCATCGAAGTACGGAAAATCAGACGAAGGATATTGCTGACTTTCTCGTCCAGTTCTTTTGTTCCGACTTTACCCTCTTTAATCAGTTTCAGGTAAGGGAAAGCCATGTAATAATTATCATAAGCATTACGAGTTCCGGCAGACAAGCCGTTTGTCCACGAACCGAATTCCAAATCCAAACCGTTGTAAATGGCTTGTTCGGTATTGTGCACACCACCCCAGTCAGACACTACCACGCCGTCGAAGCCCCATTCATCACGAAGGATGTCTTTGAGCAGACATTTGTTGTGACAGCCGTGCTGTCCCTGATAAAGATTATAGGAACCCATAATCGACCACGTTCCGCCTTCTTGAACGGCAGCCTTGAAAGCAGGCAGGTATATTTCATAGAGGGCACGGTCGCTCAAATGCACATTGGTGGTATGACGTTTGAATTCCTGATTATTCAGCGCGTAATGCTTTACGCAGGCGGCTACGCCGTTCTCCTGCACACCTTTGATATAAGGAACTACCATAGTGGCAGACAGATACGGGTCTTCACCCATATATTCAAAATTACGTCCATTCAAAGGGGTACGGTAGATGTTCACACCGGGACCGAGCAGAATGTCTTTTTTCCGATAACGCGCCTCTTCACCAATACTTTTCCCATAAAGATGAGACATTTCAGGATTCCATGTGGCGGAAAGGCAAGTCAATGCGGGATAAGCGATACAGGAATCGTTTGTCCATCCTGCCTGATTCCATTCATCCCACAATACTTCCGGACGGATACCGTGAGGGCCATCGGTAGCCCATACTTCCGGGATTCCGAGACGGGGCACGCCTGCCGAACTGAATTTAGACTGTGCATGAAGCATCTTCACCTTTTCTTCAAGGGTCATCCGGTTCAATGCGTCTTTTACCCGCTCTTCGATTGGCTTATTCGTATCCAGATACACCGGTTTCTGTGCTGAGGCAGACAGTGTAGCTATAACAGACAAGCCAAGTAACATTGCTTTGAATTTCATGTTTATTTATAATATAAGAAATAATTTATAATCTATATATAAAGACTCCTAAGCTAAAGTTATCTACTAGTTACGAGCAAAATTATTAATATTTATTATATTTATCGACCAATAAGTCTATCTTCGTATAAAACAGATCGAAATTAAAAGTATATCTATATCCTATTCCACCAACTACCGCATATAAAGGCTGGTCACACTTTGCTTATCCTTATAGAACAGTTTCGCTTTCACGATAGCAGATTGGCAAGCTACCGGAGCTTCCCAAAGCGTCGAATCCATCGTCGGCTCCGTTCCGTCCGTCGTATAGCGTATCTGCCCACCTGCAATGGAAGTATTCGCGTACAGCAGACCGTCTTTGACGGAGAGTCCGGGGTGAGGTAAACGGAAATTTACCCCTATCCGGCTCCAGTAAGGCATTTCCTTCACACTGATTTTTTCATAGAACAACGACAAATCGCGGTCAAAGGCTTGCTGCTCTGCCGTGCCGGAAAGGGTTTCCCAATTCGGGTGCGCATTCCAGCCACGCTCTACCAATCCCATCACTTTCGGGAATATATAATATTCTACCCATTGAAATCCTCGGATAGTTTCAGCAAACAGTTGCGCCTGCACGCCTTTTATATTTTTCCTGCCTGATGTGGTCAGTGCGGTCTTCCCTTTTCCCGCCGCACTTACATCGACCGGATTCCCTGCCATATCCGTACGGGAAGAACGATAGACATCGTACGGAAGCATGGAGAAGGCTTTGGACTCATCCACATATCCTCCCCAGAAATGTCCCGGTTCGTCGGGATGGGCATCATAAGCCAAGTCCAGATAGAAGTTGTTCACATTACAGAGAATCACCGGATAGCCGTTGTTGGCTATCTGATAAGGGATTTCGTCTTCTTTCCATTCAGGAACCGTTTTCCATGAGTTGATGCCGGCTGCACATTGGGACAGATAAGTGTGAGTCTCCGGTGTATGTCCCAAAGCCACTTCCTGCCAACCGTTAAAAGATAAATTATACCGTTGCAGGCAATCAACTACTCGGGTAATGAAATACTCCGCCAAATCGTGCGCCTTTGTCATTCCCTGTTCTTTCATCAATGCAACACACAAAGGTGAACCTAGCCAAGCACCTCTTGCCACTTCGTCACCACCCAGGTGGATAGTAGTCAGAGGCACACCGGCTTCTTTATACATAGCCACAATTTCCTGAATCACCTTTTCCATAAAACGATAGGTCGATGGCAAGGCTACATTCATCACATTGTCTGTATAGGCTTGAGCGGAAACATAGCGGGAAGTATCCTGCAAATCACATAAAAGGTATTCATAAGCCTTCTTCGGGTCTGTATCTATGTATTTGTTATAACGTGCTTTCATCGCTACGATAGCAGCACGTGCATGACCGGGGGATTCTATTTCAGGAATGACCTGCACGTGCCTTTCTGCCGCATATCGTAAGAAGTCTATAAATTCATCACGGGTATAATAACCGTTTCCCGATGTTGCGGAAAGTGGGTCATACCCACCGTTATAAGCGGGATATAGACATTCTTTTTCATCAACGGTATATCCACGCCGTGCTCCAACCGTCGTCAGTTCTTCCAAACCCGGAATTTCCAGACGCCAGCCTTCATCATCCGAGAAATGGAGATGAAGTACATTCAACTTATAGGAAGAGAGTACATCTATCAGTTTCTTCAAGTTATCTACCGTTGTGTAATTGCGGGCAATATCCAGCATTTGTCCTCTATAAAGCAAGTCCGGATAATCCTGAATAGACATTGCTTGCAAGCGTAATGGTTCTTTCTGACCTTTTACCCCTTCCTGTTCTTTTTGCTTTATCTGTCCTTTTTGTCCTTTCAACAATCCCAATAAAGTTTGCGTTCCGTTAAAGATACCGTGAGATGTATTACTACATATTTCCACCTTTCCATCGGTGATATTCAGCTCATAATACTCTTCGTTTACCACTTTCTTTCCGGCAGGAAGATAGTCCAGAACAATAGTAACCGGGGCTTCGGGAACAACTTCCAATCCGTATATTTCCGACAGTTTATCTTTCAACAGCTTCCCTTCGTTTGCAAAATTTTCATGAAAAGTCAGAGCAAACTGTTTTTTCAATAAGATTTCTCCTTTGGCAGGAATTACTTTCTTGACAGATGGAATGATGTCTGTCTGCTGAAATTCCGAAGGGCCTGCTTTCTGCAGACGCAGATTCGTATCATAAGTCTTTTGCGCAGCAGACTTCTGCCATTCTGTAACAGGCAGTGGGACGATATTCAATGCCACAGGAAGCGGTTTTCCTTTCAATGTACCCGACTGGCTTACCCAATAAGAACCTTCGGGCGCATGGGAGTTTTTCGGAACTTCGCCGCCACACCGAAAAATCACTCTCAGTGAGTCTCCCGGAGCCAATGAGGTAAAACCTGCTCCCGGATACATCTTAAAATAGGTGGCATTTACTTGCTCTACCCGAACCGGTGATGAAGCATCCTGCCGGATATTACGGGGAAATTGTGAATAGAAAATCTCCCAGTCCTTGCCTAATGGGGTATCAGAGATATTCTTCAGTACAAATGAATTCTCATAATATTTGCCATTGCTGTCGTAACTTTCCATTTCCCAAGTCAGAGACACCGGAGCTTTCGCATCATTCGCAGGTTTACAACCGCCCGCCACGAGTAAGACACACAGCCATCCCGCTAATAAAGAAAATCTTATATCGTTCATAAATTTCGTCTTAGTGATTAGTCATGCCACCCTTTGCTTCTCAAATAATCGAGCATATAAGCCGGGGAGTCTGTCTGAAGGATTCGTGCTCCTAGTTTGTTTATCAGATAGCCGTAACTTGCGTCCGGGTCTTTCTGCGCAAGTTCGTCGTCGTGCCCTCCTGCCAGGGAAGCCCACAATGTATTATACCAAATCAGACTTTTCCCCGCCAACCTGCGTTCCATTTTGGCAGGTATCGGACTTGAAGCATTCCGGTAGCACAATTCAAAAGCAACCGGATGTAACTGTTCCATATAATCCTCGACAATTTTTACCGACTTTTCATCATCAATCGTTACGACAGGCATATAGATTACCTTATCCAAATAAGAGCCGAACTCCCGTTTTACCGTTTCCACCGGTTGTCCACCTTTCATGATAACTAAATCGGCAGTACCGGTCTTCTCCAATATGGCATATACATCATCAAAAATGCTGTAAGCCTTATCCAGATTGACCATGATTTGCCCTTTGGCAGCCAACAACGCTTCTTCCAAGGTAGGAACAGTATGTTCCGTCAACCGACCGTCTTTGTCCTTCAAGCGAAGTTGTTTTATTTCAGCCAATGTTTTGTCTTTTACCTTACCGATACCGTTTGTAGTGCGGTCTACCGTATCGTCATGCATCAGGACCAACTGTCCGTCTTTTGTCTTACGGATATCTATCTCCACAATATCTACTTTCATCTGAATAGCGCTATCAATAGCTGCCACAGAGTTTTCGGGGGCAATACTCCAGTTTCCACGATGCGCTACCACGAGCACTTTGTCAAGGCGCGGGTTCAATACATCTTTCCGGATAGCCTCCGCCCGCTGTGCAGCCAGGAAACCCGGCTGCAAACAGAACAGTAACAAAAGCACAATAAGCTTGCTTTTCTTCATATCTTTCATCAGTTATTAAATCTTCTTACTTTATTATATTCAACGTTCTAGCTTTTTATTGTTGCAGATACTTTAATACTGCAACTACAATCCGGCATCATAAGCTCCGGGCTGCATCTTGTTTACATTACGGATTGCTCCACGCTGGTCTACTCCGAAACCGTCTTCACCAACCCAATCGACGAATTGCTGTCCCACAGTTGCATCGAAAGACTTCACTGCGTCAATAACAGCCTGTTTCGTTACAAATTCATCAATAACATTGGTTATTGTCCATTGGTAAACACCGTCAGTTAGCGAAGCAGCAGGAAGCGTTTGAGAAGAATAGTCCGTATCCGTACCGATAGCTCCCCAACCGGCATCTGCCGCCTGGAATACGTTATATCCACCGGAAGTTATATTACCTGCATAAATTGTCCTGGTTCCCGCTCCTTTAGCAAACAGGGAGTTGACAACAAGAGAAGCTCTGGCCCCTGCACGGAATACCCCGTTGGGATTGCCCGAATTTCCTACAATCGTGGTATTGGCAAGCATAAAGTAAGCATCTCCGTTGACGGTAACACTATTATTACTTGTACCCGTTGTGCCAAGTACAGTCGTATTATTCATACAAACATATCCATTTCCGGCATGTATAGCAGTACCCCAGGCTGCCGGTGCATGATTCTCATGCAATAGGCAATTGTTCATAAATAATACAGAAGCAGCATTATTCGTCAAAATGGCTCCCCCCCGATTGGCTCCCCTGTTATTCACAAGTTCTACGCGTTCCAGGAAAACACTTCCTTTGGCTAGCTTAATAGCCGGGCCTGCATCCGAAGCACCTTCACGGTTGAAGTTCTTCACAACACAATTCTTCAACTGCAAAACAGCATTGCCCGATTGACCTGCCGCCACATAGAATCCATTCACGTCTCCTTTATCGCCTTGTTTATATTGTCCGTCGAAAACACAATCTTCGAAAGTTATATTTATCTGATTTCCCAAACAGAACATTCCGTCAGATGTAGCGGACGCATTGCTGCCTGTATTTCTGACAAAAACAGTCGTATATTTGCTAACATCACGCTTAGTCAGGTCAGTTCCCGTACTTGAAGGGTCATATCCACCTTCAACCGTTATTTCCACCTGCTTGCTATAACCGCTATACTCTACCTTTACGCCGGAATTCTCTTTCGCTATTTCATAAGAGCCCGCAGCTACATAAATCTTCTTGCCGTCCAGTTTGACAGCATTGGCGTTGGAAACCGTACTGTTACTGCTCGTTTGCAGCAAGTTGCGCAATGCATCCACGCCCATTGCATTATCCCAGTCCATACCGGTGGCATTTCCGGCAGGTTGTTCTTTCACATAGTATGCAGTCAGTTGCAGTTCTTCCGCATCTCCGCCCGGCAAAGTACCGCTATCCCATGGAGAAACAACCGGTTCACTGACGGATATGACCGAACCTTCCACTTTTAAAGTGAACTCATAGCATTTTCCGGGTTGCAACTCCGGGATACCAAGCATTACCAAATCCTCACCCAAATAGTTCAAGGAGACAAAAGTAGCAGTTGCCCCAGCTTTTCCGGGAGTCACAATGGCAGTATAGCTACAACCATTCTGCCCCGCCTTACCACCTTCGGGAACGGTAATGAAAGGCGATACCAAAGAAGTAGCCTCTACCACTTCCCCATTCGTGTATCCTTGATAAGAACCTATTTTCACTCCCTGCACTTTACCTTGTCCGCCTACATCCGCCAACGTCATTATGACTTTCGCCATTTTCCGGTTCATGCCCAGACGGAGAATACGGGAACCGTCATCCGTAGCATTCTCCACAGTACAAGTCATATAATCGGCATTTGCCAGGTTTTCCAGACGTTGCTGGTTGGTGGGAAGAATAAAGTTAGCAATGCCAGCACCATTAATTACCGGATAAAAAGCGGAATAAGTTACAGGTTCCGTTCCCCATCGCAAATAGTAATTATCGGTCGGTGACCATTTGCCACCGGAGAACACATAGTTCAGATAGCCGTCCTCACAGCTCAACTGAATTTCGTCACCCTCATTAAATTGTTTCTGCTGTTCTCCCATAGCACCGGGATTACTACGGGTGAAGGCAGTATTTATAACAGCCTCAATCTGAATAGCACCGGAATCATTGCCGTATACCGCCACATCCTTGTCTGTATCACAAGCCGCCATGCCCGTCAATAAGCAGGCAGCCATCATCAGTTTTGTTATCTTCTTCATCGTTTATTTCCTCTTTCTTTAATTCCGGTCGATAAGCTGACCGGTTGCCCAACTCCTGGCTTGCATGTGCATGGCAGCCAGCCGCGCAGTTGTATTTACATTGAGAGTCAAAGTATGCTCCACGCCTTTCTCCAGTTCAATAGCTTCCTTGGCAGACCATATATAGAGCTTTCCGTCATAACTGAAATTGATAGAGAAGTCCTCCGCTATCTTTTGTGGCGGCAGGATACATTCGCAATAATCCGTTCCCTTATAGGGAGCCACGGTAGCTACTGCCGCGTCAGCCGCAGGAACAACCACCGGATCCGCTGCCGACAAATCGCAGATACCGTTTACGACAGCACCGTTGATAGACATATCCCCTAACTTATTCATCTCAGCATCGACCGTTCCATTCACAGTGATTTTTATAATCAGCTTGCTCATGGCATGGTTCAGGGAGATTCTCAGTTTTCCGTCAGCAGTCAAATCCTTTTCCGGATCAACTATCGCTTTCATCAGCAGGAAATCGGAAGACATCACATTGGCTTCTGTCGCCTGATTGGTCAATGCATCAACCGCCAACAGAGCATCCGGAGTAGCTTCACTCACATAAGGTGCATAAGCAATCATCGTAACAGGCGTTCTTTCCGCATCCCACAGCATTTGCTGACCGTCCGATGTGCTCCACACATTGCCGGAACCGACCATCTGTTTGTGATAGTTGTAAGCGGCATTCTCAGCGTTGCGAATCATCAATCCGAAACGTTCCAGATTCGTAGCGTCATACCCTGCACGCGACAGCGGCTCATTCACTTCCGTAATGACACTGATTATCCGTGCTTCAGAAGAACCACCCGTCGGCAGCAATTCATCCTCATTATTCGAGCATCCGGCCAGCCCGATGCCCAAGGCTAGTATATAAAATATCTTTTTCATGTTACAGTCTTTTTACAGTTTAATTCGGCAAAACGGCATCATAAGCACCGGCCTGCATCTTGTTGGCATTACGGGTCGCTCCACGCTGGTCTACTCCGAAAGCATCCTCACCAACCCACTCTACAAACACTTCTCCCAGATTGACAATGGGCGAAGCTACCGGATTGAAACTTTTTACCACTTCTATCACCGCCTGCTTCGTAGTATATCCTTTCACCGAACCAAGCTGGTTGATATCCCATATATAAACACCTTCCTCATTCAGCGTACCGTTCACCGCATTGGGATAAGCCGTATCAAGAGGACTCATCGTGATGCCTGTGACGCGTTGATAAACATTATAGCCTTTTGAGAAGGCTTCAAAGCTGCTTCCGTTCAGATTGAAACTCGGAGCCGAAGGGTTTTCGGCAATCAAAAGGTTATTGATAAACTTCGTATCCCCACCAATTCCTGTCTCGCAACGGACAGCCCCATGGCTATCACTTGCATTTCCTACAATCGTACTATTGACAAGCAGGAAACTTCCCCCACCATTCAAGGCAGCACCCGTACCTTCATTCTCTATAATCGTAGTATTGTTCATGCAGATATGCCCTTCCGACATCTGAATTCCATTGCCCCATGAACCCGAATGGGAATTACCTTTCAGCAAACTGTTATTCATTAATGCCACAGCAGTCTTACTATTACAACGTACAGCTCCTCCACGACCTACCGACGTATTATCCAGAAGCTTTACATTATTCAGCCGGACTTGTCCCGACAGGATGAAGACAGCCGCTCCCCCTTGTTTAAGAGAAGTCGTCACTGTCGATTTACAATCCCTTATCACACAGTTAGTCAGTTCAACGGAAGTATCCCCCGTACTGCCGCTCACATAGATGCCGCTCCCACATTCGGTAGTACTGGCATCCGCTTCGGACACATACCCGTATTGAAAAGTAACCCCCTCAATAGCAATGATTCCTTTCTTAACCAACAGCAAGCCACAGTCTCCCGCATCCGCCTGCTTATTCCCGTTCACGTCGCCACTGATAACCGTTACATACGTGTCTATATTCCGTGCCGAAACGTCCGTTCCCTCACTAAACTGGCTATATCCGCCTTTAATCGCTTTCACATTCTTGCGGACAATCACGCCAAGCCCGCTCTCTTCAGACATCACATATTTGCCCTGGCTCATATAAATTGTACTCTTGGAAGGTCGACAGACCCGCTCAACAGTTTGCGGAAACCCGCCACATCCAACGCCTGTTCCCAGGAACTACCATCCATCTCACCCTCACCGAACTGGGTTACAAAATAACTTTCCAGTCCCTTCTGCATTATGACCTCTTCGTCCAAATCATCATCATAATCGGTCATCATAGGCGGGTCTATCATCTCATAGTTTTCCTGGCATCCCTGTGCCAACAGGATAATGAAAGCCAGCATACACAGCTTCGATATTATGAATAAACTATTTCTCATTTTATTTCTTTTTTAACTTGTACATTAGATAAGAATAATCGTAAAAATCACCGATTTCATCGGGCAATATCAGGATAGCCCGGATTCTGTTTCAGGTATTCGTTCTGTTCCAGTTGCGTCTGCGACAAGGGGAACAGTTCATAATGATTGTCCGCATCCCGTGACTTATCCCACCATGCTTCCTGATACCTGCCAAAACGAATCAGGTCTGTACGCCGGCGGCTCTCCGCCAGGAATTCACGTCCCCATTCATCGAGCATTTCTTTCATATCAAGCACCACATTACCTTCCGGCTGGTAAGCGATATTGGCTGTAAAGTTCTCATAATTGCGCTTGCGCACACTGTTCAGCAACTTGCCCGCTTCGCCTGCTTGTCCGAGACGGAGAAGACATTCCGCTTGCGAATAGATAATCTCCGCCAGACGTATCTCCGTATAGTCCGATTCAATATAATATCCTCCCGTGAACGGGTAGAACGGGTATTTCACACAATAAAGACCTGAGTTGAAGTCACCGTTCCCCAGCTTTGATTCCTTATAAGCCGGATTAGAGATATAACCCGATTCGGCATTTCCCTCGAAACGTCCCACCTGGTCGCGCAGGTAAAGTACATATTGATTATCCGGATTCTTGGCATATCCTCCACTCACAGCGGAGTTCGCAATCTTACCTTCGAGGAAGAACATACCTTCCCGTGTGTTATTGCCCGTATTTACATATTGCTTATAACGGACATCTCCCGGATATTTGGCAAACTTCCGAGTAACCATCCCCAGTTCATAGTCGAACAGCTCGCGGGGTTGCTGATTGTCATAGCTCGGTGAAAGCGCGTATTTTGGGTTCCGTTCGCCATTTCCCTCTATTTTCAGGTAATAGGCACTGCCATAAGGCAAACCACGTCCGTAAACCGTTCTCCTGTCATTTTGCAAATGCCAACTAGTCAGCCCGTAAGAACCGGGGAAACCGAATATCACTTCATTACACATCTCGTTATTCCAGTCGAAAGGCTCATACCAATTGTCGGCAATCGCGTAATAACCGAATTCTCCGCCCGTAATGCGGTTACATATATCAATACATTCCTGCCATTTGGGCTGGCCAATCCATTTTTCCGCATTGAGATAGAGACGTACCAGTAAAGAAGCAGCGGCAGCTTTCGTAAATTGCCCCTGTTGGGCACCATTACCGGATTGCCCGCTCTTTGAGGGTAAGGCTGTCAAACAGTAGTCTTTCAATTCACTTTCGATGAAATCAAACAATACCTGTGGAGCAACTTGCTTCCGGTTTTCCGGTTGCTCATTCACCGCCTGGTCTGAGGTGGTAGTCAGGATGCAGTTACGATGTGTATTCAACAGACGAAGATACCCCCAGGCACGCATACAGCGCAACTGTGCCTTGAAACTCTCAAATTCACTGTCACTCAAACCAAAGGAAGACGGATTCAACTGGCTCAAATCATCCAGTACCATATTACATTGGGCAATGCCTACATAAAAGTTCTCCCATTCACTCAGCCAATCACCCTGATTAATATCATCATATTGGTGGCGGTGGTACATTTCCCACAGACCGCCATCGTACCACCAGGTGCCACGGGTAGGAGTAATAAACTGGTCGGCCGGCAGTTCTTCGTTCTCATGACGTATCCAGATACAGCAGTACATATGTTCAAAAGGACGAAAAACAGCATTGATGACATCCTGCTTCGTGTTATAGTAGTTTTTAGACATCACCTGGTCGTACACCGTTTCCGACAGGTCGGTACAGGACGGCAAGCCCAGCACCGTGCCCGCCATCAGACCTAATCCTATGATATATTTTGTTATTTTCATAATCGTTCCTTTTTTAAAAACTAACTTGTAAACCTAAAATAAACTGGAAAGCAGACGGATAATAGTTGTATCCTCCCCCGAAAGTACCCGGTGTCAGACCATTGACTTCGTAAGTGGAAGGGTCTACACCCGTGAATTTCGTAAACGTATAGAGATTGTTGGCTGTACCGAACAAACGTATTTTCTCGATATACTTCTTATTCAGGTTCATCGTATATCCCAAAGTGATGTTATCTATCTTCAGGTAATCGCCCGGTTCGATGAAATAGTCGGTTATCACGTTCTTGCCGGTCGTGATATGCGCGTTCTTCGAATAAGCAGTCGTTAGCTGGTTGGTACTCATGCTCTGCAGTCCAAAGTAGAAATCATGTACATTGAAGATATCGAATCCGGCAGCACCACGGAGGGCAACGGTCAAATCAAAGTTCTTGTAAGTGAAATTATGCGTCATGGAGCCGGTGAATTTCGGCAGACCGTTGCCGGTCACTGCCTTGTCTTCTTCTTAACCCTGGGCTATCGGGATGACATTGCCTTTCTTGTCGTAAATCAGCCAGTCGCCTTTCTTGTCTACGCCTGCATAACGGTAGGTGAAGTAATTGCCAATGCGTTCGCCTTCTTCAATCCGTTGCAAGTATCCCGGATTGTTAGGATTCGCCATGTTGCAGGTCGAGTAATATTTCTGTCCCTTATAGACATCGTTAGAGAAACTGACAAACTTATTATTATTGGTAGCGCCCACCAATGTGAAACTATAAGTGAAGTCCTTCGTACGCACGGCATTCACCGTCACATCGAGCTCGAAGCCTGTATTGCGGAGCGTACCTACATTGGCATATATAGTGGTGAACAAGTTGGGTGGCACGGATACGGAGTAACTACCGAGCAAATCGCTTTGTTTACGGTGGAAATAGTTAAATGAACCGGTCACTTTGTGTTTGAAGAACGAAAAGTCCAGACCGATATTCTGATTGTGTCCCTTTTCCCAGCGAAGTTCTGAGTTGACGTTCTTGCTCGGCCCCCATACATGGAAGTTATTGCCGTTATACTGATACCAGCCATAGGCTCTATATGTAGCTAAAGACTGGTAGTTTCCTATCTCCTGATTACCGGTGACACCGTAGTCATAACGCACCTTCAAGTCGTCAATCCACGAAAGTCCTTTCATAAACTTCTCGTCCGAGATACGCCAGCCTACGGATACCGCAGGGAAATTACCCCATTTGTGATTCTCACCGAAGCGGGAAGAACCTTCGTGGCGCAAAGAGAAAGTGAACAGATAGCGTTCCTTCCAGTCGTAGTTGACACGGCCGAAGAAGCTGATTAGTTTATGGTCATTCTTGTAAGAACTCATCATTGTCTTTCCTTCTTTCGCCGCTTCCAGACCGGAGCCAAGATTGTTATAAGTCAGACCGTCGGAAGAGAAATCCCAGTTCTCCGCTCCCATTCCCGAACTTACGCCATAATTATAGCTGTAACCTACCATCGCACGAATCTGATGTTCCTTGATGCGTGTGGAGAAGTTGGTCACCCATTCCAGATTGTTACTGGTACTCTTGTCAAAATCGCGGCTCGCTTTCCCGGCAACGCTTGAATTGACATTAGGGCCATACGTGGACGGAGTGAACCATCCATTGAACTTATCTACCTGATATTGGGAAACTGTCACTTGTGATTTCAGCACCATATTCGGGTTCTTCGGATTGAACAGGGGAAGCAGGTTGACGGCAGCCGTAGCGTTCCACTCCAACAGCTTGATTTCCGTTCCGTTCTCCTCCTCATTCAGTTGCTCGACGATATTGGAACTATCCCCGCCGGAAGGGAAACGATAGTAGCCATTGGCAGATTCGGAATCATAAACAGGCATGGTCGGGTTATTCTTGATAACACTGCCGTAAACGCTTGCCGATTTGTTCCGGTCAATTACGCGTGGAGTCATATTGGCGGAGAATGTAAATAAGCCGTCTTTAGTAGTATGGCTGATAGTGGCACGCGCACCGTATTCGCGACGGTCGGAACGCAGGTCGATACCTTGTGCTTTGCGGTAGTCGGCAGTCACGCGGTAATTGGTTCTCGCATTACCACCGGAGAAGGTCAATGTATGCATGTGCGTTACCCCCAGGCGGGTAACGGCATCGAACCAGTCTGTGGTAGCTCCCATATCTGAAAGCGGATTGGATACCGTACGGTAAGCGCGATATTCTTCCGCGTTCATTATATCCAGTTCTTTCTTTGCCTTATTGAAAGTAACAGCAGCGCTATAAGTAGTATGCACCTCTCCGTCTCTCGTCCCTTTTTTCAGATTCACCAGAATAACACCGTTGCTGCCCCGTGTACCGTAGATGGCGGAAGCTGCACCGTCTTTCAATACATCGATAGATTCAATATCGGCAGGATTGATATTCGTCATATCACCACCCGGCACTCCGTCAACGACTATCAACGGCCCCAAGCCTGCATTACGGGAAGAAATACCACGAATCTGAATACTTCCCGTACTGTTCGGGTCGGCCAAAGCCGTATTCGAGACCGACACACTGGATACCTTTCCCTGCAAAAGCATGGAAGCATCGAGACTGGAAATCTGATTCAGGTCTTTCGCGCCGACATGGGAGATAGCCGAAGTCATTTCTTTCCTTTTCATCGTGCCGTAACCTACTACCACCACTTCATTCAGGGCAGTCGATTCTTCTTTCAGTACAATTCGCAAAGACTGGCGGTCTTTGATAGCTATTTCCTGTGTTTCATAGCCGATATAAGATACTTTCAGGCGACCGTTTTGCGGAGCATTTACCTGAAATTTACCGTCTATATTTGTAATGGCACCTTGCTTTGTCTCTACAACCACCACCGAAGCACCGATGACAGGTTCGCCCTTCTCATCGATTACCGTACCGGATATTTTACGTTCCTGCTGTACTTCCAAAGAAGCTCCCCTTGCCTGAATGCCGGAAAACAGCATCAGCAATACAGCCAACAGACAGGTACACGTCTTGCAATGAATATTTCTCATAAATAGATGATTTTTATATTAGATGATAAAGTTAACGTAGTCCTCTCGCTTGCAATGCGGGAATCAACAAGTCCGGCACATCGGTCTGTATCATGCATACCATGGGGTAGATTTGCAGCAGTTCGTCCAGATAGTCCTCGTTCAGCGTCCATTCGGAAACACTGCTGCCACTTGCGGGAAGCATATTCACCGTAGCCAACATACCATCATTGATAGAACTTCCCAAAGGAGTGCTTTTTCCATTTGTCAGATAGCTGTATTGCACAAAATAATTGCCCGGCAATCCTATCATCGGCTTGTGGTTTCCCGTCCATGTGTAAACATGGGCTTTGGAGGTGATGCCCAGCACTTCTTCCGCTTTCTGCACACTGTTGCAATAAAAGAATACAGACTCCATCATGTCAAGTTTCATCACGATGTCTACTACCTGCTGCGAGGAAGCCGTACGCGGGGAATAGTCAAGATTGAAATAGATTCTGCCACGTCCCGCTTTCAGGAATTCTTCAAGGGTGGGCATCTTTTCATCGGTCACCCGACCGTTCCGGTCTTTCAAATTATACTGTTGCAGTTCCGCATAGGTCATTTTAGTGATGTCACCTGTGCCGTTAGTAGTGGCATTGATTGTCTGGTCGTGGCATACCACTACTACTCCGTCACTTGTGACGTGTGTATCGCACTCTATCACTTCGGCTTCCGAATCAATGGCATCTTCTACGGAAGACACCGAGTTCTCGGGGACAGTCCTGTCCGTGGTATGTGCACGGTGTGTCATCACCCATACTTTCTTGTTAGACGACTCCCTGAATTGCTTCATCGCTTCCGTCAACGCCAACAGATTGTAAATGCGGATTCTTTTCTGCACCTCATACTGACCTGCCGTGACGTGCAAAGTATAGTCACCGCTTTGAGTATAGGCATGAGTGACAACTTCGGCAGCTTTACCATTCTTCACCGTTCCGTCACCAAAATCGACAGTAATATCGGTACTTCCATCAATGTTGATAAACTTGACCTCTACCACCTCTTTCAGCATGGCGCGGGTACTTGTTTGCAGGTAAGGGTTCTTTTTCACGGAGTCATCATCAGAGCAAGCGATGCAAACTATTCCACATATACATAGAATAACCCAACACCATAACCAACTCACAGACTGACGTTTCGTTCTTCCTCCTTTTTCCGGTATGGAAAAATGCAATAAATCATTTTTCATGTGTGTTTTTATAAAGGTTAATAAAAAAGAAGTTCCCAGAGCGGAAGAATGTATTACTTCCGCTCGGTTATGACAAAAATAGATGGAAATGACACGATAAAAAATAGCCAATAAGATATAAGTGGACATTCACAACATTCGCAAAGCACCAACATATTGACAAACAACATATTAACACATACCATGCCCGCATCAAAGGTAGATTTGATACAGACCTATTTACCGGATTTTAGCTACCAAATCTTCAAAATCTTCGCGTGAAACACGTGCTTTGGTCTTCACTCTCGAACGATAATTATAGATAGTATTCACCGAATAATGCAGAAGCTCCGCAATCTGCGAACTGTCCTTGATGCCGAGGCGTATCAAAGCAAAAATCCGCAATTCCGTATTGAGCAATTCGTCCGGCTTCAAGACAATTTGTTCTTCGGGCAGCAATAATTTATTAAGGGATTCCACAAAGTTCGGGAAAAGGTGTAGGAAAGCGGAATCGAAGTTCGCATATAGTTCCTGCACCTCAACGGTCACAATATCATTGCTGAGATGTGTCATTTTCAACAGTTCGGCTACTTGTCCCCGCTGCAACTTCTTATTTACCAGCTTTCTGTATGCCTGCAGACGGTCTACATAAACGGAACATAGTTTGAATAAACGGGCGATATAGGCTTCTTTAATAAGGTTGGATTCGGAAAGGTCTAAATTTGTGGAACGAAGATGCCGGTTGACTTCTTCCAATTCTTCATTCAGTGAGAAGAGTCGTTCGTTCACCTCCTGTAACCCTTTCTTGGCAACGGAAAGGGCTTTCATCTGCCGATAAATGTAGATTAACGCTATCACCAGCAATAGTGCAAGCAGGGCTACACATACGATATAAATCAGCAGTTCCTTGTTTTGTTTCCTGATGATATCCTGATAATTCCCGTTTATCATGGAAAGCGGAGTAATATTCATCCAACTACGCAACCGCGTTTTATAGAATTGCGATATTTCCCAGGAGAAGTTGATATATGCATACGCACGTTTCAAATCTCCTTTGCTATGCAGTTCCTGTGCCAGTACCATCAACGAAGATTGTTCCTTGATAGCGGAACGTACATCGGAAATAGCTGAAAGAACCAAGTAATATAAATGCTCGTCTTTCTTTCCCATACTCTCGAAAAGACGGAAACGCTGATAGGCTGCCAACGCATATTGAGGAGTACCAAAAGGGTATTCCGAAATCCGACGGTCACTGAATTCAAGAGCCTCATCGTATTTCCCGGCTTCTTTCAGTTGGGTTTCGCGCAACCACAGATAAGTATCCGAAGAGGGTTCCAAAGTTACCTGCATAGAATCCCGATAGGCACGGCTCAATTTGAAATAGCGGGATGAAAACATCCTATATCGCGGCTGCGCCGCCCCTGCTTCGGCATATACATGTTCATAGCACGTATAGTAATATCCTAAAAGCGACTGGGGAAGTGACGGGCGGTCTATGGCTCCCAGTATATCCGCCGCTTCCATATACATTCCGATCGAAGACAACAGGTAAGATAACTCCAACTGGATCTTAAGTTCACGCTCCCTGTCATTCAACTGACGGGCGAGCAATATATTCTCATTCAGATAGTGGAGTGCGGAATCAGAGCTATATGCTTTATATTCGGAGTAAATTGTATTGTTCAGGTTATAACGTTCGATGGAAACAGGCGGTGTCTTCCTGGCTTCTTTTTTCAATTCACGAAGTCGGTTCTCTTTAATCTGCACATAAGAATCAGCCTCTTTTATTGTTGCGTCAAGCACGTTCAGCAGCGAATCCAAACGCTCGCCAGCAAAGACTGAAGAACAAGAAAACAGAAGTAAAAGGAATGACAAGCAGTTCTTTTTCATCGGGTAGACAGACTTAATTATAATAGAGATTTCATAGCTTAACGAAACAAATGTAGGAAAATTCTTCGTAATTCAACTATAAATAATTCATAAATTAAGGAAGCCAACGACTTGGTAAAAGGAAAGAACCGAATAAAATATATCCAGTGTTACAATTCCTTTAAGAAATAGAATCTGAATTATATCCGCGATAAATTTTCAAATTACAAAGAAAAACATGTAATTTTGCAACTTTAAGATTGTTATCTAACTCTAATGTTCAATATTTGATTAACATGATAAGAAAACATCAATTATTAGTGCTAAGCACTTTACTGATATTTACATGTACAACTATGAATGCTCAAAAAATTATAAAACTGTGGGAAACGAATCCACCGACAAGTAATGAAATAACAGAAGTTGAAAAGTATGAGAGAAACGGTAACTGGGTAACAAATGTTTCCTCTCCCGAACTGGCTATTTACCAGACCGATAAAACAAAGAACACAGGAATGGCAGTTGTGATATGTCCCGGTGGCGGATATGCTGGACTGGCTATTCTGCACGAAGGGGAACAGTTTGCAAAATGGCTGAACGGACAGGGAATAACGGCTTTCGTCCTCAAATACCGGATGCCGAACAAACATAAGGAAGTACCGTTGGATGATGCACAACAGGCAATACGTTATGTACGCGAGCATGCAAATAAGTTTGGCATAGATGTAAATAAAGTAGGTATCGCCGGTTTCTCGGCAGGCGGGCATTTGGCAGCCACTGCTTCTACTCACTATACCACAGAAGGGACAAATACAAGACCTGATTTCTCCATCCTTTTTTATCCTGTTATAACTATGGAAACAGCCACTCATGGCGGTTCCCGCTCTAATTTACTGGGTAACAAACCGCAGCCTGAAGATATTCAGTTCTTTTCAAACGAAAAACAAATCAATGCAAATACCCCGCCTGCCATCTTGTTATTGAGTGATGACGATAAATCCGTACCTACTGCCAATAGCGTACTCTATTATGAATCATTGAAGAAAAACAATGTCCCCGCAACCATGTATATATTTCCCGAGGGCGGTCATGGCTGGGGGATGAATATAGACTTTAAGTATCACTCACAGATGCTTGAATTACTTGGTATGTGGCTGAAGTCGACTGATATCAAATAACGCAAAAAAAATCAGAATGATTCTCACAATAAAATATCAATCTCATTCTCTTTCTTTCCATGCCAATACATCCTACTATATCCGGATACCTTTTAGCATCTTTTATTCATACAAATACGCTTTACACAGAAAATAAATCTCTCCTAACACAAGATATTTGATTTTATTTATATATTTTTGTAGCGTTCTCTCACGCCGATACTCCAGTCGTGGAGCAAGGGAGGGATGAGGGGATATTTATTTATATTATAAAGAAAGACGTTTACTTGACGTTTTGTCTTTGGCTACTTTAAAACTTCGCAACTTTTAATCACTGTCAAAGAACAAAGCAACGGTAGATGTCTGCGGGATATGTTTATATCTTCTACTTACCTTTTTATAAAAAAGGTTTGTAGAATTACTATACATATCGGCGTGGGCTTCTGCGTTGCTCGTTCTGCAGTGATGGGCAATGCGAAGGCCTAAAGTAGCGGGACGAGTGACAGGTACAGATTCCCGCGCTTTTTCTTTATGTATATTCATCAATTATCATAATAAGAACCGTCCGGTTCGGGAATCTGCGGACATTTATAAAACAAAACAATTATGAAGAAGTTGTTTTTAGTATTAGTCACCATATTCATGGTGGCAGGGTTAAATGTCGCTAACGCACAGACAAAAGATGAAATGAAAGCTTCTCAAGAGCGTATGGAAAAATTAGCAAAACTATGCCAGAAAGAGCCGAAGGCTACTGGAGTAGGCGACGTAGACACCTATGTCAAGAATGTCTATGATGCAGCTATCTTATCAATGAGTACCACAGAACAACTACAGAATTTGTACTATCGTTCAATAGGCGAGACTAAAGACGGCGTGACAGATGTAAACATCAAAAAGCCGACAGTAGAAGAACTGACAACGCTAAGCGCAACCATTGCCGCACAAGCTTTAACAATCAAGGATGCCGCCGGTGCTGCGGATAAAGCCTTATCCGCATCTAAGACACAAAAAAATCCGATGAAAGCAGCTAAAATTGCTACAGCCCTGGGATTTACAAAGGATGCATATCCTATTCTGGTAGAGGAATCTGCCACTCAAACAAAAGCCATTGCTGCAATGATAGAAACTGCAAAAACAGCCAAGAATCTATAGACATGCGTTTGAGTTTATTATTCCTAATATTTGTGTATAGCCTTTATGGCTATACACAAAATCAGACAGACACACGCCCCGTAGTGGGAGTTGCCAGATTTACGTGCGAAACAGACAGCCGGTTTGCCGGTCTGGTAACTGAAAAAGTAGTGGAGATGCTGACCAACACGAAGCGTTTTCAGGTAGTAGACCGTACCAGTAACGATAAAGTAAAAGCGGAACTGGAACTACAAAAAAGTGAAGCTTTCATTGACAGCAAGAATCTGGTAGAGCAGGATATCGCCATAGCAGCAGAGAAATTGATTACCGGTCATATCAATAAAATCCCGGTTTATGCAATGAAGAATGCTGACGGGTCGGTCAAAGGATATAAAGGAAGCGTTTCTTTTCAAATGAAAGTGGTCGATGTTGCTACAGGATTGAGTACAGAAGCAGTAAGCTTCGATGGTAAAGCCAGCGAACTAATGCTTTCACCCGAGAGTGCCGTCACACAAGCCATGCAATCATTACAAGGCCAACTGGAAGAATATTTCCGGAAGAACTTCCCTGTTTCCGGCAAGATACTCAAAATCCTGCAAGAAGATAAAGCCGGCGCAAAAGTCGTTCTGCTAAATATCGGCAAGAAACAAGGCGTAAAAGAAGGAGATAAATTCATTATATCTATTGTGGAAATGCTTGAAGGGCAACCTTATCCGAAAGAACTTGGAGAGATAGAAGTACAAAAGCTCTCAGGAGAATCTTTCGCCGAATGTAAAGTTCCCAAGAAATTGGGCGGAGAAATAAAAGCTCGTTTCGCAGGTAATGAGAAGATTATTTGTAACCTAATAATTGAATAGAGTATGCTACGACATTGTTTATTTATTATATGCCTCTTGACTACATATAGCATTTCCGGGCAAAATAAAGTCAATTTCCTGTCCGATGGATCAAACACATTATCACTCCGTGTAACCGCATACGGAAAAAAAGCAAAAGAAGCGATAGAGAATGCCGAGCAAGCGGCAGTCAGAACAATCCTGTTCCGAGGAATACCGGGTTCCAATCAAGTAGAGAATCCCTTAATTGGCGTGAATGAAGAAAAGATACAAAAAGAACACAAAGCCTACTTCAAGGAACTTTTCGAAGAAAAGCGTTGCAGCAGTTTTATCTTATCCACTGTACCCGTCTCCAAGTTTTCCAAGGATGCCACTAAAAAGAAATGCATCGTCGCAGATATAAAAGTTAATCTTCAGGCTTTACGCAGTGATTTGGAACAACATAAAGTAATCCGGAAATTCGGATTTTAACTAAAAAACAAATGAGTATGAGCAAATTTATTCTAGCGCTTTTGATGCTACTGACTAATGCAGCAGGAGCTATCGCACAAAATGTAAATACCGTCCAGCCTAAAATTATGGTAATACCTTATACAAAAGAAGGAGAAGACTTACGTACCGTACTAGAGGATGACGTCAACAAAAGAATTACATTGGCAAAAATCAGAGAGGCATTTGATGACCGAGGATTTACAACCATCGATTTTACTGCACGATTAAAAGCAATCTCCCAAAACGGAGTCTTTACCGCTGACAATCAAACCGATTTGAAAAGTCAATTGATAGAAATGTCCGGAGCAGACATTTATGTGGAAGCAGAAATGAATGTCTTGCTATCTTCATCAGGAAACTCCGTGAAGGTGATTGTCACGGCTTATGACGTATCAACAGGAGCATCTCTTGCAAACAAAGTGGGCGACAGCGGTAAATTCTATACAGACGATATAGGAAAACTGGCAAGCAAGGCTATCGGGTTATGTGCTGAAGAATTCCTGAATACTATTCAGACAAAGTTCTCCGACATCGTAGAAAACGGACGTTCAGTAATCATTAATTTCGGATTCGACCAGAATTCATCTTATTCAATGTCTTCAGAAATAGGGGGACAAGGTTTACAATTGTCTGACGAGCTGGAAATGTGGATGGAAGAACATGCTTATAAGAATAATTATCACATACAGGGAACGACTGATAAACAAATGATATTCGATGATGTGCGTATTCCCTTGAAGGATCCTAAAAACGGCAATAACTACAACACCAATAAATTTGCTTTAGAAATCTTCAAATTCATGAGAAAATTAGGGTTACAGGTACAGCGTGATATAAAAGGAACAACAATCTATATAACAATAAAATAAGATGGGAAAATATATCTTATCCTTTTTAATCGGTTTACTAAGTGTTTCCTCCACCTATGCCCAGCACGATAATGATATCACAATCGGGATTGTCGTTCCTGAGCAACAAAAAGAAATGGACGCGAATGCTTTCCGGCTACTGGCCACCCGACTAACTGCCGTAATGGGAGCAAACGGTGTATCATCTGAGACAAACGGGACTTTCATTATGTATCCCGTAGTGAACATACTCGACCAAAAGCTGGTGGAAGGCGGACTACGCAACATAACAATGGTAGAAGTAGAACTTTCACTTTTTGTCAAACAAGTGGTCACTCATACGCTTTTCGGTAGTTGTTCCAAAATTTTAAAAGGAAACGGCCGAAACTTATCCGATGCCATACGAAATGCTTTTTCCGGAATAAACATGAGAGATAATGTATATAGCCAGTTCCTAACACAGACGAAGGAAAAAATAGCGAACTATTATCTTGAGAATAAAGCTAATCTACTGAGTCAGGCACATCAACTGGCAGCAAGCCAGCAATACGAGCAAGCATTGGCTTTACTGACGACCTTTCCTCAAAATCTGAAAGGGGCAAACGAGGTTCAGGCAGCAGCCATTGAGATTTATAAAAAATACCAGAATCAGGTCTGCGCCCAAATGATATTAAAGGCTGAAGCTGCTATATCTTTGCAGAATTACGAGGAAGCAGCTTCTATTTTAGCATCCATTGATACAGAATCAGTCTGTCACTCTGATGCCCTGAATTTAATAAAAAAAATAGAGGATACCATCAAAGCAGATCAAAAAGCCGAACAAGAACTAGAAGAAAAACTATTAAACAAGAAAATAAGTCTGGAAAAGAAACGTATTGATGCCATTAAAGAAATAGCAACTGCTTATTTAAGTAACCATCCCCAAATCACTTATACACAGATTATCAAATAATTCAATAGCCTTGACTGAATTTTAACGTTCAGCCAAGGCTATTAATTTCCTTTTATTCATGCAGTCCGTGATTCTCTATCTTTATTTATCTTTCTTCCTTCATTTCTTCTTTCTTCGGCACAATGAAATGCATCTGATTGCCCCGCCCTTCTCTTTTGATGATTCCTTCAGATACAAAAGATTTGAGGTCGGCAAGTGCAGTATTCTTCAACCGCCCCGTCAATTGTGTATAAGTAGACCGTGTAATGAAGCCATGCTGTCTGATATGTTGCAGGACAAGTCTCCTCAAGGTTTCCTTATCCCATTCCCGTGAAGTTTTGAAATCAACGGACTTCTTACGTTCCAAATCCCCGCGAAGACCTTCCCGGAAGCTCTTGGAAGCACGGAAGTTCACCCCATTGAAAGCAACCGAATTGGCACGAAGATCATTCTTGTTTGCCACCAGACGGGCAGCTTTCACCTTGGCGGAAAAGAAACCAAACTCTCCCAGTTCGACACGGTATCCTTCGCCCAGATACTGCAAAACGTCATCTTTCAATTCCGTGAGGATGCCGTCTATCACCCCTTCCTTAAATCCGGTTCTCTTGGCGACCATGCGGATCAACCGTTCTGCCGTAATCGTTCCATTATAAACAACATCGGCATACATCGTTTCTGTTTCCCCTTCTTTTGTAGTCAAGGCAGGTTTCTTTTTTAAATTGTAATAAGCCATAATCTTATAGTTCTATTTAAGAGTTTTCAGTGCAGCGAATAAGGATTTTGAGTGCAGTAAACTATAATAGTTTATGCATTCGGGTAGTTGTCCCGTTGCAACGGGACAATGGTCACTTTATAAGCAGACAAATGTCATCTTACAAGATGACATTTGTCACTGCATAAGGTGCCCACCTGTGTCTAAAGAAACAAAAAACTGTAAAGATACAAAATTAACCAGCGAAAAGCAAGAGCAGGTATAATAAAGCAATAGTAAATCTGAAAGTTATTAAAGACCAATAGAGGATTCTATACGAACGACCGGTACATTTGCCTACACCTATATGATATACTTATTCATCCCTGAACTTAATCTTCAGAATCTTACTGATAGCCGGTTTATATTTCTTCAACATTCGGTCGAATCCCAAGTCATTGGGGTGAGTTCCATCAATCGTTCCCTCATGGTCTGTTCCCAAGAATTGATCTTCTTTTATGAAATACAGGTTCTTGACATTCTTCTTTCGCAATACTTCTACCTGTTCAGCGATGGCCTCGTTCTGTCGTTTTACATTCTCACGAGCTTTCCGGTTGAAATTACCTGTTTCACGTATCAATGTCTGTATCACAATAATAGGCGTATCCGGATGCTTCTGGTGCAACGTCATTACAAAATCAACAGTCCGGTCGGTTATCTCTTTGGGAGAAGGATTAGGAATACAGTCCAAGATAAAGGCATCTGCGTCGATATTCGCCAGCATCTCGGCAACTTCTTTCTCCATCTTGCCGTTTCCGCTCAATCCTAAATTGATAAAATTATATCCGCTGCTACGGGACAAACGAGCCGGATAAGCCATCCCGGGACGACTGGCAGATGCTCCCTGCAAAATACTGGACCCGTATACCACTATTTTCTCTTTGAAGGGATTCTGCCCTTTATGTATGTACGAATCGGTAGGCACTCCTATTTCAAGGCTCTTCAATTCATCGTACAAAGGCAAATATAACAGGCATTCTTTCTCTTCCGTACCCATATTATCAACAAGCACTTTTTCCGTAGTCACACCACCCGGTATCCCTACTCCGGCAAATTGCCATTTTCCATCCCGTTTAATGTACAAGTCCAGCCCTTTCTGAGCAATACGTGTCAAATTGGGTAACTGCGGGTTATCAGGAACAGTCCATTTAGCTTTTATCACCGGGCTGTTCGTAGTAAAGGCGATTGCCAATCCGGCAGAGTTTGTGAATAGTTTCTTCACTGTGGGCGGCATTGAATGATACTTCGCCGTATCTACCCGATGGAAATATTCACCTTCTGATGTTGCCTTACCTACCAGCAGGAGTTCCTGAGCCGACGTGTAGGTAAAATTGTTTTTCTGTTGTCCGGCCACGGCAAGAGGCAACATCAGCCCAACCAGGCAAATCCGGACTTTTCGTGTTAAGTTTTTCATGGTCAATTTAATATTAGCAGTTCATTAGTGGTTCTGTTATATCATAGTAACATCATACGCTATTTGTAAATCAACGTAGATAAGTATTCCTCTGCAAACATCTCATTGGCAACTTCCAATAACTGTTCTGCTGTCAATGTCTCTATACGCTTAAAGACAAGCTCGGGCGATTCGTACTTGTGATAGTGCAGGTATGTTTTCGCCATTCCCAACGCATTATTCTCAAAATTGTCGGATGCCACTCCTATCTGCCCGATGAGTTGTTTCTTGGCTGCGGCAAGCTGGGATGAGGTCATCTTTGTATCGCGCATCCGCTTCAATTCCTTATAGGTCAATTTCAGGCAAGTATCCATGTCATCCACATCCGTCCCGAAATAAATACAGAAAGCTCCCGTATCCGTATAGGAAGTCAGATTGGATTCGACATTATAGACCAGTCCTCTGCGTTCGCGAAGGGACACATTCAGTTTACTATTCATTCCGGGACCTCCAAGGACATTATTCAGCAGATAGAGTGCAGTACGCTTGTCATCATACGCATTATAGCCACGACTGCCAATCATTACATGTGCCTGATGCGTATCCTTTGCAATCGTCAAATGCTCGGGGACATAAAGCGGAGGAGGTACACGACAGTTGTTTACTTCCACTGCGGGAATATCCGACAGATATTTTTCCGCCAGGCGGATTATCTTCTTGAAGTCATATTGCCCCTGGACGAAGAATACCATATTCCCCGGCTGATAGAACCGGCGGGTAAACGAAAGGACATCTTCGGTGCGGAAACTCCGCAACAGCTCCGGTTTGCCCAAAATATTCCTCCCCAACGGATGATTGCGGAATATCATATCCTCGAAATCGTCAAATATCAGCTCTGAAGGAGTATCTTCATATGATTGGATTTCATCAATAATGACTTCTGTCTCTTTTTCTATCTCATGCTGGGGGAAAGTAGAATGAAATACAATATCCCCCAACAACTCGAGGGCCCGTTCCAAATGTTCGGTCAGGAAAGCGGAATAAACGACCGTCTCTTCCTTATTAGTATAAGCATTCAGGTCCCCCCCAACATTCTCCATCCGGTTGAGGATATGCCAGGCTTTCCGTTTCTCCGTCCCCTTAAAAATGAGATGCTCCACAAAGTGAGCCATACCCTGCTCGTTCTCCGCCTCATCGCGTGTTCCGGCATCAATGGCAAAACCACAATAAGCTACTTTTGAAAGAGTCGATTCATGGATAATACGCAAACCATTGGGGAGTGTATATTCGTTAGATTGCATTGTTTTCTACTTCCTTATTGAATTATGCTACAAAAATACAATAAAACTTATTGCGGTTTATAGAAAATTGCAGATATTTGTGGACTATAACAGTTACAACGTATATGGAAAAGATAGGAATATTCTGTTCTGCCTCAGAAAACATTGACAAAATGTACTTCGAAAGCGCCCGCCGAATCGGCGAATGGATAGGACAGACAGGCAAAACGTTGATTTACGGAGGAGCCAACCTCGGACTGATGGAATGTGTAGCCCGTGCCGTGAAAGAGAACGGCGGAAAGGTCATCGGGGTAGTCCCTGCCAAACTGGAAGAGAAGGGCAGTGTAAGCACCTGTCTGGACGAGGTGATTCACACTCACAATCTGAGCGACCGGAAGGACATCATGACCGAGAAATCGGATATACTGGTAGCATTGCCGGGTGGTGTAGGCACATTCGATGAAATATTCCATGTGATAGCTGCCGCTTCTATCGGATACCATCAGAAAAAGGTCGTATTTTACAACGACTACGGTTTCTACGACGAACTGTTGAAAGCTCTCAAGACATTAGAGGACAAAGGGTTTGCCCGCCAACCCTTTTCTACTTATTACGAAATAACAAACACTCTGGAAGAATTAAAAGAAAAAATAAACTGATTATATGATAGACTCCATCAAACAACTCTTGCAACAGGAAGCACAAGCCGTGCTCAATATCCCTGTAACAGACGCTTACGAGAAAGCCGTACAACTGATTGTAGAACAAATACATCAGAAAAAGGGAAAACTGGTAACTTCCGGTATGGGAAAAGCCGGACAAATAGCAATGAACATCGCTACCACTTTCTGTTCCACCGGTATCCCGTCCGTTTTCCTGCATCCCAGTGAAGCACAACACGGAGACTTGGGTATCTTACAGGAAAACGATTTGCTCCTGCTCATCTCCAACTCAGGCAAGACACGCGAAATCGTTGAATTAACCCGGCTGGCTCATAACCTGAATCCGGACTTGAAGTTTATCGTCATTACAGGAAATCCCGACAGCCCGCTGGCACAGGAATCAGATGTTTGTCTGAGCACCGGCAAACCGGCTGAGGTGTGTGCCTTAGGCATGACCCCTACCACTTCGACTACCGCCATGACCGTCATCGGCGATATTCTGGTAGTACAGACCATGAAAAAGACTCAATTCACCATAGAAGAATACTCTAAACGTCATCACGGCGGTTATCTGGGCGAAAAATCAAGGTCACTATGCGAAAAGTAATCGGTATCGGAGAAACTATCCTCGACATCATTTTCCGAGGTGACCAGCCTTCTGCAGCCGTACCGGGAGGCTCTGTATTCAACGGCATCGTATCCTTGGGAAGGATGGGAATAAACGTCGGTTTCATCAGCGAAACCGGCAATGACCGTGTAGGGAACATCATCCTGCAATTCATGCGTGAGAACAATATCCCGACCGACCATGTGAATGTATTCCCCGACGGGAAATCACCGGTATCCCTGGCTTTTCTCAATGAGCAAAGTGATGCCGAGTATATCTTCTACAAGGATTATCCCAAACAACGGCTCGATGTCCTGTTCCCCAAACTGGAAGAGGACGACATTGTCATGGTAGGCTCCTACTATGCCCTGAATCCGGTATTGCGGGAAAAGATTCTCGAACTGCTCGATCAGGCACGCGAAAAGAAAGCTATTATCTACTATGACCCCAACTTCCGCTCTTCACACAAGAACGAAGCGATGAAGCTGGCACCGACCATTATCGAGAATCTGGAGTATGCCGACATTGTACGCGGTTCACTGGAAGATTTCTTCTATATGTACGGCATGCAGGACGCGGACAAGATATACAAGGACAAAATCAAATTCTACTGTCCCCGGTTCGTCTGTACCGCAGGCGGGGAGAAGGTAGCGTTACGCACTAATCTGGTCAATAAAGATTATCCGATAGAACCGCTGGAAGCAGTCAGCACCATCGGAGCCGGTGACAATTTTAACGCGGGATTGATTTACGGACTATTAAAATATGATGTCCGCTACCGTGACTTGGATAACCTGAACGAAGAAGTATGGGACAAAATTATCCGGTGCGGAAAAGACTTCGCAGCTGAAGTTTGCCGAAGTTTCAGCAATTCGGTTTCGGTGGAGTTTGCAGAAAGGTACACGCCGATATAACAACTATCAGCACCGTGGAGAAGTCGAAGCAGTTGCAATAAAGTGAAAACTTAGTTACCTTCGATTTTCCCATTGACATATACCGCACTTGTCATCAACTGACCGTCAGGATAATACTTCTTGAGTTGACCATTAAGTTCTCCATCGACGTAGGTTGCCGTTGCAGCGACGGTCAAATCATCCCCTGTGGTGTAATAAGAGCAGAAATCTCCATCAAACCGGCCATCGTTTACTAATACGCTATACAGATTGGGGAAAAGATATTTATCAACAATTCCAGTCTTATCGAGTTGTCCCGTAAACGGTTTGCCTGTGGCAATCACACAAACCAACCCTGTCAAATCAAAGTAAAGAGTATAGTTTTTAGAACTAACCAGTTTACCTTCGGCGTAGATACGTTCATCGTCCACACTACCGTCTTTACGATAGTATATCCAGTCTCCGTCCTGAATTCCGATTAGTTCTCCATTATCCCACTCACCGCCTTTATATCCACCTTTTACCATTAGTTTGCCGTCAAGGTAGTATGATTCGCAAGGACCTGACGGCACACCTCTTTCGTAGGTGTCGACAGACTTTACCGCTCCATCCGGATAGTATTCGGTAATTTTACCGTGCTTATTCTCAGAACTCCTTTGTCCTATATAATATCCTTTTTCGCGAATTATACCGCTTTCATAGCACCTTTTATAGGGACAGAGTAAATTGTCTGCTTGATTCTTCTTATGAGCTTCTATTGCCGGAATGGCAACACCGCCCACTATCAATGCGAAAACACCTATCCACCATGCCCGCACACACCAATGGGCGAGTATAGTTGAAAGCACGAACCAGATAATGAATGAGAACAGACACCCGTAATAGAATGAAAATCCAGCGGCCATACCTGCACCGGCATGATCCGTTGATTCACTAAAATCCTTGAATGAGTTACTCCACGGAACGATAACATAAAACAACGCTGGATAAACAGCCGAAGTAATGATGAAAAACACTATTCTTTGAATCATTTGTATGCGATTATCTTTTTAGCCAATATTTTGCAAATATATACACAATAACCGATTTATCCTAACTTCATAAGACCTATATGCCATGTCACAAACAAAGCCCCACTCGTAAATTACTATTAACTTTGGCTAATTATCGCAAAGGAATTACCATATCTTCCGGTAATTCCTATCTTTGCGTAATATGATTCACTTACAGACAAAGAAACTATGTACAAAAACCTGTTTAGCTGGCTTACCATTTTGTTAGTGCTCCCGTCCTGCTCCGGCACTCCACCGACTATATCGGTGGTATGTGAAGAAAACAACGTAGGAAACTGCGTGATTAAATGGGAAACGGCTCCGGTACTGAAAGGACAGGTAAGAGTATATGCGTCTACTTCCCCCGAATTGATTCCGGAAAACTCGCCCATAGCCATGAGCAACATATCAAGCGGCAAGATGACCATCGTAACCGACGATCCGTCCCGACGCTATTATTACCTCATGGTATTCAATAATAAATACCGGGTAAAAGTAGCTACCCGCAACGTTAATATTCCCGGCATCCAGAATTTCCGTGACTTAGGCGGATACAAATCTGTCGACACAGGAAAGTCAGCCCGTTGGGGAATGGTTTACCGCTCTGCGCAGATAGACAGCATCCCACCCTGTTCGCGCCGGGAACTGAAAACATAGGCATACGGACTATCATAGATTTGCGCTCTGAAGAAGAACTCCACAACTACCCACAGCTACATAATGATGAATTTAAGATTGTGCACATCCCCATCCCTACAGGAAATATGGATAAAATCCTACAAGGAATCCAAGAAGAGAAGATAAAAAGCGATACTATTTATCGCCTGGTAGAGCGGATGAATCGCGAACTGGTGACAAACTACCGGAAAGAATTCAAAGAATTGTTCTCCGTCCTGCTCAACCGTGACTCTTATCCGGCTGTAATTCACTGCACATCCGGCAAGGGACGCACAGGAATTGTTTCCGCTTTGCTGCTTGCAGCCCTAGGTGTCAATGAAGACGTGATAATGTCGGACTACCGGCTAAGTAATGATTATTTCAATATTCCCAAAGCTTCAAAATACGCTTATGAATTGCCGGTAAATTCACAGGAAGCAATCACTACAATCTATTCGGCTAAGGAAGATTTTCTGAATGCCGCAAAGGAACAAATTGAGTCTGAGTATGGAAGCGTACAAGCCTACTTGACGAAAGGAATCAGACTTTCCGCCAAAGAAATAGAACAGTTACGCAGTATCCTACTGGAATAAATTGCAAATCGTAATTCGTAATTCGTAATAATTCTCTATCTTTGTACCCGAAATAAAAGATATACAGAGATTTAATGAAGACATTTGAAGAGCTTGGCGTTTCTCCGGAGATACGTAGAGCAATTGAAGAAATGGGATACGAGAATCCCATGCCGGTACAAGAAGAAGTGATTCCGTACCTTTTAGGAGAAAATAATGATGTAGTAGCTCTTGCACAGACAGGAACAGGTAAAACAGCCGCATTCGGTCTGCCCCTGATCCAACAGATTGACGTAAAGAACAGAATTCCACAATCGCTTATCCTCTGCCCTACCCGTGAGCTTTGCCTACAGATAGCAGGAGATTTGAATGATTATTCCAAATACATTGACGGACTAAAAGTATTACCTGTATATGGTGGTTCTTCCATTGACAGCCAGATACGCAGCCTCAAACGAGGGGTACACATCATTGTAGCTACCCCCGGACGCCTGCTGGACCTGATGGAACGCAAGACCGTTTCTTTAGCTACTATCCGTAACGTCGTAATGGATGAAGCGGACGAGATGCTGAACATGGGATTTACGGATAGCATCAACGCTATTCTGGCTGATGTGCCGCAGGAACGCAATACGTTGCTTTTCTCAGCTACCATGAGTCCGGAAATCGCGCGTATTTCAAAGAATTACCTGCGTAATGCCAAAGAAATCACTATCGGGCGTAAGAATGAAAGTACCAACAATGTAAAACACGTTGTCTACACTGTACAAGCTAAAGATAAATACGAGGCTTTAAAACGTATCGTCGATTACTACCCGCAGATATACGGTATCATTTTCTGCCGCACCCGTAAGGAAACTCAGGAAATCGCCGACAAATTAATGCAGGAAGGCTACAATGCCGATTCGCTGCATGGCGAACTTTCACAAGCACAGCGGGACGCTGTCATGCAAAAGTTCCGTATCCGCAACCTGCAACTGCTTGTTGCTACGGACGTAGCTGCCCGCGGTTTGGACGTGGACGATTTGACTCACGTCATCAATTATGGCTTGCCTGATGATACGGAAAGCTACACTCACCGTAGCGGACGTACGGGACGTGCCGGAAAGACCGGTACTTCTATCGCTATCATCAATCTCCGCGAAAGAGGAAAGTTAAGAGAAATAGAACGAATCATCAGCAAAAAATTTATTACCGGAGAGATACCGACTGCGGCAGGCATTTGCCAGAAGCAGTTGATTAAGGTTATCGATGACCTTGAAAAAGTAAAAGTAAACGAAGATGAAATCGCAGAATTCATGCCGGAAATCTATCGTAAACTGGAATGGTTGAGTAAAGAAGACCTGATAAAACGAATGGTTTCGCACGAATTTAACCGTTTCGCAGAATATTACCGCCACCGCCCGGAAATAGAACAACCGACAATTGAAAGCCGTGGTGAACGTGCCGGAAGAGGTGACCGCAAAGAGGGCGGCTTCGAGAAGAGAAGCCGGAAAGCTGCACCGGGCTTTAACCGCCTGTTTATCAATTTGGGTAAAACAGACAGTTTCTTCCCCAGCGACCTTATCGGCTTATTGAACAGCAACACACGGGGACGTATCGAGTTGGGACGCATTGACCTGATGCAGAACTTCTCTTTCTTCGAAGTTCCTGAGAAAGAGGCTGCCAATGTCGTAAAAGCCTTGAATCGTGCCAAATGGAATGGCCGTAAAGTTGTTGTGGAGGTGTCCAGTGAAGAAGGCGGAAAAGGACGTGAAAACGGTTCGGGTGAACGCAAAGGTGGCAACCGGTTCGGAAAAGGAGAAGAACGTGCACCACGCTATGAGAATAAAGACAGAAAAACTAAGGATGTTTCTGCCAAAGGTTCAAAATCCGGAAAGAAAGAAAAACCAAGCCGTGCGGAACGCGGATACTCTGATGCTCGCGGTCCGAAAAAAAAAGATGACTGGCAAGAGTTTTTTAAAGATAAAGAGCCGGATTTCAGTGAAGAAGGATGGGCACGCAGAAAACCGAAAAAATAAAATTCCAACTACTATATCTCCCGGGATGATTTCCATTCAGCCCGGGGATTACCAAAGTTTAGCCCAAGGCTCATCTCATGTGAACCTTGGGCATAATTCCTGTAAATACATATGTAAAACGACATGCGCTATTTCATCGGGCTATTTTCAATTCTTTAATCAGATTTCCCGCCTTTCCATATTTCTCCATAATAAAGAGCATATACCGCACATCCACTCCGATACACCGTTGCAAATCAGGTTCAAAAACAATATCACTGCTCATTGCTTCCCAGTTGCCATCGAAAGCCAAACCAAGCAATTCACCTTTGCTGTTGAACATTGCACTGCCGGAGTTTCCACCCGTAATATCATTGTTGGAGATGAAGCAAACACTCATATCCCCTTGCTCATTGGCATATCTACCGAAATCACCGGAAGAAAGCAAATCAAGCAATTCCGGCTGGACGGCAAAGTCAATATCCCCGGCATGTTCCTTTACTTTTTCGAAAATGCCTTTCACGGTTGTATAATAGTCGTAAACAGCTCCATCAAAAGGCGAATAACCGCCCACCGTTCCAAAACTCAGACGCATGGTAGAATTAGCGTCAGGATAGAAGTTACGGTCGGCATACATGCGGCGCATAGCAGCATTGAACAGGCGTTCGCCTTGCTCTATCTGTTCGGAAGCTTCGGAGATACTTTGATTCATCTCGTAATATTTCACAATCAGGTCGAGACTTAAAGAAACAGCAGGGTCTTCAAATAGATTATAGGTAGTATCCCGCTCCAGGAAACGTTTCAAACCTTTTGGAGAAGTTATCTGGGACGTTGCATACAAAGAATCCACATAAGTCTGGATATCCCCGTTGTAAAGCGTATCTATCTTTTGATACATGGCAGGGAGATATTTCTTGCCCACTTTCGTCTGATACTCTTTCAACATAGCTGCAAAGACTTCCTTATCAATAGTCGTATCCAAGTTATCATATTTCTCCAACAGTTTCTTCATACGGCTTACCACTTGCTTTTCTTCCGCTTCAAAGTCGAAATTCAGAATCTCAAGTGCAAGCTGAACCAATTCGGGACCGTTAATAAATGCCTCACCGAAATAAGCCAGGGCACGGTTCGTTTCACAACGATTACCATAATTCAATTCCAAAGAAGAGAAGAGACGAAGCAGTTTTTCCCGTTCTTCAGGATGCGACTGAATCCATTCGCGGAGCGCAGCCTCAGCAGCCCGTTTCTTTTCCAGGACTTTCAAATGTTTGATGGCTTTGTTAGTTCCGATGCTATTCTTCCAATAATTAGAGCTTTCATCGTATTTAGAAGCATACTTGATACGGATATCCGGACGGCGATCCATTTCCCGCTTCCAAACAGCCTGTTTCACCCCACGCACATCAATCATAGCCTGATTGATGCCATTCATCATTTCCTCAATGCCATACGAAGAGAGATAGCGCTCCGTACTGCCTGGATAGCCGAGAGTCATACAGAAAGAGCCTTCTTTATATCCATCCAATGAAATAGGAGCTACGTATTCCGGATGATAAGGGACGTTCTCAGGTGAATAATCCGCCGGTCCGTTCTGTTTGTTGGCATAAATACGGAAAACGCTGAAGTCACCTGTATGGCGAGGCCACATCCAGTTGTCCGTGTCCCACCCGAACTTGCCGACTGAAGAAGGGAGGAGCGAATACCAGCCGGACATCATTAAAATCACGGTAGACAGAAAGCCAGAACTCGTTTCCGGCGTAATACGCATCGACAATTCCCGTCAGCGTAGAGTCCTTCTCTGATACCTCCATGCCGATTACATTCATAATGGAATCGACAGCTACCCGGCGTTCAGATTCCGTTTTAGCATGCCTGGCGGCAGACAGTACCCGCTTGGTCACATCCTCCGTACGAAGAAGGAAACGGACATATAATTCGGGATTCGGCAGTTCTTCACCAAGGTTGCGGGCTACAAAACCATCCTTCAGATAATCATGTTCTACGGAAGAATGCTGCTGGATACTGCTGAAACCGCAGTGATGATTGGTAAATACCAGACCGTCTTCAGAAACAACCACCCCCGAACAAAAGCCTCCGAAGCTGACTACTGCGTCCGCAAGACAGGGTTTCTTCGGATTATACAGTTTATTTACAGGCATCTGTAACCAAGTTGCTTCATCACTTGTCCTGTCTGTTTGTTCTTATTGAGATTTCCCAACAACCACATCCCTTCATCGGCAAAAGCCTTTGAGAAGCAGATAGAAAGGAGTACGACGACGGTTAGTCTGCTGAATTTCATGCTATTATTTTTAGATTCATTATTCTGTAATCAGTCGCAACTGCTTGGCTCCTACACGGGCTTTCAGCCACTCGCTAATTTTTGCTTTCTCGGCAACTGACGGATGTTTGCCAAATTTCAAAACAGCCAGTGTCACTGTATCCGTTTTCATCGAGTCCACACGTACCTCAAGAGAATGAGCGATGGAAAGTGTAGTTACAGAAGGGTAAAGCACCTTCAACTCAGGCACCAATGTACGGCTCATCGCATCGTACGTCCTATATTGCTCAAGCGTTGTTTCCAGTTGGGATATCTTCACCTTCTGCTCCTGAAGCCTCTGTTCGCTGTTTTTATAAAAGTCCTCCATTACCATGGCACGAATGGAAGAGACATCTACCGCCTCATTATTCATACCCTGCAATACTATCAGTTTCGTATCTTCCAGCTTATACTCTTTCAGTTTACTACGAGCTATGGAGATGGAAGCATCCGGCACCTCAGACCCAATCAGCACAACACGGACTTCCTTATGTTCATAACTGATCTTTTTGTCAAGCACTTGTGTATTTTCAAATCCTAGCTGCTCACTGACAAACCGGTTGGCGGCTGCTTCATAAAAAGTACTTTTAATGATGCCAAACGTCAGATAAACAGCCGGACACATTGTCAGCACAACAATCAGAATGATGTATTTACGTACTGTCTTCTCACGGGTTTTATCCACAAACTCTTTCCGTTGAAAATGCATCACACGAACCCCGATGAAGGTAGCCAGACTGATAAATACGGAGTTGATAAAGTAAAGATAGAAGGCTCCCAGGAAATAAATCAGGTTACCGGATGCTAATCCGTATCCTGCCGTACAGAGAGGCGGCATCAATGCGGTAGCGATGGCAACACCCGGAATCACGTTCCCTTTCTCTTTGGTAGAAAGAGCCACTACACCTGCCAAACCACCGAAAAGTGCGATGAATACGTCATAAATCGTAGGCGAAGTACGCGCCAGCAACTCGGATTGTGAACCGGCAATAGGTGCAAGAAGGAAGAAAACAGTCGCCGTCGTCACACTGAAAGCGGTCGTAATAAGAAAACTCTTCAAAGAGCGCTTCATCAATTCGAAATCGTTCAACCCGACTGACAACCCTACCCCCATGATAGGTCCCATCAACGGAGAGATCAACATGGCACCGATGATAACGGCAGTAGAGTTTACATTCAAGCCCAGTGAAGCCATAAAGATGGCAAAAATAAGAATCCACAAATTGGCTCCTTTGAACTCCACTCCTTTGCGGATAGAATCGACCGTTGCCAACTCGTTGTCCTTATCCTTTTTCAAGTCCAGATATTCGTTCAGAAAGGACCTGATAGCGAATTTATTACGCTCATCTGTCTTCATGATTATTTCTTCTTTATAAATCGGTTAATAACAGGAATCTGGCTCAAAGGCAGATCCCGCTTGACAATATAACTCACAAACAGCAACAAGAGTATAGTACGGAAAGCAAGACGGAGCACAAGATTGAGATAGAAACTTGTTCTCCAATCACATAGAGAACCGCAGCAAGCAGAACATAAAGTCCGATACTTTTCAAATCATAGTGAATCGGATATTTCTTCTGTCCTATCCAATAAGATAACAACATAATGACCCCATATCCGGCAACGGAAGCCCAGGCAGAAGCGATGTAGCCATAAGTAGGAACCAACAGAATATTCATCACTACGATAATGGCACAACCTATCAGAGAGAAATAAGCTCCCCATCGTGTCTCATCCGTCAATTTATACCAAAAAGAAAGGTTGAAATAGATCCCTTTACAGATCTCTGCAAGCATTACAATAGCTACTACTCCCAACCCTTCCCAATATCCTCTTGCCACCAGATAGCGCAATAAATCGAGATAGAACATCACAGCAAGAAAAGCCAGCAACGAGAATATGAGGAAATATTTCATCGCAGCCGCATACATTTTCCGATTGTCCCCTTCACGATCCTTGCCAAATACAAACGGTTCGTAAGCGTAACGGAAAGCTTGCGTAAACATTGCCATCACCATCGCAATCTTACTGGTTGCTGCATAGATACCCAATTGCACCAACCCTTCCTGGCGATCCTCAAAAAGGAACGGATAAATCATCTTATCCACCGTCTGGTTCAAAATACCGACCAAGCCGAGAATCAGCACCGGGAAAGAATAAACAACCATACGTTTCAGCAATGCCCTATCCAGTTTATAGGCAAAACCTCTCAGTTCAGGGATAAAGAAGAACATCTGGGCAACAGAGACAATCAGGTTACTGATAAAGATATATCCTATCAGATAACCGGGATCATAGAACCATGAGATGGATTCCGGACAATGTATATTCAGCCAGGGACATAACAGTAAGAAAAACAGGTTCAGCCCGATTCCGCCAACAATGGAGAGCAGTTTGATAGCCGCAAACTTTATCGGTCGTTTTTTATAGCGTAGATAAGCGAAAGGAATACACTGAAAAGAATCTAAGGCCACCACAACAGCCATCATCGCTATAAATTCCGGATGACTACCATAATCCAGCAAATTGGAGATTGGCTGTAGGAACAACAGGCAGAGAAGAACGAAAATCAACGATACCCCGCCTACCGAAAGCAGAGAGTTGGCATATACTTTCATCGGATCTTCCCCCGATTTATTGGCAAAACGGAAGAATCCGGTTTCCATACCGAATGTAAGCAGTACCAGCATCAAGGCAGTGAACGCGTAGACATTCGATACAACCCCATACCCACCTGTGGAAGCCGGCAAAACAGCCGTATACAACGGCACCAGCATATAGTTAAGGAATCGTCCGACAATGCTACTCAGCCCGTAAATTGCAGTATCTTTTGCTAATGATTTTAGTCCAGCCATGTTTGTTCAGCAGATTAGTGATTAATATGGGATGATATTGCTCCATATTAATCGTTAAACAACGTTTTTGAGTTACCACTATACAGGCTACGCCCCAAATGCCTATAAGCAAGTTCCGTCACCTCACGACCACGGAGGGGTGCGTTTCATAAAACCTTCTTTGATCAGGAAAGGTTCATACACTTCCTCAATAGTGCCCGCATCTTCGCCCAAAGCGGTAGCAATGGTTGTCAGACCGACAGGACCGCCTTTGAACTTGTCTATGATGGTACAAAGTATCTTGTTGTCTATCTCATCCAAACCATATTTGTCGATATTCAATGCTTCCAGCGCAAACTGGGCAATATCCGTATCAATAGAACCCGAACCTTTCACTTGAGCAAAGTCACGCACACGGCGAAGCAAGGCATTGGCAATACGGGGCGTACCACGACTTCGGGATGCAATCTCCGATGCCGCCCGCACCGAACAAGGCACGTCCAGTATGGATGCTGAACGTCGGATGATATTACTCAGAATATCATCATCGTAATATTCCTAAATGCAGGTTTATACCAAAACGTGCACGAAGCGGGGCTGTAAGCAGACCGCTGCGCGTAGTGGCACCCACCAACGTGAAAGGATTCAAATCAATTTGGATACTACGTGCCGAAGGTCCCTTATCAATCATAATATCAATACGATAGTCCTCCATGGCAGAGTAAAGATACTCTTCCACCACGGGCGACAGACGATGAATTTCATCGATAAAGAGCACATCGTTCGGCTCAAGGCTAGTCAGTACACCTGCCAAGTCACCCGGTTTGTCAAGTACCGGACCGGAAGTCACTTTAAAGCCGACGCCTAGTTCATTGGCAATGATATTTGAAAGGGTTGTTTTTCCCAAACCGGGAGGGCCGTGAAGCAGAACATGATCGAGCGCCTCGCCACGCAAGCGTGCCGCCTTCACAAAAATGCGAAGGTTCTCCACCACCTTGTCCTGTCCGCTAAAGTCTTCAAAACTCAACGGGCGAAGTGCATTCTCAAAATCCCGCTCCCGTGAAGTCAGCTGATGTTCGCGTATGTTAAAATCTTCTTGTTCCATTTTCTTCTTGAAATGTAGGAGACAAAGATAGAGAAATCCATTTATTTTCAGTATAAGAAAGATGAATAAAAAAAGCCCGGTAGCATGAAAAGCAACTATAAAATATTACTTTTGCATCATCTATATACACGCAATCAACTATGGTTCTAAATTATATCTGGATAGCATTCTTCGTTATCGCCTTCATTATCGCCCTGATAAAAGTAATTTTTCTAGGTGATACGGAGATATTCACTGCCATCATGAACTCTACATTCGACTCCTCAAAGACGGCATTTGAAATCTCCCTAGGGCTTACCGGAGTATTAGCCCTTTGGCTGGGGATTATGAAAATTGGCGAAAACAGCGGGTTAATCAGTGCCCTGGCCCGTTTCCTGAGTCCGGTACTCTGCCGCCTGTTTCCGGACATTCCCAAAGGGCATCCGGTATTGGGTTCCATCTTTATGAATATGTCCGCCAACATGCTCGGACTCGACAATGCTGCCACCCCATTGGGGCTCAAAGCAATGAAAGAACTGCAGGAACTGAACCCGAAGAAAGATACGGCTTCCAATCCGATGATTATGTTCTTAGTAATCAACACTTCGGGACTTATCCTTATTCCCATCAGCATCATGGTATATCGTGCGCAAATGGGAGCTACGCAACCGACTGATGTATTCATCCCGATTTTGCTAAGTACTTTCATTTCTACTTTGGTGGGAGTTATAGCCGTCAGCATTGCCCAGAAAATAAACTTAATCAATAAACCGATTCTGATATTGATGGGCGTTATCTGCCTTTTCTTCTCCGGATTGATTTATTTATTTATCAGCGTGTCCCGTGAGGAAATGGGTACTTACTCTACATTGATAGCAAATATTCTTCTGTTCGGGGTGATCATTCTGTTTATCCTGACAGGAATCAGGAAGAAAATCAATGTATACGACTCTTTTGTGGAAGGAGCCAAGGAAGGATTTACAACTGCTGTACGCATAATCCCTTATCTGGTTGCCTTCCTTGTAGGCATTGCCGTATTCCGTACTTCGGGAGCGATGGATTATCTGGTAAACGGCATCGGTTACGTAGTAGGATTATGTGGAGTCGATACAAGCTTCGTTGGAGCACTCCCCACTGCACTGATGAAGTCTCTCAGCGGTAGCGGTGCCAATGGGCTGATGATTGACACGATGAAAGAGATGGGACCGGACTCGTTTGTAGGCCGAATGAGTTGCGTAGTACGCGGAGCTTCGGACACCACTTTCTACATTCTGGCTGTCTATTTCGGCAGCGTCGGAATCAGTAAAACCCGGAATGCAGTCACCTGCGGCTTGATTGCAGACTTCTCCGGTATTATAGCCGCCATCTTAATCAGTTATTTATTTTTCTTTTAAATCATAGACTCAATTATGGCTGTAACTTATCAAACCGAAGGCGTCAAGATGCCTGATATCAAGAAACGTGAGACTACGGAATGGATAAAAGCCGTAGCCGCTTCCTACGGGAAAAGACTCGGTGAAATCGCTTATATCTTTCTGCTCCGATGAAAAGATTCTGGAGGTAAACCGACAATATCTGCAACACGATTATTACACGGATATCATTACTTTCGATTATTGCGAAGGTGATCGTCTGTCGGGCGACCTGTTTATCAGCCTGGATACGATACGCACCAATGCCGAGCAATTCGGAACATCCTATAACGATGAGCTGCATCGTGTCATTATTCACGGGATACTTCATCTTTGCGGCATAAACGATAAAGGACCCGGAGAACGGGAGATTATGGAGACTGCGGAAAACAAGGCATTGGCGATACGGTAGTCATAAACCATATTACGTTGATGGCTCATTCTGATATACTATGACAGCATAACGAAAAGACGCCCCATCGTAACCACTACGACGGGGCGCTTTCATTAGCAACGTAATGCTAATATTAACACTAAATTAACGTGAGTTCGACATAAAATCAAAAGATAGTAAGTTGCCCGTCATTGATAAAGTTCACTTCAATGGCGGGTTTCTTTTCAAAGAAACAATAGGCTGCGATAGCAGATAATGAATTGGCAATGAAATTGCTGAAAGAACGATGTCGTGAGTGTTCTATCTGTGCAATGTTTTTCAGCTCGTCATTGACTGTTTCAATCAGCGCTCTCTTTCTGAGTAGGATCCTGTCGGCAATACTCATCAGGGAGTTCCTCATATTAGTTTTTAACTTTAGTGACAAGTTGTATACCATTAAGGAAAAGATTCTCAAACAGAGCCTGGCCAATATATCCCTTGTCTGCACATAGTTTTCCTTTGATGTTTTCCAGAAACTTACCCTGCTTCAAGGGTTCCCGGTCATCCACATTTCCAGGTGTGAACATGAAATTGAGGATTTCACCCTTGTCATTGATTATCAGATGCAGCTTGAATCCGAAGAACCATCCCATGGAACATTTTCCTCGCTCTGCGAGCCCTTCAAATGTCTTATGAATCAGAATCCTTTGGTTACGACAGACATGTAAAGGAGTGGAGTCCACAAAACTGATGCCGGTACAAGTTCCCAGCAGTACTCTTTTGATGAATATGGTCATGGGAAGCAATACTTCCTTCTCCAGTTCCACAAAACGGTTATAGGACACCCGGTGCGGAAACAGGTGTTCCAAATGTTTGCAGACATACTCTTTGTAATAATGCTTGAAGCAGCGGAAACCACCGGAGTGGAACAGAATAAGAATGACCATAATCTCCGCATCACTCATCCGGTTAGGCTTATTACGATGCCCGGTCTTCTTGTCTTCAATCATATATTTTTCCTGTTGAAACGAAAATTCCTTGCAAAAATCATCGGCCATACAATAAATCTCTGTAATTTTAGACTCTGAGAACATAGTGGTAATCGATTAAATGTTATAATTGGTCACTATAAATTTAATACTTTTATCGCTATGTTCCTAATTTTCAAATAAATAATTCTAACCCTTATATCGAACTCACGTTAAATTATTTAAGAGAGAGATTTATTTCTTCTTGTCGGGAGCTACTTCCGGAGTAACTAATTTCTTGATTGATTTAGTATTCAGATACAAAAAAGCTAATCTCGGAGGTCCGTCCTGTGTGACCAACTCCAACGAATCAGGTGTTACATAGCCTATTCGTTCACGTGTTTTATACACTTCTGTCTTTCCATTATCTTCTTTGCTGAATCCTTCTATAATCAAATAACCGTCCTTATCTATCTTCCATGTTCTAAGGTCTAAAGAAGGGATATTGACAGCAGAACATTTTCCGCCTTTTTTAAACTCAAATCCTTTCAGTTCACCGGTAGACTTGTAGGTATAAGGATTACACCATTTACCAATAATTTGTTTCTCCACTTTGCCCTGTCCGTAGCTGCTGAATGCAAAGCAAGACAGAGTCATAGCTGTAATTAATAGTTTCTTCATTTCATTTATTTTTCTAGTAAATCATATTTCTGGTCAATGCCACGTTCTCTCAGATGAATACCCTCCTTCATCCAACGCGGTTCTTTTGTTCCTTTCAAGTAATAGTCAAAGAATTGCATCATTCGGATAGTCCAGTCCTTCTGGGCAGCCTGATTACTAAGGAAATGTCCTTCACCTTTGTAGTTGAGATGCCATGCCGGACGCTGTAAACGGCGCATAGCCAAATACAAGGCACGCCCCTGTTCATAAGCCACGGCCTCATCCTTATCATTATGCCAGATCAGTAACGGCGTATGTATCTTATCGGCCTCTATGATAGCGGAGCTTGCCAGATATTTATCCTTGGCTTCCCACAAATTCTTTCCCATACGGCTTTGCCATTCTTCGTACATGAAATAACGCGGCAAACCGCTTCCACCACGAATACCCAAATAACCGGTTACCATATCAGTAATAGGAGCCCCGATATTAGCACAAGCGAATATATCCGTCTTCGTCACCAGATAACTAGTTTGGAAACCTGACCAACTATGTCCTTGCAGACCTATCTTTCCCGGATGTGCTATCCCCTGCTCTATCAAGTATTTCGTTCCGCTTACTACTGCATCATAACTGCTCTGTCCCGGTGTTCCTATGGTGAAATGCACATCCGGCATAAATACAATATACCCATTGCTAACAAAGTACATCACATCCGCCATTGCGCTACTCAACATCGGAGCATGATAAGTATTCAATCCACCTGAATGCGTTTCATAGAATTGTACCAGTACGGGATATTCTTTTTGAGGATCATAATCTTCCGGCAGATAAAGTATTCCCTTATTGGGTTTATTCTCATAGTTTGTCCATTCCACCAACTTTGCAGTTCCCCATTTGTATTCACTTTGCTGAGGATTAGCATTCGTTATACGGACCGGATCGGAGAAATCGGCTTTGCTCCACCACAGATCACGGAATTCTGACATATTCTGACGATTCCAGATGCAATACTTCTGATTATCCGAGAAACGATGAATCGCATAGATATAAGGACCTTCCGCAAGCTTCTTCAAACGACCTTTCATGTCAAGCGAATAAATGCCTTCATCCATCGTATTCTCATCCCACACGCTGACTACAACCGTCTCGTCCGGTTTGAAAACTTCCTTATCAATATTGCTGGTCATTTTACGGATAGTTCTCTTATTTTTGCGACCATATCCCTTGGTGAAACATTCCGGCTGACGTTCTCCGGTTAAATCTATCTTCCACCAGTCATAAGCATCGTAAATCAGCACATTATTACCATCAGCAGTCCAACCTGCAATGCCATAAGCAGGCGCAGGATTCGGTTTGTCATAAGTTTCCTCAAATACCGGATAACCAATAGCTGTTGAAATATCGGTGACCTTCCCCGTTGTTCCGTCAAACTTATTCCATACCTGTGCAACAGGATCATACATCACAGCCCATTTACCGTTCATTGACCACTTCGGCCTTGTCCGATAGCTACGTCCTACCAATTGCTTTTTTCCTGTATGCACATTCACAGAATAGATATCAAACGGCACTTCATTAAGCCATTCTTTCTGCATACGATAGGGAGTTTCGTCCGTATAAAGCACATAATGTATTTCTTCTGCACGGTCCGGTTCCAACAAATCAGCATAACCGGGAGCTACTTCCGTCAATTTTCCGGAAGCAATATCATAGATATATTTTGAATATTGAGGACGAAAATAACGACTACGAGTCTGCAAGGTAGGAACTTCATATTCATCCCAAGTCCACAGCTCCAATTCGAAACTCTTATCCGGCTTTACTTCCTCTTCTTTTTTATCTTTATTTACTTTCTCCTGATAAGGTCTGAGTTCCATTGTCAGAAACTTCTGACTGCGTGACAGAGTGGCCCGCGCAAGTTCCATTCCGACCGGTAGAGTCACCTCTTTACGGTCGAAGACCAAATCGCAGGTATTCTTCTTTAAAGAGAAATTATACCATAGCGAATCCTTAATACTGAATTCTCCTGTCATCAGTTTTGTATCCAAACTGAAAGAAACAGGTTCTTTCTTTACAGCACTCTGATAGATAGTCTGATAGGGTCCCGTCAATGGACCATAACACAATGCGTTTCCTTTTGCCTGCCTGCGTACAAAAATGATAGAACGTCCCTCATTGTATAAGGTATAATAGCCAATACTGTCAATCTGAAAAGCAGTACTGGTTTTCAGATGGCGAACCACCAAACGATTAAAAGACGGGACATGATTGACCGTATCTTTCGGAACGTTTGTCACTGAGACTGAATAAGGAGTTCCATTTACCGGCCGGAAAGATTCCTTATATCCCCATTCTTTCTTGATACCTGAAGGAAGTTCCATCAGGATCGTCTTCATATTTCCTGTAGAGTCAGCCTTCTGATAAGAAAGAGCTTGATCCGAATTATAAAACTCAATGTTTTCCACATCATCCAGCAGAATCTCCTTGCGGGTACGTGTATCAAACAGATGTAGAGTTTTTGCGTCGGTGTTTTCAGGATTGTACTCCATAGGTGCAATCCGGTAGGTAACCCAACGTCCTGTCGGGGAGATATCCGGAGATTCAACACGCTTCCACGACATGCAGGCTTCAATGTCAACCGGCTTTTTCTGTGTTTGAGCATCGACACTCGGGACAAAACCGGCTAACACTCCCACTATTAATCCGATTCCCATTATTGTCTGCTTCATTTTATCTTCTCCTTTCATCTTTTATCATATCTTTATTCAAATCAATATCACAGTCTGCCGAGTTATCATGTAACAACAGACGTGCAAAATGACGCCACATTTTATGCTCAAAAAAGTTCTCGGACTCACCGAAGAATCCATGAGTACATTTAGGTAACACAAACATATCAAAGTCCTTGTCCGCTTTAATCAATGCATCTACCAAACGTAAAGTATTGGCTGGATTCACAGTCTGGTCTATGGCACCGGTAAACAGCAGCAATCCATGTTTGTAATTCTTCGCCAACTCCTGATTCGGACGCACACGTACACTATAATCATACGTTTTGCTCTCTACTCCCAAACTGTCTTTAGTCGTTGTCACCTTCTCATCTACACCATAATGAATCTCCACGAAACCTTTATTGTAAATACGATTGTCATGGTTGCCGGCCGATGAGACAGCAGCCGAATAAAAGTCCGGATAAGTGCAAATAGCGGCAGCCGACATAAATCCGCCGCCTGAGTGACCGTAAATACCTACCTTGGTAGCATCTATAAAGGGATAACGGGCAGCCAATTGTTCGATAGCATATTTATCATCCGCCAGCGGATAATCGCGCATATTGTTGTATCCATAGGTATGATAAGCCTTTCCACGCATTGGAGTCCCCCCTCTGTGGCCTACGGTAATTACAATGAATCCCAGTTGAGCCAAACGGGTGTTATAGACATCATTTATTGTGAAACGAGTCGGAACGTACTCGAAGAACGGCCCCGGATAAACATTTGAAATAATAGGGTAAACTTTCGTCGAATCAAAATCGGCAGGCTTCCACATCACACCATAAAGGTCGGTTACTCCGTCGGCAGCTTTTACTTTAAAACGTTCCGGAGCTTTCCAGCCCATTTCATAGACAGGTTGCAAGTCCGGTTTCTCCAATGTCATGATTACCTTCCCATTCCGGTTGCGAACCACGTTTACCGGCTCCTGCGACACGGTAGAATATGAATCTACCAGATAGCGACAGGAGGGAGAGATACTGACTTCGTGTGACGCATTCTCCGGCGTCAACAGACGAAGTGCATTCAAACGATCCAAATGAGCTTCATAAAGAATATAGTAATAAGGGTCAATTCCTTTCTCCCGTCCATAACCATAGAAATACATTTTGCGTCCAACAGTATCAATCTGCGCAACTGGACCGGCTACCCAAGTACCGTCTGTCAGCTGATTCTTCAGGTTTCCTGTTGCTGTATCATACAGATAATAATGTCCCCAACCATTACGTTCGGAACGGAACAGGATTTCTTTTCCGTCATTCAGGAAAGAAACATTACGCATCTGATAATCGAGATACGGCTTATTTTCTTCATGAATCACCACACGCACTTTTCCAGTCTCTACATCCACTTCGCAAATATCCGACTGGTTCCATGTACGGTTATAGCGTTGGAAGTACAAGCGTTTTCCGTCTTTTGACGCATACAATACATCAATATACTGATCCGGCCAACGATTGATATCCACCTTCTTAACTTCCCGCTTGTCTATATCTCCCAACAGTAATTCATATTGAGTCACATTTTTATCGCCGGCCAATTCAGCTTTATAAGTAATCAGTTCAGGAGAAGGCTTGGATAAAGAATTAATAACCCACAAGTCACGGACTTTCCGGTTGTCTTCACGGACAGCGTAGAAACGGTGGCTTCCGGAATCCAGTGAGCCGATTCGGCTCCGAAACGGCCTTCCATCTTGCCTTCGTCTTCACGGTTGAATGTATAATCCGGCATACCGTCCGTCGTCAATTGAACCGGGATTGTATCCTGTCCCTTTTTCGGGTTTCCAACGAAATACAAGTTATCCTTACTGGCATAAAGAAAATACAAGCTATCCGGAGAATATTTCATCCAATACGGATCGCCGGTTTTATACGTCGGCTTCTCATCGAGTTGCTTCAATTCTTTTGTATGGATATTGTATGTATAAAGTCCGCGGTCAAAATCAATACGAATGGTTTCGTTGTCCTTCATAAATGTGAAAGACAAATGCGGATCTGCCGAAGAATAGGCTTTCTTGGTATATACTGCAATTTTGCTCAATAACTCATCCGTATCAAACAACAATCGTTTCTCCTTTTTCTTCGGATTGACATAATAATATTTCTTTCCTTCACGTGTTGTAAAAGAGTAATAAAAACAATCCGTATCGTTGATAAACGTCGGTCTGACTTCTGTCGAATACTTATCTATAGGATTTTGCTCCAACAAACGGAACTTTTCCGCTAACTGATAATTCGCTTTTTGTTGCGCACCGGCAAGGTTGCATGATACTAATGCAACCGCCAGGCACAAATATCTAAAGAGAGAGTTTTTCATAAAATCTTATCTATTGTCTTATTTACTACGGTTAATATCTCCCCAATAGTCTGCACGGGTATCACCTAGCAAATGTTTGGCAAAGAAACGGTACATTTTCTTCTCAAAATACTCATCGGCAGAACCATATCCATGACCGGCTCCGGGAATAACAAGCATATCGAAATCCTTACCGGCCTCAATCAAAGCCTGAGCCATACGGTATGTATGTGCAGGATTCACGTTCTTATCCATATCTCCGGTTACAAGCATCAAGTGTCCTTTCAGATTCTTGGCTATCTCTGCATTCGACTTTACTCTAAACTTGTATTCATATTCTTTGGTCTCGTTACCCAGACTGTCTTTCACCACCTTCTCTACTTCTCTTACACCATTGTAACATTCTCCCCAACCACGGTTATAGATACTATTATCATGGTTTCCGGAACAAGAAACGGCAGCCTTATAAAAGTCCGGATAAGTGCAGATAGCAGCCGCAGCCATAAATCCGCCACCGGAATGTCCGTAGATACCAACTTTCTGACCGTCAATAAACGAGTGGCGCTGAGCCAACTGCTCAATAGCATACTTATCATCTTCCAACGGATAATCACGCATATTGCCGTAACCGTAACGATGATATGCCTTTCCACGCATCGGAGTATCTCCCCTATGGCCTACAGTGATTACAATAAAGCCAAGCTGGGCTATACGGGTACAATAGCTATCATCCAACGTAAAGTTAGTAGGAACGAACCCGAAGTATGGTCCCGGATAAACAACCGAAATAATCGGATATTTCTTTTCCGGATCAAAATTAGACGGTTTCCACATCACTCCATACAAATCTGTAACATTATCGGCAGCTTTCACCACAAAATTTTCCGGCTTCTTCCAACCGGCGGCATATACCTGACTTAAATCAGGCTTTGCCAACTCCATAATCACCTTGCCGGTATTGTCCTTCAATAATATCTTCGGCTCCATATCGACTCTTGAGAATGTATCAATAAAGTAGCGCTTAGACTTCAAAAAGATTACCCGGTGCTGCCCGTCTTCTTTAGTGAGTAGAGTTGCTCCCTCACGATCCATATTGGACTTATACAAACGATAGTAAAACGGATTGATCTTCGGGTCATCTCCATATCCATAAAAATAAACCGTACGTTGCAGCGTATCAATAGCGGCAATATGTCCGCTTACCCACGGTCCTGAAGATATCGCATTTTTCAGGTTCCCTTGACCATCGTAATGATAATAGTGTCCCCACCCTGTACGTTCGGAACGAAATAGAATATCTTTTCCATCATTCAGCACTTCCACACTACGTGCATGCGGATCACGATAAGGTTTATCCACCTCATGAATCAGTTCTTTGACTTCCAAGGTAGAGGTATTGACTGAACACACGTCTACCTCATCCCATGTACGTTTGGTACGTTCAAAAAAGACATACTTGCTATCCGACGTTACATTAAAAGGCATCACATACTGGTCATTCCACTTTTGTATCTTCGCTTTTTTCGCAGTCCGTTCTACAATATCAATAATTACAAGTTCATTCTGAGTTACATATTTATCTCCCGGAAATTCATACTTATATTTCTTCAACTCCGGCTTGTCCGAAATCGAATTAATCACCCAAAAGTCACGCAATTTCCGATTATCATCAAGCACAATATATGCATGCCGGCTATCAGGACACCAACGAGCATTAGAAGGGACTTCACCATTCTCCCCTGCATCATCCTCACGAGCATACGAAAAATCAGGGACTCCGTCCGTAGTCAATTGCACTTCTGTAGTATCTACTCCCAATGCTTTATTACCTTTCACATACAAGTTATGGTCTTTCGCATACAGTATATACTTCTTATCCGGAGAAAAATTCATCCATGTATATATCGGCTCGTCATCTCTGTCATCTACCTTTTTCTCCTCCACCTCTTTCAATTTGCGGGTAATTCGATTGTAATCATACTTTTTCGACCTGTAACTGAATACAAACGACTTTTGATCTTTTGCGAACTTTAATTCTGACAAATCCAACCTTACCGGATTCACAACCTCATGAGTTAAACCGGAAAGCAGCATAGCCATCTCCTTGTTATCGAAGAGTAACTCCTTCTTTCCCTCCTTGGGGTTGACATAATAGTAGTGTTTACCTGCCGAAGTCGTAAAATCAAACCAAAAATTATCCGTATCATTGATTTCATGTGGATAAAGGGACATACTATTATTAGACAGCTTTCCCCCTAATGTAAATTTATGGAACTTCTCCGCCAACTCATAATTGGCTTGTACCGTATCATGCTCGGCAGGAACTTGTCCCCATCCTTGCAATGCAAGAGTAAAAGACAAGCTGCCGGCAATAAAAAGTTGTTTTAATACCATAATGGTTATTTATTATCAAAAAATCGCTTTTAAAGCTCTTCTAGAACGCAAATGACATATAATCCATACCGCGTCCCAGTTTATAAAGGACATCTACTATTTTACCAAACTTCTTGTTTTCTTCCGAAGTGGTTTCATTCGGGAATTGTTGTTTAAGAGAAACCTCCGTACACGTCCCATCTTCCAACCTTGTTTCTACAACACCAAATATATAGAAACTGCCGTCTTCCAGAGCAACTCCTAATTGCCCGGCATAAGGATACTTCTGTTTATATAAGTTAGTGGTTACATCCATACCCGACAATGTCTTAACAGCCGCAGGTAACGGTTCCCCCAATGGCATCAATTCACCTCTATATTCCACATCTCCATAAGCATCCCATCCGTATTGATAATAATAAAGTTGGTTTCCACTGGCAATGACCACATAACGCTTGTTTCCAAAATTAGCCATACCACGATAATCATTGATAACGCCCAAAGAAGCCTCGTAATACCAACCTTCTAGGCAACTAACATACCTTCTTTCAGCCTCCAGTCCGAAATAGCGTAATTCATACACCGATGTTGCTTCATCTTTCAACAGCACTGTCCAATATGGTTCAGACTCTGATATATCATTCCCTGAGTTGTACGGAGCGGGTAATGCATCCACCACAGTCTTCTCTATATTCGAGAAATGATCTTCGCCACTCGGATCAGTGATATTATACATATTTCCACTTGTATAGCTGGAATGTTCAGTAATCGCTGTACCACTAGTAGCGTATCCCATATCCAAGATTCCCACCAATGAATTATCTTCTTCCGTCAATGCAAGCATCACATCTGTTCTATTATTATTAAACTTGTAGGCTTGGAATAAACGGCTGAATCGGGTATTATTATTTAATCCTATGGGTATATAAGTACCTGCATGGAAATCCGTCACATCCGCCTTTTTTTCCCAATAAATCAAACCAATCTCATTCAGTAGTGCTTTGGATGAAAATGTCATGGCGGCTTCTACCGGAGAAAAATCAGCTGGTATATCTCCGTGAAATTCTTCATCCGTATACACCTCACGTTCCAGCGTATTGCCATTAAGTTCGACCCAACGATCCTGCTTCACCACCAACTCGTCGTACAAGCCAATCCCATACTCGCTATAATAATCCATGTCACCAATATTGTTCATTAACCCTTTCGGATTTGAACCAAGATTGGGAACAATATCACGTTTTACTATATGATAGACCAACGAATCACGAGTAAACGTCTCTCCACCATACGTTACCTGATAACGTTGTGTTGTGGGCACAATAAAATGAAGTACAGATCGCCCTCCATCATCGGACAAAATCACCCAACCCCGCTGATAAATAGATCGCACTTTAATGGTTGTAGACTTCCCAAACTGAACTCCCGACTTGTTGTCTGTCACCGCAAATGTCACCTGATATGTACCACTCTTTTCGGCTTTAAATGTATAAGTGGGACCAGTTTCACCTGCTTGCAACTTTTTATCTACATACCATTCATATCTGACATCGGGTGTAATACTATCTATTGTAAACTTAAAAGTAGGTGCCAATACCAATTCTTCTCCTTCTATCACACTATAATCCAAATTAAAGTTTTCAAAATTGGACGCACTACCTTGTATCTCATTTATCTGCTTGTAGTTATAGTCGTTATCATCATCCAAGCAACTGGAAACAACTCCGACTAAAACTACTATCACTGCATATATTCCTAATTTTCTCATAATTTGCAATTTTATAATTTACCCTGCCACTTCCACAGTAATCACATTATCATTCTCATCTTCACCCAATCTTCCATATCCTTTCCTGCGTTCATCTGCTTCAAGGTATTCTTCAATCTCAATGAATACTTACGCAACACCTGCTTGTTCTTTCCATCAAACACTATATCATCCTTTTTCAACTCGTCCAAAAACATCTGATATTTTTTTTCTGAGTACTCACCTAAATAATACCAATCAACCGAATTTACCGGGTATTCTTCCGTCCCAGCATCATTCACCGACCACCAGTCGGGCTTAAACAAACGATCGGTAACAGAAATGAGAGCACGCGAATACAAATAATCACCCTGTCTCACAGCATTTGCTTCTACGACCTGCAATGCCAGAACCTTCGTTTCTGTCCTTAATATCGGATTATTCTTCAACGTTACGTAAATAGTATCCGTTAGTAATCCTTTCCTAATCTTACAATCTGCAGGCAATACATACAAATTAGCCGGTAAAGTAGTACGTTCGGCATCTGCAATTACATTGAAATGTAAATCTTCATCCTGCATCTGTCCATACACAGAAACCTCTATCGGTATCTCAGCATCCTCACCTTCATTATACATTTTAAAAGATACTGTAGTAGTATCCCTAGTCATATCGTTAGCGAATTTCAAATAGGCTGTGTCGTTACTGCTGACCAACAATCCCTTCTCTTCACACGAAGCGAGCATCAGACATATACTGCAAACCAACACTCCCCATATAACATATCTTTTCTTCATTTCCGTTTCTCTTAAGTAGTTATTCTGAAATAGTTCGTCACACTCAAATGTTTGATTCCGAATCAGGTTTGGGTAATATCATATTTTCGTCAGTTGGTAACACGGGATTACTATAATAAGAACTGGCAGGCATCGTCCGATTTAACCGTTTATACATATAGAAAATCTGTCCTTCACCCAAGAACTCACGACGGGCATCATTTACCAGCAAGTTTATAAACTCCGCCTTATTTGTGACATTATCAAACTTCTTTGATACTCCTCTTCCTTTCTTCACCAATTCCAAATACCCTTGTGCTTCCCGGGGATTGGTTGCAAAAATTGCTTCAGCGGCAATGTAGTACACCTCAGACATACGTATCATAGGAATTAACTGATTATTTGTTATTCCAGGAATGGTACTCTCCGTCTGTTTGTAATATTTCAAAGTACGATAATAATATCCATAATACTTTTCTGCCAGTTGATACTTAAACCGCCAGTCACTGTCCTTCTCATCTCCATATAATTCTTTTGCCACCTCACTATCCAGACATAGATAATATTCATTACTAGAACCGTCAGAACTATGATTTATTTCCTGATCCCATTCCACCAGTTCCTTTGGGGAATAAAGTCCAAAAATAATATCATCATACATCTTCATATTTCCATTCCTGAAACCGGATGAGCTAGTTGATGCCTTAAAATAACCTGTTTCACTCTCTTCATCAATGATTTTCTTGGCTTCCGCATAAGCTTCCGCATTCTTTCCTGCATACAAGTAAACACGAGCCAATTCTGCTGTTACCGCATAATAATTCAAACGATATCCTCTAGACCCTAAAAACAGGCTTTGTGAAAGTTCATTGATGTTAAATCTATAGCCTATATCCATTCTGGATTCTTTATCGACTTCCTTTAATATACGTTGCGCTTCCTTCAAGTCAGCAATAATCTGTTCCAAGCAATAACTAACCGTCTGATGATCGTTAATATAACTGGGATAAACATTGACATAAGGAATAAAAGTACGGTTATCTTCTCTGAAGCCAACAGACGAAGGAGACGGAGCATAAATACGAAGCAAATCAAATTGTACAAATGCACGCAATCCAATAGCTTCTCCCAAAATCATCTGACGTTCACTATCAAGCCCATAAAAAAGATTAGGGTCAGCTTGAGCCGCTTGCTGCGCCAGTTCATTACAATTAGCAACCACATTCCAAGCGGCTTTCCACATTGCATCAGTAACAGGAACCAATTCGATATTTTTAAATGCTAGCTCTGCTATCCTTTTCATTGGGGTTCCACCAGCTATACTTGGAGCTTGATCTATGTAATAAGCCTGTGCCCAAGCATCCAAAATACCCCAAGTAAGATTACTTCCATACAAATCGAAAGTCGCCATTTTCCGATAAATACCATTCGTCGCCGTACGAAAACCATCACCGGAAGAAAACAAATATTCCTCCTTTATCTCGTCAGAAGGATAAAGATCCAGCCAATCTGAACACGAAGAAAGTGTCAAGGCTGCAAATGCAAAAGAAATAAACGTAGTATATATTTTTTGTATCATAATGGTATACTTAGAATTGTGCTTTAATAGAGAAATCGACCGTCCATGACTTCGGATAGCTTAAGCCTCGCTCCTGACGGATAGAATTCCAGTTAATAAAATCGCGTGTACTTGCTTCCAAGCGGAGCATATTCATCCCCAAATATTTCTTTATCCACTCCCGATTGAAATCATAACTCAAAGTCAATGCACTCAAGCGCAGATAAGATTTATCCTGAACGAAACGTGAAGTCGGCATAGTGACATCATCAGCGTTTTTAATATCTTTAAACTGAGCAATATCTCCCGGCTGTTTCCATCTGTCGGTCAACACACGCAAGTCTACGTTCTTATTTCGTATTCTTGCGTTTTCTACCCGATCCACCAAAGTCTGGTTATACTCCTGTCCACCCCATTCGTATTGGAAAGCCGCAAATAAGCTCCATGCTTTATAGGCAAGGTTGAACCCAACAGAACCGTTGAATTTAGGTTCAGTATTACCAACAACCACTTCCTGAGTAGCATTCCAAGTATCAGACACACTACCATCACGATTCAGGAATATTTCCTTACCCGTAGTGGGATCAATACCCAAAGACTTCATAGCCCAAATGGAAGTAAGTGACTGTCCTTCCTCATATTGAGATATAGGTACTCCATATTTAGAATTATATTTACCATACTCTTCACTCGCTTTATTCTGATAGAATTCTTTTACTCGCTGATTGTAGGCACGTTGTGAATCTGATATTTTCACAATCTTATTCTTATTATGTGCCATATTTCCCCACAGAGCCACCAACCAGTCACGATTGCGAAATACTTCACCACGTACCTGTAACTCGAAACCCTGATTCAGCACCTCACCCATATTTTCTTTATAACTAGAGAAACCGGAAGTTTGAGACAAACTGACGTCGTTCACTAAATCAATGGTTTTATCATGGTAATAATCCGCATCTACTGTCAAGCGCCGATTCAGGAACTGCATTTCAATACCTACATTAAACTTATCAGTCTTTTCCCAAGTCAAGTTGTTATTTCCTAAAGCTTTTAGCACTGCGCCAAAGCCTGTGGCATACCATTCATCAAAAAGCGCCTCATACATAGTTGTAGCAGCATAAGATGGGAAACTAGCTTTACCAGTCCTACCATACGATGCACGTACCTTCAATTTATTAACGATCTCATTACCTTTCAGGAATTCATAATTATGAATGTTCACTCCCAAACCTCCGGAAAAGAACGGTGCCCAACGCTGTTTAGAACCAAAATCAGATGAACCATCAAAACGAACGGAGAAGTCAGCTAAATAGATGTCGTTCCATGTATAGTTTCCGGTAGCCCACGTACTGACCATACGTGAAGTACCTTCGGTGCGCGACGGTTTTTCATATATCTCAGCCGCATAATTCGGCGAATGGAATTGTCCGCTCGGGAATCCGCGATAATGAGCACTTGTCGCATCTGATGAACCGGAAGATGCCTCCCACGCCACAGACAGATTCAAATTATGTTTATTGAAAGAGCGTGTATAATACAAGGCTGCATTTGCATTCCAACTCAAATTGTTTCCATTATCTACATAAAGGTCACCTAAATTATGCCCACCCTCACGAGGAGAAGCAGTTGTTTTTGAAGATAACGGATCGATGAACCGCTCTCCGTTAGAATACTTGCGGTTCACACTGAATTGCCCTCTGACGGTCCAATAATCAGTCAGATACCAATTCAAGCTCAAATTATTGGATACTTCATCATAAGCACTCCAAGTATAATTGCCAAGAGTCGCTTCATATAACGGGTTTTTAGCCGTGCGCCCGCCACTAATTTCCGAGAATTTTAAATTTTCTTTCAATGTACCATTATCATTATAAGGCGTATCATACGGCTGCAAAATAGTATAATCACTAAAAGAACCATAAGGCGACTCTTTAGACTTGGAATGAGTAAACGATACAGTGTTTTTCACTTGTAAAGACTTCATTCGATAATCCAAAGAGAAACCAACACTGTAACGATCACGGCCGGAACCTTTCATCACACCGTTCGCTCCATTATAAGAAGCATCTACACCCCAACGCAGATTTTGCGTACCTCCCTCTATAAAGAGACTGTGCTTATGATCGAATGCATTTCGCAGAGGCAATACCATCCAATCGGTATCCACACCACGTTGAATCTCAGCAAATTTCCGGTTGTAATCACTGATTTCAGTACCAAAATCAGTATTCTCAAAAAGTCCGGCAAGACGTTCCATTTCCAGTTTCTGCGAAGCGTTTGCCAAACTATAATCGCGCAAATCGGGCATTTCCAATGTACCGGTGAAATTGTAAGAAACACGAACTTCGCCCGGTTTCGGAGCAACAGTAGTAATTACCACTACACCGTTAGCGGCACGCGAACCGTAAATAGCCGTAGCGGCAGCATCTTTAAGGATAGTCATACTCTCTATACGGCTAGGATCCAAGTCATATACCTTTTCAATGCTAACCTCAAATCCATCCATAATAAATGTAGGAAGATTCGGATTATTCTCCAGATTCGACTTAGACAATTGATTCTTATCCAAATCTCTGACACCGACCCCCGAACGTCCGCGAATATACATTTCAGGCAACGCGTTAGGGTCGGAACCGAACTGCGTATTAGTCATCAAGCGGAATGAAGGATCAAACGACTGCATGGCGTCAAGTACATTTGTCTGTGACACCTTGCGCAATTCATCACCTGTTATTTGCGTAGAACTACCCGTAAAGCTGGATTTACGAACATTACTATATCCCGTAACGACTACATCCTCCAATGTTTTCACATCGTCCACCATAGTTATTTCAAGCATCTTCTTACGGGTAGCGTCCACCTGAAGTGTTTGCTTTTTCATTCCAATAAAAGAGACTTCCAAAGTCACTTTATCATTTTTCACGTCCAGTGTAAACTCACCTTCAATGTTTGTTGAAGTACCAGTACGAGTACCTTTCACAATAATACTGGCTCCAGGAATCGGCTCTTTATTCGAATCAACAACCATACCGCGAATACGGTTTTCCCGTTTTTCCGCCTGCATTTTGCGGATCACCACAATACCGTCTTTCACTACATAATCAAATCCCTGCGGATTAAGAATCAATTTAAGCGCAATCTCCCATCTCTCATTTTTCACATTAATCGACACAGGTGGAACGTCCTTGAACATTTGTGAATTATACAACATATTCACGCCTGTCTGTTTCTTCACTGCATCCAAGACAGTCTCGATAGAGACATTGTGCAGTTTCAAAGTTACCGTCTTGTCTTGTGACGGTAAAGCCCATGCACTAAACGTGCAGCACATTGCCACTAGAAAACATAGCAGCCATCGTTTTTCTCTCATAAATTAATGATTAAACTTTTGTGTACCTAATATTCTAATTATTCTAATATTCTATCCTTCTATTCCTGTTCATCCGCTTTGTCATATATCAATATACTCCTGCCACTGATTTTGTAAGTCAGATCCCCTGTCAATTCCAGAGCATCCAGGAAGGAATTTATTGTTCCGTGGCGTTTCAAGCTGCCACTATATGTAATGTCCCGCAGGTTCGGGGTTTCGTAATAAACCTGTATGTCGTACCAGCGTTCGAATGTCTTCATAATATCACCCAAGGGACGGTCATTAAAAATGTACATGCCATCTACCCAACCAACGTATTCTTCCAAATCCACCTCGCGTTTCGTTGAACTATTAGCAAATACAACAGCCTGTTCACCCGGAGAAAGAGTAATCGTTTCCGCATTTAATGTGGAGAATTTCACTTTCCCATGCACCAGAGTCGTATAGCAGACAGAGGCATCGGCATAAGCATTCACATTGAATTCAGTACCAAGTACAGTTATTTCTCCAAGATGAGTTTGCACCACAAACGGATGACTCTCATCCGCCACAACATCAAAATAGGCTTCGCCTTCCAAACGTACAATTCTACGTTTACCGGCAAAACGTACCGGATAAGTCAGTTTGGAACCGGCATTCAAATGAACCGTAGTTCCATCTGCGAGGATTACGGTGTTTTCACCCCCACGCGGTATAACCAGTTCATTTGATTTAGCTGGTTGCTCTTCGACATTTTTTTCCTCGTGTTGTGTTGCAACGGCAGGTTGGTAAGAAAGCACACCTTTCTTATATTTTACTTGAACACCGTCCACTATTACGCTCACTTCTTTCTTATTCACATCAATCACGCTGCCATCGGGCAAAGTCAGTTGTGCCTGTTGAGTTCCCGGTTGAATCAGAACTCTCCCCTCCTCTTCCTGTGAAATATAATTCGACATGTAGAAAGAAAGGGCGACAACTAAAGTAACGACAGCCGCAGCAGTGTACCACCAAATCCGGAGAGAACGACGCTTCTGAACTTTCGGCTCCATCCGCCCGATTTTCTGAAGAAAAGATTGATAAGCCTTCTTTGACGAATAATTCTGATACTCTCCAAAGGCGACTCTCAATGTCTCCCCGTTCTGAAGTTGCCCATATACTTTTCGTAAGTCCGGACATTCCGCCAGCCGTTTTTCAAGGTCTTGTTGCTCCACTTCATCGGCTTCTCCCAAAAGAACCTTTCTCATCAAAGCGGCATCTTGATATACATTTTCGAACTTATTCATCTTATTGCGATTTTTTAATTAAACAATTGTTTAATTACTCTTTATTATAAATATACATAACTCATAGAAAGGGGTGACAAAAAGAATATATTTTTTTGAGATAAGAATATGAGCAATAGGATTTTAGAAAGAAATATATAGCATTATGCTATAATTTAAAAGAGAAAGTATGCGTTTTAACAAAGAAACCATTTCCTAATCAATTAATAAAAAGATAAAGAAGTATCAAATTGACTTTTTATTTATTTTAGAGAAATAAACAAAGAATTATGGAATTCATGGAATCTCCCAACCTTTCACGGAGAAATTTATAGCTGCGGGTCTTTTGAGTTTTAACGGTATTGATGCTTATATCCAGACGTTCCGCTATCTCTTCCCATGTATACCCCTCGATTCTCATTAAAATAATCCGGCGTTGTTCGGCAGGAAGCTCTTCAATATGGCAATACAGTTGGCGGATAATTTCTTCTTTTACCGTCAATGCATAAATCATATCTTCATCCTCTACACCTTCTTCTTCGGCTAAAGAACTCAATATGGTATCATGGATTTGATTATTTCGTATATATAATAAGGTGTTATTATAGCAGGCACGATAAAGATAATTGGTAAGTTCTTTAATGTCGGAAAAGGTACGCTTGCCCTCCCATACAGAAATAAAGACTTCCTGCACCAAATCTTCCACCGCATCGGGGACTGGCAATATCTTGGAAACATAAACACATAAAGCAGCATAAAAACGATCGTAGAAATCGCCCCACATCTTTTCATCCTTCCGGTTTACTCCCGCTACTATGGTGTCAATTTTATCGTTCATACTGTCACATTACCTGCGAAAAAAGAAAACAGAATTCATAAAAATCACCGTAACTACTTACTTTTGCGATATTTACGAATGCAAATATATTGTTTTTTTCAGAAACGCAGACCTTGCCGGCTTACAAAATAGAAAATAAAAAAAGCTCTCTCACACACATAGAGTTTTTTCACTTTCCTCTTTCACCTATCACCGAGCATCTTGAAACAGTTTATTCATGGCACTTTCAGGTATGGTGATAGGTTGTCGGCAACCTATCACCTTATCTATCACCTATCACCGCCTTTTTATCGCTCTGATTTCTTGTTATTTCTCTTCAATCTTACCGGAAACCTCATTCTGACATGGCTACGAGCTGTTATTTTCCTGATTGTCATACACACCTTCTTCAACCAACATTTATGACAACAAGTTTGCTCCAATGCAAGTTCTGCCGCCAAATCCCGCATTTGGTCGTTCTGTTCCAGCCACATCCTACGCAATGCATCCCGCTGCGTTTTTGCGTCTCTATACATTTCTATTTCCTTGTCGCGTGCACTTAAGAGATAGGCATACGTTGCACAAACCTCAGATTTGCTGATACAAAATTGCTCCAGCATCCCAACATATGCCAAAGTATTCCCTTGCTCTTTAACTTTCAAAAATGCACGAAGGCATTCATCGTTTACTACAACTGTATTATATTCCTTAAGATAAGCAGTTACCACTTTCATATCCGCCCAAAGTTGGATATACTCTTCATCAAGGTTGTGTCTCTTAGCCGCTTCTTTTATATTAATCCATTCCGACATAGTGTTCGTTTTTTATGTGTTATACAATTAAAAAGAGTGAAAGCTCTTTTCTTAATATATTAGTACAACGAGCATCTGCACTTTCTATAATCCGGTGGGTGGGGACTAATTAGGGTATATACAAGGGCGCGAAACAAGCCGTCCGGACACAAGAAAGGCGCAGATGCTGTTGCACCATTATCCTTATCAGAGGCTAGCAACACCCTTGTACCGGATAATGAGAACAACAGACATCCACGCCAATCGTTTATATATAACACATCTCTTACGGATATGTTGATATACAGCCGTCCACGTGGAGTATCTGTTGTATCACCTCTCAGTACATAAAAGTTTGCTATTTTCTGATAAGAGAGACAATACGTTATTTACTCCATAAAGGAAATAAAAAACACTTTCCGCCAGTTTCATCACGCCGATGGGCTGAAAGTGCGTGACAAAGATAGATGTTTTTTTTGAACTATGTTGGAATACGGAAATAAATATAAGAAGTTTTGTATCAACAATGAGTCAGACAAGACGGATGCGGGCAAAGCAACCGTAACCTGTAGGACAACATTCCGTACCTTATAGGACAACAATCAGTTTCATACTTTGAAACAAACAGTTTCACACCGAGAAACAAAGTGTTTCACTAGGTGAAACAAACAGTTTCAAGGCATGAAACAAATAGTTTCAAATAGGGTTGAAACTATTTGTCCGTAAGGATATGCCAATATCTACCATTAATAATTATCAAAATGTTCCTAGAAAGCTTTTTTTTTCGTTTCTTTGCAAAACCAAAAGCAGTAAGTAATGCACAGATTTCAAGAGAAACAAAAATATTACGACGAAAAAGACAAGCTCATATTGGAACTGTTTCGCACCAATCCTCAAAGTGCGTTCAAATTGATGTTTGATACGTATTATATGCCTCTTTGTCTTTACGCCGTGCAATTGACAGACTCTTTCAGCATGGCTGAAGACATCGTGCAGGACTTCTTTATCTCTTTTTGGGAGAAAAAAACATATCAGAATATTGCTGTCAAGTTACGCAGTTACCTGTTTTATGCCATACGAAACAACTCTTACTTATCATTAAGGAAGAACAACCTCGTCTCGATGGAAGAACTTTTTGATACGGAAATAGATATCACCGAATCTATCACCGACGAAGAAGAACTGAGAGAAAAAGAGAGGAAAATCATGGAAGAACTGGAAAAGCTGCCCAAACAGGAACTCTCTGCCGTGCAAGCGGTGATTCTCGAAAACAAAAAATACAAAGAAGCGGCAGAAGAACTGAATATATCCGTGAATACCCTGAAAACCCATCTGTCACGTGCATTAAAGCGCTTGCGCAAAGATAACAACCTAATACTTTTATGGCTATAAAATAATTAATTTTATATTTTTCGTTTCTTATGTCACCCATTTTGCAACTTTTATACTCCTTATTATAAAGGATTGATAAAATGAGCAAAGAAATGAAAAACCCTCGCACGCAGTTCAATAACTTGAATGAACACAAGAAGGCGGCAAAGACATGGTTTGAACATCATAGAATCAGACGTTGCCTTGACTTCATCGAACAGTATGACGCTGCACAAGCATGGAAACGCCTTCAGAAAAAGAAAAGCCGGAGACAAATACGTCGCGTGACATATACATCTGTTGCTGTCGCGGCATCTTTCCTGCTCATTTTCACACTGGCTTACACTTCCTTATCTCATAATTTCCCTCATAAGGAAACAGAACTTTCCGCCGCAACGGATTCTTTTCCGGAAATGGGCAGCAAAAAAGCCACTTTAACCCTGGATGACGGGAAAGAAATAGATTTAGGTACAAAAGAAGGAAATATAGAGAGTACGGAAGGCACAATTGCCGTCAGCAAGCCCAATGAGGCGCTTGTTTATCAAGACACGAAAAAGGAGACGCCCAAGACTCTCAAATACAATACGCTAACCGTTCCCCGTGGCGGCGAGTACCTGCTGGTTCTGGCAGACGGGACAAAGGTGTGGTTAAATTCTGAAAGTAGCCTGCGTTATCCGGTCAGTTTCGCGGACAAACGTGAAGTTACTTTGACAGGTGAAGCCTATTTTGAAGTTGCCAAAGACAATAAACGTCCTTTCATAGTCAGTGTTTCCGACAATAAAATAGAGGTACTGGGCACGAAGTTTAATGTCTCAGCATATCCGGAAAATAAAATCTATACGACGCTGGCAGAAGGTAAAGTAAAGATATATAACCAGGAAGCTTCGGTCACTCTACTCCCGAACCAGCAAGCGGCAATGCACGAGACGGGGGATATCGAGGTAGAAAATGTGGATGCAAGCCTCTTCACATCGTGGTCGCAAGGAATGTATGAGTTCCGCAAGACAGAGCTTGGAGACATCGCCGCGCAACTTTCACGCTGGTACAACGTGGATATCCGCTTCAATAATGAAAAACTGAAGCACAAACGCTTTGCCGGAGTTATATTCCGCAACAACGAACTAAGTTTCGCCATCAAAGTAATCGAGAAAGTGTCGAACGTGAAATTTATCAGAGAAAACAATCAAATATATATAACAGAATAGCGGAAAGGGTGGAGCCTTCCCGCTATAAATAAACAATCAAAATCCTGTAAGACAGGAAATTTCACATCATTTAATCAAAACAAAGTTATGGGAAAAAAAGTTTTAAACGAAATTTTTCTTCGTAAGAATTTAATGATTAGATGTTTTATAACTTTTATGCTCTTCTCTTTAACAGTTGGCACACAAGCGTTTGCCCAGGCCGACAAGAAGATTAGCATAAATGTTCAAAACACTCTGGTCAGGGTAGTGCTGGATCAATTGCAAAGGGAGACGAATTTGCATTTTGTGTATGAAGAAACGACCATTCATCCGGGACAGACAGTGACATTGAGTTATCAAAACACCTCTTTGCCCAAAGTTCTTCAGGATTTCTGCAAACAGACTTCGTTGCGTTACGAGATTAAAAGGAACCTGATTCTTCTTTATCCGGAAAAAGAAGTGACAGGCAGTGACAAGAAATACACTCCTGTAAATATTTCGGGGACTGTCGTAGACGAAAACGGGGACGGGCTGGTAGGCGTAAGCGTCTTTGTTCCCAAGAGCAACAACGGCACTATCACGGATACTAACGGACACTTTTCAATCAAAGCCACACCGGGCGAAGTACTGACTTTTACTTTTGTTGGCATGGCAGACCAAATGGTAAAGGTTACTCCCGCCACCAAAGCTATAAGTGTGAAATTATTGCCTGCCACTTCTGCATTGAGCGAAGTGATAGTGACCGGTTATCAAACCTTATCCAAGGAAAGGGTGACAGGGGCATTCGGGCTTATTTCTTCAAGCAAACTGGAAACCAAACTGCAACCCGACTTGAAATCTTTACTGGAAGGACAGGCTGCCGGTATCGTGATAGACAAGAAAGGAAACATTGAAATCCGGGGCGTTTCTACTTTCAATGCCGAGAAAACCCCGCTGCTTGTAGTCGACGGCTATCCAATCGAAGGTAAACTGGAAGACTTGAACCCTGATAACATCCAGAATATCACAGTGCTCAAGGATGGTGTAGCCGCCTCTATCTACGGTTCGCGGGCAGCCAACGGGGTTATCGTCATCACAACGAAGCGCGGTCAGAAAGGAAAGGCGGTAGTCTCTTACAAAGGTTCGTTCAACGTGACGCTGAAACCTGATTTAAGCAAATTGAACAGGGCATCTTCATCGGATTATATTGATGCCGAGATTGACTTGTTCAATCAGTCACCGGACAGTTATGACCCACTGGATGAGGGTAATATGAGCAGAGTCAGTTATCTGTTGATGCAGGCACACAATAACAAGATAACACAGGATGAAGCGATGGCGGAAATAAACCAGCTCCGCCAGGTAAATGGCTTGAAACAGATTGAGAAGTATATGTTCCGCAACCAGTTGAGCCATCAGCACAATGTTTCCATTTCCGGTGGCGAAGACAACTATATGTACAACGTAGCAGCCAATTATAATTACAAAAGAGGCAGCTTCATCAATACGAATGAGGACAGGCTGATTCTGGATTTCAACAACCAATGGAAACCTTATAAGTTCTTAATCATAGATTTGGGGGCAAATATCTTATACAACCGTACCAACGAACCGAATACGACCTATTCGGCCCTGACCGGATATAGCAGCGGCTCCGATTTGCAGCCTTATACCGCCATTGTAGATGAAAACGGAAAGCCGTGTAATGTATGGGGACTCAGCCAATATAAAGTAAAAACTTACCAGAATACGCCCGGCATGAAAGACTGGACGTATAATCCGATTGAGGATGTTTATAAGGACGCAATAAGCACTACGAACTTCAGCACAAGAATCAGCGGCAAACTGCGCCTGGATATTATGAAAGGACTGAATATCGAAGTCGGCGGAGTGTGGCAAAGGGGCAATTACCAATACAAACAACTGCGCCAGGCGGATTCTTACGCTGTACGCATCGCCTATAACGACGCGACATCCAAGACAAATACCGTAAACCATTATTTGCCCGACGGTGCTGTTATCAACGAAAAAAGAAATGTAAGCGAGGATTGGACAATACGTACCCAAATCAATTACAACCGTTCATTCCTGAACGACAAACACCGCGTCACAATCCTTGCCGGTAACGAAGTGCGCCGTTCTACGTATGATTACAACACTATGGCAACCCGTGCGGGATATAATGAAGTAGCCGGCTCGTTTATCCCGATGAATTTAAAAGATTTTGTCGGCAATGTAAACTATGCGGATATGTTGTTCGGCTCTCCATGGAGTCCCCCGTTATATGATACATTCACAAACGGGGAGTACACCTATCGCGACAACCGTTTCGTGTCCTGGTATGGTAACGGCTCTTATGAGTACAACAACAAGTTTATCGTAAGCGGGAGTGTACGTATGGATTTAACCAACTTCTTCGGCACAGACCCTAAATACCGCCATAAACCGCTTTGGTCTGTAGGTGGAACATATAAGCTTGCCAATGAAGATTTTTTCGATGTACCGTGGATTAACAGGCTGAATATCCGTGCGTCTTACGGTATAAACGGTAATATTGCCTTGGATGAAGGCCCGTTCCTGATTCTGGAAGCGGGAGATTACAATCAGACGACCGGCGGCGTATCCTACAAGGTGGCTTCCCCGCCCAACAACCAGTTAAGATGGGAAAAGACAAAAACTACTAACATCGGTCTGGACCTCTCTTTCCTGAACAGCCGCCTGAACTTTAGTTTTGATTATTATACCAAAACAGTTCCGACCTGCTGGCGAAAGACGCGATAGACCCTACTACCGGTTTTGCTTCTCTGACAAAGAATGTAGGCAGGATTGTCAATAACGGTATAGAAATAACGGTAGATGCTGACGCTATTGTGACGCGTAATTTCAAATGGAATATCAATTACAATTTCGCATACAATCACAACAAAGTGAAAGAATATAACGTAACCCGTAGTTACGCAAGCAGTTACACGCCGAGCACAGGTTCTGTCACAGTTGCCGGATACCCTGCCAATTCTATCTGGGGATATAAATTCGCAGGTTTGAATGAGGAAGGTGCTACTATGATTTATAACTCAAAAGGAGACAAAATCTTGATTGGTGATGCCGAGATAGAAGATGTTTATTACCAGGGAAGTTTACGTCCCAAGTTCGATATGTCCATGACTCAGAGTTTTAGCTATAAGAACTGGGATTTATCATTTATGCTAATCGCCAAATTAGGTCATAAATACCGCAAGGATGCCTTTAGCGGCTCCAATTATTCCAACCGTCATGTAGGCGAAAGATGGCAAAAGCCGGGAGACGAAAAGACGGCGATTTATCCGGTACTGAAAAGCTGGAATATGGATTTATTCGATTTCCCATACTTGGATATATTAGTTGGGAACGCCAGTTATATGAAATTGCGGGATGTCACGCTGGCTTATACTTTTGACCGATCACTCATCAGCAAAATTCATCTGAATAATGCAAGAGTCTATTTCCAGATGCGCAATTTATTCAGGATTACCGCCAAAGGAGTCGACATAGACCCTGAAATCGCAGAAGTCAATGAAACCGGTTATTCCGGCCCTACTTACGACCAGGGATATACCTCGTTGCCTTTACGCCCTGAGTTTTATATCGGTTTGTCATTCTCATTTTAATTGAATAGATCATGAAACTAAAATACTTATTTTTAATCCCAATCGTTTGTTCATCTTGCAGTGATTTCCTGGACGTGAAGCCCATTGGAAAATTAATACCGACAGAGATAGAGGAATTTGAGAATCTTTTAAACAATGAAAGTACCATCAAGTACCATTTCATGGATAACAACAATACCTCTTTTTATTCTATGCTGGCAGATAATTTATCCATAAGCGAGAACCTGGATAAATATAAATACATAAGCTCTTATGTCAATAAAGATGTATATGCAGCCTATACGTTTAACGTACCTTACGAAAGCCCTATCAAGCCGCAATACACATGGGAATGGGGAATATACCGGGCGGCCGGATTGTTTAACAACGTCATCGAAGGCATTGAAGGTCTGGACGGCGCTGCCGAAACGGAAAACGGAAAAGCCGTTATCGCACAAGCCAAAGCCGGACGCGCATGGTCTTACATGGTCGGTGGATTGGGATATGGCCCGATGTATAACCCTAATGGGGACAACAGCACAAAAACAATTCCTTACCGCACTTCGGGCGACCCTACTGTGCCTAATCCCGACCTGGCTACAACAGCAGAGTTGATGCAGTTTGTGAAGAAAGATTTGGACGATGCGCTGGATGCCCCCGAAAATGTAGTGAATCCTTGCAGAGCCAATAAAGCGGCCGTACATGCTTTGCGGGCAGAATATTTCATGTATATGAGGGACTGGACCAATATGCTGAAAGAAGCGTCGGAAGCGTGGAGCCGTTCTGTCGCGCTGAAAGGAAGTGTTGATAATATGATTTATGACTTCAACCAATGTTACTATGACGACGACCCCAATGCCGATCCGGCAGAAGGAACGGATAAAGAGCTGTCACTCGACTTACGCGGACAGGACTTGTTGTTCAACCAAAGCATACACCGGGAAAACCTGTTTTACAGGACAGCACCTGCCGGTTGCGCCACCACGAACGGTCAATCCACTTATTACCCGTCGGATGACTTCCTTGCTCTGTTCGATTCAAATACCGACAGGCGATACCAACTATTTGCCTTGAGAATATTAGGATATTCAACGACTGTAGGCGGCATTAAATATGAGGACGGCATAAAAGGACGTATTGTCGCAGCTCCAAAATGCTGACCAATCAGGGCATCACATATCCTCAACTTCTATTAATGAAGGCAGAGGCGGAAGCCCGCACTTCCGACAAGACAAATGCGTTGAAAGACCTGAACTTGTTGCGCAAGTATCGTTATTCCGGCGATAACACCGATTTGCCAAATGGCAGTTCTTTAAATGAAGATGAATTACTGTATGAAATACTAAAAGAACGCCGCCGGGAATTGCCTATTTCATCTTATCAGCGTACCTTTGACATCAAGCGTTTTGTATATGACACAGGGAAACCCTGGTGTCAGACAACAATCACGCATAAGATAGGAAGCAAGACCTATTCGGCTCCGGTAAATAACGAATATTACACGCTGCCGAAATCAAACTCTATCATTGAAAAGAATCCGCAATGGGGATTGGAAGTAGACAACCGGTCATACGACCCGCTCGGAAAGAAATAAATAGAGAACTTGAACATACAATGAAACTTTAATATTCAAATGATGAACAGAATTAGTATTACAACATGCGCACTATGCATGTCACTCGCAGTATCTGCACAAGTAAGCTATACCATAAAGGGTATTGCCAACGGCATGGACGGTCAGACAGTCTATCTTAACGCCGCGGAGAACAGCCAGGCTACCGCAATGGATAGCGTAAATGTCAGCAATAATGCTTTTATATTCAAAGGAACGCAGCCTAAGGTCTGCTTTGCTACTGTATCAGCAGGCAGAGCCAGAACAACTTTGGTTATTGAGGATGGAACTATCAACGTCACACTTGATAGTCCGGGGAAAGCGACAGGAACGCCTACAAATGATATCCTCGAAGCTTGCAATGAGAAGATTAATGCGTTCAACAGTGAATACAAGGCATTAAGGCAACAGGCTTCCAAGTTGAAAGAGGAAGATAAAGACAAAATGCTCGAATTGGAGAAGAAATGGGAAGACGTAAGCAACAGACAAACGGCTGTAGTAAAAGAATGTATCAACCAAAACTTGAACAATATCGTCGGAGCACAATTACTCCGCCGTTTTGAAAGCAGCCTGTCAAGTGAAGAAGTTGCAAAAATCCTTGCCGAAGCTTCTCCTGTTATGAAGGAAAACGGATATACCCAGGCTGTCATCAAGCATCAGACTGCAATGAAACGTGCTGAAGTAGGACAGAAATTTACAGATGTCAAATTGAAAGATGTAAACGATAAGGAAGTGGCTTTATCGGATTACATAGGAAAAGGGAAATATGTATTGATTGACTTCTGGGCTTCTTGGTGCGGTCCCTGTCGCGGAGAAATGCCACACGTAAAGGCAGCTTACGAAAAGTTTGCTTCCAAAGGGTTTGAAGTAGTCGGTATCTCTTTGGACAGCAAGAAAGAAGCATGGTTGAAAGGAATAAAAGATTTGGGTATCACTTGGCCGCAAATGTCCGACTTAAAAGGCTGGAAATGCGAAGGTGCTGCCGTTTATGGGATAAGGGCCATTCCTACCACCTTGTTAGTAGACCCCAATGGAATGATTATAGAAAAAAACCTCAGAGGTGAGGGAATTGAAAAGAAGTTGAATGAAGTCTTGAAATAACAGAATAACTTATTCATTATTGCATGAAAAAGTCTCGGAAGTTTTTTCTGGGACTTTTTCTTTTCAAGAAAGTCGGGGTAATCCGAAAAGTCGTTTTTAAAAAAGGACATTATGTATTTCCCGGCAAGACACAAAAAAAGAGCGAATCATTCCGCTCCACCTTAAAGAATCCCCTTAATGGGATTCTTCTTTTTTTCATCTTTCATTTACTCGTTACCTGAAAACTACTTTTTACTAATACCTAATCCAAACAATCTTTTTCCTAAAAACTAATCTTTAAATCTAATACCTTAATTTTATAAACTAATACCTTTTATTATTACCTTTTTCTAATACCTAAAAATCTTAGTAGTTTCACAACTACACTGCAAAGGTAAAGCTGTTTTGGAAAACGACAAGAACCATTATACAAAAAATTAAATTTCGACTTGTTTTTTTGACTTATGTCAAGAGATAAGGCAAAATTAACACTTCGTGCTCTAGTTTCATCTTGTTTCCGACAGTTTTAGAACTGGCAAAAAGTAAGCATAAGCCAAGATTACTATGCAGGAAATAAACTTTTTGAAAGGGAATGAGTATATACAGGAACAGAACAGTCCTCGTTCTCTGAACAATCTGTATTTTTCCAAGCCGAAATCACGACGATTTTTTCGACGAAGCCGGACAGTTCCCCGAATTTTCGGAAGCAAAAAGAGCATGAGGATATATTTCTCACAACTTTTCCGTAACTTTGCAGCGTTTGATAATAAATAAGATAGGAATGGATTTTAAGTACGACGTAATTGTAATTGGTGCCGGACATGCCGGTTGCGAAGCGGCAGCCGCTGCTGCAAATTTAGGTTCCAAGACTTGTCTCATTACGATGGATATGAACAAGATTGGACAGATGAGCTGCAACCCTGCCGTGGGTGGAATCGCCAAAGGACAAATTGTACGTGAAATAGATGCGCTGGGCGGACAGATGGGATTGGTGACAGACGAAACAGCTATCCAGTTCCGAATACTGAACCGTTCGAAAGGCCCCGCCATGTGGAGTCCCCGTGCCCAATGCGACCGTGCCAAGTTTATCTGGTCGTGGCGGGAAAGACTGGAGAATACCCCCAACCTTCATATCTGGCAAGATACCGTATGTGAACTTCTTGTTGAAGACGGTACAGTGACCGGACTGGTTACTGCATGGGGTGTCACCTTCAAGGCAAAATGCATAGTACTCACTGCAGGAACTTTCCTCAACGGACTGATGCACGTAGGACGCCACCAGTTGCCGGGCGGAAGAATGGCAGAACCGGCTTCCTATAAATTAACCGAATCCATCGCCTGCCACGGTATCACTTACGGAAGGATGAAAACCGGAACCCCGGTACGAATCGACGCGCGCAGCGTTCATTTCGACCAAATGGAAACACAGGACGGAGAATGTGACTTTCACAAATTCTCTTTCATGAATACAAGTGTACGTCACTTGAAGCAACTGCAATGCTGGACCTGCTATACCAATGAAGAGGTGCACCGGATTCTACGTGACGGACTGCCGGATTCTCCCCTATTCAACGGACAGATTCAGAGCATCGGCCCGCGTTATTGTCCGAGCATCGAAACGAAGATTGTGACTTTCCCCGACAAGACCCAGCATCAACTGTTCCTCGAACCGGAAGGCGAAACAACACAGGAGTTATATCTCAACGGATTCTCTTCCTCACTTCCGATGGACATACAAATTGCCGCTTTAAAGAAAATTCCGGCTTTCAAGGATTTGGTTATCTATCGTCCGGGGTATGCGATTGAATATGACTATTTCGACCCGACACAACTAAAGCATACGTTGGAATCGAAGATTATCGAAAACCTTTTCTTTGCCGGACAAGTAAACGGTACTACCGGATACGAAGAAGCAGGCGGACAAGGATTGATAGCGGGAATCAATGCGCACATCAACTGCCACGGAGGCGAAGCCTTCACACTGGCACGCGACGAAGCATATATCGGCGTATTAATCGATGATTTGGTAACCAAAGGTGTCGACGAGCCTTACCGTATGTTTACTTCACGCGCAGAATATCGTATCTTGCTCCGTATGGACGATGCTGATATGCGCCTGACCGAACGAGCTTATAAACTCGGATTGGCTAAGGAAGACCGTTATCAATTAATGAAGAGCAAGAAGGAAGCGGTGGAACAAATTGTATCTTTCGCGCACAGCTATTCGATGAAACCGGCATTAATTAATGATGCTCTCGAAAAAATAGGAACAACTCCCCTACGCCAGGGATGCAAACTGATAGAAATTCTGAATCGCCCGCAAGTGACGATTGAAAACATCACCGGATATGTTCCAGCATTTCAACGCGAACTGGAAAAGGCTACCAGTTCTAATCAAGACCGAAAAGAAGAGATTCTCGAAGCTGCCGAAATCCTAATCAAATATCAAGGATATATTGACAGGGAGCGAATGATAGCAGAGAAACTGTCAAGACTGGAAAGCATCAAAATCAAAGGCAAATTCGATTACGCTTCCATTCAGTCCTTATCAACCGAAGCCCGGCAGAAACTAATAAAGATAGACCCGGAAACGATTGCACAGGCGAGCAGAATCCCGGGAGTATCGCCAAGCGACATCAACGTATTACTGGTCCTTTCCGGACGGTAGCCGGCAACGTTTCACGTGAAACAAAGCATTTAAAGAAACGATATAAATCAATGATTATGAGCAAAGAAACGCTAATTAAAAGCATCCGGGAAATACCAGATTTCCCTATTCCCGGAATCCTATTCTATGATGTTACCACTTTATTCAAAGATCCATGGTGCCTGCAGGAATTATCGAACGTCATGTACGAAATGTACAAAGATAAAGGCATCACCAAAGTGGTAGGTATAGAATCAAGAGGTTTCATCATGGGACCGATTCTGGCTACCCGGTTGAATGCTGGTTTCATCCCTATCCGCAAGCCCGGCAAACTTCCTGCCGAAACGCTTGAAGAAAGCTATGACAAGGAATACGGAAAAGACACCGTACAAATTCATAAAGACGCATTGGATGAAAATGACGTAGTCTTGTTGCACGACGACCTGCTGGCAACAGGCGGAACCATGAAAGCGGCCTGCGAACTGGTAAGGAAACTGAAACCAAAGAAAGTATATGTGAACTTCATCATCGAGCTGAAAGACCTAAATGGAAAATCTGTATTCGGAGATGATGTAGAAGTAGAATCTGTATTGTCTTTATAAAGGATTTGATTATATTTGCAGGGCGTAGTTGAACTACGCCCTTTTTTATTTTAGCGATCTCTCAGCCCTAACGATTATGAATGCAGAAACGGAAAGCAGAACCAATGAATATTTGAAAGGAATCGTAGCCAACCTTCCTGAGAAGCCAGGCATCTATCAGTACCTGAATACGGAAGGGACGATTATATACGTTGGAAAGGCGAAAAATCTAAAAAAAAGAGTCTACTCCTATTTCAGCAAGGAACACGAGCCGGGAAAGACACGAGTACTTGTCAGCAAGATTGCCGATATCCGTTATATCGTAGTCAATACGGAAGAAGACGCGTTGCTGCTGGAGAATAATCTGATAAAGAAGTATAAGCCGCGCTACAACGTCTTATTAAAGGACGATAAGACGTATCCATCTATCTGCGTACAGAACGAGTATTTTCCCCGGATTTTCAGAACCAGGAAGATTATCAGAAACGGCTCTTCTTATTATGGACCGTACAGTCATATCCCGTCTATGTACGCGGTATTGGATTTGATAAAGCATCTGTATCCTTTACGCACTTGCAATCTGAACCTGAGTCCGGAGAATATACGGGCGGGAAAGTTCAACGTATGTCTGGAATATCATATCAAGAACTGCGCAGGCCCCTGTATCGGGTTGCAATCACACGAAGATTATCTCAAAAACATCGATGAAATCAAAGAAATCCTGAAAGGAAACACACAAGAGGTCAGCCGGATGCTATTAGAGAAAATGCAGGTATTGGCGGGCGAGATGAGGTTTGAAGAAGCGCAGAAGGTAAAAGAGAAGTATCTGTTGGTAGAGAATTATCGTTCGAAGTCCGAGGTAGTAAGTTCTGTGCTGCATAATATCGACGTGTTTTCTATCGAAGAGGACGAGGCTAATTCAGCTTTCATCAATTATCTGCATATTACGAATGGAGCCATCAACCAGGCATTCACTTTCGAATACAAGAAAAAGCTGAATGAATCGAAAGAGGAGCTTTTGACATTGGGTATTATTGAGATGCGAGAGCGCTACAAAAGCCTGTCGAAGGAGATTATCGTTCCTTTCGAGCTTGATTTGGAATTGAATAATATCGTTTTCACCGTTCCTCAGCGGGGAGATAAGAAGAAGTTATTAGACCTTTCTATCTTAAACGTGAAGCAATACAAGGCTGACCGTCTGAAGCAGGCGGAAAAGCTGAATCCCGAACAGAGGAGCATGCGTCTGATGAAGGAGATACAGCAGGAACTGCACTTGGACAAACCGCCTTTGCAGATTGAATGTTTCGATAACTCGAACATACAGGGGTCTGATGCGGTAGCGGCATGCGTTGTATTCAAAAAGGCGAAACCATCGAAGAAAGATTACCGGAAATACAACATAAAGACGGTTGTGGGGCCGGATGATTACGCTTCGATGAAAGAGGTTGTCAGAAGGCGTTATCAACGCGCTATTGAAGAAAGTTCTCCGCTGCCCGACCTTATTATTACCGATGGTGGAAAAGGGCAAATGGAAGTCGTCAGAGAGGTTATTGAAGATGAATTGAACCTTAACATTCCTATTGCAGGATTAGCGAAAGACAATCGCCACCGCACATCAGAGCTGCTTTTCGGGTTTCCGCCACAGACAATCGGCATCAAGCAACATAGTCCGTTGTTCCGTTTGCTGACGCAGATTCAGGATGAGGTACACCGTTTTGCCATCAGTTTCCATCGTGATAAACGCAGCAAACGGCAGGTAGCGTCTGCGCTGGATAGCATCAAGGGAATCGGAGAAAAGACGAAAACCGCCCTTTTGAAAGAGTTTAAGAGCGTAAAACGGATAAAAGAGGCATCTTTAGAAGAGATTAGCGCCATCGTTGGAGAGGCGAAAGCCAAAACCGTAAAAGCGGGATTGAACGATGAACAAGCCGAAAATAAATAACGCCAATTCGATATAAATCCAACAACTCCATCTTCCTCTTTCTGGAAGGTGGGGAAGCCTGCGGACTACTCTTTCATCGAATAGATATTAAACAAGAAATTGATAGAATAGAATCAGTTATATTTCTACCATTGAAGCTTTCGGCACAGTTCCATAATATTTTTCCTTCAATACATCGTTTTCTCTTCCGAATTTCGTAAATTTGCCTTTCGTAATTACGAAATAAGATAAATAGCAATGCGAATAGTTATACAACGGGTAAGCCGTGCGTCAGTGACCATTGAAGGGAACTGCAAATCAGCTATCGGAAAAGGAATATTGATATTGGTCGGCATCGAGGAAGCCGACGGACAGGAAGATATCGACTGGCTCTGCAAAAAGATAGTAAACCTGCGTATTTTCGACGATGAAAACGGAGTTATGAATAAGTCTATCCTAGAAGATGGAGGCGAGATTCTCGTCATCAGCCAGTTCACTCTGCACGCTTCTACAAAAAAAGGGAACCGCCCTTCTTATATCAAGGCAGCCAGACCGGAAGTTTCCATCCCACTCTACGAGCGATTTTGCAAAGACCTGAACAGTGCATTGGGAAAAGAAATAGGCACGGGAATCTTCGGGGCAGACATGAAAGTCGAACTTTTGAACGATGGTCCTGTTACTATATGCATAGATACTAAAAACAAAGAATAGACGTTCAAATGCGGGCGTTCACTAATCATTAATCACTAACCCTAATCACTAAAAGATGACTTTGGAAGAAGCTCAAAAACAAGTAGACCAATGGGTCAAGACATACGGTGTCCGCTACTTCAGCGAATTGACAAATATGGCGGTTTTGACGGAAGAAGTGGGCGAACTGGCACGTGTGATGGCACGCAAATATGGCGACCAGTCCTTCAAGGAGGGAGAGAAAGACAACCTCGACGAAGAGATAGAAGATGTGCTATGGGTGCTTCTCTGCATCGCCAACCAGACAGGCGTAGACCTCACCACTGCCCTGCAAAAGAGCATGGAAAAGAAAACGAAACGAGATAATCAAAGACATATCAATAACCCAAAACTGAAAGAGCATGGAAGAGAATAACTCACAGTCCAACAAGTATGATGCCGCGTTGGCAAAGTATAATACCAATCTGAGCGATGCTGATATTCAGGCCCGCGTAGCCGAATTAATCGAGAAAAAAGTGCCGGAAAACAATACGGAAGAAGTTAAGAAATTCCTGTTCAACTGCATTGACCTGACGACTTTGAACAGTACGGACAGTGATGAAAGCGTGATGCACTTTACGGAAAAAGTCAATAAGTTCGACGATGAATACCCCGATTTGAAGAACGTTGCGGCCATCTGCGTTTATCCCAATTTTGCCGCTATCGTGAAGAATACGTTGGAAGTGGACGGCGTCAATATCGCTTGCGTATCAGGCGGATTCCCCTCTTCACAAACCTTTGTTGAAGTAAAGGTAGCAGAGACAGCATTGGCTATTGCAGACGGGGCGGACGAAATAGACATCGTCATCTCCATAGGCAAATTCCTGAGCGGCGACTACGAAGGCATGTGCGAAGAAATACAGGAATTGAAGGAAGTATGCAAGGAACACCATCTCAAAGTAATCCTCGAGACAGGTGCCCTAAAGAGTGCTTCCAACATCAAAAAGGCCTCTATCCTATCCATGTATTCGGGTGCTGATTTTATCAAGACCTCTACAGGAAAGCAGCAGCCTGCCGCTACTCCCGAAGCCGCTTATGTGATGTGCGAAGCCATCAAGGAATATTATCAGAAAACAGGAAACAAGGTAGGTTTCAAGCCGGCAGGCGGAATCAATACAGTCAATGACGCAGTTATTTATTACACAATTGTCAAAGAAGTGCTGGGTGAAGCATGGCTGAACAACCAACTGTTCCGCCTGGGAACCAGCCGCCTCGCCAACCTGTTGCTTTCGGACATCGAAGGCGAAGAAATCAAGTTCTTCTAGGAACTAAGGGCTACATTAGCAATCAAATATGCCTCACCGCGCTGGCTCCCGTCCTTACGGAAGCCGACGCGGTATTTTTTTCTATAAAAAAATCTAAAGATAGTTATCCGGCAATCAAGAAAATTCCTTATCTTTGTAAATGACTTAGCGAAGAAAGTATAGCTAATTAGTTATATTAGAGAACGTTTCATTTATTACCATCTTCCTGGAATTCGGCAAAATTCAAAGTTATGAGCGGTAATAAGCAAACGGGTCTCACGCACCTTCATGTATATACTTTTGTTATATATCGAACGGAGCGTGGGACTGTTGCTTGTATTATCATAACGGCTTGCCGAAGCCTCAGGAAAATACATGGCAACAGTTCTCACGCTTTTCGTGAATTTTAATGGTATAGCACGAAGGATGGAGACACACATAAAAACCTTACGATCCAACCCTAACCCCTTGAATCTCTTCCTTGGAAGTAAGAGAAAAAAGGGGCTGCGTATCGGTTATATGGAAGCTGCACTGAATGGGTTTTATCTCAACTCCATAGATACCGGTGTGCATCCGCAAAAACTATCCAGCTTCTTGTCTGAAGATTATCATTGTGCCGATACCGAATCTGTCACCGGATTATTTCAGTTTCTCATCAACGAAGGCGATAGGATTTCCTACCAAATCATGCTCCCCTATCTGCTCTCCACAAGCAACATCTGCGAATTTGAGGAAATCATCCGGGAACGCTTTTTCGGAGTGGAACGCTTTATCCAACAAGGAAAGAATCTATACAATTTCGTGAAGTATACAGAGGAAAGAAGAGACCCGATCATATGGATAAATGATTTGGAAAGAGGAATTGCCGGATGGGATATGGGACTGCTGGTAGGATTAGTCCGTGCCGCTTTGGGTAGCGGGTACATTGCGAAAGAAGAAGCCTGGAAGTACATTGAACAAGCGAATGAATTATGCGCTAACGACCTCCTCACAGCGGAAGAGATAGACAAGAGTTACTTACTTGGAAGAGCGATGAAATCAGGGAAAATAGAAGATTGGGATAGGGTGTTGTCTTGTTATTCGCTTCTCGACAAATACCGGAAGTAATTATTTTTCGCGGTCTACCACATAATCCAGATAAGCACGAAGTGCCACGCAAACATCCGAGTCCGGCAGAGAAGCCAACAAGTCGAAAGCCTTCTGTTTATACGCATTCATCGTCTGTATAGCATATTCGATACCGCCATTTTCTTTGACATATTCAATCAAACGGGCTATTTCATCGGGAGTAGCCGTGCCTTCCTTCACTTTGAAAGCAATCTCTCGCACAGCGCTGTCCTTCGTTTTATTCAGCACATACAAGGCGGGCAGAGTCAGCTTTCCTTCAAGCATGTCATTACCTGTCGGCTTACCTATCTCCTTGCTATCAAAGTAGTCGAAAATATCGTCTTTTATCTGAAAGCAGATACCGATATATTCACCCAACAAACGGGCTGATTCCGCTTCTTCCTCTCCCACTCCCACCGAGAAAGCGGCAGCTTTCGTACAGGCAGCGAAAAGGGCGGCGGTTTTCTTACGGATTACATCGAAATAAACTGATTCGGAAAAACTATGATTGCTTACATTGGAAAGTTGGAGCAACTCACCGTCGGCAAGATCCTGCCCCAATGAAGACACCAGTTGGATGATAGGATGGCTGTGTGTCTGCTCGGCGTGAACCAGGCTCGTAGCCAGCAGATAGTCGCCCGTCAGCACAGCTACCTTATTATTAAAGATAGCATTCACCGAAAGTTGTCCGCGACGTTCGGTACTCTCGTCCACAACATCGTCGTGTACCAGGCTGGCCGTGTGAAGCAATTCCAAGGAAACTGCCGCATGAAGCGTGGAAGGGCGGACAGCACCGTAAAGGCGCGCTACCAACAAGACAAGAATAGGACGCATCATCTTACCATTCCTCTGCCGTATATGGGATACGACACTGTCGAGCAATGCATTCGAACTGGAAAGAGAACTATCAAAAAGATTCTTGAAGTCCCCCAGTTCCGCTTCAATCGGAGTTCTGATGAGTGAGATACTGTCCATTTATACACAATTTGAGTACAAAAGTAATAATAAAACGCTTAATACGGTATTTTTTTGTACTTTTACCATGAAAAATTAATTAAATCTATGGATTCAGATAATAAATTATTTCTTTTAGACGCTTATGCACTGATATACCGGGCGTATTACGCCTTTATCAAGAACCCAAGAATCAACTCCAAAGGATTCAATACTTCCGCCATCCTGGGATTTGTCAATACCCTCGAGGAAGTGCTGAAAAAAGAGAATCCGACGCATATAGGAGTGGCTTTCGACCCTTCGGGTCCCACCTTCCGCCACGAAGCTTTCGAACAATATAAAGCACAACGCGAAGAGACTCCCGAAGCAATCCGGCTTTCCGTACCTATTATAAAGGACATTATAAAGGCATACCGTATTCCTATCCTCGAAGTGGCAGGCTACGAAGCCGACGACGTGATAGGAACCCTTGCCACCGAAGCCGGCAGACAGGGTATCACCACGTATATGATGACACCGGACAAGGACTACGGACAGTTGGTGAGCGACAAGGTATTCATGTACCGTCCCAAGCATACAGGCGGTTTTGAAGTAATGGGCATCGAAGAGGTAAAAGCCAAGTTTGATATCCAGTCGCCCGCGCAAGTGATTGACATGCTCGGCCTGATGGGTGATGCTTCGGACAATATCCCCGGCTGCCCCGGTGTAGGAGAAAAGACGGCACAGAAATTGATTGCCGAATTTGGCAGCATCGAAAATCTGTTGGAGCATACCGACCAACTGAAAGGGGCGCTGAAAACGAAAGTGGAAACGAACCGTGAAATGATTATCTTCTCGAAGTTTCTGGCAACTATCAAAATCGACGTACCTATCCAACTAGAGATGGATGCACTCGTCCGCGAAGAGGCAGACGAAAACTCACTCCGCAGTATTTTTGAAGAATTGGAGTTCAGGACTCTCATTGACCGCGTACTCAAAAAAGAGTCCGCCGGAAATGGAGTGACGATGACAAGCGGAAGTAAGACGACAACCGGAAAGGCACTCCCGCCCCTCTCCCACTTTTTCCCGAAGAAGGGGGAGCTGTACAAGGCGATTTATTTGCAAATTTCACGGCCAGTGAACCGGGCGAAGCCAAAAAATCAAATCTAGAGATGTTAGATTCGCTCAAATGCAACTACCAACTCATTGATACAGAAGAGAAAAGACGAGAAATTATTCAAAAGTTACTTACATCAAAAATTCTCTCGCTAGACACGGAGACCACCGGAACGGAGCCGATGGACGCAGAACTGGTCGGAATGAGTTTTTCCATTGCTGAAAATGAAGCATTTTATGTGCCAATTCCCGCCGAACGAGAGGAAGCGTTAAAAATCGTCAATGAGTTCCGCCCGGTATTCGAAAATGAAAACTCGCTGAAAGTCGGACAGAATATCAAATACGACATGATCGTTCTTAAAAATTATGGAGTTGAAGTGAAAGGCCCGCTTTTCGATACAATGATTGCCCACTATGTTCTTCAACCGGAACTTCGTCACGGGATGGATTATCTTGCAGAAATTTATCTGCACTACCAGACAATCCATATCGACGAACTGATTGGACCGAAAGGAAAGAATCAGAAAAATATGCGCGACCTCGACCCGAAAGATGTATATCGTTATGCTTGCGAAGATGCAGACGTAACGCTGAAGTTGAAGAACGTGTTAGAAAAAGAACTGAAAGAGAATGACGCCGAACGGTTATTCTATGATATAGAGATGCCGCTTGTTCCGGTACTAGTCAATATAGAACGGAACGGAGTGCTGCTGGATACGGAAGCGCTGAAACAATCGTCCGCCCATTTCACCGCACAGATGGAACGCATTGAAAAGGAGATTTATGAGCTGGCAGGCGAAACCTTCAATATCGCCTCGCCCAAGCAAGTCGGTGAAGTCCTGTTTGACAAACTGAAGATTGTAGAGAAAGCGAAAAAGACCAAGACGGGGCAGTATGTCACTTCGGAAGAAGTGCTCGAAAGTCTTCGCCACAAGCATCCGGTGGTAGAGAAGATTCTGGAACACCGCGGATTGAAGAAGTTACTGGGAACGTATATCGACGCCCTTCCCCTGCTTATCAACCCACGCACAGGACGGGTACATACCTCTTTCAATCAGACAGTCACTGCCACGGGACGCCTCAGTTCGAGCAATCCGAACTTGCAGAATATTCCTATCCGCGACGAGAACGGGAAAGAAATCCGCAAAGCATTCATTCCCGACGAAGGCTGCCTTTTCTTCTCTGCGGACTACTCGCAGATTGAATTACGTATCATGGCACATCTCAGCGAGGACAAGAACATGATTGACGCTTTCCTCAGCAATCACGATATTCATGCCGCCACGGCTGCGAAAATCTACAAGATAGACTTGAATGATGTTGATTCCGACATGCGCCGCAAGGCAAAAACCGCTAATTTCGGCATTATATATGGTATATCCGTATTCGGTCTTGCCGAACGGATGAACGTAGACCGGAAAGAAGCCAAAGAACTTATCGACGGATACTTCGAGACTTATCCGGGAGTGAAGGCCTATATGGATAAAAGTATCCGGATAGCCCAGGAAAAAGGCTATGTAGAAACGATTTTCCACCGGAAACGCTTCCTGCCGGACATTAATTCACGAAATGCCGTTGTACGCGGATATGCGGAACGGAATGCGATTAACGCGCCTATCCAGGGAAGCGCTGCGGATATTATCAAAGTAGCCATGGCACGCATTTACCAACGGTTCCAGGCGGAAGGCATACAGGCGAAGATGATTCTGCAAGTACATGATGAATTGAACTTCAGCGTTCCCATCAATGAGAAAGAACGCGTGGAAGAAATCGTTATCGAGGAAATGGAGAAAGCATACCGTATGCACGTCCCCTTGAGAGCAGATTGCGGATGGGGCAAAAACTGGCTCGAAGCACATTAAAGGCAAGTAATGCACACACTACCCACATAGTGCATACCCACAAGACAGAAGCCGGAATAACTAATAACATTATTTAACCCGGTATCCATAAAGCTAGAAAAGGAACACTTCCCTACGAAGTGATTCGTTCTATATCCGGCAGATTGACTGCCGGATATTTTTTTGTCACCAATCTTGGCAAAAAGCAAACGACACCGCCTACCCCTTATTGACATTTTGATAATATTTTGTCTTTAAAATTGCATAAATACCAAATTAATATGTAAGTTTGCAGCGTAAAACTGATACAGTTATAGAAATATGAAAGTATAACTCAAAAAACTTAAATAGCCATGAAAGCAAAAGTATCTTTAAAAATGTTCGTTTTATCAGCAGTTCTTCTTGTTGTGTCGCTTGCTACTTCTGCACGTAGCTACGATGGTCAGTTGGTTTACAACCCGGTAGAAGAAAATGGTGTAACAGTAGGACAAACCGTTTACAAAATGGACGGAAACACTCTTGCCAACTACATGAAATACAATTATAAGTACGATGACAACAAACGTATGATCGAAAGTGAAGCCCTGAAATGGAACAGCAGTAAGGAAGAATGGCAAAAGGACTTGCGCATCAACTACATTTATGAGGGCAAGACCGTCACTACCAACTATTATAAATGGAACGCCAAGAAACAAGCCTACGTACTGGTTCCCGAAATGACCGTTACGATGGATAATACAAATATGTAACATAACTCTCTCTCATTCTAATATTCTAACAACAAGAGACGCCGCTCCTGATGAAGAAGTGGCGTCTTTCATTTACAATATCCAGCCGGGGGCCGGTATCACAACACATAAAAGCGTTCTTGAAGCTCTTTTAGGAAATTCCTGGAAATTATCAGATCATTCTTATCCTGAAAAGGCGGATAAAGCAGGCAACACTTACCATCAATCATAGCCAGAAAATTCACATTTACAATAGCAGACTGACTAATCTGCACGAAAGCTTGTGAATAACTTATAATATCTTCTGCCCTTGTATTCCGTTTCAGGTTCAGGCGCGTTTGGTTAAACAACACCACCTGCCATTGGCGTTTATCTTTCAGATATTCAAAGAAACCGATTTCTTCGAGCCGAAGCAATTTGAATCCTGTCACCGTGCTAATCATAAACATACCATGCTGTGGCATCAAGGCGCTGATGGAAGACGCAAAAGAAGGCGGGGGAAGCAAAGTGGAAGTTGAGATAACCTTCCGGTAACGGTCTATAATCACTTTCAAATCGTCCCTTTCGAAAGGTTTCAACAAGAAATCGAAAGCCGACTCACGCAAGGCCTGCAACAGATACTTATCATAAGAAGTATAGAACACGACTTTCATATCCCACAGCACATCATCCCTTATATCACTCAGCAAGTTAAGCCCTAGTATATCAGGAAGTTCCACATCCAGAAACAATAAATCCGGATGCAACTCCATAATCATCTTTTTACCTTTCACACCGTTGCCTGCTACCCCCTTTACCTCAAATTCACGATAGGGCTCCAATTCCCGACGCAAAGCATCAACCGCCGTACGTTCATCGTCAACGATGACCACTTTATACTTTTCTTCCGTCTCCATCATAAATCATAAGAAAAACGGAACGGGATATACACCGATACTTGCGTACCGGCCTTTCCATCATTCCTGTTGGTTATATCAAAACGTATCTTATCATTCTTGTTTTTTGCATTCAGCAGTTGGATAGTCTGATAAAGGACTTTCAGCCCCGTACCGGTTCCATGTGTCGCAGAAGGCACTTGCGAGAGATACCCCCGCCCGTTATCCGTAACCGTAATACAGATTCCGTTCTCCTGACAGGAAACATATACAACAAGCTCCTTCGCTCCATCCTTTCCCGCCAACCCGTGCTTAATGGCATTCTCCACAGGAATCTGTACAATCATAGAAGGAACCATGATACGGGTTGCGTCCAATCCGTCCCCAATTGTGACTGTTGAGGTGAAACCTTCCCCGAGACGCCCTTTCTCCAAGTCAATGTAAGAACGTACAAAGTCCAGTTCGTCCTGTAGGGGCACGCTCAGTTTTTCCGTCAGCTCAAGGCTCCGGCGGAGATATCCCACCAGTCCCATCAGATTATTTCTCACTTCTTCCGAACCATTGAACTGGTTAATCTCACGCCCCAACACATTGAAAATAAAATGAGGAGAAATCCGGCTACGCAGGTTCTCCATCCGGATGCGGTTTATCTGCCGGAAAAAACGTTCACGAAGAAATTCCGTTTCTTACGCATATACCAGATAATGACCAGCGTACCTGCCACAAGCAGCACGCAGACAAGCACCCAAATATAAACATTCAACTTCAAGACCCTTACCTCAGCGGCCTGTTGCTGAATCTGTATCTCCTTACGCAATACAATCGTATCCTGCTGATAACGCATATCCAGTTCGGCGACACGCATTTGTACCCGTTCGCTACGGATGGAATCATCCAAACGGCGATCACGTTTCAGATATTCATAGGCGTGGCGGTAATCACCGGTACGTTCAAAATAATGCTGGAGATACCGGTTGCGTATGGTCAGCATATTGGCATCAAGATGCCCCACGGGATTCGTACGGGCAATCATCTTCTGCGCCTGTGCCATATTCCCTTTCTTCAGGGCAAGCTCGATCATTTGGGTTTCGATGTAGTAGACAGCAGAATTATGCTGTATTTTTTGAAAGAAACGGTAACTCTCGTCCAGGCATATTTGTGCGGAATCGAGGTTATCAGTCAATACATACAATTCTCCCAGGTTCACTTTGATAAAGTTCTGTTCGAATACCATTTGCGAATGGGCAGATACCAGTTCATTCGCCCTGCGCATGTATTTCAAAGCTTCCTGATAGTCTTTCCTGTAATAATAATAGTTACCGCGGTTATTAAGAAACGTCCATTTCTCCCCTACATTCATGTCATCGAAGAACTGTTCTGCCAGTTCATAATAGTGATTCGACAAGTCGAAGTCACGTAAGTCCATATAGGTTTGTCCCAGTCCATAGTAGACAGGGAACTTCGTATGTTCGGACAAATTCAACGAATCACAGAGAAACAAAGCACGGCGATAATATGAAGCGGTATGCGCCAAGTCGCCACGATGCAGATAAGCATCGGCTATGTTGATGCAAATATCCGGAAGACGCTGCAATTTCTCCCCTTCCAGACAGTACTTATACGCCTGCTTATAGTTCATCATGGCAGAATCAGGGCGGTTCAACTGCATCCACACATTCCCTTCCATATTATAAATCTCGGCCAACACACTATTCCACCGCGGACATCTGACAGCTTTAGGCGAAAATGCCTTCACCCGGCGATGATAATAAAAAACGGAGTCAAAATCGGAAGAAACGAAGAATGTTTTTCCGTACAAGGCGAGAAGGCGGTAATAGTATTGGGAATCCTGTACCTGCGCCAGTGCGTCACGTACCTGTGAGCGAGAATAAAGTACATTGGAGAACAGAGAATCCTGCACGCGGGTTTCCAGAGAATCGACAAAAGTCAGTTCACACAAAGACTTGCTATGATGTTTGTCAGCATATCCGCAACCCAATAACACCAACAGCCCTAACAACCCGAATAGTCTCATAGTAGCCCTTTGATTCATCTGCCCTTATTCATGTCATGTTTTGAATGTGACAAAAATACATTATTTATCCTGAATCCCAGCGAATTTTATTATTTTTTTTAATACCTTTGTGCCCATATAAATATGAGTAACTGACCTAATGAGTCCACTGAACTTCACCCACATTTTGACACAGGCAGTCGATGAGCTATCGGAAAGCGAATCTTATAAAGGACTGTTTCATCAGCACAAAGATGGCGAACCACTGCCCTCTGCTAAAGTCTTGTATGAAATTATTGAGCTTTCACGCTCCATTCTCTTCCCCGGATACTACGGAAATTCTACTATTAACAGCCGGACAATTAATTATCACATCGGCGTCAACATTGAAAAATTGTTTGACTTACTTTGTGAGCAGATCCTGGCCGGATTGTGTTTTAGCACTTCCATAGAGGGGAAATGCAACGTCTGCTCCGACTCGAAACGGGAAGAGGCAGCACGTCTTGCTGCTAAATTCATCAGTAAGCTACCTGCCATGAGAAGAATACTGGCAACCGATGTGGAAGCCGCCTATAACGGTGACCCGGCTGCCGAAAGCTATGGGGAGGTAATTTTTTGCTATCCGGCCATTAAAGCGATCAGCAATTACCGTATCGCGCATGAACTACTGGAACTGGGTGTTCCTTTGATTCCTCGCATCATCACGGAGATGGCGCATAGCGAAACGGGAATTGATATCCATCCGGCCGCAAAGATTGGCACTCACTTCACTATCGACCACGGTACGGGTGTCGTTATCGGTGCCACGAGTATTATCGGAAATAACGTCAAGCTATATCAGGGCGTCACACTGGGAGCCAAGAGTTTCCCGCTGGATGCCGACGGAAAACCAATCAAGGGAATCCCCCGCCATCCGATCCTGGAAGACAATGTGATTGTTTATTCCAACGCCACTATTTTGGGAAGAATCACCATCGGACGTGACGCAACCGTAGGCGGTAATATCTGGGTAACGGAGAATGTTCCTGCAGGAGCAAGAATCGTACAAACTAAAGCAAAAAAATAAAATCAAATAACTATATATGAGCGAACAATTCGAGATGATTGCCAAGACCTTCCAAGGACTGGAAGAGATACTTGCAGAAGAACTGACAGCATTAGGAGCCAACGACATTCAAATAGGACGCCGCATGGTTTCATTCACAGGAGATAAACGTATGATGTATAAGGCGAATTTTTGCCTTCGCACCGCCATCCGTATCCTGAAGCCAATTAAAAACTTTACAGCCAAAGATGCCGATGAGGTTTATAATCAAATACAGGCTATTCCATGGGAAGAATATCTCGATGTGAACAAGACGTTCGCTATCGATGCAGTAGTATTCAGCGATGAGTTCCGCCATTCGAAGTTCGTTTCGTATAAAGTAAAAGACGCGATTGTGGACTATTTCCGTGATAAAACAGGAAAACGTCCGTCGGTACGTATCAACAATCCGGATGTACTTCTGAATATTCATATTGCACAGACTACCTGTACGTTGTCTTTGGACTCGTCCGGAGAATCACTTCACCGTCGCGGTTATCGCCAGGAAGCAGTAGAAGCCCCGTTAAATGAGGTATTGGCTGCCGGCATGATTCTAATGACCGGATGGCGCGGAGAATGTGATTTGATCGACCCGATGTGTGGTTCGGGTACTATCCCTGTTGAAGCGGCACTGATTGCTAAGAATATTGCTCCGGGAGTATTCCGTAAAGGGTTTGCTTTTGAGAAATGGGTAGATTTCGATGCGGATATGTTCGATGAGATTTACAATGATGACAGTCAGGAGCGCGAATTTGCTCATAAGATTTACGGATACGATAACAATCCGAAAGCTAATGAGATTGCGACTCACAATATAAAAGCTGCCGGTGTATCGAAAGACATCGTGTTGAAGCTGCAGCCGTTCCAGCAGTTTGAACAGCCGCAGGAAAAGTCGATTATCATCACTAACCCGCCATATGGTGAACGTATTTCCACTAATGATTTGCTTGGACTTTATCAGATGATCGGTGAACGTCTGAAACATGCGTTTGTAGGAAACGAGGCATGGGTGCTTTCTTATCGGGAAGAGTGTTTCGACCAGATTGGTCTGAAAGCAAGTCAGAAAGTTCCTTTGTTCAATGGACCATTGGAGTGTGAGTTCCGCAAATATGAGATTTTTGACGGAAAATACAAAGAGTTCAAGAGCCAGGAAGGAGAAGAGGAAGACAAGAAAGACTCCGAAGGGGAACAAGCACCAAGATTCAGAGAAAGAAAAGAGTTCAAACCACGTCGTGAAGGGGAGTTTAAACCACGACGCGAAGGAGACTTCAAGCCACGCAGAGAAGGTGAATCCAGACCTCGCAGAGAAGGTGGTGAGTTCAAAGGCGGTGACAGAGATAGAAAGCCGCGGGGAGAGTTTCGTGGAGGAAGAGATTCAAGAGGGCCAAGAGAATTTAGGGGGAACCGGGAGCCGAGGATTCCGAAGAAGGAAGAGGAATAAACAAGCATCAATATTCAATTATACATTGACGCCAAATTGCCTATTAACTAACGGATAGACAATATGAGGTCACAAAATGTGACCTTAAGTTCAAACAACAATAATGTTAAGTAATAGGCGTAGATAGTAAGCCACCAATTAGACTAAGAAATGAATGAATTAGTTGTTATAGAAAATAAAATTTATGAGATCAGAGGTCAAAAAGTTATGTTGGACTTTGATTTGGCGGAGATGTATGAGATTGAAACAAAGAACCTGAAACGAACAGTAAAAAGAAATATGAACCGCTTTCCGAAGATTTCATGTTTCAGCTTACGAAAGAAGAGGCTAACTTATTGATAAACAATATAAGGTGCCAAAATGGCACCTTAGAAATAAGTTGGTTTAGATATCAGCCCTATGCCTTTACTGAACAAGGAGTCGCAATGTTATCAGGTCTTTTAAATAGTGAAAAAGCCATCGAAGTCAACATCAACATCATGCGAGCCTTCGTCCACATGCGTCAATACCTGCTCTCCCATGCTCCGAAACAGGAATTGGAAGAATTGAGGAAAAGGATTGAATACTTGGAAGAGGACATATCCTCCGACAGAGAAAGCTACGAGAAGCAATTTGACGACCTATTCACCGCTTTCGCCAAGTTGAGTGCTGCCATTCAAATAAAGCAGACTCCCTTGGACAGAGTAAAAATAGAAGGATTTAAAAACAAATAATAAAGAAAAGAGCAATGAGTAAAATTGGAAAAAGAGCCATGCTTTTATTGTTGGCACTACCAATCGGATTCAATGTTATGGCACAAGAAACCAAAAAGCCGACACTGGAAGAATTGATTCCGGGTGGCGAGAGTTACCGCTATGCAGACAACCTGTACGGACTGCAATGGTGGGGTGACGAATGTATCAAGCCGGGCGTAGATACCCTTTATTCTATCCAACCCAAAACGGGGAAAGAAACAATGGTTATCACTCGTGAACAGATCAACAAAGTGCTTGAAGAGAACAAGGCAGGAAAGTTATCACACCTGTATTCCGTCAGTTTCCCATGGGCCGATAAGCCACAAATGCTATTCAAGATAGCAGGAAAGTTCATTGTATATGATTTCAAGAGCAATCAAGTTGTCAGCACTCTCAAACCCAAAGACGGAGCAGATAATGAAGACTATTGCGCAGCCAGTGGAAACGTGGCATACACGATAGGTAACAATCTGTATGTAAACGAGAAAGCGGTAACCAATGAACCCGAAGGCATCGTTTGCGGACAGACTGTACACCGGAATGAATTTGGTATCAACAAAGGCACTTTCTGGAGCCCGAAAGGTAACCTGCTCGCTTTCTACCGTATGGACGAGAGCATGGTGACACAATACCCGCTTGTAGACATCACTGCACGCGTAGGCGAAGTGAACAATGTACGTTATCCGATGGCAGGCATGACGAGCCATCAGGTAAAAGTAGGCATTTACAACCCTGCTACCGGTAAAAGCATTTATCTGAACGCAGGTGATCCCACAGACCGTTATTTCACCAATATCAGCTGGTCACCGGATGAAAAAAGCCTCTACCTGATTGAAGTAAACCGTGACCAGAACCACGCCAAACTTTGCCGGTACAACGCAGAAACAGGAGAGCCGATGGGCGTTCTCTACGAAGAAATGCATCCTAAATACGTGGAGCCACAAAACGCAATCATATTTTTGCCGTGGGACCCTACCAAATTCATCTATCAAAGTCAGCGTGACGGCTACAACCATCTTTATCTCTTTGATGCCGATGCAGCCAACATGAAAGGTGAAACTTATAACAGTGCCAACGGTGGTACTTATTTCCAGGCCGGCAAAGTCAAACAACTGACCAAAGGCAACTGGCTGGTCAGCGACGTCCTAGGATTCAACACAAAGCGTAAAGAAGTCATCTTCACAGCCGTAGAAGGCTTGAGAAGCGGACATTTCGCTGTAAACGTGAGCAATGGAAAAATAAGCCAACCATTCGAGAACTGCAAAGAAAGCGAACATAGCGGCATGCTTAGCGCTTCCGGCACTTATCTTATCGACCGTTATTCAACAAAAGACCAGCCTCGCGTCATCAACCTGGTAGACACCAAAAACTTCAAAGAAACAGCCAATCTGCTGACTGCTGAAAACCCTTACGAAGGATACCAAATGCCAAGCATCGAAACCGGAACGATCAAAGCGGCAGACGGCACCACCGACCTGCATTATCGCCTGATGAAACCGGCCAACTTTGACCCGGCCAAGAAATATCCCGTCATCGTATACGTCTACGGAGGTCCTCACGCGCAATGCGTCACCGGAGGATGGCAAAACGGCGCACGCGGATGGGACACATACATGGCAGGTAAAGGCTATATCATGTTTACCATCGACAATCGTGGCAGCAGCAACCGTGGACTGGCATTTGAAAATGCCACCTTCCGCCGTCTTGGCATCGAAGAAGGTAAAGACCAGGTAAAAGGTGTTGAATTCCTGAAATCCCTCCCCTACGTAGACAGCGAACGCATCGGCGTACACGGATGGAGCTTCGGAGGACACATGACTACCGCCTTGATGCTTCGTTACCCGGAAATATTCAAAGTAGGCGTTGCCGGAGGTCCGGTAATCGACTGGGGCTATTATGAAGTGATGTACGGCGAACGCTATATGGATACACCGGAAAGCAACCCGGAAGGCTACAAAGAATGTAACCTGAAAAACCTTGCCGGCCAACTGAAAGGTCACCTGCTGATTATTCACGACGACCATGACGACACCTGCGTGCCACAACACACCCTGTCGTTCATGAAAGCCTGTGTAGATGCCCGCACTTATCCCGACCTGTTTATCTACCCGTGCCACAAGCACAACGTAGCAGGACGCGACCGTGTACATCTGCATGAGAAAATCACCCGGTATTTTGAGCAGAACTTATAAAACTGACAAAGACACCACCGTATCCATACAAATCATAGATAACAGTATAAATCCATAACAATACAAAGATGAAGATATTATTACTAGGCTCGGGCGGCCGCGAACATGCACTGGCATGGAAAATTGCCCAAAGTCCGAAAGTTGAAAAACTATACATTGCTCCGGGAAATGCCGGAACAACTGCCGTAGGCGAGAATGTCAACATCAAAGCAACCGATTTTGAAGCAATCAGTGCTTTTGCTCTAAAAGAGAACATCCAAATGATAGTAGTAGGCCCCGAAGATCCGTTGGTAAAAGGAATCTACGATTACTTCCAAAACCGTCCGGAGCTAAAGCATATTGCCGTGATCGGTCCTTCGGCTCAAGGAGCACAACTGGAAGGCAGCAAGGAGTTTGCCAAAGGCTTCATGATGCGCCACAACATCCCGACAGCCCGCTACAAAAGCATTACTTCCGAAAACCTCGAAGAGGGCCTCGCTTTCCTCGAAACGTTGGAAGCTCCCTATGTATTGAAGGCTGATGGCCTTTGTGCCGGGAAAGGAGTTCTCATCCTTCCTACGCTGGATGAAGCGAAGAAAGAACTGAAAGAAATGCTCGGCGGCATGTTCGGTTCCGCATCGGCAACCGTTGTGATTGAAGAGTTCTTGAGCGGTATCGAGTGCTCTGTATTCGTACTGACAGACGGAGACAACTACAAAGTCCTCCCTGTGGCGAAAGACTACAAACGTATCGGTGAAGGCGACAAAGGATTGAATACAGGCGGTATGGGTAGCGTAACTCCGGTTCCGTTTGCTGATGAAGTATATATGGAGAAAGTACGCACACGCATCATCGAACCGACCATCAATGGTCTGAAAAAAGAAAAGATCACCTACAAAGGTTTCATCTTCCTCGGTCTTATCAAGGTGAAAGGTGAACCGATGGTTATCGAATACAACGTCCGCATGGGCGACCCGGAAACAGAAAGCGTGATGTTGCGCATCCAAAGCGACTTCGTAGAGTTGCTTGAAGGCACAGCGGCAGGCAATCTGAACGAGAAAACACTGGTGATGGACCCACGTTCGGCCGGCTGCGTCATTCTTGTCAGCGGCGGTTACTCCCGAAGCCTACGAGAAAGGATTCCCCATCAAGGGACTGGAACAGGCTGCCGCTACGGACAGCATCATCTTCCATGCCGGAACAGCCCTGAAAGACGGTGAGGTAGTCACAAACGGCGGGCGTGTCATTGCCGTCTGCTCTTACGGCGCAACGAAAGAAGAAGCGCTGGCACAGAGTTACAAAGTGGCGGACATGATTGATTTCGACAAGAAATACTTCCGTCGTGACATCGGGTTCGATTTGTAAGAAGCAAAATAATTAAGCACGGATTACACGGATTTCACAGTTGTTTTATGGCAACCATTGTTCCAACCGGTGTAATCCGCGTAATCCGTGCCTAAATTTAGTATAATTTCATGAGAAATAAAAAGCTGCAAAACCAAGTAACGGCAGGACGGCTCACCCTACCTGTTGTTGTCCTTATCTGCACCCTCTGCTGGGTGTCGACCTACTTTTTATTTCCCGACCTCATAACCGCTGCCACACAAGAAAGTTTCTCCTCGTTCTGGCAATCTGCCCGTGACTTCCTGTTCGCAGACTGGACAGAGCGAATCGTCAGCTTTTTTGTGTACGCCATCATCGGTTATTTCCTGATAGAGCTCAACAACCAGTTCGGCATTATCCGCATGAGGGCCTCCATGCAGACAGCCATTTACTTTCTGCTGGTCACCGCCTGTCCGGAGATGCACCTGTTATATGCAGGTGACATTGCTGCCTTGGCTTTCCTCATTTCCATTTATTTCTTATTCAAAAGCTATCAGCAATCACACTCGGCAGGTTATCTGTTCTATTCCTTCCTCTTCATCGGGGCGGGAAGCATCCTTTTCCCCCAGCTCACCGTTTTATCGGTGCTTTGGCTGCTCGAAGCCTACCGGTTTCAGGCACTTACGCCACGCAGCTTCTGCGGCGCGCTGGTAGGATGGACACTCCCCTACTGGATGCTGTTCGGACACGCCTTCTTCTACAATGAAATGGAACTGTTCTACCGTCCTTTCATCGAACTGACAACCTTTGGCGAAGTCTTTAACTTACAGACTCTTCAGCCCTGGGAACTGGCGGTACTCGGTTATCTGTTCGTACTGTTCATTGTCAGCGCCGTTCATTGTATCGCTGCCGGTTTTGAGGACAAGATACGTACACGCGCCTATCTGCAATTCCTGATAGACCTCACCATCTTCCTCTTCCTGCTGATAGCCATCCAGCCGAACTATTGCAGCGATTTGCTGCCGCTGCTTATGATAAGTTGCAGCATCCTGATCGGGCACTTTTTCGTACTGACCAACAGTAAAAGCTCCAATGTGTTTTTCATTGTCTCACTGGTCAGTCTCATCCTCTTATTTGCATTTAATATATGGACGCTTTTATAGATTCGATAGTACAACTCCTCATAGAGTGGGGACTTCCGGGATTATTCATCTCGGCATTGCTGGCAGGAAGCATCGTGCCTTTCAGTTCAGAACTGGTGCTGGTGGCATTGGTGAAACTCGGCCTTCCCCCCGTCGCCTGCCTGCTGTCCGCCACTTTAGGCAACACGGCAGGTGGAATGACCTGTTATTATATGGGGCGTCTGGGCAAAATAAGCTGGATTGAAAAATATTTCAAAGTAAAGAAAGAAAAAGTCGACAAAATGGTGAACTTCCTGCAAGGAAAGGGAGCATTGATGGCATTCTTCGCCTTTCTTCCCGCCATTGGAGAAGTAATCGCCATCGCACTGGGCTTTATGCGAAGCAATACATGGCTTACCGTAGGCTCCATGTTTGTCGGCAAGTTAGTACGCTATATCCTTCTTCTGTATGTGCTCGAAAGCGCCTGGGATGCAGTAGCAGGATAAAGTTTTTTTCAAGTAATAGGTATAAAGTATTAGATATCAAATATTATCAGGTATCAGAGATTGCGTAATGGAAAGAATTATTGAGAAAACCGAAGACGGGAGTGCCACCCTGTTTGTACCGGAATTGAATGAACATTATCATTCAACGAAGGGAGCACGCACGGAATCCCAACATATCTTCATTGATATGGGGCTGAAGGCATCTGCCGCCACTTCTCCACGTGTCCTTGAGATAGGCTTCGGAACAGGACTAAACGCCTGGCTCACACTCGAAGAAGCAGAAAGAAGCGGACGGAACGTACACTATACAGGACTGGAACTGTATCCTTTGGAATGGCAGATGATAGAGCAACTGAACTACGTCACAAACGATGAACAAGTAACGGTGAACGGCGGACAGCAAACAGCTATCGAACTGTTTAAACAGTTCCACACGTCTCCCTGGGAAGAAGAAATACACTTAACCCCGCACTTCACTCTACGGAAAGTACAGGCGGACTTTAATAAACTGAGGATAGAGAATGGAGAGTTGAAAGAGAACATTACCAATGACAGCGCAGCCATTTCTCAATTCTCAATTCTCAACTCTCCATTTAACCTCGTCTACTTCGACGCTTTCGCCCCGGAAAAGCAGCCGGAAATGTGGTCGCAAGAACTATTCAACCGCCTTTATGTTTTATTAGCTAAAGACGGTATCCTCACCACCTACTGTGCCAAAGGCATTGTACGACGAATGTTGCAGACAGCCGGATTCATCGTAGAACGTCTTCCGGGGCCTCCGGGTGGTAAACGGGAGATTTTACGCGCCCGTAAACAAGAGTAAAAACAAGAATAAGATAAAAAGAAACCCTCGAAATAAAAGAAAAACCATGAGAAAGCAACTAAAAGATATAAGAACGCTCCTTTTCCTCGGTTCCTGCCTGCTATTGGCAGCCTGCACAGGACGTGCGTCCAAAAATAATAACGGGGATGAAGAAAAGCCGGTGATTACCGTCACACTCGAACCCCAACGTTATTTCACCGAAGCCATCGCAGGAGACAAGTTCAAGGTAGTCAGCATGGTGCCCAAAGGTTCCAGCCCGGAGACATACGACCCTGTCCCCCAGCAGCTTGTTTCCCTGGGAGATAGTAAAGCATATTTCCGTATCGGATACATCGGCTTCGAACAGACCTGGATGGAACGTTTGATGAACAACACCCCCCACATTCAAGTATTTGACACTTCTAAAGGCATCGACCTTATTCTGAATAATGGCAACCATGACCACAACCACGGACATGGCACTCACGATGGTCATATCCACGCCGTAGAGCCACACGTATGGAATTCTACCGCCAATGCATTAATCATCGCCGGAAACACCTACAAAGCCCTCAGCCAACTGGATAAAGCCAATGACGCTTACTATATGACGCGTTACGACTCTCTCTGCCAACGTATCCAGCATACCGACAGTCTGATTCGCCAACAGCTCTCCGCACCGGAAGCTGCCAAATCCTTTATGATTTATCACCCCGCCCTCTCCTACTTCGCCCGCGACTACGGATTGCATCAGATTTCTATCGAAGAAGGCGGAAAAGAGCCTTCTCCCGCCCATCTGAAAAAGCTGATAGACCTCTGTAAAGCGGAAGATGTGCGTGTAATCTTCGTCCAACCCGAATTTGACAAACGCAATGCGGAAACCATCGCGCAGCAGACCGGAACGAAGGTTGTCCCCATCAATCCGCTCAGCTACGACTGGGAAGAAGAGATGCTGGATGTAGCCAAAGCCCTCGCTCCTGCCGGAACCCCAAAATAAACGATTAGAAAATACTATCAGAGAAAGCCCAATGACAAAGCCAATTATCGAAATAAAGAATCTTTCTGCCGGATACGACGGCCGTAACGTTCTCCATGACATTAACCTTACTGTCTACGAACGGGATTTTCTGGGTATTATCGGTCCGAACGGCGGTGGAAAGACAACGCTTATAAAATGTATCCTGGGACTGCTAAAGCCCACCAGCGGGGAGATTGTATTCAATTGCAAGCCTTCACTGGGCTATCTGCCCCAATACAGCACCATCGACCGGAAGTTTCCCATCTCGGTAGAAGAAGTTATCCTCTCCGGACTGAGCATACAGAAGTCACTGGCATCCCGATTCACACCCGAACAGAGGGAGAAAGGCGGACAAGTCATCGCCCGCATGGTACTCGAAGGGCTCGAACACCGTGCTATCGGACAATTAAGCGGCGGACAGTTGCAACGTGCCCTCTTAGGACGCGCCATTATCTCCGACCCCTCAGTGCTTATTCTGGATGAGCCCAGCACATATATCGACAAGCGTTTTGAAGCACGTCTCTATGAGTTACTGGCTGAAATCAATAAAGAGTGTGCCATTATCCTCGTCAGCCACGATATCGGCACCGTGCTGCAACAAGTGAAATCTATCGCCTGTGTCAACGAAACACTGGATTACCATCCGGACACCGGTGTCACTACGGAATGGTTGGAAAGGAACTTCAACTGCCCAATCGAACTGCTCGGACACGGGACATTGCCACACCGTATCTTGGGAGAGCATCACCATCATAAAGGATGCAATACCTGACAACCTTATCGGTTAATACCTGTCGGAAGATTTAGATTTATTATCACCCAAAGCGTCTCCTTATACTTAATAAATCTTACTTTCTTCTCCTATATACAGGTAAATCACTATCTTTGCGCCCGTATAACGCGTTTTTAACGAATAAACTACCATAGTGCTAATGAAACAGTACAGAACCGTAAACAACCTCATGGGTTGGCTTACATTCATCATTGCGGCAACAGTCTATTGCCTCACGATAGAACCAACCGCAAGTTTCTGGGATTGCCCTGAGTTTATAACTACCGGCTACAAACTGGAAGTCGGTCACCCGCCCGGCGCACCTTTTTTCATGCTGATGGCGAACTTGTTTACCCAATTTGCTTCCGATGTGACCACCGTAGCGAAAATGGTAAACTATATGAGTGCCCTGATGAGCGGTGCCTGTATCCTGTTCCTCTTCTGGAGCATCACCCACCTGGTTCGCAAACTGATTATCACCGATGAAAATAACATCACCAAAGGACAGCTTGTCACCATCATGGGCAGCGGACTGGTCGGTGCACTGGTCTACACGTTCAGTGACACATTCTGGTTCTCGGCTGTAGAGGGTGAAGTATATGCCTTCCTCCCTGTTCACCGCAGTCGTTTTCTGGCTGATTCTGAAGTGGGAAGACGTAGCCGACCAGCCTCATAGCGACCGCTGGATCATCCTCATTGCCTACCTTACCGGATTGAGTATCGGTGTGCACTTGCTGAACTTGCTTTGTCTGCCCGCCATCGTGCTGGTTTACTATTATAAGAAAACTCCGAACGCCACTGCGAAAGGCTCGCTACTGGCACTCGTCGGTTCCGGCGTATTGGTAGCCGCCGTTCTCTACGGCATCGTGCCGGGCATTGTGAAGGTAGGCGGCTGGTTCGAGCTGCTGTTTGTCAACGGACTCGGCATGTCATTCAACTCCGGCGTAGTAGTTTATATCTTCCTCCTTGCAGCCGCCCTTATCTGGGGGGTGTACGAAAGCTACACCGAGAAGAACAAGATGCGCATGGCCATCTCCTTTATCGTGACAATCGCCCTGCTAGGTATCCCGTTCTACGGTCACGGAGCAAGCAGCATCGTTATCGGTATTCTGGTTATTGCCGCATTGGGACTTTATCTTGCTCCGGGCGTACAGACCAAGATTAAAGAGAAATGGCGCATTTCCGCCCGCACCATGAATACGACCCTGCTGTGTACCATGATGATTGTCATCGGATATTCTTCTTACGCACTAATCGTCATCCGTTCCACCGCCAACACTCCGATGGATCAGAACTCACCGGAAGATATATTCACGCTGGGTGAATACCTCGGTCGTGAACAATATGGAACCCGTCCGCTTTTCTACGGCCCCGCCTTCTCCTCGAAAGTGGCGCTCGACGTAAAAGACGGTTATTGTATCCCGCGCCAATCGGAAACGGGAAGCAAGTACGTCCGCAAGGAAAAGACTTCGCCGGACGAAAAGGACTCTTATATCGAACTCCCCGGACGTATCGAATACGAATACGCACAGAATATGCTTTTCCCGCGTATGTACAGCTCGTCACACGCCCCGCTCTACAAGCAATGGGTGGACATCAAAGGCTATAACGTACCTTACGACCAGTGCGGGGAAATGGTGATGGTAAATATGCCTACCCAATGGGAGAATATCAAGTTCTTCTTCTCCTACCAGTTGAATTTCATGTACTGGCGTTATTTCATGTGGAATTTCTCCGGACGGCAGAACGATATACAAAGCACCGGGGAGATAGAACATGGCAACTGGATTACCGGTATTCCGTTCATCGATAACCTGCTGGTAGGTAATCAGGAACTGCTCCCACAGGATCTCAAGAATAACAAGGGACACAACGTGTTCTACTGTCTGCCGTTGATTCTCGGTCTGATAGGGCTCTTCTGGCAGGCTTATCACAGCCAGCGGGGTATCCAGCAATTCTGGGTGGTATTCTTCCTGTTCTTCATGACGGGTATCGCGATCGTGCTTTACTTGAACCAGACGCCGTATCAACCTCGTGAGCGAGACTATGCGTATGCCGGATCATTCTATGCCTTTGCCATCTGGGTAGGTATGGGAGTGGCAGGCATCATCCGCATGCTGCGTGAATACTGCAAAATGCAGGAACTTCCGGCAGCCGCCCTGGCATCTGTCCTCTGTCTGCTTGTCCCCATCCAAATGGCGGGACAAACCTGGGACGACCACGACCGCAGCGGACGTTTCGTAGCCCGTGACTTCGGTCAGAACTACCTGATGACTTTGCAGGAAGAGGGCAACCCGATTATCTACACCAACGGTGACAACGATACCTTCCCCTTATGGTACAACCAGGAAACGGAAGGTTTCCGTACCGATGCACCTGTATGCAACCTGAGTTACCTGCAAACCGACTGGTATATCAACCAAATGAAGCGTCCGGCTTACGACTCTCCGTCGCTGCCTATCACCTGGGACCGTGTACAGTACGTGGAAGGACAGAATGAGTATATCTCTATCCGTCCGGAAATGAAAACCCTTATCGACAGCTACTTCAAGCAGGCAAATGAACTGGCTGCACAGGGAGACACAACCATACTGTCGCTCGTCCACTCCATCTTCGGCGAGAACCCTTATGAACTGAAGGAAATCATCAACCGCTGGATGCTTGGCAAGAACGACCAGTTGAAGGAGCTTCTCAAGAAGTCCGGCAAGGATATACAATTGCCGCTTATCCCTACGGACAGCATCGTAATGAAGGTGGACAAAGAAGCCGTACGCCGCTCCGGCATGAAGATACCGGAAGCTCTGGGCGACTCTATCCCCGAATACATGACTATCACCCTGAGAGACGCCAACGGCAACCCGAAACGCGCCCTCTACAAGAGTGAACTGATGATGCTTGAAATGCTTGCCAATGCCAACTGGGAACGTCCTATCTATATGGCAATCACCGTAGGAAGCGAAAACCATCTGGGCATGGGCAACCACTTTATGCAGGAAGGTCTTGCCTATCGTTTCACACCGTTCAATACGGACAAACTGGACAGCAAGATAGACAGCGAAAAGATGTACGACAACCTGATGAACAAGTTCAAGTTCGGCGGTATCGACAAACCGGGTATCTATATCGACGAGAACGTGATGCGTATGTGCTACACGCACCGTCGTATCTTCACACAGCTTGTAGGGCAGCTCATCAAGGAAGGCAAAAAGGACAAGGCGCTTGCCGCACTAGACTATGCCGAAAAGATGATTCCGTCATACAACGTACCGTACGACTGGGCAAACGGCGCCTTCCAAATGGCAGAATCTTATTACCAACTGGGACAGAACGAGAAAGCTAACAAGATTATCGACGAGCTTGCCAACAAGTCGCTCGAGTACATGCTCTGGTATCTCAGTCTGAGTGACAACCAGCTTTCCATCGCCGGCGAGAATTTCGTATATAACGCCAGCCTGCTTGACGCTGAAATCCGCCTGATGGAGAAATATAAATCAGAAGAACTCGCAAAACACTACTCCGAACAGCTCGACCAATTATATAACGAGTATGTGACGAGAATGAAAGGGAGTAAGTAGTGACTAACCACTAACCGCTACACAAAATGTTTATAGAACAACCACCCTGGCTTTTACGGGCGTTGTATCCACAGGCTATTTTCCGGATGGACCCGAACGAACGGGCAGTCTATCTGACTTTTGACGACGGTCCTATCCCTGAAGTAACTCCCTGGGTACTGGAAGTATTGGAAAAGCATGCTATCAAGGCCACCTTCTTCATGGTAGGCGACAATATACGGAAACATCCGGACGAATACCGGATGGTGGTAGAGCGCGGACACCGTATCGGCAACCATACTTTCAACCACATCCGCGGATTCGAATATTCCAACCCGGACTATCTGGCAAATGCCAAAAAGGTGGACGAAATTATTCACTCGAATCTCTTCCGCCCACCACACGGACATATGGGATTCCGGCAGTATTATACGCTGCGCAATCATTACCGCATCATCATGTGGGATCTTGTCACCCGTGACTACAGTAAGCGGATGCGTCCGGAACAGGTGCTGAACAACGTAAAGCGGTATGTACGCAACGGTTCTATCATCACTTTCCACGACTCGTTGAAGTCCTGGAACAACGGGAATCTGCAATATGCACTTCCCCGTTCCATCGAGTTCCTGAAAGCGGAAGGGTATGAGTTTAAAGTATTGTAGCCTATAAGAATAAAGACTTACCCGAAGAAGAAATTTCGAGAAAATATAAAAGCCGAAGCCTTACGCTCCGGCTTTTCTTCATTTAAAACCACTTTCCGGCTCAAAATCGGCAGTTTTCTTTATAGTCTATCATTTGGGTATTGCAAGACAGATTTGCCCGATAAAGGGCAAAAAACAACTTAAACAGTATATTCCAGAAAGTTTATTGCTCATTATTACCATCGTCAAACTTATTTTTATAATTTTACAACGGACTCTCCCGCAGAAAGCCTTCGGGTGTTGGTGGAGAGATCTGTTTATATTGAGAAGACGGTTATTCTGTAAAGAACAAGAATCTATCTATCAGCATAGGATATAACTTCTAGCAAACATGTCCAGACGCATCATTCTGGTATCTGTGAATCAGTAGAAGAATAAAATCAAACCTTTTCAATATCATTCATGCGATATCTATGTTTTCAGATTTTATAGAATAAACATAGATACCGCTTCTCTGGATGATGATTAAAATAATATTAATGATATGAAAACAATCTGGAAACTAGCTACTTGTGTAGCTATCGCATTGACATCATTGTCTTTTTACTCCTGTGGAGATGACGACGAAGACTCCATAGGCTCAGTAGACGAGTTGACAGGTATGTGGAAGTCATCGAACATACCGGATATGAAATAGAAGACGGAGTACGTGAAGATGACAATTCATCATACAACGTCGGCAAACGATACGAACTCAAATCCGACATGACTTTCAACATCTACTCCAAAGGAGCAAGTACTCCCGGTGAAACAGGTAAATGGGAATTGAAAAATGGTGCCGTCCACCTCATCTTTTATTATCCTAATGATGGGGGATACGATTATGAAGACCCCGATATCATGAAAATCCTAGAGATTTCTTCCGCCACACTTGTATGGGAATACCACTGGAAAGAGCCTGGATGGGAATTATACGAAAAGACTCTCTAAAAAAAATCACTCAATAAGCAATTCACTATAATCCCCATAATTTATATCAGTCAGAGGGTACCACAGTCAATATGGTGCCCTCAACCCAGCATCCATTTCCAAGCTGGCAACACACGAATCAGCATATCCTGTTCTTTCCACTCGGCCTCTGTCTCCATTGTGACAATAACGAGTTCCTGACAATTTGTCGCCCGGGCAGCTTCCAATAACCCGTCTATTTCCCTCTTGCGGGTTTCCTCATCACCCATCTGATAACTTACTTGTATCAATCGCGTCACTTTATCAAATTCTGTAACCACAAAATCACACTCCTTTTTGCCTTTATAATAATGCAACTCTTCCTGAATCCGTAACGTTCTTCTCAAATAAAGGAAAACAGCATTTTCCAACAATTTTCCATTATCCTCACTCTGTGGATTCAAAAGTACGGAACGCAAACCATTATCAATGCAATAATACTTCTTATCTCCTGTATTCTCTTTTACAAGCGACGGTTCATATTTAGTTAAAGAGAAAAAAAGGTAAATAGACTCAGTCTGTACAATCACATCATACAACGTATTCTTTCCAATGCTGACTCCCTGCGACTTCAATTCATTATAAATATGCCTGCATTCCTGTTCATAAACTCTCCGTACAAAAGGCTGCCAATCATCTGCCATTTGTACTTCATCAAAGAACATATATACTTCTTTCAAGGGAATCGCAGAATAAAGTTCCCGATAGGCCTGGAGAATCTCATCCAAATTATCTGCATTCAGTTGCAAACGTTCATCATCAAAGTTGAGGAACAGTACCTGTTCCTTCGTTACAATCCGTTCACGAATAAGCTGGTTTATTTACAATAAAAAGAGAGAAGACTTACCACACCGTCTCACGCCGGGCACGGTTATAATCTTCCCGCTATCGACAGGTAAAAAGAGTTCACGAGGATAAACCTCAACCGGCAATGATGCTTGAAATCCAACAATCAGTTGTTTTAGCAATTCTTTCTTTCCCATAAAGACAATAATTAGAAAAACTTTCTTTCTTACAAAGAAATAGACAATTAATCTGTAAGAAAAAGAAGTATAAACCATTGATGACTTACCATATTCGATATACACAAATAAGAATAGCCGTCTTATCACAAGACAGCCATTCTACTTAATTAATGTAAGCCAAATCTCCTTTAAGGGGACTTATGATTCAGCTTGTTTGAAGCGCGCTCGCTTACACATATTCAAAACATATTATTCCATACAAATTACTTTATATACCTATTCGTCCTCAACCTTTAGCCAAACCAAATCGGTAACAGCAGCAATTCCATTTCCGGTTGTCGTTCCACCGTTTTCTAATAAATCAGTAAACAATCCATAATAAAAGCCGTCTACTTTCTGCCCGCTCCACGTACCATTGTCCTCAAATACGAGAAACATCTGCCCATTAGAGTACACAGCGTCTAAGGGAGCAACATATTCAATAGATGTATTCCAAGAGAGCCGTCCTGCTTTATCATAAGAACATAAATAAACGCAAGGGAAAGATGCGTTGGAAGAAACTCCCAAATATTGACCGAAGTAGATAACAAACTGTCCGTTCCTGCATTTTGCATAATATGGAGCATCGTATGCGCTTCCGGTAGGAGTTATCTTGTAGAGAAAATCTGTTTCTGTCTCCTCAATCAGACAAGTTCCATAGCCACCGCTTCCGCCATTAATATAGCAAGCATATTTACCTGCCATATTAACCTGTGTAAACGTAACAGGGAATTCATGTGTGCCTGATTTCACCTTTACCGTATTCACTCGATACTTACCGCCTTCCGTCAAAGGAAGAGCTTTAACGGTCACTTGTTCATCCTCTGCCGAATAAGTACAAGTAATCCATGTTTCATCAACCTCTTCAAAACTGACATTCCAATTGGACTTCACACTGAAAGTCAACTCACCACCATTTGCGGTAAAGTCAGTACTCTTCATATCCGTATCAAAAATATCACCCAACTGATAAACCGGCACTCGTGCCTCTTCCTCCCCCGCACGGATAACAACCATTGCCGAACGACTTCCAATCAGCAGATTAGGGGATATTGTCATATCAACGACGTTCTCTTTCACTGACAGTTGGCACCATTCCTCAGAAGCACTGGCACTGATTGCTAAAGAAGACTCAACACGTATGCTGCCTGTACCACCCTTACAATCAAAAGACACATCGGAAGAGACAACTCTCAACAATTGCACTCCGGCATTACCATCGTCATCCGAACACCCTACAAACAAGATGCAAAGCATCAATGTCATTATAGCATATATATTTTTCATAATCCTTGTGCTTTTAAATTATTCATTTCTTTATGAAGACTATATTTTGTAATCTGGTATCACCTCCATACCCTCTATATTCTCCGGAAGCACTCCACAAGATGATTGCGCGAGCAATATAGGTACCCCACACACCGTTATCAACAAACTCATAGACATTATCCGTATCTTCCTTCAACTGACCGATCATTCCAAGACCTGCTCCCCAACTCAAATTACCGTTTCCTATAACCTCCCACATGGCAACGTTGCATTGTCCTGTACTATAAGTAAGAATCTCCATACAATCTTTTTCCACATTATAGAATATAACCAGCGGGAACGGCAACCCTTCTACTTCATATGTTTTTTCAGATGCCGAATATTTCAGAGATTTCAAGTTAACGGGCACTTCTCTTGGCGTATTACCATAATTGTATTTCATGGTATACTCTCCCAAGAACCGCTCGTATTTGGTATAAGCCGGATCGGGCACAGAAACAAACGGACCATCATCCGACACATATGTCTGTCCGGTTTCCGACCACTGCAAAGAGCTGACTTCCTTCCCTCCTACCATCACCGACTGATAGAATCGGATCCCATTGGCAGTATACATAAAACCTGTCGTAGTCAATGATTCTCCGCCTATTTGAATATTCATCCGGCGATCAGCAGGAATTGATATAGATACATCTTGCCCGTTCAGTTTGCCGGTATATCCCAATATTCCCACAATGGATGCTATCTTCGCTTCGGTAGCCATTACAGAAGCTAGATAATCCTCACTCGGTTCTGTGAGACGGGTCATCTTCATGATATTCTTTGTTTTTTTTCCTTTCAGGACGATTTCGTTTTCCGAACGTGACTGAATGATAAACTCATAATCACCCTCATACCCTTTACCCAAACCTGCACCGGCTGAATTATCAGGGTCAGCAAAGAAGTGCAAGATTGGGTTGTAAGTATCAAAATTCAATGTGGGTCCCATGTCCGATTTCAGGGAATAAAGACTGGACATCGTAACGGCTGGATCACCAGTTATTTCAGAAGCTGCCGTCACATGAGTCTCATCAAACTTGACGGTCATGGCGTAGCCGCCATAACTTTGTTTAGCAGAAGGATAATAGTCGAGTTTCCACCCTAGTTCGGAACTGGCAAGAAGCTCCCTGCAAGCCTTGACTTCTTCATTCATTCGTTGCTGTGCCGAGCTGTCAAAAAGGTCGTCCACTTCATTGGTGCAAGATTGCAATAATCCTGCGATGATTAAACACGTTATATATATAATATTTCTTCTCATAATGATTCGTATTTGTTATATGTAAACTAATCGGGAAGTTCTGTCAAATCCATCGTTTGCAGTTCTGTACATCTCCTGTCAATAGTAGAACGAAGATTATCCATATCAATGCCATAATTATCTTTCATATACTTCTTCATGATGGTAATCTTCTGCTGAATAATGCTCCAACCTTCATTACCGGCTCCTGCTTTCAATTGAGTCCATTGCTCCGGAGTCCATGTCAAGTAACAAGCCGTCACTTCGGCAATGTCTTCTCCCGGCTCACTGCTTCCATAAGCAGTGACGAAGCCGAATGGCGCATAATCAGCCATATTATGGCGATTATTCCAACCGGAAGGTGAATAATGTCCTTCACTTAGGCTATTATATTCCGTCGGATAATTCTTCGTCTGATGAAGAATATGGGCAAACTCATGGTGCATGGTCTTGAAGTACATCTCGTTCATATCAGGAATATCAGTGGGATCGAGCCAGTTGCCACCTACGAGCGTAACTTTCAGTCCGCCTTCGGCATATCCCAAAGTAATAGTCCCATTGGGATTCCACTGCCTTGAACCGATGAGATGAATCACCTTCGGAGCATACATACGTGTGAAACTAATGCCTCCTATTTCATCATATGCCTCAAACCAGACATGTTTTACTATCCGCGCCATCTGAATAGCCAAATCATAATCTATCGGCACCAGATTATTACTCAAAGAAGACTCTATATCTTCCATCCTGTATTTAAAGTCAAGATTATAAGGATACAGGTAATTTTTCTCTATCCAGATATCAAGTGCATTCTTTTCAGTCTCCAGACCATCATCGAAGATACTGGTACTATTCAAGTCGTCTTCCTGACAAGAAACAAACAGACCGGTAAAGAACAGCCATAAGAAAAACAGATATGTATATTTCATAATAGTTATATTTTACTTTGTTAATGAATTTATCTCGGATTAGGAGTCATATTGCCCGGAGCAGCCAGAACCTGAGAAGGAATCTGAATGGCTTTGCGATAATCACCTGATTCCAGAACAATGGGCGAACTACCATAAATAATATGCTTGATAGCTATGCCATACCGTTTTATATCTAACCAACGTACTCCTTCATGGATACCTTCCACTCTACGAGCATGCAATACAGCATACAACATATTCGTTTGCTTCTCATCATAAGCAACACCAGTATTCAACGGTTTGGCATTCGTTTCAGCACTGCTTGCCTTATAAAAATCGGCAATCTCGTCAGCAGTACACCCCGATACGCCTTTCTTCTTATACCAATACGACAAATCAGTAGCCGCAGCATCGTATTCCTTCTTCAAGATATAAGCCTCAGCACGGCACAACAGCGTTTCGTCCGTGGTAAATGCAGGTACAACCACATGAGGCTGACCTGTCTGAGCCACTTGGTTAGTCACTTCAAAGATCTCCTGCATCTTAGGTACCAAATAAGACACATAATCATAATGGAATACTGTATTATATACTTTGAGTTGTGTGTTGCCTGGGAAATTTGACCAAACCAGTTGCGAACGCATGATGGCGTTCGTTATCCCATATCTTTTATTATGGACACGGCCGAAAAAAGAACGGTTGGTTATCAATAGCAGATTAGCAGGTTCATCTTTATTAATATAGCCGTATGTCCACTCCTTACCGGTAGTAAACTTATCATAACCATTCAAATCTCTCAACACGGAGGTAGGGTCAGTACCAATAGCCTGTGTAGCAAGACGAATCACTTTATCATAATCTTTGCCATAAAACAAATTGAAACGGGCGGCAAACGCATAGGCAGCTTTCGCATTAAAATGGTAAACCGGAACATCAAACCTCGCGGCTTCTATCAATGGCAAAGCTTCTTCAATATCCGCGTTTATCTTCTCATATACCTCTTTCAACGTCCCCCTGTCATATACAACTCCCACTTCTTTCTCAGGAGAAGTTATATAAGGAATGCCCAGTTCAGTAGCGGCTGTTTGTTCATTGTATGCCATACAAAAGGTGTTAGCCAACTGAAAATGCCCGTATGCACGACACAACAGAGCCTCGCCTTTATAAGCACGGCATGATTCGGGATCTCCTAATTCATCAATAGATTCCAATACTTGATTGGCAGCGGCAATAGCTTTATAATTTGCATCCCAAACCTCCTGTGGCGAATCCCAGTCAGATTCTATGGCATCTTTCCAATAATAAGATTCTTCAACCAGATTATTAGTGTTACTATATCCATCTCCATTATCCTCATAGTTATCGGACATAAACTCAAACATGAGTGTCGGATGAAGAGTGGGATATGCAGACAGCAGCAAATCCCTCACTTTATCAGAAGTATCCACATCAGTCCGCTGATCCGGCATTGTATCAAGAAAACTGTCACAAGAAGATAGACTCCCCAGCGCTATTGTAAGCAGAAATGATAATAATATATTTTTTGTTCGCATAATTATTCACTGTTTTTTATTAGAAACTTGCTCTTACCGTAAATGTAAACTGCTTAGGCACAGGCGCAGCCACACCGCCCGAATTAAAGAACTCCGGATCTTGTCCGTTCAACTTGGAATCTGAATAAATCAAAAACAAGTTAGTACCTTGTACTTTCAGCGAAAGAGCCTTGACCAACTTCTGATTGCCCAGCATTGACTGCGGAAAATCATAGGATAAAGAAATCTCCTTCATGCGGACAAACCCACCATCGGCAATGCGTGCATCCGAATAATTATAAGCATTGTATCCCACCTTCAAGTTGCTATATTTATTATTATCACGTGCATTCGGTATCACCGGAACATTCGTCACATTCTCATCACCCGGTATCATCCAGCGATTCTTGAAATCTTTCGGAGTAGCATCCAAGTCATCATATTTATTAGAGAATTGTGGTTCCAGACGAACTTTATTTCCCGCCGAGTAAGTAATGAAAACATTTAGCTTAAAATTCTTGAAAGCAAACACATTTCCAAAACTACCGGTTATCGTAGGGTCTCTGGGACCTTCGTATTTCAGGAAATCCACATCTTCCACCTGTTGGAAGTTAATATCGCCATAATTTGTCTTATTAATCAACTTGCCATTCCACATATAAGTGGGATATCCGTCGGCATCCAGTCCGGCAAACGGGATAGAGAAGATACTTCCCCAATCATAGCCTTCACGCTGACCATAACCGGTGACAAGGTTAAACACATTTGTCTGCGATTTCAAGTCTGTAATCTCGGTTTTACTATAACCGAAAATAAAATCCGTTGTCCATTGGAAATCTTTCGTCACGATATTACGTGTGGAAAGTGAAAACTCGAAACCATGAGATTTCATAGAGGCAAGGTTGGCGTTACGACGGGTCTCCCCTCCTACTCCTTGTGTTAACACAGCACCTATCAGGTCATAATTGTCACGTTTGTACCATGCCAGTTCTGCATTGATACGATTATCCAAAAAGCCTAAATCAACTCCGACATTCAATTCATGTTTCTTTTCATAAGTCAGCCCACCGTTCTCCAGCTCAACGATTTTCAGTCCCGATTCACCGACAGATGCGCTTGGCCGCCACGGGGTGAAACTATTAATGTTGACATACGAGTTGGTTACATCCGTAGGACCTGCATCAGCCGTAAGGCTGTAAGACGCCTTGAGTGTGAAATGCGAAAATGCCGGTTGCAGCTTTTTGAAGAATCTTTCCTCATGGGCATTCCATGCTCCTCCTACGTTCCACGTGGGCAACCAACGCGCTGAACGGGCTTTCCCCAAACGGTTGGAGCCGTCATAACGGAATGTTCCGGTTATGCTATAACGTCCTTGATAAGAATAAGTACCATTGGCAAAATAACCAACAGTCCTGCTTTTTGTATTCTTCAGGTTATAATAGTTTGAATTTCCCTCACGCATCTTTTTAAACGCATGGTAGTCAAAATAAGGGATTTCACCGTTCTCATATTGCATTCCCCAACCTTGGAAATCATTATTGGAACGATCCTGCGCTTTCGCCTCCAAACCGGCAAAAAGACTCAGGATATGGTCATCATTAAAAACCTTGTTCCAAGTGGCGGATGCACGAAAATCATAGCTGAACATACGATAATCAGTCTTGTTATAAAAACCTCCCTTTGGCAATACACTGAAAGGAAGAGAGTTCAAAACATCTGGGTCTGTATACAGCCAATTATTAGCATCACGCATCGTAGCATCATCCATAGCCCGATAGGCCATCGCCTGGTTTGAACTTTCACGTATCTTATGCTCCTGTGACGAAGAATTGTATTTAACAGCCCCCAAAGCACTCAACTCCAAGCCCATCACAGGTTTCCAGCGCAACTCTCCCTGAAACTTCATATCAACTACGTTCAAATTGATGCTATTCGTCTGCAACTCATTAAATATATTAAAATCAGCATAATTGCGTGTGTAATATTCGTCAGGATCCAATGTTCTTGAAGTATTCAGCGCATAGGAATAAGGGTTGATATCAAATCCGCGGGACACTTCACCGGATACAGCGTCACGGGTCTGTCCAATAGTTCCGGGAGCTTTCTGCTTACGATAAGACGCGTTTCCGATTACTGTCAAAGCAAGATCCTTATTGATATTGTAAGTTGAATTCAGGTTCGCAGTAAAGCGTTGAACATTGGTACCTTTCATCCAACCCGGATCTGTCATGGCACTTACGGATATATAGGAGTTTGATTTCTCCGTACCGGTTGACAAGCTGACAGAATGGTTCATCATGATGGAATTGCTGAACAACAAATCAAACCAGTCAGTATTACGATATTCAGCCTGACGCAGATAAGCATTTCTAGCCAATGGAGTATTCATCAGGCCAAACTGCCCGGTAGCAGGATCATAAGTATTGATTAAATGATACATCTTACCATATACCCCGCTATTGGCAGCACGATAAGTACTCGACAGGTTCAACCAACCCTTATCCTGCAATTCTTTATAAATACCCATCTGATCTTGAGAATTCATGATATTGAAAGTACTGTAAGAAGGTTTCAGACGAGTAGTAAACTCACCTGTATAATTGAGCGAACTCTTCCCTGCCTGACCTTTTTTGGTTGTTACGACGATAACCCCCGCCATAGCTCGCGCGCCATAGATAGAAGTGGCAGAACCGTCTTTTAATATCTGGAAACTTTCAATATCGTCCGAATTTAAACCTGCAATAGCGGAACTTATCAACGTGGTGGCATCACCTGAAGAAAGATCATTGGCACCGATTTCTACCACATCGTCCATAATAACACCATCCACCACCCATAAAGGTTTTGAATTACCATATATGGAAGTAGCACCACGCACACGGATTTTAGGAGCTGTACCAAACGTTCCTGATACATTCTGTACAGAAACACCTGCCGAACGCCCTTCCAAACCTCGACTTATATCAGCCATACCGTCCAGTTTCACATTGGCTGCTTTCAGTTGATCCGCCGCACCGGTAAAAAGACGTTTATCGACTTTTGTCATACCCGTTACAACCACTTCCTGCAAAACTTCCGAATCTGATTTTAAAACAATCTTCATTATACCCGATTTGATGGGTACTTCTTCGGTTTTCATACCGATGTAGCTAATTTTCAAAGTTCTTGCAGAACTTAATATTAAAGAATGTTTATTTTACAGATTCGGGAATAATTGTCAATATAATACTCCTAATACAAAACTGTTAAAATGATACTCACGACTCTCTATTTTGCAAATATTTCAGATAGATGCAGGATATACGCAGGGGGGGAGAGACAGGGAAATGCACCATGCATGCTAGATGCCAATTATTATATCAATAAATATAGAAAAGTCCCTTTTAGTGTGTGATAAGGATATGTGAATCTTTAATACTCGGTTTATTTGTTAGTTCTATCTTGTTTGTCTAAATATAGCCACTAGGAAAAAGAGGAACTTTATACACCAAGCAGTTATTTCTCATCCTCATTTACCCTTTATGCAATCTATCAAATCTTAACTCCTATAAAAATATCATATGCCTAGTTTTCATATAATTAAACTTCTTTTTTTACAGGTTTGAAATTCTTTTACTTCCCCCAAAGTAGCAATACACCTTATTAATAATAGCAATATGCTATTAAATACACATTATATAGTCTCTTTAGAAAAACGTATCAAACAGATATCCTTTCAAATTATCCCGCAAATAAATTTGATATTTTTTTGTTGTTTTGCCTTGTTTTTAATAAAATGTGCTTATTTTTGCAAAAACCTACAGACAAATAGACAACTATTGTATTAACCAAATATTTAGGGAGCGTATGAAAAGAAGATTTGTGTTGTTATTAGCCTGCTTATTGGCAGGAATCGGTCTGGCAATTGCCCAAACACCTAAAGAAATCACAGGTGTTGTCATTTCGGAAGAAGACAACCAGCCTGTTGTAGGGGCATCCGTACTAGTGAAAGGCACGACTATAGGAACTACCACCAATCTGGATGGAAAGTTCACTATCAGTAATGCACCAAGTTCTGCAAGAACTAAATAACCACATCAAACACTTCCATAACAAATACAGACTAAATTATCCGCCAGTAATCAGCCGATAGCCGACAGGTTATTTCTACTAAAAAACAATGGGAACTCCCATATAATTACAGGAATCCCCACTTTTCAACTATTTCTAATCCTCAAACTGGATACTAATATGCTACCGAAAGCGGAGCACGTAATTTTTGAGCATACTCAGCCATATATTTATTCCATACATCAGCCGTCTTAATAGCCGCCTTATCCCAGGCAGAACCCCAGTAATAAGTATATTCAGAACCCGGTTCATATTCGCTGATAGCCAACACATGACCGTCGGCTCCTCCGCGTTCTTTCTTTTCCTTTTCCGAGAAAAGAACCACTTTCGCTTCTTTCACCTGTGCAGGGAAATGCAGCACCGACAAATATCTTGCCGTTTGCACCGCTACGGTCGGTTGTAGGGTCAACGTAAGTGATATAACCGTTTGCGGCATCTGCTACAACTGCACCGTCCGGTTCACGCAAGACGAGTCCGGTAGTCACAGGCATTGCCTCTTTCAGATTAGTATATGAGATAACTGCCTTATTGAGGTATGAGCCTGCATCCAAAGAGATGACACGTGTTTCTATCACGTTAGAATCACCACGAACCACAAGCGGGTTGAATTCCAGTTTTACAGTAAAGCGTAACGGGCCGTTATCGAGGATTTCCTGAGTACGATAGCAGTAAGGATAGATAATCGTATCGCCAGCCATCAAAGCAGCCGTACCGCCGCCCAATGTAGGGCCTACGGCGTAGCAGTCCATTCCGTAACCATGGTCAACATGGTAAGAGATGGCACGCCCCAGTTCGGCAGCCGCTTTCGGGTCTGTCTTTTTCAGTTCAGCTATCTTGGCACGCTTCTCCTTATTCAGTTCTTCAGCATACATACTTTCCAGGACAGGCTCGGTAGTATTATACTTCGTGAAGATATCGTAACCAAAGCCACGCTCGTTTCTTGCCTGTAAAGCAGGGCCATAGGCACGGAAACCTACGAGATCGTTCTCCCAGGCAACGTCATCCAAGCGTTCGGGGTAATATTTACCACAGGCAATTACGTTGAAAGGTTCCGGAGTACCCGGTTGGATGGTATAAGTAGCTGTGCCGTTTGCTTTTACCGTAGCAGGGAAAACGACTTTCTCGTCATATGTCACCTGGTAAGGCACTTGCTGACCGTCAGCGTCAAGTACTATAATCTGTGCCGTGTCTGCCAGTTGCAACTTTGCAACTACATCACCCATCGGTACTTCAACCATTTCCCCTACACGTTCCAAAGCCAGGGGATTGGTCACTGTGACCGTCATTGTCTGTTTACTGTCGGCACAGGAAGCAAAAGCCGTCAAAGCAACAGCAAGCAGAAAAAATATCTTTTTCATGATTGATTCTTATTAAATAAAAAATAAGGTGACAGATGAAAAGAGGATGCTCTTTGCCATTCTATCACCTTACGGATTAACTTTCTATCTTACATTATTTCGGCTGTTTTCCGATATAAGCAAGGATACCACCATCTACATAAAGAACGTGGCCGTTGACAGCGTTAGAAGCTTCAGAAGCAAGGAATACAGCAGGACCTGTCAGTTCTTCTGGATCCAACCAACGACCGGCAGGAGTCTTGGCGCAGATGAATGAATCGAATGGGTGACGGCTTCCGTCTGCTTGCGGCTCACGAAGAGGAGCAGTCTGCGGAGTAGCGATATAACCCGGGCCGATACCATTACACTGAATGTTGTATTCACCATATTCAGAGCAGATATTGCGAGTCAGCATCTTCAGTCCACCCTTAGCGGCAGCGTAAGCAGATACAGTTTCACGACCCAGTTCGGACATCATAGAGCAGATGTTGATGATCTTACCTGCACGTTTTTCCATCATAGCAGGAAGAACAGCCTTAGCAACGATGAACGGAGCATTCAAGTCGATGTCGATTACACGACGGAAATCAGCAGCATCCATCTCGTGCATAGGAACACGACGGATGATACCTGCATTATTTACAAGAATATCAATTGTACCTACTTCTTTAGCGATAGTAGCAACCATAGCCTGTACAGCCGGTTCGTCTGTTACGTCACATACATAACCGTGAGCCTTGATACCCTTTCTGCATAAGCAGCCAGACCTTTATCCACCAATTCCTGATTGATGTCGTTGAAACAGATGGTTGCGCCCTGTTCTGCAAAAGCAGATGCAATAGCAAAACCGATACCATAAGAAGCACCTGTAACGAGAGCTACTTTACCTTTCAAAGAAAAATTCAAATACTGATTCATAATTTTTTGTTATTAAATTAAGAAAACTTATTGTAGTTGTTTATTTCAAGTCTGTTATTAATGAGAAGTCCTGGTCGCCGTAGTCGAGGTTCTCGCCGCCCATACCCCAGATAAAGGTATAGTTGTGAGTAGCGGCAGCCGAGTGGATAGACCATTCGGGCGAAAGAACCGCCTGGTCGCCTTTCATCCAGATGTGACGCGTTTCGTCCACTTCACCCATGAAATGGCAGATAGCATGGTCTTCAGGGATTTCGAAGTAGAAATAAGCTTCCATACGACGGCTGTGTACGTGAGCCGGCATCGTGTTCCATACGCTTCCCGGAGCCAGTTCCGTCATACCCATCTGGAGTTGGCAGGTAGGCAATACCTGATTTACCAGCATCTTATTGATGTTACGATGGTTGGAACCTTCCAAAGAACCCATTTCAGCCACTACTGCATCGGCTTTCGTCACCTTGCGGTCGGGATAGTTGCGGTGTGCAGTCAGCGAGTTGAAGTAGAATTTGGCGGGATGCGCAGCATCCTTGCTTTCAAAAGTCACTTCACGGTCGCCCGAACCCAAATAAAGGGCTTCTTTATAATCAAGTTCAAATTCAGCGTCGCCTGCTTTCACGATACCGGGGCCGCCCACATTGTAAATACCCATCTCGCGGCGGGTCAGGAAGAACGGGGCTTTCAGCGGGTCAATCGCTTCGAGCGTCAACACCTCTCCTACCGGAAGAGCTCCACCCACAACCATACGGTCATACATGGAATACACCATATTCACTTCATTGGGGACAAATATCTTTTCGATTAAGAAATCTCTGCGGATTCTTGTAGTATCATAACTTTTTGCATCCTCAGGATGCGCAGCATAGCGAATTTCATAGTTCGTTTTCATACCTTATCTATTTATAGTTATTGAATAAGTTCTCTTTCTACGTGCACGTCGTTTACGTACACGGTGCAAAAATAGCAAAAGAAAACGGGTTAACCTTGCAATTTTGTTCCAATTATCCACCAAAAATGTCCATAATTGTTGCAATGTACACTTTTTTAACGAACTATAATACGATTGGAAGGAGATTTTCACCTATATGAAAGAAAAAGCGCGAAAGCTTTACTTTTTTTAGTATTCCGGAACAAAGTCATCAAACAGGAGGTAAACCAGATGTCCGACCTCTTTCGTAACATCGCCATGAACCGTTCACAATTACCGTCCGCCCAGGATCATACTTTGGCGGATGAAAAGAGACAGGAAGATATATTCAAGATACAAACCACACATTATCAACCGATTATTCATCTGTGTAGTATAGAAATAGTAGTCCGATTCTCCATTTTTTTCATCCTGACGTATTCGATACGATGCCCGGAATTTGAGTGAATAACAAGAAAAGCTTTACTTTGCCCCAAAATAAAAAAGCTATGAATCACTCCTTACTCAAAAAAACAGTATTCAGTCTCCTGTTGGCGTGTGCCACATATATATCGGGATATGCCGCGCCTGTCCGGGCGACCGCCACATTCTCCTACCATCCCGATTCGGTACGTGCGATATTAGAAGAAGAGCAACGTGCCGCATTCAATCATTTCTGGCAATTCGCCAATAAACAGACCGGTATGATTCACGCAGGCACAAACGTCAATAACAAGAACCTGACCACCGGTGGCAGCGGCTTCGGCGTCATGGTGATACTGACGGGAATAGAACGGGGATGGATTACCCGCAAAGAGGGGGCAAAGCGTATTCTCACACTTGTACGCTACCTGGATAAAGCCGAACGCATAAAAGGGGCATGGTCGCACTGGATGAATGTAGAGGGGAAGCCTGTCAAGTTCGGCAAACAGATAGAATCCGGCGACCTGGTAGAAACGTCTTTTATGATGATGGGGCTTTATGCAGCCCAGGCTTATCTGACGGAGAACAACGCTGTAGAAAAAGAGATACGGAAAACAGTGGACAGTTTCCGTAAAACGATACAATGGAATGAGTTCGTGCACAACGGAGAACTTTACTGGCTATGGGAACGTACCAACGAAACGTTTACATTGCCGCTACGCGGATACAACGAAGCATTGATTACCTATATCCTCGCCATGGGTGCCCCTGACAAGTATGCTGTCGATGCGGATGTATACAAAAACGGATGGCAGCAGAACGGCAAGATATTCAAGCCCCGGCAGGCGCACTACGGTTACCCTTTTGTTATGGGAACCCATCTGAGCGGCCCGCTCTTCCTGTCACACTATTCGTTTTTGGGGATGAATCCCAAGACAATGCAGGACAAATACGCAGACTACCAGCAATATGGCACATACCACGCCATGATACACAGGCATTATTGTATGGAAGAAGCGCCCGGAGAATATCAATACGATGCGTTCAACTGGGGACTAAGTGCAGGTTCAGGCCCCAACCAGCCTGTCAAGAAGGGGTACAAGCCGCGCACTCCGAAACGCGATGACGGCGTGATAGCTCCTACCGCTGCCCTTTCGTCCATGCCTTACACACCTTTCTACTCCATACAGATGTTGCTCAACCTGCATTACAACTGCCCGCAGCTACGCACTCCGGGGATTCGGCGACGGTTACAGCCTTGTGGACAACTGGTACTTCAAAGGTAGAATCGCCATCGACCAGGCACCGGTTGTTATTATGATAGAGAACTACCGCAGCGGCTTCCTGTGGAAACTGCTAGCCAATCATCCCGACATCCGGAAAGGAATGGAAAAGGCAGACATACATCTTCCAGTCCATCCCACAGGCTTCCCGTATGCGATTGCGGATACGCGCACAGGCTATTACGATATGCTCCGTCACCCGGACAGGAAAATGTACGAACTGGATTTTTATCTGGAAGAAGCAGGTACAGCCTCTTTCCAGATTGCAAACGAAACCGGTACGCAAGTTCTTTCGGAAATCCGGGCGGAAGAGTATCCGCAAGGTCTCAACCTGCTCTCTTCGACCGCAGCGGGTTGAAAGATACAAAACGCTGCATCATCCGTCTGCTGAAGGATGGCAAAGTGAAAGCAGAAATAAAAGTCCAACTCAACTAATCCCCTTATCGAATATGAAACTTCAACCGATACTCTGTCTCTTCCTGTTGGCTGCCGCCTGTTCGTGCAGTTGCTCGGACGAACCGGTCTTCCACTCGGACGAACAGCCGGAGCTACCGTCTCTCCCTGCCATTACCGAAGGGAGCTATTTTGCCGATTCACTGGAATATACGCCGGAGAAACAAAGACAGACACTGACCGACATACAGCAAGGTTATTTCCGTTTCTTCTATGAAGACTATCAGAAAGATAGCAAGATGGCGCTTATCGGTACGGAACGTCCCGCAATAAACGTGGCGTTAGCCGGGTCGGCTTATGCCGCCACCGCCATTCCCGTAGCCGTAGAACGTGGATGGATAAGCAGGAAGGAAGGAGCACAGCGCTTCTTGGATATGTGTACTTTCCTCAACAGAGCCGAGCGTTATCACGGTGCATGGTCGCACTGGATGAACGGAAAGACGGGAGCAGGCTCGCCTTTCAACCCCAAACAGCAGTCTGCAGGCGATTTGGTAGAGACTGCCTTTATGATGATGGGATTATTCATCTGTTCGGAGTACTTTGACTCGGAAGACGCAACGGAAACCAATGCAAGGGAACTTGTGGCAAAGTTCCACAACGAAATAGACTGGAACTTCTACACCAACGGCGAGCAAACCCTCTACTGGGCATGGGACAAGAACCTGGGCTTCGCCCCATTGAAAATAACCGGTCCGTGCGAAGCTCTCCCCGCCTACTTATTGGCATTATCCGCCCCCGAAGAGTTTGCCATTACAGAAGATGTATACACTCACGGATGGCGCGGGAAGAAGTTCTTCAACGAGGGACGTGCTACCTACGGATACACGTTCGAACTGGGTGGAGAAGAAAAAGGCGGCCCGCTCTTCACCACACAACACCCGTTCTTATGGATAAACCCTTTCATCTATCAGGATAACTATGCAGATTATTGGGAGTTCTGCACCAACCACGCACTGATAAACCGGCAATACTGCCTGAATGATGCCCCGAAAGAGTATCTGTACGACGAGCGGAACTGGGGCTGAGCGCTTGTTACGGCCCGGCACCGCTAGGTTACAAAGGTCGTTCACCCGCGCAGGGACGCGATGACGGCACTATTTGCGCCACAGGAGCTATGGGAACCGTCACGGTCACTCCATTCTATGCCCTGCAAGTCATTAACTCGCTCTACCAAACACCCGGCATGAAAGGAACTTACGGCATTACAGACGCGTACAATACAAGCCTGGCTTGGGCAGACTCCCGATATTTATCCATCTCCGTAATGCCCATCGTGTCCATTATCGAAAATTATCGTACCGGACTAATCTGGAAACTGGCTTGGCAAAGCGAACCTATCCGCAAGGGACTTGAACTGGCAGGATTCAGGGAATCCGCCTATACGGAAGGATTCTGCCAGAACCCCGTCAATCTTCAGACAGGGGCGGCCGATTTGACCGCACACCCCGATACGGAGAAGTACATGATACGATACTGGAGCGATACAGCCTCAGCGAATATCCATTTCACCCTTAGCTGCGGAGACACAGTGCGCAAGGTTATCCCCGACACAGTAGACAAAGGCATCAACACCCTGCTGCTTCCTACGGCCAATGGAGCAAGCGCGCATACCGCCTGAACATGTATAAAGACAATAAATTAACAGACACTTTAAACATTAACCTAAGATGAAAACCCCATTCCTTCAAAGGGCATCAGCACGGCAGCCCTCTCTTTGGGCGCCGTAGCCACCTTTGCCGCAGAAGACCGCCCGAACATACTTTACATCATGTCCGACGACCACTCTTTCCAGACCATCGGCGTATATGCGTCGGTACTGAAAGACTACGTGAAAACTCCGAATATCGACCGTATCGCGCACGAAGGGGTCAGGATGGACAACTGTTTTGTCACCAACTCCATCAGCACCCTAGCCGGGCAGCTATCCTGACGGGACAATACAGCCACCACAACCAGGTATATACCCTCGCCGACGAACTTCCCGCCGGACACCCTTCCATGGCAAAGGAACTCCAAAAGAACGGTTATCAGACCGCCATCATCGGCAAGTGGCATATCGGCACACAGCCCGAAGGGTTCGACTTTTACAGCGTCATGCCCGGACAAGGCAAATATGAAAATCCCGGTTTCATGGAGAGCGGACTTCCTTTCGACGTGAAACATGCCGTACGCACCCAAGGCTACTGCACGGACGTCATCACGGACAAATGCATCGACTGGATGGAGAAAGCGGACAAAAACAAGCCCTTTTTCCTGATGTGTCACTTCAAAGCCCCACACACGCCTTTTACCCCGGCGGAACGTCACAAAGACCTGTACAAAGACGTCGTGTTCCCCGAACCGGACAACCTGTACGAGAACCTCGACAACCGCCCCATACTGAAATCCGTACACAACAAGATTTCCGGCGGACGCTTTGCCGACAAGACATTGCCCAAGGAAGACAGGGTGAAAGATGCCTATCAGGAATATATCCGCACTTACCTCTCTTGCATTGCCGGAATAGACGAGAACGTAGGACGCCTGCTCGAATGCCTCGAAAAGAACGGGCAACTGGACAACACCATCATTGTCTACACTTCCGACCAAGGCTTCTACATGGGCGAACACGGGCTTGTAGACAAACGGCTGATGTACGAAGAAGCACTGCGTATGCCCCTGGTCATCCGCTACCCCCGGAAAATACGGGCAAATACCACCTGCCAAACCTTCGTGCAGAACATTGACTTTGCCCCGACACTCCTTGAATATGCAGGTATCCGGACTCCCGGTTATATGGACGGCAGAAGTTTCTGCGCCTCTCTCACCGGGAAAAAGGCCCCCGACGCACGGAAAACAGCCTATTATCGTTACTGGATGAACTTCAAGGGCTACAACATCCCGCTCACTACGGGCTGCGTACCGACCGTTACAAACTGATTTATTTCTACGGCAAATCCTGCGGAACGAAAGGTTCCATCGACAAGCCCGGCTTCCAGCCTGTATGGGAGTTCTACGACTTACAGGAAGACCCGCACGAAATGACCAACCAGTACGGGAACAAGAAGTACGAGAAAGTGATAAACGAATTGAAAGAAACACTCCGGCAGACTCAGGAAGAAGTCGGAGACAAGCAATAATCAACAACCTATAAATTCACCAACATGAGAAATACTATTTTTATCCAATGTGCCGTCGCACTCGCCACCACGCTATTCATCGGCGGATGTTCCGACAACGATGACGCTGCACAGGGCGGAAACAAGCAAGGCATCACCACCACCGAAGCCGTCATTCCGGAACCTCTGCAATGGAATACGGATAATACCATTGCCTTATACGCGAAGAAGGCGGACGCTGAAAAGACACTCTTCTACACCGAAGAATCGCAAGTGAACCGGGCTACGTTTGAAGCGGTCAAGAAAGCGTTTCCCACCCCGCAGGAAGGTGACTATATACGTGCATTCTATCCCGCAGGAAAAGCCAAAGAGAAAGCAAACGTGACAGGTACTCTCCTGCCCGCCCCCGGTACCGACCCTACCGATACTCAATACATACTTACCCAAAAAGGAAATGCCACAACAGGGCATCTTTCTGCTTTCTACTATATGTATGGTGTCAGCACCTATGAAGAGGGTATCATCCAACCGATTGAATTTCAGCCGCAGATGTCCGTACTGACATTCAAAATCACATTGCCCGAAGCACTCATCCCTTCGACATTGGAAATCAGCACCGGCGGCAAGGATTTTATCAAGTCGGTCAATTGCAACAATTATCCGGCCGATGCCGCAAACTTCAAACTGACAACCAACGAAAGCACTAACAAGGTAACGTTGAACCTGAAAGATTGCGGCACCTTGCAGAAGTTGGAAGCTAATCTGTTAATCGTCCCTGTCGACTTGAGCGGCAAGCAATTCACCGTATCCGTTACAGATGCAAATAATGAAGTCTACACCGCTACCCTGGAAGGTATCACCTTCGAAAAAGGAAAGCAGCACACGTTTGAAATAGCCGTAACCAAAGACGAAGAACCGGAGCCGGAACCAAATGATGACTACACCCAAACGGGAGAAGGTACAGCAGAAAGTCCCTGGATTATCACAACTGCCGGACAACTGCGTGCTATCAGCCGCGACTCGCACGAAGGCGATGCTATCACAGACTTTGCCGGAAAATATTTCAAACTGGATGCCGATATTTCCCTTGACGGAGAAAACTGGGAACCTGTTGGAAGCAATACACTTCCCTTTGCCGGTATATTGGACGGTAATAGTAAAACAATCAGCGGAATGAAGATTTCCAGAACAAACACATCAAAAGGTATCGGATTCTTCGCCCATACCAAAGCCGCTAAAATCATGAATCTGACTATTGCCGGCTCCATCAATATCACAGCAACGGATGCCACTCAGACGGGAGGATTGATAGGACAAGCTACAAACAACACCATATTATCCGGTAATATTCGTTCGGAAGTCGACATAACTGTAGAAGCTACTGTGAAAGGAGATATAAAAACCGGAGGAATAATCGGTGAATTAGCAAGTACTTCATCGGTGGAAGGCTGTAACTTATCCTACAAAGGAAATATCAAAGTGGATAATCAGGGAACACAAAATGCCCACACAGGAGGAATCATCGGCGGGATGGTATCAGTCCCTGCCATTAACGGCATGGCTGATGCAATATGTACCGTTGAAAAGGGTACTACCATCTCTACTGAATCCCAGACAGGAACCGTATGGCTCGGAGGATTCTTGGGCAATTCCGCTCCCGGCTTACTAGCAAAACTTCCTGCCACGACTTCCCAGATGCTAGGAATATTATCAGCCAAGGCAAATGGAACCAAAGATGCCATCATTTGCTACATGGTAGGATGGAGCCAAAACGCAGCAACTACCAAAGGCTTTAGCGAGGTTTTCAAAAACAATGCCAACTATACTCTGGAAGGCTCTACCGTAACTTCGGCAAACGGTAAGGCATATAAAAACGGAGAAGAAGTAGTTGTACCGTAAGAATGAGCATATTCCCGGCTTATGCCTATATATGGGTACTACAGTGTCCATATATAGGCAAAGCCGTGTCAATGTATCGGTATCATAGTGTCTATATACAGGCACAACCGCATATAAGTAAGAATAAGTTTTCATATCTCCCTTTGTACCGTTGCCAAAGTTTTGTATTTTTGCAATGAACTTCCTATACGATGTTGCAACTATGAAATACATTTGTGCGCTCATTACCATATTATTTGCCACAGCTACCGCTTTGGCAGCTTCCATCCCTTTCGTCAAGAACTTCACGAACAAGGAAGTGATGTGTCAGAACTGGGACATCGGACAAGACAGTAAAGGCATTATCTATATTGCCAACCGCTACGGCCTGGTATGCTACGACGGAAAGACATGGCAGACCTATACCACCAACGAAAACCGGACTATCCGTTCCCTGCATATCGCACCGGACGACCGTATCTACATCGGCAGCTATGAAGAATTCGGCTACTTCGAAAGAAACGAATACGGCAAGCTGATCTACTCTTCCATCTCCTCTCTGTTCCGTCACAAGGAATTGAAGAACAAGGACATATGGAGCATCGAGCAGGAAGAGAACCTGATTTATTTCCAATCTTTTGCCGGATACTTTTCTTTTGATACCCAATCGAGGAAAGTAGCTTTCTACCCGGTAAAGAACATGATGCAACGCCTGTATAAGGTAGAGAACAAAATCTATGCGGTAGTCCAGGACGAACTTTACCGGCTGGAGAAGAACACCCTTACCAAACTGCCCGCCACCAGTTCTCCCCTTCAAAGCCCCGTACGTAGCATATTGCCCTACGACGGCAACCGCCTGCTCATCCAAACGGAAAACCAGGGATTCTGGATTTACGACCAGGGACAATATACCCCGCAGGCAACCATCAACAAAACCCCGAACATCTCCGGAAACAATGAAGCGCTCTATGCCGGAAACGGCAACCTGCTGGCAGGAACGCGCAGCAACGGGCTGCTCTGTTTCGACCCGCAAGGCAGCCTGCTCTACAAACTCGACTATCAGACCAAATTACAGCATAACACCGTCCTGTCCCTCTTCAAGGACAAATCCAACAACATCTGGATTGGACTGGAAAAAGGGCTCTCACTCGCCTTTACCAACGACTCTTTCTCCTTCCACTATCTGAAAGAGAACAATATCGGCTCTATCTTCGACGTCGCCTTGTGGAATGATTATCTCTATATCGCCTCTAACCAAGGCCTGTGGCGGATAAAAGCCGGCACGTTCATGTCTCAGGAACAAAACTTCTCCCCGGAAGGGTGAACCTGCCGGGCGGCTTCGTACAGAAACTACTGAAAACCAACGAAGGGCTTATCATCGGGCACAGCAAAGCCACCTACCTGCTGAACAGGCAGAACCAACTGTCCGAAATGTATCCCACCGGCGGGGCACTGGCAGGAACGGAGATTCATTACCCGCAGCAGCGCAAAGGCTTCCTGCTGGGCAGTTACAATTCTATAAATCTCTACGACATAGAACCGTCCGGCAACTACTTATTCCGCCAACGGCTCACCAACTTCAACGGCTACCCGCGATACATGGAATTCGACAATAACGGAAACCTTTGGGTGGCTCACACGCGAAAAGGCATATACAAGCTGAAAATGGACAGGAACCGGACTGAATTTACCGGAAATGAATTTATCTCCTGTATAGGAGATTCAAGCCGCACGCAGATAGGCGTATTCAACGTCGGCGGAAGAATTGTATTCACTGACGGAAAACAGTTCCATACCTACAATGACCTCTCGGACTCTATCGTTCCTTACGACCGCCTGAACACTCATTTGGAATTTATCACCCACACCAGGCATATCGTAAAGGTAGACAACACCTATTACTGGTTTATCACGGACACGGGAGTCGCACTGGTCAATATGGCGGCTTCCGACACTCCGGTGATAGAAAAAGTACTCTTGTTCGACAACTACAACCTGCGGATGCACAAGGACTTCGAAAGCATCGTGCCCGTCACGCCCGAATATTCCATCCTTTGTGCGGAGAATGTGCTCGTAGTCATCCCCAACAAACCGGAAGCCGCCCCGTCTTCCCCCAACCAGGAATTGATTTTCAACCATATCATCTCCTACAATATATTGAAAGACGAGCAACAGAGCCTTCCTGTCCGCACGGAAGATACCGTCTGCCGGCTGACGTCCGATTTTAACAGCTTGGACGTCCAGGTGGCATATCCTACCTATAATGAGAACATCCATTTTCAGTTCAAGCTGGAAGAGAACGGCATAGAGAAACACTGGCAAGAGAAACAAAATACGCCTTCCATCAATATCCAGCGGCTTCCGGCAGGCAGCTACTGCCTGAAATGCAGGGCTATCGACGAAAAAGGGACAGCCGTGGCTACCACTTCTTTCTCGTTCAGCATATTGCCGCCATGGTATCTGAGCCCGTGGGCATATGCCGGCTACATCTTCCTTCTGGCGGTGATTCTTCTGGCTATTTATGCAGGTGTCCGCCGGAGAACGTTACGCCAGCAACGCCACATCATCAAAGAACGTGAACAGCAAATCATCGAGCTTGAAAACAAAAGGCTCAACGACGAAATCCTGTTCAAAGGCAAGGAGCTGACGCAATCTACCATGACTATCATCGAGAACAACAGGACACTGCTCGCCATCAAAGAGGAGATAGAGAACCACAAACGGATGCTGGGCAGCCAATACCCTAACAAATACTATCAGAAGCTGATAGACATGATAGACAATGCCACTTCAAAAGGGAAAGAGTGGGATCTGTTCCTGTCGAACTTCGACCTGATTCACGAACATTTCTTCAGGAATCTCCGGCAGCGTTTCCCCGAACTGACACCCAACGACCTGAAGTTATGCGCCCTGCTGCGCTTGAATATGAGCACGAAGGACATGGCGGATATGCTGAATATAGGAGTGCGTGCAGTAGAAACAGCCAGATATCGTTTAAGAAAAAAGATGGAACTGGATTCGAATGTCGATTTGGTACAGTTCCTCATTGATTTCTAAGTGTCCGGGGAGTTGTTTCCGTTTCATAATCCGGCGTATCACAATCTACTTATTATTAACTACTTAACAAGCATAAAAAGCAGAATGAAGTAGTGATGTAGTATCCGTTTTCCTAAGAAAATCCGGGCTGACGTAACCAAATGGCACTGTTTGTTTTTATGTCTCGCCAAACAATGTTTTTCTTTGCATCACAACGAAAAATTAATGCAATTTATGAAAACAGTCGCCAAGAACAAACTATTATTAGGAGCAGTGCTTCCCCTGCTCCCACTTACCGGAACTCATGCGCAGAATAAAGCCAAGGAGTCCGCACCCAACATTCTCTTTATCATGTCCGACGACCATGCCGAGAAAGCCATCAGTGCCTATGGTTCCGAATTCTCCCGCCTGGCTCCCACCCCGAACATCGACCGGATAGCCAACGAGGGAGCGCTTTTCGAAGCCAACTATTGCTGCAACTCCCTGTCGGGCCCCAGCCGCGCTTCCGTGATGTCCGGAAAACACAGCCATGCCAACGGCTTTATGCGAAACGGAAACAAGTTCGACGGTTCGCAGCTATTAGTGCAGAAAGTATTCCAGGCAAACGGATACCAGACTGCCCTCATCGGCAAATGGCACCTCGTCACGAAACCTACCGGATTTGACTACTGGACTATCCTGAACGACCAGGGTGAATATTACAACCCCGACTTTATCACCGAAAACGACACGGTGCGCGTAGACGGATACGTCACGGACATCATCACCGAGAAAACAATGGACTGGCTGGAACACCGCGACCGGAGCAAGCCTTTCTTCATGATGATGAACCACAAGGCCGTACACCGTAACTGGTGGCCTGCCGAACGCCATTATCACTTATATGACAATGTGGACTTCCCTGTTCCCGAAAACTACTTCGACGACTATGAAGGACGCGAAGCCGCCAAGAAGCAGAAGATGAACATCTATCGCGACATGTACGAAGGACACGACTTGAAGATGAACGTGGCCAAAGGAAGCGATTCCCTGCGGTTCGACCCGTGGAAACACCTGAACCGACGGATGACACCCGAACAATGGAAGCGATTCAACGACAACTACCGTTCGAAAAACGACTCTTTCTGGGAGCAGAACCCGCAGGGGAAAGACCTCGCCATCTGGAAATACCAACGCTACGCACGTGAATACATGGCTACGATTGCCTCTCTTGACGAAAGCATAGGCAAAATGCTGGATTACCTGAAGAAGGAAGGGTTGCTCGACAACACCATCATCGTATATTGCAGCGACCAGGGATTCTATGTAGGCGAGCATGGATGGTTCGACAAGCGCTTCATGTATGAGGAGTCCATGAAAATGCCGATGATGATGCGTTTCCCCCCGAAAATCAAGGCAGGAACACATATCACGAAACTGACACAGAACATCGACTTCGCTCCCACTTTCCTGGAGATGTGCGGCATTGATGTCCCGAAGGAGATGCAGGGCGTGTCTTTCCTGCCACTGCTGGAAGGCAAAAAGACACCGGACTGGAGAAAGTATCTATATTATCATTTCTATGAGTTCCCCGGCTTCCACAGCGTGCACAAGCATTATGGAGTGAAGGGAGAGCGTTACAAGCTGATGTACTTCTATCAGGACAAAGTATGGGAACTCTACGACTTAAAGAATGACCCGACGGAAATGCATAATATCTACGGTCAGAAAGGTACGGAGAAAATAACGGCAAAGCTGAAAAAGGAACTGGCCAAGCTGCAACAGCAGTACGAAGTGCCTCAGCGTTGCATGGAATAATCATTTTATGACTCTTAAATTCAGAAAGATATGAAAAACAATATGTATGTCAAGCTTATGTGCAAGACGCTGTTCACGATTTGCCTGCTTATGATAGCGGGATTGTCGCAAGCGCAGAATATCGAAGTGAGCGGAGTGGTACTGGACGAAGCGGGGGAACCGCTCCCCGGAGTATCCATTCAGATAAAAGGAACCCAACGGGGCGCTACTTCAGGAATCGACGGAGGCTTTACTTTCAAAGCAGGGCCGAGGGCTACACTGGTCTTCTCATTCATCGGTTATGAGAAACGGGAAGTGGAACTGAAAGGACGGAGCAGGCTCCGTGTTCAAATGAACCCGACAGTCAATCAGTTAGACCAGGTAGAGATTGTAGTCGGCTACGGCTCGCAACGGAAAGAGGACTTGACCGGAGCCATCTCCACCCTTTCCGGAAAAGAACTGAGCGAAGTCCCGACCGTGAACCTGCTCGATGCCATCGGAAGCAAAATCCCCGGAATGCAGGTCTTAGGAACTTCCGAAACGGGTGAGACGGCTTCTGTCAGAATACGCGGCGTAGGCTCTTACAACGACTCGGAACCTATCTGCGTAGTGGACGGACAGTTTATGACACTGGAAGAGCTGAATGCCATCAATACAAGCGATATCCTCTCTATCACCGTACTGAAAGATGCTTCCGCCACCGCCATCTACGGTTCGAGGGGAGCCAACGGAGTAATCCTTGCCACTACCCGGCAAGGCTCCGGCGAACAGGGAATCACCCGTGTGAACGCGTCCGTTAACTTCTCGCTGTCCGAAATGGAACGCTTGCTTCCATTGGCGAATACAAGCCAGTATCAACAGATACGTAACCTTGAATATCTGGCCAACAACTATCAGAACGCGGATGCCGCCAACTCCATTCCTTACCCCGAATGGCAGACGGCAGGCAAAGGTACTGACTGGCAAGACCTTGCCAACCGGACAGCACTGACGGGAAACTACCAGGTCAGTGTTTCGGGAAGCACGAAAAAAGCCAATTTCTATGCCGGACTGGGGTATCTGCACCAGGAAGGGGTGATAGAATACACCGACTACAAGCGCCTGAACGCAAAAATCAACGCCTCCTACCAGCTCTATAAAAACCTGAAAATCGGTGTGAACATGCTCTTTACCACCGACAACAAAGGCGGAGTGGAAAACAATGTTTTCTCCCTGACCGGAAAGCGGTTGCCGGACGCTCCCGTATATAACCTGAGCAGTGACAGCGACAGTGAGAACGACTTCAACGGAGGAGACAACAACCCGTATGCCCTGTTGCACTACACACACGACCGCTACCGGAAAATCAACAGGTTCAACAGTAACTATTTCCTGGAATGGAATATCATCAAGCCGTTGCAGTTCAGGACATCATTCTCCACGACTTACGCCAATACCGAGGAAAAGATATTCCTACCGGCTTTCATGGAAAACGTAGAAGACTCCAACTCGCCTTACAAGATTTCAAGGCTGACTCACAACAGCGCCAACAACAACTCATGGCAACTGGAGAACACGCTGACCTACAACCTGCACAAGAAAGACCACCGGCTGACAGTTATGGGCGGCTTCACCATGCAATATTACCGTACGCAATATGCCAACCTGTTCGCCACCGGACTGCCGTGGGAAGCCTGGAAGAACCGTAACTTATGGTATGTAGGGCAAGGAACATCCGTGACCGGCGCCGACGGTGGTTCGGAAAAAGCTATGTGTCCTACCTCGGACGTATCACTTACACTCTGAAAGGGCGTTATAACGTGATAGCCACGGGACGCGTGGACGGCTCTTCTTCCTATCCCAAGAACAACCGCTACGGATTCTTCCCGTCATTAGGGCTCGGTTGGACAATGTCCGAAGAGAATTTCCTGAAAGGTGCCCGATGGATGGACAAGCTGAAACTCAGGGCGAGTTACGGCGTAGTGGGCAATGACAAGGGCGTAAGCAATGCACAGACACTTTATGCCAATAGCGTAAACATTGTCACAGGCCCCAACAATGATATTTATTCGACTGACGCGCTGAAATTAATGTACGACACCACCCTGTCTTGGGAAGAGATGAAATCTTTCAATCTCGGTGTTGATTTCGCCGCTTTCCGCAACCTCTTTTCCGTATCGGTAGACTGGTTCTACAAGGAGACGTCGAAAGTGATGATGCCGTTGCTGATTCAGCCGTCAAAGTTTAATGTGACAAGCAATATCGGAACCGTGACCAACAAAGGACTGGAATGGAACGTTGCTTATTCCCCCAAACTGGGGAATGTAAACAGTATGTTTACCCTGACAGGCTCTACCGTGAAAAACAACGTGAAAAAGATTAATGATAATATCGGCGGTATCAGCAATGCCCCCAACCGGACACTGGAAGGCTATCCTATCGGGAGCTTCTGGGGATACAACGCTATCGGAGTCTTTCAGAATGACGAACAGTTGGCAAGCCTGCCGCATATCAACGGAACACGTGTGGGAGAACTGATATTCGAGGACGTAAACGGTGACAAGGTGATAGACACCAACGACTATGTGTACCTAGGGTCTTATATCCCGAAAGTACAGCTCGGATTCAACGCGAAGTTCTCTTACAAGGGTTTTACACTGATGGCAGACCTTACCAGCGGACTGGGGCACAAGGTCTACAACCGGCGTACCCAATACCGTCAGGATGCACAGAACTTTACGACTGCCATGCTGGATGCCTGGCACGGTGAAGGCACGTCCTACCACACACCGCGCGTATTTGTCCGCGGAGACGCGTCATCCCTCGACAGCAGTTATTTCATTGAAGACGGAAACTATCTGAGCATAGCCAACGTGCAGCTCTCTTATGCTTTCCCCAGAAAACTGCTGAAAAAGATTCGCATGAACAACGCACGTATCTTCCTGTCGGGAGCCAACCTGCACACGTTCACCAAAGCAACCGGATACAAGACGCAAATCAGCTCCACCGGCAACGCCAACAGGGGCGGTATAGATGATTTCGGGCTCTATCCCGACAACCGTACTTTCACAATAGGTACTTCCTTTTCATTCTAAACTAAAAAACAAGCATCATGAAGAACAAAAGAATCATTATAACTGCTGTCACAGCAGGTCTGCTTGCCGGATTCTTATCCTCTTGCATGGATAACTTTCTCGATAAACCGGCACACAACATGACTCCTTCCGTCTCCCTGAACGACCCCGTCAGGCTGAGTTCGTCCGTTTACAGTGCCATACTCACATTAGGCGAAGGACAAGGGGACGCTTTCAGCAGCATGGGGGAAATCGCTTCGGACAATGCGCTAAGAGGCTCTATACTAAGCGATGCGGGAAACGTGACGCACAACCGTATGTACAACCAGTTCCAGAACTTCTACGGGATTGCCCCTTCTTCCACCAATTTCATCAATGACATATGGACAGCGAGCTACAAGGGCATCGACCGCACCAATATCAATATCCGTGCACTGGACAGTTACTTTGACGAGTTTATGAGCAAGTACAAGAACGGGCTGATTGCCGAAAACAGGGTGGTACGCGCTTTCTTCTATATGATGTTGGTCAATACATTCGGAGAGGTCGTCATCCTGCCCGAAGAGGGGGATATCACTCCCGCCGAATATGCCAGGCTGACCAATGACAAGTCCGTCACGCAACTCTATGATTATATCGTGGAAGATTTGCGCCAGGCTGTGAAGTACATTCCCACCAAACAGGAATGGGCGGAGCTATACGGCATCGACTGGCAGGGACATACTCACTTGGGCTCTGCACAAGGCTTATTGGCAAAAGCCCTGCTCTACCAAGCCGCCAACGAACTCTACTTCAACCATGACCAGGAGAAAGCGGAAAAGTGCTATCAGGAGATTGTGGAGATTGTCAAAGCAATGGAAGAAGAGTATCCGCTATACGGCAATTTTGAGGAAATATTCCGGAGAGCAGGCAATTATTGCTCGGAATCCCTTTTCGAGATAGGGACGGAATCTACTGCCAACGGCGACACCCGCTTTGCCGGATGGCGGCCTTCACAACCGAGGTCGTACAATGGATACGGGCGTGTTGCCCCTACGCTGAACCTCATCAACCAGTACGAGAAAAACAGCACGGGAGAGATTATTGACGCGCGTTATTTCGGAACGGTTCTGTTCGGCGTTACCAATCCGCTCAGCGGCATGGCGCATCCGGGCAACAACAGTCCGTTCCGGAAGATAAACGGTGACTTGATTAACGGGGTGGCATTCAACAATAAGAACCTGCTGGCTGCCGGATGGCCGAACCGCTATTCGAGAAAGGCAGCGCAGGAAAAACCGGTCAGTACGAGCAATACTCCGCAGACAAATCTGGGGGGAAGTAATCTGAAATTACTCCGCATGGGTGAAGTCTTGCTGATAGGAGCGGAAGCCGCATATCACGCCGGAGAGGATGGACTGGCTGTCAGATGGCTGAATCTCGTGCGGAAACGGGCGAATCTGGAAGATTCTCCGGCAACATCGGGTACAGCGCTACTGGAACAGATATGGAAGGATAAACGCCTCGAAATAGCCCTTGAATGGAGCAACCGCTATTATGAACTGGTGCGCATAGACAAACTGAATCCCGGCTATATGATGGCAGCTATGGATGCCAAAGTGAACGACGAGTTCAACGGCATCGAACAACACCTGAATAATACAAACGGATGGAATGCCATCAACAAGCCTAATTTCCCGATTACCCAGGAGAATTTCAGGACACTGATTCCTCTTTGCAACAAGCTGGAAGTGCCGCGCAATTATACCATGCCCATTCCTACCGCCGTATTATCGGATATGCTGAATGTGAAACAAACTCAATATTACAGATAAAAACTCATGAAACGAAACTTTTTGTACATAGCTGTCTTCAGCCTGCTTACACTATCGTCGTGCGGCAACCGGCGTACGACAACGGATGACTCCGACCGTATAATCGCCCATAAAGTAGATTCTCTCTTGAAAAAGATGACATTGGGGGAGAAGTTGGGACAAATGATAATCTATCCCACCAAAGGCAATATAACAGGGCCTACGGGTTCGGTAGACAACATCGAGGAACTGATAAAGGAAGGGAAATGCGGCAATCTGTTCGGTGCACTCACTGCCTCGGAAGCCCACAAGCTGCAAAAGCTGGCGATGGAAAACACCCGCATGAAGATTCCTTTGTTATTGGGTTGTGATGTCATCCACGGATACAAGACTATCTTCCCCGTCAACCTGGGCATCTCAGCTTCATGGGACTTGGAAGAGATAGAGCGCTTCGCACGGATATCTGCGGAAGAGGCTTCTTCCGTCGGGCTGCACTGGACTTTCTCTCCGATGTGTGACATCAGCCGAGACCCACGCTGGGGACGTGTGTCCGAAGGTTCGGGCGAAGACCCTTATCTCGGCGGGCTTATCGCAGCGGCAATGGTACGGGGATATCAAGGGGAGGATTTGTCGAAAGACAATACCATTCTTTCTTGTGCCAAGCATTTTATCGCTTACGGTGCTGCGCAGGCAGGACGGGATTATCACACGGTGGACATCTCCGAACGGGAACTGCGGGACACCTATCTCCCACCCTTCAAGGCTGCCATTGATGCCGGAGCCGCCACCGTAATGAGCGCATTCAACGAATATGACGGTGTGCCCTGCACGGCAAACAGCTTTCTGATGCGTGACCTGTTAAGAAAGGAATTAGGCTTCAAAGGTTTCGTCGTATCGGATTATACGGCCGTAAAAGAGCTGATAGCACACGGCGTCGCCGATAATGACAAGGAAGCCGCCTGTCTGGGCATGAATGCAGGAGTGAATATGTGTATGGTGGATAATCTCTATCTTTTCCACGGCGAGAAGCTGGTGAAAGAAGGAGCGGTTAGCGAAGAGACTGTCAACGAGTTATGTGCCGAGATTCTGACAATAAAGTATAAATTGGGATTGTTCGACAATCCTTATCGTTACGGAAGTGAGGAAAAGGAAAAGAATACGCTGTTCAACGACAGTAACCTGTTCGCAGCCAAAGAACTGGCTAAGAAATCGATGGTATTGTTACAGAACAAGGATAACGTACTTCCCGTAAAAGAGGGAAAGAAAATTGCCCTTATCGGCCCCTTTGCCAACCACAAACGGGAAATGCTAGGTTCATGGGTGCTTGCTCCCGACCCGAAACGTACCGTCACTTTCCTGGAAGGCTTGGAAAGCAGGTACGGACAACAGAATGTCTACTTCGCTCCCGGCTGCCGGATACACGAAGAGATACCCGACGGTTTCAAGGATGCCATAGCCCAGGCGCAAAAAGCGGATGTGATTTTCTACACGATGGGACTATCCCAAAAGGAAAGCGGCGAAGCGTCAAGCATGACTTCATTAAAACTGCCGGAAGTGCAGATACAATTGCTTGAAAAGCTGAAAGCGACCGGAAAACCGGTTGTTGTCCTGCTTGTGGCAGCCCGTCCCGTAGAGCTTAAAGAGGTGGCGGACAGGGCCTCCTCTCTCCTGCTCACCTGGAATCCCGGCACGATGGCAGGAACGGCACTAGGAGAAGTCGTGAGCGGTGATTACAATCCTTCCGGCAAGCTGACGATGACTTTCCCGCTAGTCACAGGTCAAGTCCCCCTCTACTATAACATGAAGAATACGGGTCGCCCGCTAGGTCTGAAATCCGTATCGAGCGAGAAATACAAGTCACGCTATATCGACTGCCCGAATGAACCGCTTTACCCCTTCGGATATGGCTTGAGCTATGCCACATTCGAGTACTCGGATATTCAACCCTCTTCTGTCATTGCCGAAGAAGGAGACAAACTCCAATTCAGCGTGACCGTCACCAATACGGGCAAGGTAGACGGTGAAGAGGTGGTCCAGCTTTATGTATGCGATATGAAAGGTAGTGTAACACGCCCGGTAAGGGAGCTCAAAGGCTTTAAGAAGGTTCTAATCAAAGCCGGAGAGAGCCGGAAAGTCACATTCACCCTGTCGCCCGAAGACCTTTCCTTCACACGCAAGGACATGACTTGGGGACAGGAAAAAGGTGAATACAAACTATGGATAGGCGGAGACTCCAATGCAAAGCTAAAAGCTTCTTTCACCATTAAATAGCTCCAGCTATTGACTTCCCTTTTTATTTTGTATCTTTGAAGAACCAAAATAAGAGAAAAGCAGTATGAGTTATATAAAAATCAAGACATAACAGCACATTATCGAACATATATTTCCATATATGGAAGAACTACAACGGGAGAAAATCAGCACTGATTTTCTCCCGTTTTGTTTATATTATTCCTATAATATCCCGAAATTTCCCAAAAATAGTTTTTAATAAACTTGGATACCGTTTATAATAAACCCTCCAACTATTTATTAAAAACAGTATCCGGGTTTATTATAGAACTGTAAAGATATTATTGCTGATTAAACAGAGACTTATTCGCAAAAGAATAAAGCAATCATTAAAACAGTTAATATTATATACAAACAGTGCGTAATAGTTTTCTTACAACAGATAAACTATTACTGAAATCAAGATGATAAAGTTGAAATTATGCCGCTTTACAGGCAGCAATAAAGAATATAGGAGAAAAGAGAAAAGCCCCAAAAGATTTCTCTTTCGGGGCTTTTCTTTAGTTGGACTACCAAGATTCGAACTTGGACAAACAGAACCAAAACCTGTTGTGCTACCATTACACCATAGTCCAAACTTATGTGCTTTCTGTTAAAAAGCGGTGCAAAGATAGAGGTTTGCAAGCAAACCTCCAAATATTTCATTCATTTTTTTACTTTGCTACCCAATAAATCGTGCATTATTACTTTGCAATCAGCAAAAAATAGTTCTTTTTACCGCGCTGAACAAGCAGATATTTCTCATCGAGCAAGTCAGCAGTTGTGATTACCTGATCAAAGGCCGTTAGTTTCTCTTTGTTCAACGAAACGCCACCGCCTTGAACCAACTTACGCATCTCACCTTTCGAAGCAAATACAGCCGCATTATCGACGAACAAATCTACTGCCTTCACTCCTTCTGCCAACGCATCACGGGAAATCTCAAATTGGGGTACTCCTTCAAATACAGCCAGCAATGTATCCTCGTCCAATTTGCGCAAAGCGTCGGAAGTAGCATTACCAAACAAAATATTGGATGCGTCAACCGCTGCGTTATAATCTTCTTCCGAGTGAACCATCACAGTTACTTCTTTAGCCAGACGTTTCTGAAGGAGACGCAAGTGCGGAGCAGCCTGATGTTCGGCAATCAGTGCTTCAATTTCTTCTTTTTCGATAGAAGTGAAGATCTTGATATAACGTTCGGCATCAGAGTCGCTCACGTTCAGCCAGAACTGATAGAACTTGTATGGAGAAGTGTAACGGGGATCCAACCAGATATTTCCGGATTCTGTCTTTCCGAACTTGCCACCGTCAGCCTTTGTTATCAGCGGGCAAGTCAGCGCAAAACCTCTCCCCCATTGGTACGGCGAATCAATTCGGCACCGGTAGTGATGTTCCCCCATTGATCGGAACCACCCATCTGCAACTTACAGCCTTTTGTCTCATATAAGTGAAGAAAATCGTATCCTTGAAGCAACTGATAAGTAAATTCGGTAAATGACAGTCCGTCACGCGCCTCGCCATTCAGACGGCGCTTTACAGAGTCTTTTGCCATCATATAGTTCACAGTGATGTGCTTACCTACTTCGCGAACAAAATCAAGGAAGCTGAACTCTTTCATCCAGTCGTAATTGTTCACCAGTTCGGCACGGTTGGGTACATCCGACTCGAAGTCGAGGAACTTGGCAAGTTGTTTTTTAATACATGCCTGATTGTGACGCAATGTCTCCTCATCCAGCAGGTTGCGTTCTGCCGACTTACCGGAAGGGTCACCAATCATACCTGTAGCGCCACCGATCAGTGCCAACGGTTTATGACCGCAGCGTTGGAAATGACGAAGGATCATCACTCCACAAAGGTGACCAATGTGTAGCGAATCGGCAGTCGGGTCGATACCCAAATAGGCAGTCACCTGCTCTTTGATTAACAACTCTTCCGTTCCCGGCATGATGTCCTGCAACATGCCACGCCATCTCAATTCTTCTACAAAATTCATCGTATTACTCTTTAATTATTAGTTTTTTTATTGTATTTCAATCCTGTATGCGACAAAAGTACGACTCTTTCTCGGAAGTTACAACTCCTACGCCTTAAAAAAGACATTTTGAATATTTCCGCAGACAGTCTCACGCAGCACCTCAGCTTCTACTCCACGCACTTCGGCTGCCCGACATAGAATTTCTTCAATATCAAGCGAACTCTCATCCGTCTCCAGGAACAAGCGGTCGTCGGGTATCAGTTTCATCGTTTCATCGGGATAATGTTCCCCAAAAGAGAGATAGAACCCTTGTTTCAGCAACTGCGCCGCCTGTTCAGGCTTTCCCCGGAAACCGTGCCATATCCAAGGTTGCTTGGGTTGAAACTGTTTTTTCGCTGCCAACAGTTGGTCCATCGCTTTTACACAATGGATTATCAACGGCAAACCGTATGTTTCCGACAATTGTATCTGCATTACAAACGCCAGTGTCTGAAGCGCCATCGAAGTATCTGTCAATCTATCCAATCCCGCCTCTCCTATGGCTACCACCCGCTTATCGGGTAATCGTTCAATAAGAAAATCCAGTTGTTGGTCGAAATTAGCCACTGTCAGTTTCCAGGGATGGATGCCGACAGAATAATAACAGCCTTCCTGAAAGGACGAACCTTCCGACAACCAATAGTTAATGATGGATTTACACTCAGAACCGGCTTCCTGCTTATGGGCATGGATATCCAAAATAGCATTAATCATCTTGCCTTCCATATCTGATTCTTTATTTTATTAATTTCAAGGTACTGGGTCATAGCCGGATCCTCCCCAGGGATGACATCGCAGGATACGCCGCACGGTCAGATACAGCCCTTTCACAGGGCCGTGTTTCTTAATCGCTTCGACTGCATAAGCCGAGCAGGTTGGTGTAAACCGACACGAAGGAGGTGTCAGCGGCGAAATACAAATCCGGTAAAAATAGATGGGAATAAGTAGCAAGAGCGAAAATATCCATCTAAAAAATCCTTTCACAGATACCCATATAGCGGATATCCCGGAACCACGGGATTTCATGAGGACAGTTTTTCGGAGATGCGCGAAAGCGCTATTTTCATTTTCTCTTCCAATTCGGCAGTAGCAATAAGCTCGTCCGACAGATAGATAAAGGCGATAGCCAGACGCTTTTCCCGACGCTGCAGCTCACCTATCAGAAGTTCTTTGTTTTTCCGGTAGGCTTCTCGTATCTGACGTTTCACCCGGTTGCGCTTTACCGCCCGCTTGAACCGCCGTTTCGACACGCTGATAAGTATGGAAGCCGAAGCCTCGCCTTGTTCGACAGGCATATATACAACACGTATCGGAAAGATGGAAAACGACTTCGAAACGCCGCCCTCAAACATCTTTCCGATCTGTATTTTACTATTCAGCCTTTCGGCTTTGCACAAAGTATATATACCCACTCTGCTTATTTATTGTTTTCCTTGATAAACATGTCGAGTGCTGCCGTCATTGACGGAGCCTGCACCGTAGGCGCTTCAAGATCCAGACGAAGTCCGGCATCACGTACAGCCTGCGCGGTAGTAGAGCCGAAAGTTCCGATTTTAATCTCTTTCTGATTGAAATCTGGGAAGTTCTTCTTCAAAGAAGTCACCCCTGCCGGGCTGAAGAACACCAACATATCATAATCAAATTCTTCTTCTGATGTAAAGTCGTTGCTCACTGTGCGGTACATCACAGCTTCCGTATGCTGAATACCGTTCTTGTCGAGCAGGTTTTTCACATCATCATTGTGTACGTCCGACATCGGGACGAGGTATTTCTCAGTTTTATGCTTCACGATGGAAGGAATCAGGTCTTCAATCTTTCCAGTAGCCCCAAAGAAGATTTTACGCTTGCGGTATTGCACATACTTCTGAATATACAATGCCACTGCTTCCGTCACACAGAAATACTTCATTGTCTCGGGAATCGCAACACGCAGTTCTGTACACAAACTGAAAAAGTGGTCGATAGCATGACGCGAAGTGAATATAACGGCTGTGTGGTCGAGAATCGAAATTTTCTGTTGCCGAAATTCTTTCGCCGAAAGACTTTCAACCTTGATAAACGGCCGGAAATCTATTTTTACGCCATACTTCTCTGCTATGTCGTAATAGGGAGATTTCTCTGACGCAGGCTTAGGCTGCGACACTAGTACTTTTTTAATTTTCAACGTCCTAAAATTTTATTAGCAAAATATTGTTCACTTGAATCATACCCTGGTAGAGTAGCAGACAAGGTATGATTTCTAGAGCGCAAAAGTACACAATTAAAAGGAAAAGCTCGCTAAACTGATGAAAAAAAAGCTTTATCCACTTATAAAACATCAATATTTTAGCGAAAATTAGAATTATAGAACCAATTATAATCAAATTGGTAAGACTTAGGTCGAAATAAACTAGAAAAAGCACGAACGGGAAAAGGGCAAATCCGGCATAATATATGAGTGCAGAATAAGATTCCAACCACATATTTGTCCTATTTTTATCAAAGAATACCCATCCCAAAAACATATAAAGCAACCATTTTAGTAAGAAATAAGCCAGGCAGAAACCCACATAAATTCCCAGCAGAAGGAAAGGGGATACATGGCTCATCAGGGCAGAAGAGATATCATGAAAATAATTGAAAAATGTAATTCCTGCCAACACGCAGGTCTGCAATACAAGTACAAGAAGATAACGCATGTCAGCCGCTGTGGAGCTATCAAAGATGCTTGCCCGTTCACGATGCAGCACAAAGTCTTTTACTTGTTGAGACAGAAATTTCTTTCCGCGCGACAACGCGATGGAAGACAGGAAGAAGCAGACCAATAATGTCAACGAAATCGCATCGTCCGTACGGGGAGAGTAGGGGATAGGGGTTCCCTCAAAACCTGAGCCAACTTCCTGCACGGCATGAGTCGCAGCCAATTGCAGGCTATCACTATCCGCCTTTGCCGAGACAAACCGCCCCTGTTTGAAAAGCAACAGAGTATCAGCTCGTTGAACGCCTATTGTACCGCCTATCATATCGCCGCAAATTTACGAATGGAAACATCCCATACCGGAGTCTCATAAAGGAGTTTTACGGCTTCCTCAGGCGTCCGGGCTACTTTCCATATATCTCCGTGCTGCTGGCGCATAAAATTCTCTTCAATAGCCTTTTCAAGCATCTCCAGCAACGGGTCAAAGAATCCGTTCACATTGATAATAATAATAGGATTGAGATATAATCCCAATTGTTTCCAGGTAATAATCTCCAGCAGCTCTTCAAGGGTACCGCATCCACCGGGCAAAGCAATAATGCCATCGCTCAAATCTGCCATCTTCCGCTTGCGTTCGTGCATGGATTCTACTTCAATCAGTTCTGTCAATCCCGTATGATGCCAGTTTTGCTCTACCATAAAACGAGGAATCACACCTGTCACCTCACCACCATTTTTCAATACAGCATCTGCCATAGAACGCATCAGGCCAATACTTCCGGCTCCATTTATCAAACGAATACGGTGTTCGGCAAGCAAACGGCCGAGTTCTTCGGCTGCTCTAAAGTAGACGGGATCTATTTTGGTACTGGAAGCACTATATACACATACGGAATTTATCTGATTCATCTTCATCACTATCCATGGAGTTATATTATATCGTAGGCGCAAAATTACGAAAAAATTCCGTTATTCACATTCAACTTAATCAGAGATAACGGTTATACCAGCTTTCTCTAATCGTCTATTATACTTATTAGTCTATATACTCAAAAAAAGTCTTGGACTTCTGTTTCGGAAGTCCAAGACTCTTTCTCACAGTGAATACATCTATTACAGATATCACATCTACAAACAGACGTATCGAATTGTTGCTAAATGAACTTTATTATTCGAATCACCAGTTCGCTCGAACACCCAACCAGTCTTCAGCAAGCCAATTCATAATAAGTGATTTAAACTTATTTTGTGTAATATACCTAATTACCACTAATACTTTTCGTAAGGTATATTAAGCCCACGAGTCAAAATCAACCGATTCTTTCCCCTTTCGGTCAACATCCAATCGCCATTTCAGCAATGCACTATATATTCAATAGCGGGGCTTTCAACCGTTAATAATTTAGGTCTATTATGTAATTGCAAATATTTAATCCAATTCAAATTCTCCAGTAAAGGTATTAGTTGGAAGTTGTATTTCCAAAACGTACTTACCTTTTTTCTCACCGATGAGATTGATATTAAGCTTTTCTACATTCAAATTAGTAGATGTATAAACCACTTCCTCTGTTTCTGCATCCTTTATGATGATTGTCACAGTATTAACAGGTGAAAGAAGATCAATGGATACCATCGGGCTTTCAACAAAAGCAATAGGGGAGATAGGAATAGAGCGATGCTGTGCTGGTATTTTATTTCTTAATTCAATTTGACGCAGAGATTTCATTTCCCGCGCAAAAGAAGTCGTATTTACCTGAAGTAAAATGACCAACAAAAACAGAAGTAAAAATTTAGCTTTCATAATAAATGTATTTAGAATTTCGCTCCAAAAATACACAGATAGAGTTAAAAAAACGATTTTTATACGGTAACAATGGTAACAGCCCTTCATTTAAAAGTGAAATAAGCTAAAATGAAACCATTATATCCTACTGATTATCAACACCAAAAACCCGTTCAAAAATTTGCGCATCCATTTTGTTCTTTATACGATTTTTACGTGTTTTAAGAGCATCAAACGTAGCTCCCATCAACTCCATCATGACAGATTTTGAACAACAAAGCAATGAAAGAACACAATAAAATACATCATCACCTGTTAAAGTCGGATAACGCTCCTGCAAATTCATCATCACATCAACAAAAGCGTTAGAAATATCAGAACGTATTTCCTTCCTCAAGCTACGCATTGCTAATAATTGTTTAGGAGTTGCTTTCTCCAATGCTTCTAATTTATCGTAACAATCAGTAGTTTTAAGCACGGATATACATAATTGAATCTGCTGCTCTGTCAACTTTGACCGCTTCTTATCAATGTCCTCTTTATTAGACTCGGAATCTTCTTCTTTTAATAACATATTATCCACTCGCTTCTGAGTCAATTCATTTTGTAAAGCTATATAGCGTTTCTTTCTTTTTCTATCATTCCACATAAAGTAAAATACACATATAATCATCAATGAGAAAAAAGAAACTCCCAGACTAAAAAACAGAATTTTAGTACGTTCTGACAATAACCTTTTATGTTCCTCCAATTGATGTTTGTCCATAAGCCTATTAAGTTCCTCATTGTCGGTCATGATTTGAATTGAATCATAAAGTATCTTATATGCATCTATATTCTCAGTTGCAACTTTCCATTCACCCTTCTTTTTAGCTATTTGGTACATTCCATTATAACAAGCAACCTTTCCATAAATATCAAGCGAATCCATATTTTTATTAAAAAAATAGCTCGCAGAATCAAGCTTATTCAAATTAAGCATAATTTTCAGCTTTTAACAAATAAGCATTAGCCACCCTATCCTGACCTACTACTGCTATTGCTTTTGACGCATACTTATCCGCTTGAATATAATCTTTCTTTTCATTATAAACCATAGCTAAATCATGATAAAGTGCTCCTATCAAATTAGAATTCTGCCAATGCACAATCAAGGGCTTGTTGATAATAACATAATGCACTATCCTGCTCATTCTGTAGTAGAAATGTACGCGCAATACCTCTCAACGGGTATATCTGCCCACTTTTCCCTTTTAATATCTGATAAGCTGCACGATAAGACTCTGCCGCTACACTACTCAAATCTTCTTCTTCATAACATTCCGCCAAATTATCATATATCATTGCTAAAAACTCATCTTTAACAGGCATCAACCGAATTGCCGCCAAATATTCTTCTACAGCAAAAGAAGTATATCCCCTATCCCGATAAGTAGCTCCCCAGTAATAATGAGCCTTTGCAGCACGCAAACTTTTCTTCTTATCGCCATAATAGTCAACAGCCGTTTTTATCAACGAATCATCTTCTAAGGTAATATAGTTCTTATACCTTGCCTGCGTTAGTAAGAGCGCATAAAGCGCCCGGTCAGCACGTGGCATCTTCTGTGGATAAGTAATTGATTCCAAAATAGACAAAGCACTATCTGGATATGTCTCCATTAATGAATCAGCGCATAATAACAATGGATTCTTCACTGAGGAAGAACATGAGGACAGCGATATAGATGCCCCAATGCCACCTATGTAAATAAATAAACAACAAAGGACCAATAAATGGTGTCCGGAAAAGATATATTTTACTTTCATTTGGCAATTGTTCATTTCACAAAACAAAAATAGCAAATTTCACCAAGACGTACTTAGTAGCCAAAAAACATTTATTTAAATATAACTTATAAAAAAACAAGAGCCACAATTCCACTTCCCCACAAAAGGAAAGCAAAATTGTGACTCTTTTATATAACAAGCTAAGCTTTAAACCGCCTTACAAAGCAAAGCAGCTTTAATCTTATCAACATAATCGAGTTTCTCCCATGTAAAGAGTTCCACATCGACCGTCTTGTCACCTTCATAACGAGAGAAGAACTTCTTCGTAACCACCTGCGGTTCGCGTCCCATGTGACCATAAGCGGCAGTTTCCTGATAAATAGGATTACGGAGTTTCAGACGTTCCTCGATAGCTTTCGGACGAAGATCGAACAATTGGTCGATAACACGCGCAATCTCGCCATCAGTCATGTTGACGTGAGAACGGCCATAGGTATCCACGAAGATGTTAATCGGGCGAGCCACACCAATAGCATAGCTTACCTGTACAAGCATTTCGTCCGCCACGCCTGCCGCCACCATGTTCTTGGCGATATGGCGTGCTGCATAGGCTGCGCTGCGGTCTACCTTGCTAGGGTCTTTTCCAGAGAAAGCACCGCCACCATGAGCACCCTTGCCACCATAAGTATCAACGATAATCTTACGACCTGTCAGGCCGGTATCGCCATGAGGGCCACCGATTACAAATTTTCCGGTAGGATTCACATGATAGATGATTTTATCATTGAACAGTGCCAATACCTTATCGTGATGAATAGAAGCAATTACACGAGGCATCAGAATCTCGATCACATCACGGCGGATGATAGACAACATCTCTTCGTCAGCTTTCAACTGAGCAGCCTGCGAGTCATCTTCCGGCTGGATAAAGTCATCATGTTGTGTAGAAACAACGATTGTATCAATGCGGACAGGCGTTCCGTTGTCGTCATATTCGATAGTAACCTGGCTTTTGGCATCGGGGCGGAGGTAAGTCATTACCTTTCCTTCACGACGGATGTCGGCCAGCACTTGCAGAATGCGGTGTGCCAAATCAAGAGAAAGCGGCATATAGTTTTCCGTTTCATTGGTAGCATAACCAAACATCATTCCCTGGTCGCCTGCACCCTGTTCCATCGGATCCTGACGCTCTACACCACGGTTGATATCGGGGCTTTGCTCATGAATGGCGGACAACACACCACAAGAGTTACTTTCAAACATGTACTCTCCTTTGGTATAACCGATTTTCTTAATCACTTCGCGTGCGATGAGTTGTAGGTCAACGTACGCTTTTGTTTTCACTTCACCCGCTAGCACCACTTGTCCGGTAGTCACTAGTGTTTCGCAAGCTACTTTCGAACTGGGGTCGTAAGCCAACAGTTTGTCAAGCACGGCATCCGATATTTGATCGGCTACCTTGTCGGGGTGTCCTTCTGACACCGATTCGGATGTAAATAAGTATCCCATCTTTCTTAAATTAAGAATTAAAAAATAAGAATCAAGAATGAGAGGGTAGGAGAGGGAGTGCTGCAAGGAGTAAACCGTAAAGCGTCGGTAAGACGTGTTTTAGCATTTTTTTCCGTGGTTGCAAGCTACTCAAATCTGTCCACACTTCCATTTCGGTTGCAAAGATAAAGAGATTTCGGAGATAATGAGTATCTTTGACCCGTATTTAACACATAAATAAATTTAAAATGATTCTAAATAAGAAAGTAAGAACTCTCTTCGTGCTGGCACTCTATGTCGGATTCACGATTGCTATTTACGCCATTGTCTGTCACTTCATCAACCGTGAGTTCCGGGATATTGAGTTGCTGTATGCAATACTGATAGGTTGTCTGGCATACTTGCCGCGATTTATTGCAGAAAAGAGAAAAAAATAAGAAAAGGATATGTTCCGGTTTTCAGCACCGGAGACATATCCTTCTCCCCAAAAACATCCCTTATCAGTCTCTTATTTCAGCAATGAATCAATCATTTCCTTCGCTTCCGGGTTAGAAGGCCGGGGTGCATAAGCACTGACTATATTAAAATCTTTGTCAATCAGGACAAAACGGGGAATATAATAAATAGACCAGCCGCCATGCATTGTCTTATCAACGCTGTTATACTGACTGAGCTCTTTCTTATGAGTAGTAATGAACCGTTTCCAAGCTTTCTTATTCGTATCTGTCGAAATCGGCAGGAAAACAACTTCCTTACCGACATATTCTTTGCTCAACGACTCAAAATGAGGAGATTCCTGAATACACGGACCACACCATGTAGCCCAAAAGTCAACATAGAGCACCTTCCCCTTGAAATCGGAAAGACGACGGACAACTCCCGCTGTATCAGTTAGTTCAAAGTCAATAGCCGGCTGTCCTTTTAGTAATCGGCTCGCCTTTATTATCATGCCATCCAATTCGACCGCAAAATCCTTATACTGCAGATTATCGGCAAAGCTCTTCATCTCAGCCAATGACTCGGCAGTTACTTCCTGACGCAACTTATTAACATACCCAGAAGAATTAAACAAAGCCTGAATGCGCGGAGTAAAAGTAACCCCCTCCGTCCATGCTTTCATAGAAGCCAGATAAGGAGCATTTACCTGACTTAAGACACTACGTACCACACTCACATCCAGATATCTGTCATCAATCAAAGTTTTAATCCGAGCCTTTACTTCCTCAGTCAGGGTATTGTAAAACGAATCAACCTTCTGCATAGCCTGCCCACGATCTTTCACGCCTGCAGTAAGCCGGGAATAAGAAGGATAAGACAGGTAACTGTTTATAATGTCCGCATTGATACGTGCATTCTCCATATCCTTGAAATCCTTGCTTACGTTTGCCAGATCTTCCAACTGTGCACGCCGGATACAAGCCAGACTGTCGATAGTAGTCCGGGTAGCGGCAAAGTCAGCACGGACATTATCACCACTTTCCAGGAAAGACCCGCCATGTGGGAAAAGACGGCCTTTCATATATACGTTGGCTTCCGCTCCCTTTCCAGTAAACACCGCTTCCCCGTTATTCTGCGTGATTTTTATAGTCAAATCATCACCCGGAGTCAGATATACCGTATTACGGCTTATATTAAAATAGGCAGGCTTATCAAGTTCGATGACAGTGTCGAAATTGCCTTCCGCATCTGTTTTCAACATGATATTACGACTTTCACCCAACATAGAAGCAGCCCCATCAAAGCGCATCGGAACATCAGTAGTTCCCATGTCTACCAGTTGCCCTTTGAGATGTACTTTATTTCCATCTATCGTACCAGCAAGCATATTGCAACAGACAAAAGAAGCCGCAACAGTTGTCAAACCAAAAAATTTCAAAGAATTCATCATAAAAATAGTTTTATTTTAGCATTTAATAAATAAGTAACGCGCCCAAAACTGTAACCTCTTAAATAAATGTCACGTCTTTAATCTTCCCGAAGCCCTTATGCTCCTGAACGGCAGGATACATTGTATCGTTATCCACTTTTCCGGCAGTGTTCAACTGAAGAACCACAACTTCACCGGTACCATCCGGCAAGTTCACTCCAGCAGCCATTGTACGCTCATACGGATGCCCGTAAATTTCCGCCCCATCCGGCATATCACTTACGTACAGCGCCTCTTCGTAAGCCATCTGCAAACAAGAAATCTCCGCATTAGGGTTAGGATGCTGATAAATAACCGTTGAACTGCCTCCGGTTACAGCAAAATCCAATTTATAGATTTTATTACCTACGGCATAAAAAAGAATATTGCTGTACTCCCAACTTGAGGTCATCGGCGTATCTGTTGTCACCCCTGCTGGTGTGTCAATAGAATATAAGCTCGTCACCGGAATATCATCCGGGTCACTGCTATTCGTCATAGGATAACCATGGAATACATATACCGAAGATTTACCAGTATTTTCGTTCAGCAAATAAGCATTTACAGCCATACGCTGCCATGCCGCCATAAGAGATTTGCCATACCAATACCCAGCCGTGAAGTCTACCAACTTCAAATCAGGATTGACCGCGGAAGGATTAGCCGCATTCTTCGGATTATTCGGAACAACCTGTATAGTCCCCCTTTGAGAAGGCGCCGCACCGGTATGTGTACTACCCGACCATAAATTCTGGCTTTGAATGTTCAGCTTCAGGAAGCGATGGTTCTTACTGTCGAAAGCAATGCCTGCCGTAGGAACAGGATATGCCTTTTCGATGTAATAATCGCCTGCAGCCGCCACTTCATTGTCCGGATACATCCCATACATCAGCACGCTATACATACAACCCTGAAACACTTTTCCATGACTACATAAGAAACCAGCTTGATAACTATTGCCGAAACTTACATCATCACTGCCAAATCCTTCTATTTCTCCGGGATAAATAATATGTCCCCAGTTACCCAGCAATATAAAATTCTGCGCCTGATTAAGCAAACCGGACTCTTCTTGATTGGTAGTACTTACATATAACTGCGTATTGGTAATCAACCCCAGCCAATTAGAGGCATCATAACTCGAAAGAGTCACTTGTCGCCTGCCCAGTGCAACTGATTTTCCGGTAAGCGGTTGCTGTTTTATTTCCTCATTTTTCGCCCTTTCCTTAGTCAATGCGTCAGGAGTAACAATCATAGCCCCATTAGCATATTCCACACTACCCAGTTCCGCATGCCCGTCTATATCATGCAATACAATCCAGGAATTCTCAAAGGGCTTGATAAGTTTCAAATTGACAGGATACATATCGGTGACTCCTGTCTGATTGTCCGTTACATAAAAACGAAAATAATAATTATAAGAGAACGTCTTTGTGTCATTCGGGTCTATCGTGATAGTTACACTTTGCCCTGTGCTAACCGTTTCCCCGAACTTCTCACCACCCTGATTGGTTCTCCTGTCCATTTTCCATAAGAATGAGACATCGGACAAGTCGGTGGTGCCGTCACTCAACGTCACCTTAGGAGTGATAGTATATTCAATGGCTTCCTCCGGCTGTTTAATTCCGTAGTTGTTATCCACTTCCACCAATACCCGGTGGTAAGGCTGATAATCGTAATTGCCTTTATCTTCATAACAAGAACTTACTGCCAATAATGCAAGCACTATCAATATCGTATAAATTGGTTTCATATAGTTTCCTCCTCTTTCTATTTTACTTCTACCGGTTCGAATGTGACAACGGTGCCGTCAGGCTCAGTCAGTGCTCCATGTTTAGCATTATATGCATCCAAAGCCTCCTTCAATGTCGCCACATTAGAAGGATTATCAAAGCCTATTCCAAACCCATAAGGGGTATATACAAAGATTTGGGCAGTACGACCCTTAAAAACGGATAAGATAAAACGCACCTTCACCGGACCATATACACCGATATAAGGCCCGAATGTGCTGTTCCATTCTTCTTCACTTCCAACTCCCATGTTCTGCTGAGTGATTTCGTACTTGTCCGATGCTTTCAGAATAATCGACTGCCGCTCCTTCGAACCAGCCACCACATCCGAATTTGCATAATCGAAAGTGATTTTTACCTGATACTCCTTATTATAGACAGCAGGCCGCTCTACCAACACTGCCATCCTTACATAATACTCTCCCGCCTTGATAACAGAGTCCTTAGGCAAGACCAATATCGGTGTATCATAGCCTTCCACCGATTCATAAGCAAGATTCACCCGCAAAGGATGTTCCTGTAACATTCCTTCCAACTTGGCCTTCACATACACAGTATCATATTTGTCCGTGAACTGCCCCTTCTCATAATGAACTGTGAAATTTGAAGTATACCCCATCTGATCGGGATTGTCAGGGTCTTTCTGGCTATTCGGCATATCTCCCAATTGATATTCCTGTGAGGTAAAATTTATGGCAGGCTCTCCCGTGAAAGAATAAACTTCCTCCTTCGTACAAGATGAATAAAAAAGCACAGCCAATACAATTAGATATAAGTTATATATAGTTTTCATAACGTCTTTATAATTTGTTAATCATCAGATGCCTCCCAAAGCTTTCTCGTCATCTGGAATAGGGAAACGATAATTGCTCTCGGTCATATTGTTGACAGGACAGAACTGAAACGTCTTATATCCCAACCGTTTGTAGAAATACCACAACTGCCCTTCTCCATATAGTTCTTTCCGGTATTCCTTCTCTATTTCCTTCTGTTTCTCTTCTTCATTGGCAAAAACCTCTATGCTGGAAAGTCCCCTGGCGCTTCTAACAACCGACAGTGTTTCTGCCGATTCACTCAAATCCGCCGTACATTCGGCAAGAATATAGTACATTTCCGGCAGACGGATAAGCGGCATCAGGTTTTCTATTGCCGGAGAGAATAATCCGGTCTGTCTGAATTTAAGGGTATATGAACCGGTATTGGAAATGGTGAAACCCTGTCCTTCCTTCATACGCATATCATTATATCCGTCGGCTTCCGTATCAAACAGTTCGTAAACCCTATCCCTGTTCTTGATAAAATATGCATTGGTCATGCCGGCCTTAAAATCCAGGTCAATCTGGTCATCGTACTTCTCGGAATCCATACTCAATGCGAATACAAGTTCTGTGGAACATACGGGGTCGGTAGCATTGTCCGTAACCAGTGTGAACAAACGGCTATTTCCCTTGGATGCCTTAATTACCTGATCAGCATAATCAACCGCTAATGTTTTGGATTGTGCATCCCCCTTATAAAGATAAACACGGGCAAGTACCGCCTTTACGGCAAACTTATTCATACGATTGAAACGATAATCCAAAAAAGGATCAACTTCTTCGTCATACGAACCCGCTGTCGGGAAAGAGATGTTCATCGGATCATTCTCCAGCAACCTTTCAGCTTCTTTCAGAGAGGTTATGAGATTGTCCACCAGTTCAGATGCAGGCATCAGCCGGACTATGGAGCGGTCGAATTCTGTCCGGTAGGGAAGAGTGGGAGAAGCCGGATTATCTTTATAAACAGGTCCGAACATACGGAGCAGGTCGAAATAAAGAAAAGAGCGCAATCCCAGCATTTCACCTTTCATTATGTCGCGGTAGCCGTCGCTTGTCACGACATCTCCTTTCGCTTCAAGATTGGTGAGGAAATTGTTAATGTTGGCAATGATATTATAATGCCCGCTCCAAAATCTGTTGGTATAAGTCTCTGTCTGGTTAGACGGAAATGTATACCAGTCCGTCCGTGTATAGTCCAGTATTTCCGTATCCGACTGTGTGTCGTAACGTTGTGCCAGAATATCCATAAAACCATAAGTCAACTGCCTGCCATAAAGCGAAACATCACACATAGCCATATAAATGCCGGTAAGTGCTTCCTTGAATCCTTGCTCGGTACTGAACAACTCCTCTTCCTTTATATTCTTCTTGGGATTTACATCCAGCCAGTCGCTGCACGAAGTAGCAAGCAGCAACAGACAGCATACAGATATTATATTTATTATTTTCTTCATAAGGCAAATAAATTAAAAAGTTAGATTCAGCGACATGGACACCTGACGTGACATCGGATATTCCGTACCACGTTCCACCTTCACCGTAGACCAGTAGAAAAGGTCTTCCATATAAAATCCTACACTGGCACTGCTCAATCCGAGTCTCTCAAGAAACTTGTCGTAACGCTTCTCAAAACGGTACTGGATATTAATAGTGTTCAGCACCAGTTCGTTATCATCCATGACAAAACGTGAACTGGCTTTCGTGGTGTTTCCGTTTACCGTTTCCGACAAGGACTTATATTTAGCCACATCACCCGGCTGAAGCCAACGTTCGGTATAAGCACGACGGTCTACATTACTATAAATGTCAGCATTCTCCACTTTGTCGAGCAACGTCTTGTTATATACCTGTCCGCCGAACTTATAACGGGCGGCTACACTGACACTAAGTCCGCGCCAGTTGAAATTTACCCCCAGTGTCCCCATCAGATCGGGTTCGGTATCGCCTATCGGCACCTGGTCGGCTGCGTCCCACGTACTCTTCCGGTTGCCGTTACGATCCAAGAAAACTTCACGTCCAGTGATAGGGTCGATTCCCAATGAGCGGACAGTCCAAATCATAGTTTGCGAGTATCCCTCTTCATACCGGGGCATAGGACGGCTCAGCTTGTTCGGGTTATTGGGATCTTCCTGCATCATCTCCTGATTACGCGCCCGCATGGCATTAGAGATTTTCTTGATTTCATTCTTGTTGTGGCTTCCATTGGCAATAATACTGAAGTTCATCTGTTTGGACGGGTTGTAATAAGGCATCACACGCAAGGTAAATTCATATCCGACATTAGAGATATTACCAACATTGTCTTTCATCGTACTGAATCCCACAGAAGGTGGCAACGAATAATCAAGCACCGTATTCTTAGTGTACTTATTATAATATTCAAAACGTCCGCTCAACTTGTTCTTGAACATGCTAAAGTCAACTCCCGCATTGAATGAATTTGTAATCTGCCATTTCAGATCCGGGTTTCCCATACCATAAAGCATCGTTCCTACTACGTCCGATCCTTGATAAATACGCATACTATTGGCATAAGAGTACATCTGCAATGCCTGATAGGCAGAGAATCCCTGCTCACCGGTCACACCGTAAGTAGCACGCAAAACCAATTCATCGAATATCCCCGCCTTCTGAATCCAGGATTCCTTATGGAAATTCCAGCGTGCACCGGTCGACCAGAACGGAGCGAGCCTGTTATTACTTCCAAACTCGGAAGAAGCATCCAAACGACCGTTCACATCGACAGCATAACGCTGATCATATGTGTAGCTGAGGGTAGCCACCGCCCCTAACGCACGTGTAGTACTTTCATCTCCCGTAGTTTCTTTCATCTTTGCACCCAGAAATACTTCGTCCATATTATCATTTGGGAAACCCGTCACATTGACACCTGCCGTGTGATTCTTGGTTTCAGTCACATTATAACGGAAATAAGTAGAAAGCAAATGCTTGTTTTTCCATACTTGGTTAAAGCTGGCAGTGAAAGCCAAGTCATACTGTAACGAAGTGGCATTACTCCATAAATAGCTACCTCTGTCTTCAAGCGGCAGAAGAGTTCCCGTCTGAAACTCTGTATGGTTGGCAGATTTGAAAATATCCGTATCCGACTGTGTTTTTGTGACAGTCAAGTCCATAGCAAGACGTAAATTGCTTATCGGAGAATATTCAGCACGGAAAGCGTCGCGCACTTCGAAAGCAGTGTTGCGATCCTTTGTGTTATAGAGCGTATTATACATTGGGTTTGTCACATACTTCCCGGAAGAGAAATCATACATATTCAAAGGTTCTTCCAGATAGAGGGGGATATTCCCCTTGTCATCACGTATCGTATAATACGGATTCAACGAAGCATACTCCTTGAAACTTCCATAAGGAGAAGTCCTGTCGGATATATTGTAATCCACATAAGCGATATTACTGATTAGCAAACCTTTGTAGCGGTAGCGAATATCCAGACTGACACTTTTTCCACTAAGTCCGGTCTGCTTCATCACACCGGGAGCCTCATTAATACCTGCATAAAGTTTGTAACGAAGACTCTCGTTACCGCCTTCAAGATTAATGCCATGGCGGTGAGCGAACACTGTCCGCAAAGGCTGAGACAGCCAATAAGTATTTACTCCACGTTTGACATTATACAGTTTGTTGGCATAAGACGCCAACCGGCCGGCAGACGATTCTCCTGTGTAGTACTCATCATAAAGTCCGGCACGTCTTTCCAACTCCAGTTTCTCGGCAGCATTAAGCAGGTTGTAATCCGTCAGATCAGGATATTCCACTTTGTAATTCCCATTATAGGTGACGCGCAACTTTCCCGCTTCCGGTGCTTTCGTTTCCACGACAACCACACCGTTAGAAGCCTGCGAGCCATAAATAGCCATCGCGGCAGCGTCCTTCAGCAAAGTAACACTGGCAATCTGAGCAGGATCCAAGTCCATAATCTTTGTCACACTTACCCCGATAATACCATCCAGCACGAACAACGGCTGATTGGGACGAGTATCCACATCACCACGCATAATAATCGTCTCATCCGTAGAGTAGTCTCCCATACTGGACTGCCCACGCATATTAAAATTCGGAACCGAGCTAGGATTGGAACCGGAAATCATACTCTCTTCCATCCGGAAACCGGGATCAAGCATCTGAATAGCATTCAGCACATTGCCCGAAGTCAGCTTACGGATCTCTTCACCCGACATCCGGTTGGCCGAACCGGTAAACCCCTCTTTCTTCCGTTCAAAAATACCGGTTACCACGACTTCATCTACGGCATGCGCATCATCTTTCATCACAACAACAAGAGGCTTTCCTGCAAAAGGCACAGACACTTTCTGCATACCGATATAAGTAAAATGCACAGTCTTTACCTGCTTGCCTTCGGGCACAACAATCGCAAACTTCCCATCCATATCGGTAGCACCTCCCACCGAAGGATCATCTGTCCGGACATTCACTCCGGGAAGCGGCTCCCCGTTAACGTCTTTCAACTGTCCTGTGATTTTCTGCGCAGCCTGTCGTTTTATCAACAAGACCGACACATACTTGCCGTTAATCCTGAAAGAAAGCGGAAAAGAAGTAGTGATAGCCACCATAGCCTCTTCCACTGTTTTTTGTTTCAGGTCGACAGTCACTTTGAAGTTCTGAACTTCATTGTAAGTGAACAGGACTTTAAACCCTGAAGCTTCCTCCACTTTCTTCAGTACGGAAGGCATAGCTTCGTCATGACATACTAAGTCAAACCTCTTTGAACCACTCTGCGCTAAAGCCTGCCTGCAAGGCAAACCGGCGAACAAACAGAACACCAACGCCATTACGATTAAATTCAAACGAGACTCCCTCTTGCTTAAATAATCTTTCATAAATCCAACATATTGAAAAATTAAAAATTTATATTACTACGAAAGATTAAGCAAGATAGTCCCAACAAAACATTATTTTTTTCATTCTGACGGTCATTTTCTTTTTTTCATATCAGAAAGAAAGCCTTTAAAAGACTTCATTATCCATTATGAATAATAGATGTAATCATAAAAAAAGAAAATAAAAATCCTTTGATGAACAAATATGCCCACCAAGCAAACAAAGCATAGACTAAAAAAAGAAATTTATTCGCGCCTACGAACTGTTATTTTATTATCTCCATCTTTTGTTACTGACAGATATTGATAAAGATTCAGATTCTCAATGACACAGTCTATAGTCTCACTTCTGTCGGCAACGAAATGAAGGCGTTGGTCTTCAAGCAAGGAATCCTGCTCCATTTCTATCGTCACGTTATACCAACGTCCCAAATCTTTCAGGATGTCGCTCAGATGAATATTATCATAATAGAAATAACCTTCCATCCAATAAGTATAATAGCTCACATTCACTTGTTGAACCTGAAAATCATCATCCGTACAAGTAATGTCTTCGCCAGGAGCCAGCAGAACCTCCCGGTCAATTCCGGAAAGATGTACTTTCACCGAACCTTGAACCAACGTGACATGTGCCTCGGAATCCTTATATGCCTTCACATTGAACTCTGTTCCCAATACCTCAGTAGTCATTTTATCTGTAATAATCACAAAAGGGTGCTGCTCGTCACGTGCCACCTTGAAATATGCCTCTCCCTCAAGAGTCACAGCACGCCGGGAGCCGGAAAAGCGCGTAGGAAAAGAAAGGCGGCTGGATGCATTCATCCACACTTCCGTCCCGTCACTCAACACAATCTTATAAACCTGTCCACGGGGAATAGAGACAATATTACGACATACCCTTTCAACAGACGCACGGGTGTAATTGGCCTCGGTAGCAGAAAGCACCACTCCTTCTTTCTCAATCCTTGCTTTTGAGATATTTGGCAAAGGGGTTTCTATCTTCTGTTCCGAAGAGATATCCTCTTCAATCACGGAAGCTTGTTTCGCCGGCTCCGTCTTCACTAACACCGCCACTTGCTTCTCGTGCAACGTAGTCTCCACATTGCTCCACAGTAAAAATACAGCAATCAGCAAAGCTGCTGCGGAAGCGGAGAACAATATAAATGACTGGAGTTTCCGGGACTTCTTCTTTTCTTGCCGGACACGGCTGCTGAACTTCTTCCACTCCTCTGCGCCTGATGGTTCTTCAAACTGCAAACGTAGAAATGCCTGCTCGCACTCATACTGCAAACGCTCCTCCTGGGAAGTACTTACGTCCTGATAATCCTCACAACAGTTACTATCTTGTTTATTATCTTGCTCACTCATATAGTTTTGCTGTTTTTCTATGATATTTATAATTCTATCAATGCATTTCTATGTACTACACGTAATTACTACGAATCAAACACTGTTTTAGTCACTGCAAGTCCCCCCTTTTTTATACTTAACAGAAAAATATTGCCGAATGATATTCAGCCCTTTCATCACATGTTTGCGCACACCGCTTTCCGAAAGACCGGTCAACTGCGCCACTTCGCGATACATTTTCTTATAAACATAACATTGTTCCATCACCGTACGTGTCAGGGGAGGCATCTCCTCTATCAACCGCATAATAACAACAATACGCGCCTCACTTTCCCTGCGGTCATCGTCATTCCACTCCCGAAGCATCGACAAGTAAGACAACTTGTTATCTTCCTGTTTTTCCTGACGCCGGAGATAATCTATACAGAGATGATGCAAATGAGTGTACATATAGGTGAGTGCCGTATCCATCCGAAAAGTTTCAATCCGCTCCCACATAAATTGGAACGAATCGCCAACTAAATCTTTACAAGTCTCAGAATCAGGAATATATCGCAGGGCATAATAATAAAAACGGGAATAATTTGCTTGAAAGAATTCTTCAAACTCTTTTTCTAACAATTCTTTGTTGCCCTGCTTTACCTTCATTCTTTTTTGTTTCAAATTAGTAACAAACCAGCGGCAAAAATAATAAATAAAAAGAAAAGTATAACCTTTATAATTAATTTATATCATTATAGCACTTACCATATCAACCCAGCCGCTTCTTCATTCTGCTGCTAAGTTCTTTCATCGTTTTTCCCAATACCGGGTGCACCACATCCGGCGCAATCTCCGCCAACGGCAGCATCACGAAGTCGCGCTCTGTCATTAAAGGGTGAGGGAGATTCAGTTCCGCTCCGGACGGAGAGGTCACAGACAACACCAAGTTTTCATAGAGCAACAGGTCAATATCAATCAGACGGTCGCTATATTCACCATTGACTGACTTTTTCGTGCGCCCCAACTCCCGCTCAATCACTTGCGTCTCCTGCAATACAGCTAATGGGGACAACTCAGTTTCTACGCAAGCCGCCGCATTCAGAAAACTGTTTTCTGAAGCAAAGCCCCAGAGGGGCGGTAACGTAAAAAGCAGACAGGGAAACCACTTTCCCTATCTGCTCTCCTATCTTTTGCACGGCATCCCGGAGATTCTGTTCTTTGTCTCCCAGGTTTGTGCCAAGCCCTATATATACTTTTGCCATTATTTGTCCAGAATCAGCATTGCATCTCCGTATGTACCGAAGCGATAGCCTTCCTTCAATGCTACATGATAAGCATCCATCACCTGCTCATAACCGCCGAAAGCAGCCACGATCATCAACAATGTAGAAAGCGGCATATGGAAGTTGGAAATCATTGAATTGGCTACGGTAAATTCATATGGCGGGAAGATAAACTTATTAGTCCATCCTTCAAACTCCTTCAGATGACCGTCCGTGCTGACTGCGCTTTCGATAGCACGCATCACCGTTGTACCTATCGCACACACATTCTTACCGGTATCTTTCGCACGATTAACGGTTTTCACCGCTGCTTCGTCTACAAACATCTGTTCAGAATCCATCTTATGTTTCGTCAAGTCCTCCACGTCGATGTCGCGGAAATTACCCAGACCTGCATGCAAAGTAATATACGCAAAGTCCACACCCTTGATTTCCAGACGCTTCATCAATTCACGGCTGAAATGCAGGCTGGCAGTCGGAGCAGTCACCGCACCTTCGTTCTTAGCGAAGATAGACTGGAAACGTTCCGCATCTTCCGGCTCTACGGGACGGTTGATGATAGTATGGGGCAGGGGAGTTTCACCCAATTCATACAAAGCTTTCTTAAATTCGTCGTGAGGTCCGTCATAAAGGAAACGGAGCGTACGTCCACGGGAAGTAGTATTATCAATAACTTCGGCCACCATTGAATCGTCCGGTCCGAAATACAACTTGTTACCGATACGGATCTTACGGGCAGGGTCTACCAATACGTCCCACAAGCGAAGTTCCTCATTCAGCTCGCGCAACAAGAACACTTCGATACGGGCACCCGTCTTCTCCTTGTTACCATACAAACGAGCAGGGAATACCTTCGTATCGTTGAATATAAACACATCCTTGTCATCAAAGTAGTCCAAAACTTCCTTAAACATCTTGTGCTCAATCTTACCTGTATTACGATGCAACACCATCAAACGAGACTCATCCCTATATTTCGTAGGATGCAGGGCAATCTTATCCTCGGGTAACTTAAATTTGAATTGTGATAATTTCATATCTATTCCTTATTACGTTAATTATTTTCTTCCTCATTTTCTATTTCCTGTCCGTCAATCCACTCTTTAAAGTGTTCGGGATTCAGACAATCTTCCAACCGGACATCCCCCACACGAGTACGAATCAGTCCGGTCAGATGAGCTCCGCTATGAAGCGCTTCGCCAATGTCGCGTGCTAATGCACGGATATACGTTCCTTTTCTACATACGACACGTATTTGAATCATCGGCTCCGGAGCATCCAAGCGGCATTCCAGCAATTCAATCTCGTCGATAACAAGCTGCTTTGCCTTTAGTTCGACTTCTTCGCCTTTCCGCGGGCCAGTTCGTAGGCACGCTTTCCATCTACCATACAAGCGGAGAAAGCAGGAGGAACCTGTTCTATCGTACCGATAAAGCGCGTCAGCACCTCTTCCACCAACTCCCGCGTGATATGTTCGGTAGGGTAGGTGGCATCTATCTCATGCTCCAAATCGTACGACGGCGTGGTAGCCCCCAACCGGAGCGTAGCAACATACTCCTTCGTATGATATTGAAACTCTTCTATTCGTTTGGTTGCCTTGCCTGTGCATACAATCATCACCCCCGTTGCAAGAGGATCCAACGTTCCGGCATGGCCGACTTTTAGTTTTTTCACCCCTATCCGGCGGCAAATATGATAGCGGGCGTGCCCTACTACCTTAAACGAAGTCCAGCCAAGAGGTTTATTGAAAAACAGTACTTCTCCTTTTTTAAAATTCATCAGCTCAATATAATCGTTACCAACCCTGCTATCGCGCAATAAATAGCGAAATAGATCAGTTTTCCTTTCTTCACCACATTAATCATCCACTTACAAGCCAGGCAACCCGCCACGAAAGCAGCCAGAAAACCGACAATCAGCGACAACGCAGGAATATCACCTACCACATCTTCGCCCTTCATCATCTTCATTCCGTCGAGCAACGCTTCCCCCAAGATAGGCGGAATAACCATCAGGAAAGAAAATTGCGCCAATTTCGCCTTGTTGTCACCCAACAGAAGCCCCGTAGCAATGGTAGACCCCGAACGGGATAATCCCGGCATAACCGCGCAAGCTTGTGCGATACCGATAATCAAAGCATCCTTCATCGAGATTTTTTCTTTCTGACGCGGCTTATAGTAATAAGAGAAAGTCAGCAGGGCGGCAGTCAACAACAACATACAGCCCACAATCAGCAGTCCCGAACCGAAAATCGTCTCCACATAATCCTTAAAGAACACTCCTACGATACCAATCGGGATCATTGAAATCAATATGTTGATGACATATCGCGTCTCATCATTCATCCTGAACTTGAACAAGCCACGGAAAATCCAGTCTATCTCCTTCCACAGAATCACCAATGTACTACACACCGTAGCTACATGTACCACAATCGTGAATGCCAGATTCTCCTCCCCCTGTATCCCAAACAATGCCGACCCAATGGCCAAATGACCACTACTGCTTACAGGCAAGTACTCTGTCAACCCCTGAATCAGCCCAAGGATTAATGCTTCTAACCAACTCATATTTCTTTATTGTTCTACTTTTGTTTTAGGCTTACGCAACACGGCATATATCATAGACAAAGAAACCAAACAGGCAAACGACCGGCGCTACCTTGATTCTGCGTACACTGAAAATATCCGGTTCGAAAACCGTTTCGGACGACGAGGGCCCCGACATCAACAGGAAACCGATAATAACAATCGCCATTCCTATCGCGAGCAAGATAAAGTTCACTTTATCAAAGGCAAATTTCCGCTTGTCAGACATAGTTTATTTTTTCTTTTTGAATTAAATATAGTATAAGCTGTTCGCTTTCATTCTCAGATACTTGTTCATGGAAAAATAGGCGCACAGCCACGTTATTACAATCCCGAACACCAATACACTCGCACATACAACCAGCATGACCTCGGGAGTGATGACCTGAAGCAATTCCTGCTCGTACGTCACAGCCCAGTAGGCAGTCCCCATCAATATGGCATCGGCAATCACAGCTGCCAGTATCCCGCTCCATACGTTCTTCCGGAGAAACGGCCCCCGGATGAATCCCCAGCTCGCCCCCACCAGTTTCATTGTATGGATGAGGAACCGTTTGGAATAGATGGCAAGCCTTATCGTATTGTTTATCAAGGCAAAGGATATAAAAGTGAGCACCACTGCCAAAGCGAGCAGCACCAAGCTAATATTCCGTATGTTGTCATTCACGGCATCAATCAGTTCCTTCCGGTAAAGCACGTCCTGTATATTGGAGTTTTTCTTTATCAGCTTCTCTATTTTCGCGATGCTGTCGGAGTTGGCATAATCGGAGTGCAGCTTGATTTCGATGGAAGCGGTGAAAGGGTTATATCCCAAAAACTCTTCGGGGTCGGTGCCCATCGCTTCCGTCTGCTCTTTCAAAGCCTGCTTCTTGGAGATATATTCGGATTGCTTCACGAAAGATTCCTTGTTCAGCTTCTTCTGAAGTTTCAGAATATCCGCTTCCTTCATGTCATCGCTGATGAGAATGGAGAAACTGATATTCTCACGGACATACACGGAAAGGTTATGCGCCGTAAGCACGAAAAAGACAACCAGCCCCAACAGCAGCAACACCAGCGTCGTACTGATACTCGACGTAATGAACTGCATGTCGAAAACCGACCCTGACTTATATTTGTTTTTACTTCCCATGCGCTATCTCTTTTTCCGGAATACGTAAATCATAGAACTACTCCGCTCTTTCCGTCCCAAAGCATTGAACCAGGCAAGCGTTCCGGCATACATTCCTTTCAGAAAGCTACTCGAACTGCCGCGGTGCTTCTCACTCAACATGGATACGTAGAACGCATCGAACGGCATCGGATGACGCGCCGCCATAATAAATCCGTGACGGAAGCCAACTGCTGTATAGTGCCCGGTGTGAAATGCCAGAGATGCCGGGGAACGTCATAAGCCGCCCAATACTCACCGTAACGCTGCGCGTCATAAGAAGAGCAGTTGGGTACTGCCACAATCAGCACGCCTTTTTCTGTCAGGAATTCACGAAGCATCTCCCAAGTTTCGCCGAGATGTTCCAAATGTTCCATCACGTGCCAAAGGGTGATTACATCAAAGCTATCGGGAGCAAACCCCTTCAAAGCCGATTCGGGCTTCACCTCCAGTTCGAAATGCTCTTTCGCAAATTCGCGTGCCTGCGGACTCTTCTCCACCGCTTCTACTTTCCAGCCACGGCGCACCATTGTATTAGCGAAATAACCGGTTCCCGTACCTATATCGAGCAAGCGCCCCGTCTTACGATGCGCCTCTCGGGCTACCAGGCGCGCTTTGCGGCCCAGCATATAGGAACGTACATAATGGTAAATGCTATTCATCGCGCCCTTGCGCGTATCCGTGTGGGAGATATAGTCGGGAGTCTCATAATACTTGCCTATCTCTGCCTCTACGGGAACGCCTTGCGTGAATATAAATCCACAGTCCTCACACGAATACAGTTCAAACTGTTCGCCCGAAGCATAAAAATCCGTACAAGTCATGACGCGTTTCAAGTGCGTACTGCCACACACCGGACAAGCATTTATACTGAGTTTCTCCATTAATTCCAAACAAAATTAAGTGCTGTCCCGAATCACAAGACAACACTATACCCGAATTTGGTGCAAAGAAACAAATAAAAAGTGATGTAACGGGCTTTTATTAAGGACTTTTAATAGAAGATTAGAAAGTCAGATTAACGGAAAAGCCCATATTCCTGTAACTGGGTTGACGGAAGAGCCGAAATACGGGGCTGATTATATTCATTCCCGACAGAAAGAGCCAGAGAACTGTTGATGGCATGTCCGGTACAAAAAAAATCCGCAGGCTCCCACGATTGGGAATGACTCAGCTTCTCTCCTCATCGCCAGTCTACCTACTACCCCAGTAGATATAATAACGTGAGTTCGATATTAATCCCTAAATATATCATTGAAAAATAGGAACATAGCGATAAAAGTGTTAAATTTATAGTGACAAATTATAACATTTAGGTTCTTCGTCAAATTTGGTGGTAATCTCTTTTTTATTTCAACGGTCTTCTTCTTTCTTAATCCTATAAAAAGTTGTAGATATGTTTGCTTTTTAGTAACTTTAAAGACACCACATCATTAAAAGTTACCATGCAACAAGCCATATCTACAACGTACAAATATACATCAAAAAAAGAAAATACTCCTACAAATAGGGGATTATTCCATGATTTCAGATTCAGTCTTGGCTACGATAGTCTGCAACAAGATGGTATCTCTGAAGCTGTTGGCTCATTGACGGTCTTTTTACATACGGCTGGCAAGGGGGCTTCCTGTCCTTATTGCGGACATTTCAGTCACCGGTTGCACAGTTACTACTCCCGTCATATTCAGGATCTTGAAGTTTACGGTCATACTTTGGAGTTAGTCATAAAGGTTGGCAAATATTATTGTGACAATATTTCTTGTCCGCAAAAAATATTCTGCGAACCGTTGTCTTTCTGGCTCGTCGGTATGGTAGACGGAGCTATCTTGTTGAGGAACGCATCAGATCGATAAGCTTGGAACTTACTTCCCGAAAGGCCTCTTCTCTTTTGCAACTGTTCCATATAACGGCCAGTAGCTCTTCCTGCTTACGCATCCTACAACGGTACGGGCAACATAATCCTATGCATAATAAAAGTATTTATGTAGGTATTGATGATTTTGCCTATAAAAGGTAAGGATTATATGAGTGTGGTCGTAGACCAGATGACACACATGCCTATTGCTTTGTTAGAGGATAGAAGCGGAGAAGCGCTTGATAACTGGCTCACCGGAATCCTCAGATACAATATATAACGAGACCGTGGAAGATGTTTCACAGAGGCTATAAACAGAATAATCCCTGGTGTTACACAAATCTGCGACCGGTTCCATCTAACCAAGAATATGACGGACACGATGATACCGGAAATAGAAAATGATTCGTCAGACCAAGAAAAGCTCAAGTACGAATATCCTGACAGAGACACGGCTTCTTCGTTAATTCTTCAGGACATATTTAACATGGGAGATGTCCGACACAGAGAAAAATTGAAGATATACAGGGAAAGCCTGAACTTAAAATGCAGGGGATGACCATTGAGCAGACAGCCACACATTTGGGCTAGAAAAGTCGCTACATTTATAAGCTCATTCATAACAGGAGAATAGGGGCATACTTGAATGAGCAACAGAAGACAGCTCTTAAATATGTATCGAACTGGCTACAATCATTAGTGCGGGCTGTATTACCCGAAAAATATTGGCACAAAAAGGGGAGTAAAATCAGTGGCGCACTTATTGGAAGGATAACATCCAGCTTGCGAAAAATGTATCAACAAAGGAAGGAAGTCAAGGAGCATAATGAGAGCATTGAAAACGGAAGTAAAACACAGAGAGTTTCACAGAATCAGATACGCAAATACATTCTAAAGGGAAAATCGGATAATCCTAAACTAGCGGAACTGTATAAATCCTCACCACAGATTAAAGAACTCTTAAGCGTGTGTCAGAATTTCAGAGATATGATTAATGGGAATACTTATGATAAGGATATTAGAAAGTGGATTGAAAAGCAGAAGCAACACGGAATATGGCACTGACGAACTTTGCATATGGTATTGAAAAGACTGGGAGGCAGTACAGGCAGCTATTGATATCCCCTTCAGTAACGGATTATGGAGGGACAGTGAATAAAATTAAAGCGGTAAAAGACAGATGTACAATAGGGCAGGTAAACTACTGAGAGCCAAGATTCTTTATTCACAATAGAAGAAGTACCACCAAATTTGACGAAGAACCAACATTTAAACGATTAACGCTATGTTTTCAGAGGCTAAAGTTACAGAGATTTATTGTATGGCAGATGATTTTTGCAAGGAATTTGTATTGCAACAGAGAAAATATATGATTGAAGACAAAGGATATAAGCATCGCAACAAGCCGAACCGTATGAACGATGCGGAAATTATGGTAATTCTCATCCTGTTTCATTCCGGTAGATTTCGATGTTTTAAACATTATTACAAGGAGTACGTCTGCAAACATTTGAGAGACTTGTTTCCCCGATGTGTGTCTTATAATCGTTTTGTGGAACTGGAAAGAAATACTTCTCCCTCTGACCATTTTCATCAAAAGGTTCTGCTAGGCAGTTGTACCGGTATCAGTTTTGTCGATTCCACTCCCTTACGTGTCTGCCGTAACCAACGAATATTGATTCACAAGACTTTCGAAGGACTTGCCGAGCGTGGAAGATGCTCTATGGGATGGTTCTTCGGATTCAAGCTGCATCTGATAATCAATGATAAAGGAGAGATTCTCAATTTTATGTTTACTTCCGGCAATGTGGATGACAGGGAACCATTGAAACAAGGAAAGTTTCTGGAAAACATAAAGGGAAAATTGTGTGCGGACAAGGGATATATCGGCCAGACTTTGTTCGAGAACCTCTTTCTTAATGGTATACAGACGATTACTAAGGTC